>Ga0136611_10000525_pt1 | contig 25358 bp, 25 predicted proteins | sample AntDrymUQ2232306_2_FD_106645 | JGI IMG/M metagenome (GOLD analysis project Ga0136611, IMG submission 106645) | Polar desert sand microbial communities from Dry Valleys, Antarctica - metaG UQ223 (23.06) | ecosystem: Environmental > Terrestrial > Soil > Desert | place: Antarctica: Dry Valley...
GCCCGAGCCACGCTCGCTCGCGGCTGGCACAGTCACGAAAGTCGCGCCAACTCAGCGTGATCCTCAGCGGATGAGCGTCTTCATCGACGGCGAGTTCGCCTTTGCCCTGCCGGATATCGTCGCCGTCACGCACGGGCTGAAGCGCGGCATCGAGTTGACACTGGCCCAGGTCCGTGAACTGGCCGGGATCGCCGAGGGCGAGAAGGCGACGGCGGCGGCGCTCAACTTCGTCTCCTACCGCCCGCGCTCCGAGCGTGAGGTGCGTGACCGCCTCCGTCGGCGTGCCTTCGAGCCAGAGTCGATCGACTACGCCATCGCGAAGATGCGCGATTGGCGCTATCTCGACGATACGAAGTTCGCCGAGTTCTGGGTCGAGAGCCGCGCCGAGCACTCCCCACGCGGCAAGCGCGCCCTGCAATCCGAACTACGCGCCAAAGGCGTCGAGCGTGAGGTCGTCGAGCGCGTCCTCGAAGAAACCGACCTCGACGAAGGCAATGCCGCCCTTGAGATCGCCCGTAAGCGCCTGCGCTCGCTCGCCTCCTACGACGAGGAAACCCAGCGCCGCCGCCTCTCCGCCTTCCTCGCCCGCCGCGGCTACGGCTGGGATGTCGTCAAGCCGGTGTTGGCCGAGCTGTTCAACAGCGAAGGGGATGAGGGATGAGGGACGCATTCCAGAGACGCTACGCGCACGAGGACCAGCACCCTATGATCTGTCATCCCGAGCGGAGCGAAGCGGAGTCGAGGGATCTCAAGTCTTGATTCCTGCATGTGCTGCGTGTGTCATGCAGTTGAGATCCCTCGACTCCGCTTCGCTCCGCTCGGGATGACAGATCATAGGGTGCTGGTCCTCGTGCGCGTAGCGTCTCTGGGACAATCCGCATTCTCCGTCCCAAAACATGGCACACCCCGTGCGACCTGTTCCCCAAGGAGGTTGCAACCATGCATTCACAAGAGATCGCCGAACGCTTCGAGAGACTGCCGATTTCCGAGCCGGTTGACGAATACAACTTCGACCATTTTCGTGTCAAGCACCTGTTACAGGATATCCAGCGCTCGATCGTGAACCAGGGTGTCATGCCGGGCGAGATGGCGCCCGACTTTGAGCTGCCGCGGGCAGGTGGCGGATCGCTGCGGCTGAGCGAGTTGCGCGGGAAGCCGGTGCTGCTGCACTTCGGCTCGTTCACCTGACCGATCACAATTGGCTCAGTTGAGCCGATGCACAAACTCCATGCTGAGTGGAGCGATCAGGTCCAGTTCATCGATGTTATCGTCCGTCAGGCGCACCCTGGACCGGGCGTCGAGCCGTACCGGACGTTCGAGCAGAAAGCGCACGACGCCGAGATGTACCGGCAGACTGAGGCGATCAGTTGGCCAGTACTGGCCGACGACCTGGCAGGCAGCGTGCATCAGGTCTACGGCGGGATGAACGATCCGGCGTACATTATCGACGCCGATGGTCGGGTCGCCTTCTACCTGCACTGGAACAACGCGCCGTCGTTGCACGCTGCGTTGACGGAGTTGCGCGAGCGTGGCTGGCGCGGCATCGTGCATGGCGGCGTCGAGAAGACGCCGCATGTCGGCGCTGCCTTCACCGATGGCTGGCGCGGGCTGCAACGCGGGCTGCCGCAGTCGGCGATTGACATGGAACTGGCGACTCCCGGCAGCGCAGCCGGTGCCTGGCTCGGTCACCAGCTCCGACCAGTCCTCGCGCCCATCACGTTGCGTTCGCGCCCATTGCCTCCGGCAGCGAAGGTTGCGATACTGGCGCTCGTCGCGTTACCGATCGTGCTGGCCGTGAGACGGCAAAGCAACGACCACAGGCCGGAGCCAGAGCCATGGATGTACTGATCGATCATGTCCAGGCATATGCGGGGTTGTATATCGCGCTGCTGGTTGCGGCTGCGGTGATTGGCAGCTTGGTCGTGATGGATATCTGGTCGGCTCGCCGCACGCATGCTGAGATCGGCCAGAGCAAACGTCGCGATCATGAACGCACTGTCCATACCCACCATCCGTTCGCAGGCATGGATGAATCAGGTCCGTAACGCGGAACGGGCCAGCGGCCATGTATCGTCTTGACCGGTCGCCGCGAGAGCGGGGGGCGTGCTGTTGATGATGTATCGTTCCCCGTGGTCGGAGTGGGGAGAGGCGTACGATGAGCGATCACAGGGGCGGTATGGTGACTGAGACACGGACAACGACATCCGGGATCGAGATCGCGCCGGTCTACTGCGCGAGCGAGCGCGAGCCTGAGCCGGAACCGGGCCAGTACCCTTACACGCGCGGCGTCTACCGCGACATGTACCGTCGCCGTCTCTGGACGATGCGCCAGTACGCTGGCTTCTCATCCGCCGAAGAAACCAACCAGCGCTTCAAGCTGCTGCTCGCGCGCGGACAGACCGGCCTCTCGTGCGCCTTCGACCTGCCGACCCAGCTTGGTCTGGATGCCGACGACCCACGCGCCGAGGCCGAGGTCGGCATCGTCGGTGTCTCGATCTCGACACTCGATGACATGCGCCGCCTGCTGGATGACATCACCCTCGACGATGTCACGACCTCGATGACGATCAACGCGCCAGCCTCGATCCTGATGCTGATGTACCAGATCGTCGGCGAGGAACAGGGCGCCAACCTCGCGAAGCTCGGCGGCACGATCCAGAACGACATCCTCAAGGAGTACGCCGCACGCGGCACCTACATCTTCCCGCCGCGCCCGTCGATGCGGCTGGTGACTGACACGTTCAGCTACTGCGCCGAATCGCTACCGAGCTGGAACACGATCTCGATCTCCGGCTACCACATCCGCGAGGCAGGCTCGTCAGCCGTCCAGGAAGTCGCCTTCACGCTGGCGAACGGCATCGCGTATGTCGAGTCGGCCATCGCCGCCGGGCTGGATGTCGACCAGTTCGCGCCGCGCCTCTCGTTCTTCTTCAATGCCCACAGCAACTTCCTCGAAGAGGTCGCCAAGTTTCGGGCAGCGCGGCGGATGTGGGCAAAGATCATGTGCGAGCGCTTCAACGCCCAGGACCCGAAGTCGCTGATGCTGCGCTTCCACACCCAGACCGGCGGCTCAACGTTGACCGCCCAGCAGCCGCTCGGCAATGTCGTCAGGGTCGCCCTGCAAGCTCTCTCGGCCGTCATGGGTGGCACCCAGTCCCTGCACACCAACGGCTACGACGAAGCACTCTCATTGCCGACTGCCGAAGCCGCGACGCTGGCGCTACGTACCCAGCAGGTCATCGCCTATGAAAGCGGCGTCACCGACACCGCCGACCCGCTGGCCGGCTCCTACGTGGTCGAAGCCCTGACCGACGAGATCGAGCGGCTCGCGCTGGAGCTGATGGCCGAGGTCGAGGCACAGGGCGGCGCGGTCGCTGCCGTCGAGAACGGCTACGTCCAGGACGCGATTGCCGACAGCGCCTACACCTGGGAGGAAGAAGTCGAAAGCGGCGCGCGCCGGATCGTCGGCGTCAACTTCCAGCGCGACGAGCAGGAAACCGCCGTCCCACTCCACGCCATCAATCGCGAGCAGGTTCAGGCACAGATCGCTCGGACGCGGCAGTACAAGCAGGACCGCGCCAGCCCAGTCGTCGACAACACACTGGCATGTATCCACGCCGCCGCCAACGGCACCGACAACCTGCTGCCACTGATGCGCGAAGCCCTCCTGGCCGGAGCAACCCTCGGCCAGATCTGCGACACGCTGCGCGAGGTGTGGGGAGAGTACCGACCGGGGAGGTGACGAAACCCCTCCCCAACCGCCACCCAGAGGGTACCCGGCCTGAAAAGGGAGGGGCTTTTGCCACATGGAATCTAAAGCCCCTCCCTTCTCAGGGGAGGGGTTGGGGAGGGGTTTGACGGTGGACGAAACCGATATCCACGAACCAACCACCGAAGAAACCCGCGTCCATCAGTTCGAGCGCCGCATCGAAGCGCTCCACCTCGAAGCCGACGAGTCGGCTGAGAAGCAGGAAGCGCGTGGCAAGCTCTCGGCACGCGCGCGGATCGAACAACTGCTCGACCCCGGCTCGTTCGTCGAGTACGGCGCGCTCGTCCAGCACCGCTCGTACTACTTCGGGATGGAGAATAAGAAGCCCTACGGCGACGGCGTCGTCACCGGCCTCGGCAAGATCGACGGGCGCGACGTGGCTGTCTTCTCGATGGACTTCGTCGTCTGGGGTGGCTCTCTCGGCGAGGCGTTCGCCGAAAAGATGATGCGCATCATGGACGAAGCGATGCGAATCGGCTGCCCGATCATCGGCATCAACGACTCGGCGGGAGCACGCATCCAGGAGGGCGTCGAGGGGCTGGCTGGCTACGGCGAGGTCTTCTGGCGCAACGTCCAGGCCAGCGGCGTCATCCCGCAGCTCTCGGTCATTGCCGGGCCGTGCGCGGGCGGCGCCGTCTACTCGCCAGCCATGACCGACTTCACCTTCATGGTCCAGGACATCGCGCAGATGTTCATCACCGGCCCGGATGTCGTCAAAACCGTCACCGGCGAGGAGATCAGCCACGAGGCGCTCGGCGGCGCGATCACCCACAACAGCGTCTCCGGCGTCGCCCACTTCGTCGGCCACGACGAGCCAGATACCTTCGAGCTGGTGCGCGCCGTCCTCTCCTACCTGCCCTCCAACAACCTCGACCCGCTGCCAGTTGTCGCAACCGACGAAGACCCGGAGCGCGAGGACCCAGAGTTGGACACACTCGTCCCCGAGGAATCGACGCGTGCCTACGATATGCTGGATGTCATCCACCACATCGCCGACGGCGGCGAGTTCCTGGAAGTCCAGGCGCTCTGGGCGCGCAACATCATCATCGGTTTCGCCCGGCTTAACGGCAAGCCGGTCGGAATCGTCGCCAACCAGCCCAAGTTTCTGGCCGGGACGCTCGACATCGACGCCTCCAACAAGGCCGCCCGCTTCGTGCGCTTTTGCGACGCCTTCAACATCCCGCTCGTGACCTTCGTCGATGTGCCAGGATTCCTGCCCGGCGTCACCCAGGAACACGGCGGCATCATCCGCCACGGCTCGAAGCTGCTCTACGCCTACTGCGAGGCGACCGTCCCGAAGCTGACCGTCATCACCCGCAAGGCCTATGGCGGCGCTTACGTCGTCATGAACTCGCAGTCGATCCGTTCAGATATGTCAGTCTCCTGGCCGACCGGCGAGATCGCCGTCATGGGGCCGGAAGCCGCCGTCCGCCTGATCGCCCGACGCGAGATCGCCGCCGCGCCCGACCCAGCCACCAAGGAGCGCGAGCTCGTCGCGGATTACAAGGACCAGTTCGCCAGCCCCTACCAGGCAGCCGGACGTGGCTACATCGAAGCCGTCATCCACCCACGCGAAACGCGCAAATGGCTCATCCGCGCCCTGGCCCGGCTGGAAAACAAGCGCGTCGAACGCCCCAAGCGCAAGCACGGAAACATCCCCCTGTGAGCAAGCACGACACGCTCCCCCCCGCCGTCGTCGCCGCAATCAGCGCGCTGCTGGCCGCGATGCAGGAGACGGACGACGAGCAGGATGAGGAACGCCCGTGGGCGCGCTCGGGCCGTGTCGCGCCGAACTGGTTGGAACGCGGCAAACTCTCCAGACGGAGTCGGCGAGTTTCCCCAGTCGTCCTGAGCCGCAGCGAAGGACCTCCCAGGGCTTGACGCACGAACCGTTGAACGCGGAGAGGTCCTTCGCTGCGGCTCAGGACGACTGGGGAAACTCGCCGACTCCGTCTGGAGAGTTTGGATTGCAAACGATGATATGGGCCAAAAATGCCGCTACGTAAAGTCCTCGTCGCGAACCGCGGCGAGATCGCGATCCGGGTCATGCGCGCCTGCCGCGAGGAAGGGATCGCCAGCGTCGCGGTCGTCTCAGCCGGCGAGGACGATCCGCTCCACGCACGCTACGCCGACGAGGCCGTGACGCTCGTCTCGGAGCACGCGCTGCCATACCTCGACAACACGGCTATCTTGTGTGCGGCGACCGAAACCGGAGCGGACACCATCCACCCCGGCTACGGATTCCTTGCCGAGAACGCCGGGTTCGTCGAAGCCTGCGAGCAGGCTGGCATCATCTTCATCGGGCCATCAGCCGCCGCGATCGCAACGATGGGCGACAAGGTCCAGGCGCGCGACGCGGCCATCGCGGCCAACGTCCCGATCGTGCCTGGCACAGACGGGGCCGTCGATATCAAGAGCGCGCGTGCCTTCGGTGAGCAGCAAGGCTACCCGATCGCGCTCAAAGCGGCAGCAGGCGGCGGCGGGCGCGGCTTCCGCGTCGCCTGGTCGGCGGACGAGGTGGCCGACGCCTTCAACGGCGCCAGCGGCGAAGCACAGCGCTACTTTAACAACCCAACCGTCTACGCCGAGAAATACTTCGACCACCCGCGCCACATCGAAATCCAGATCGTGGCCGACCAGCACGGCAACGTCATCGCTCTTGGCGAACGCGACTGCTCGATCCAGCGCCGCCACCAGAAGCTGGTCGAGGAGAGTCCGTCACCGGCCATCGATGCCGAAATGCGCGCCGCCATGAACAGCACTGCCGAGGCGTTGGCCCGCTCCGTCGATTACGTCAACGCCGGGACACTTGAATTCCTCGTCCAGGACGGTCAATTCTACTTTCTGGAAATGAACACGCGCATCCAGGTCGAGCATCCAGTGACCGAGATGGTGACCGGCATCGACCTCGTCCGCGAACAGCTCCGCATCGCCGCTGGAGAGCCGCTCTCGTTCAGCGCACCCACGCAGCCGTGGGGCCACGCGATCGAGTGCCGCATCAACGCCGAAGACCCGGCCAGCGACTTCAAGCCGACGCCCGGCCCGCTCCTGCGCTATGCCCCACCAGCCGGCTTCGGCGTCCGCGTCGACTCCGGCTTCGTCGAGGGCGGCACAATCGACCCGCGCTTCGACTCGCTGATCGCGAAGCTGATCGTCTGGGGCCGCGACCGGCGCGAAGCCCTCTCGCGACTCGACCGCGCGCTGGCTGACTTCGAGGTGGCCGGCGTCGCGACGACGATCCCGCTCTTCCGCGCCCTCATCCGCCACCCGGAGTTCGCGGCTGGCAACTACGACACGCGCTTCCTGGAACGCACCGGCCTGGCCGCACTCGTCCCACCCTTCACGCCGCCCCCAACCGCCGAACCCGAGGACGGCATCGTCGTCATCGAGGTCGATGGCCGCCCCTACCGCGTCAAGCTACCAGAGGGCATCGGTTCCACGAGCCGCGCGACCGGCTCATCACCGCGCCGTGAAGCGCGCCGCCCCTCAAGGACAGTCGCCCCAACCGGCAACACGCTGACCAGCCCAATCCAGGGCACCGTCCTCTCGGTCGCCGTCGCGCAAGGCGACACCGTCGAGGCCGGTCAACTCATCTGCGTCGTCGAGGCGATGAAGATGGAAAACGAGATGGTCGCCCATCAGGCCGGAACGGTAACGAAACTGCACGTCGAACCGGGCAAGACGGTCCAGACCGGCGGCGCGCTGGCAGTCATCGAGCCTGCGTGATGCGTGGATGCAGGGAGAGGATCTCACCCCTCCCCTGTCGTCCAGAGCCGCAGCGAAGGACCTCCCCGCCTTGACCACCAACATGTCGAACGCGGAGAGGTCCTTCGCTGCGGCTCTGGACGACAGGGGGAGGGGACGCTTCCTTCCGAACAACCAACCCTTTAAGATCACTGTGGCCCGCTACTCAGTCGGGTGATACGTTCGTTATCGTCGTCCGCACCTCGAACGGCTCCGGTGTCTCACCGTTGATGACGGCCCCCAACGCCGGTAGCGCCGCCAACTGGTAATTCACGTCGAGCACGATGAATTCATCACGCGAGAATGTGACAGCAATCGACTCCCCATCACGCCGGTGCTCACATCCATCTACGACATCAGTGTCACCAGCAAAGACACGCAGGGCAGCATCGAGCGGGATGGCGACAAGACCAGCGACCTCCTCGGGATGTAATCGGTACTCGGACAGCGGCTGATCGCAACGAACGGCGTAGACCGAGTGGATCTCGCGCTCGCTGACCACACCGTCGCTCCCGGCGATGAAGCGGCGACCGATGAACGTCAGGTCAGCGAGGCCAACCGCCAGTCCGATCTCCTCCTCTGCTTCACGCACCGTCTCCTCCAGCGTCTCGCTTGAACGAATATGGCCACCAATCGCGGTGTCCAGGTAGCCCGGCCACGTGTCCTTCGTCATCGACCGGCGCTGGAAGAGCACGAATGGCATAGCATCGTCACCAACCCCACCGACCCAGATATGCAGCGCGCCATGCCAGTCGCCATCCCGATGCACCTCACCGCGCGGCTTTGCCACGCCGGTTAGTCGGCCATCAGCATCCAGCACATCGAAGAGTTCGTCCTGTGGGTCGGTTGTAGCGAGTGATGAGTGCTGAGTGATGAGTAATGAGTTGGGATCAAGCGTCGTCCCCACGGCCTGGTCATCACACTGTGTGCGAGTATCGCTGTCCATCAACCCCTCATCACTTACTACTCAGCACTCAGCACTTGCTCACAGCCGCGCCAACTCCCGCGCCAGCATTTCGTAGCCAGTTACGGCGGCAAACAGGTGCGACACCTCCAGCGACTCGTCGATCCGGTGCGCTTCCGCCTCGTCGCCGGGGCCGAAGCCGATGGTTGGGATGCCGCGCCGTCCCGCCGATTCGCTGCCATTGGTGCAGAAGCTGTAGTGCGAGAGGATCGGCAGCAGACCGGCGTGTGTCAGGGCCTCGATCCCCGCCTGGACAATCGGCGCATCGTCGGTCATCCGCCAGGCTGGCGCACAGTTGGGCGCCTCGACCTGGAAGCCGGTGTACGTGTTGAATCGGTCAACGGCGATCGAAGCCCGTGCGTCGAGCGATGGGTCGTCCCAAACGTAGGCGTCAAGGATCGCCTGCACCTCGGCCAGCACATCCTCTTCCGTCTCCTCGACCAGCATCCGGCGGTCGAACGTCGCCATGCAATGTTCGGGGATGACCGAGAGGGCGGGATACGGATGCGAGATGATGTCGGTCACTTCGAGGATGGCCGGACCAAGCAGCTCGTCGGCAGGCATCGGCAGGTTGGAGAGCAGGTTAACCAGCGTCACCATCGGCTTGATCGCGTTACGGCCAAGCTGCGGTGTCGACGAGTGGGCCGGGACGCCGAACGTCTCGACCAGCACCTCGGCGCGTCCACGCTGGGCGCGGGCCAGCGCCATGCTGGTCGACTCGCCAATCACGACCGCCTTCGGCGCGAAGCGGTCGAGGACGTGTCCGAGCGCATACCCCTCAACCAGCTCCTCGGCGACCGAGACGGACACGACGACATCGCAGGCAACCGGGTCGTCCTTCAGCCGTGCGACGCCGAAGATCATCGCCGCGATCGAACCCTTCATGTCCGACACACCACGACCATACAGGCGCGTGCCACGCTGCTCCATCACATACGGATCGCTCGCCCAGGCGCTGGCATCGCCAACCCCGACCGTATCAGCGTGGCCGTCGAGAACGACACAGCCGGTCCCGGCGCTGCCAGGCATGCTGCCGGTCAGGTTGCCGAGTGCATCAATCTTCACACCCTGGTAGCCAAGCTCGACCATCGCGGCCCTGGCAACTTCGACCGCCTGCTGCTCGCCAACCGTCGCGTCGCTCCGGGCTGCCACCAGTCGCCGCGTCAGTTCCACCACACCTTCGTGCTCACTCATGGTTCCCACCCTGCCTTCATCGTCGATTCCGCCAACGATGATACAGGCTGCGTGCCGTCCGGCGTGCCGGAGACAAGCGGAGACCCCGGTGCCAGAATTGGACAACCGGAGTCTCGCTGAAGGGAAAGGAGGGGTGGGATCATGGTTGGTCATAGCGGCGATTGGCCACTGTTACCTGTTGATACGCGATATCGCCGATGTTGGATCACTTGTCATTCTCGACCTAAGTTGTTGTTCACCGTGGTCTTGACGGGTTGATCGTGAGGCGGAGATTCGCTGTCCCCCCTGTCGTCCAGAGCCGCAGCGAAGGACCTCTCCTCGTTCAACTCCGGGTGAGTCAAGGAGGAGAGGTCCTTCGCTGCGGCTCTGGACGACAGGGGGTTGATCGTCACTCGGCTCACCGTGCACTCACTGAGATCATCGTGATTGAACTACTCAGCACGACAGGGGAGGTGGCAACGTACAATCCTGACATGATGTTGAGTTGCCTGATGTCCATCGGCAATCGCCGATCCGCTAACAACCCCCTTGGGAAGCGACACCCCCCAATGACCGATCGTCCCCGGCGATGTGCGACAGCACACCGTGCCGTTGCCGCGCTACTGCTCTGGGCCTGCCTCTGGCTGGTGTCGCTGACCGGCGCGACACCAGTTTCGGCGCACGCGACGCTGCTGCGCTCCGATCCAGCCGCTGGTGGCAGCTTCTCCAGCGGGCCGGACGCGATCACCCTCTGGTTCAGCGAAGCCGTCGAGGAGGAGTACAGCCGCGTCGAAATCCTGCGGCGTGATGGATCGAGCGTGCTGGCCGGTACGCTTGCGCCACTACCGAACAGCGCCGACCCGACCCTCCGACTGACACTGACGAACCCGCTCCCGGAGGGCAGCTACACGGTCGTCTGGTCAACGCTCTCAGCCGTCGATGGCCATGTTTCGGAAGGCTTCTTCTCCTTCACCGTCGGAGAAGCGATCCTGCCGAGCCTGTCGCAGGAAGCCGAACTGGCGCGGACAGCCGCCAGTGACAAGGTCGTCCCGCAACTCGTCGATGCGGTTGTCCGCTGGCTGAGCCTGCTCGGACAGGCAGCATTGGCCGGGGTGTTGCTCTTCGTGCCGGTCGTCCTGCTGCCTGCCCTGCGAGACGCCAGTAGTCGTCGTGTCGCCGTTCCGGCCCGCCGCTTCAGACTACTCATGGTTGCCGCACTCGGCGTCCTCGTGACAGGACACCTCGCGGCAGCCGTTGTCCAGATCATGAACGCGACCCGCTCGACTGATATGGCTGTGCTCGGCGAACCGCTCGTCACACTCTTGAGTGGCACCCGCTACGGGGCGCTCTGGCTCTCGCGCTCGGTGCTACTTGTCGCGCTGGCCGTCCTGCTCTGGTTGCTGACACGCGGGCGACGGCTGATGGACACTCGTGGCCAGGGCCGCGTAGCCTGGATCTGGTCGGGCTGGATAGCGGCGCTGGTTCTGCTGACGACTAGCCTGGGGAGTCACGCGGCTGCGCGCGGCGGAGTACGCTCGTGGGAGGTCGCGCTCGACTGGCTACACCTGCTCGGCACCGCCGTCTGGACCGGCGGGCTGCTGGCGCTCGTCCTGGCCTTACCCATCGCGTCGGCAGCCAGTGATGCCGCGCGCACGCGACTACTCCGGCGCTTCTCGGTGCTGGCGCTGACCGCCTTCGCGCTGCTCGCCGTAACCGGGACGCTGGCAGCCTGGCGCGAGGTGGCATCGTTCGACGGACTGGTCGCGACACGCTACGGCCTCTGGTTCACGCTCAAGCTGGTGGCCGTCGCTGGCGCGCTCGGGTTCGGCGCCTGGCACTGGCTCGTCGTCCGGCCCGCGCTGGAGTCGGGACACGACACGGTCGCCGCGCGGGCAGCGCGTGGATTGCGCCGGACGCTGCGTGCCGAGGTCGCGCTCGTCGTCCTGGCCGTCGCCGCCACTGGCCTCCTGACATCCAGCATCCCGGCCCGCGACCTGCTCGATCCCGGCGCGGAAATCTTCGCCACAACCCGGCTGACACCGGCGGCATCGATCACCTTGCGCGTCTCGCCGGGACAGATCGGCGCGAACGAGTTCTCGGTCGTCGTCGGCCCGGTCGATCCGGACACCTACGGCGAACTCCAGCGCGTCTACCTGCGCTTCACGCCATCTGGCGCGAACGATGCCGCTGGCATGAGCAACCAGCGCATCCAGCTCCAGCAGGCTGGCCCGAGCGACCCCTGGACCTTTCGCGCCACTGGCGCCTATCTGGCCCTCGAAGGCGATTGGCAGGTATCAGCCATCGTCCGGCGAGCCGGAGTCGAAGACTTCGAAGCACCATTCGCACTGACAGCCACCGACGCTGGCCTGCGACCAACCGGTATTCCAGCCCCAACCGCCGATACTGGCCGCGCTGCCGAGGTGCTCTGGCTGGCCGGAGTCTGGCTCCTCGGAGCGCTGACCCTGGCGACCGCCGCCTTCCAGATGCGACGGCGCGAGCGACGGTCGCTCTCGTTCGGCCTGCTAACCCTCTCCGTCCTGGCAGCAGCGATGGGTTCAGTCCTGCTGCTGGCAAGCGGAGGCGTCGCGTGAATCTGAAATGGAGATCGAAGCATGAACACCAACACCACCATACGGATCGTCCAGGAGCAAGTTCGCCTGGCGGACCCACATGCGATCACCGATAGCCGGACGCTGCTGAACACCCGCGGCGCGCTGTATGACGCGCTGGTGCGGCGCGTCGGGCCGGGCAGGTACGAGCCAGCGCTGGCAACCGAGTGGAGGTGCGAGCCAGACGCACGGACGTGGACGTTTAACATCCGCGATGACGTCCGCTTCCATGATGGCCGCTTATTGACCAGTGCCGATATCGTCGCAAGCATCGCGCGGGCCACGAGTCCGGACGCTGGTGGTGAGATGGCGACCGAAGGCGTCATGGCGAGCTACTTCGAGGGTGCACAGGTTGAGGCACTGTCACCCGGCCAAGTGCGGATCACGATGGGCCGCCCGATGGCCGACCTGCTCGATCTGCTGGTCGACGTCGTCATCCTGCCTGTGGGCGCGGTAGCCAACGACACGCCGATTGGGAGCGGTTCATTTCGCCTCGTCGAAGCGCGCGACGGCGAGCTGGTCATGGAGGCGTTCGCTGAACACTGGCGTGGCACGCCAACCGCCAGCCGACTGCACTGGCAGGCAGAGCCGGACGCGATCGAGCGGGCAGGCCTATTGATGGAGGGCGCGTTCGACCTCGCCATCGGCCTCGGCCCGGCCCAGCAACACGCATTGCAGCAGGCGAGCGACATCGAGACGATCGTATCCCCGGCTGGCCTCTGCGTCGCGTTCCTCTTCAACGCCGCCAGTGGGCCGTGTGCCGACCCTCGCGTCCGGCAGGCACTCAACCACGCGCTGGATGTCGACCATGTCATCGCGGAAGTCATGGCTGGTAGTGCGCTGCCAACCAACGGGCCGTTCACCGCGCTGCACGCCGGCCATGACCCGCATGTGCCGCGCTATCGCCACGATCCGGAGCGTGCCCGCTCGCTATTGGCGGAAGCTGGCTATGGGGCCGGTCTGCAACTGACGATCGATGTGCCAACGCGCTTACCGGATGAGGCGCTGGCACTCGCGGGCCACCTGACGCAAGCATGCGCCGAGATTGGCGTCGTGGTCACAGTCCGTGCGCATTCCGACCGGCTCGCCTACGCGCGGATGGTGCGCGCCAAGCAGATCGCCGATGGCTGCTGCTTCGATTCGTCGCCGTTGAGCACCTACCGGGTGCTGCGCGAGAAACTGCACGGCGGCGTTGCCGGTCCCTGGTGGCAGGGCTACGCGAACAACGAGGTTGACGCGCTGATCGACCAGGCAGCCGCAACCATCGACGATGACGACCGGCACGCCCTCTACCGCCGCGCCTACCAGCTCATCCGCGACGACGCGCCCTGGCTGTTCCTCTACAGCCCGTCACTGGTGGACGGCGTCGGTCCAGCACTATCCGGCTGGCAGCCAGGCATCAACGGCGTCGTGGGGTTCGACCAAGGATAAGTCGATGGCCAGTCCCCGAGGACGATGGCTTATTGCCTGTCGTCCTTCGCTGCGGCTCAGGACGACAGGCAATAAGACACCCTCTTGTTGACGCCCGTACTACCTCATCTCGCGGCGGCGCTGCCAGCGCTGCTGGACGACCGTCAAGCCGCTGTCCATCGTCAGTTCACAGGGCAGCGACCATATCCAGCCAGCATGCCGGATCCCGCGCTGTCTGGTCGAGATCACGCCAAGCCGGACACGCGCACGCTGGATGGCGACACGGCGCAGACCCACCTCGCTGGCGCGCCGGTACACGGTCGCGGACGGCAGGCGTGTGCCAGTCCGCAGCAGCACCAGCAGGAACGCCTCGGCACAGGCCCACTCGGGATAGAAGCGCGCTGGGGCATGCAGCCCAGCCACATCCAGCGCGCGCCGGATCGTCAGGCCATCGACGCTCATCGCCCAATCGTCAATCCAGCAGACGCTGGCCGTATCTCCGCTATCGTCGGCGTCTGCCCGCATGACGGCCTCCATTCGCCCATTCGAGTAGAACATATGTTCTACTCGGACGCCATCGTAGTCGTCTGTGCCGCATGTGTCAAGCGTGCAGCAGGCTCGACGTTCCGACGATCAGGCAGTGGATGAGGCAGCGAGCCAGCGCAAGCTGGTATTGAGGACGAGGTCGAAGCGTGGCAAGAGCAACATCTGCTCCTGAAGATCGACGATGTCGCCAACATCGGATTCACCGCCGAGCCAGTCGATGAACGCCGTATTGAACGCATCATGGTCTTCCAATGCCGCAAGGGTGTCGTACGCCCACTGAAGCCGTTCGTCGTCGCTGGCGACTGGTCCTGGCTGGTCAGCGCTGGCTACCGCGCGTGAGGTCAGAAAACTCCTGATCGCCGTCGCCCAACGAAGATAGGTGGCGTGGTCGCCAAGCGGGGCTGGTTCAGCGGCGTAGAAGCCGGACTCAAGGGCGGTGCGTAAACTGATCTCAGTGCCAGCGTCGAGCGCCGCGCGCCGGAACTCCGCCTTCAGCGTCGACCAGGCGACCGCATCCGGCAGCGCGCCCGCAACGCGCAGAAAGCCAAACAGCCGCGCCAGCTCCCGCTCATAGCGCGCGACACTCTCACGCAGCGCATCCTCGTCGCTGCCAGTCGCTGCCCGCATCGCCTCCCAGCCCTCCTCGAAGATCAGCACCTGCACATGCTCGATCGCGTCGAAGAGCGTCGCCCGGAGCGCCGCCTGCCAGTCCTGCATGTTCTGTTCGCCGTCCTGTGTCACATTGCTTCTGTTCATGTCGCAGTCCGAAGCCCAAAGGTTTCCGTTGGCAAGGCGAGGACCGCCCCAGTCCCCCTGTCGTCCTTCGCTGCGGCTCTGGACGACAGGGGGACTGGGGCGGTCCTCGCAATTCCTGGATCTCCGTCCAATCCCGCTTCCAATCAACGAGTATGGCATGCCCAGCAATCAGGCTGTCCCACATGACTGGGAGTATCATGAAGATAACAATCGATTGACTGCGAACGAGAAGGGATGGTGACGGAGCAGTGTCCAACGACGGCGTGACGGCTCGTGTCGAGCGGGCCGAGAGTGATGCATTCCTGAGCCTCTACCAGGCAGCGGCCACAACCTGCGCGACCGGCTGGCAGGAGGTTGACGGCATCTGGACAGTCTGGTCGCCGCACGACGACGACCCCGGCTTCTCGTGCGTGATGAACCTCGCCGAGGCAGCCGACCCACGCGCGACACTGGCCCGGATCGAGCCGCTTGCCCGGGCCGGTGGCGCGACGGTCCTCGGCATCGACGGTTCACCCGCCCTCTCAGCACGCTTGCCGGACGACGAGCTGGCCAAGCTCGGCTTCGCCAGAGACTACCAGGAATGCATCTGGGCCAGACGGATCGACGCCAGCGAGGCGTTCCCCGAGGCGAACGACGCGCGCATCGCACACGTCACGCCCGACGAGCGGGCGACGTTCGCGCGTGTCCTCAACATCGGCTACGACATCGCGGAGGACTCGGTTCGCGGACAGATCTTCGCCAGCACGATCGGGCTACCGGACTGGTACCACTATCTCGTGCGCTTCGATGGTGAGCCGGGTTCAGCGTCGGTGCTATACGTCACCGACGGCGTCGCACAACTGTTCGTCGCGACGACGATGCCAGCCTACCGTGGACGCGGCGCCCAGCGAGCGCTCATCCAGCGCCGCCTGGCCGACGGTCAGGCAGCCGGTTGCGACCTGGCAATTTCCCAGACCGTCATCGACAACGCCTCCCCGCGCAACATGGCCCGCCTCGGCTTCGAGCAGCTCCACCTGCGCTGGATTTACGGGAAGGCGCTAGGCGAGTGCTAAGGAGAAAGTACTGAGGAGAAAGGAGTTCGTCGCGAACGAGCCAAATTGCTCCTCAGTACTTTCTCCTTAGCACTCGCCTAGCGCACAATCGCCAGCAGGGCAGCGCGCGCGACGGTCGAGATCTTGTCGCAGATGTGCTGGGAAATGTCATCGCTGAGGCCGCGCGCGGTCAACGCTTCAATCAGGGCCGAGTCGACATCCGACTGTTCGCGCTGAATCGTGGCGAGCTCGCTCGGCTTGACGCCAATGTGCCGGGCGATGTCGGCAGCGACCTTGAACGACGGCGCCGTCTGTCCGCGTTCGAGCCGCGAGAGATGACTGGCGGAGATGCTCGCCGCGCGAGCCAGCTCATCGAGGGTCATCCCCCGCTCGATGCGAAGCTCACGGATCCGTGGTCCCATGGAATTGCGCGTCCTTGCGGGCACTCGGATTCTCCTTACCTGTCCGGAGCCGCATCCATGATGCGGATTCGCCCGGTTTGCGTATCATAAGCATAGGCACGTTGAGACAATTGTCAACGTTGCGGGAACCACCGGCCTCTTGAACCTTGCGACAGATGCCAGAAGTATAAAGCATGAAAGGTTGATCGCACAGTGGTACCAGCACGAACGCACGCTGTACACAGGTTTTTGATAGACGATGATTGAGTCTGGCATGCACACGATTCGAGCGTGATGGAGACGGGATCGTTGAGTTCGTTGACGCCTGGGCACCGCCTGCGGTAGCATTGAGTGTTCCGGCTGTGCGCCGGTCATATTGTTATGTGCGTAAACCGCGATCGCGATACCGTGAGACAGACCGGTACAGAAGGGGAACTGCCAGCGTGCTGAAACTGCGACTCCGGCGTATGGGAGCCAAGCGTCAACCAAGCTATCGTATCGTCGTCGCCGAGTCACGGTCGCCGCGCGATGGCCGCTTCATCGAGACGGTCGGCATCTACAACCCAAAGACCCAGCCGATGACCCTGCGGATCGACGAGGAGCGCGCCAAGTACTGGCTCGCGCGTGGCGCTCAGCCGACCGACACGGTCCGCTCGCTGCTTGTCCGCGTCGGCGCCGTGCCGGGCCGGATCAGCAAAGAGGGTCTGGCCGAGGGCTACGTCACCGAAGTTCCGAGCCGCGGCACGATCCCGCAGGTCATGCAGGCGCACGGCAGCACACCCGAGGCCGCCGCCGCGACCGAAGCTCCTGCTAAGAAGGCGAAGGCCGCACCGGTAGCAGAGGAAACCTCCGCGCAGGAAGCTCCCGCGCAGGAAGTTCCTGCTGCAACGGCTCCTGCTGACGAAGCGCCTGCCGAGGACGCCACCGCAGACGCCGTCACAGAGAAAGCAGCCGAGCCGGAAGCGTAGGTCTGGTTTGCGCTTCACGGTCTGTTACGATATCGATCAGGGTACATCCACTGGCTACCGGCCCACTCGGTAGCCAGTCCTGTATCCGCCACATCCGGGTGGTCGATCCGGCAGAGCGCCGCCAGCGCGCATCTGCCGACTGCACTCCGCGCCGCCCGTCAGGGAGATGGATGAGGGGTCCGGCCTAACCATGACTTCTGAGAATGCACAGGATCCGACCGACGAGCAGGACGACCTTGATGATGTCGAGGAATACGACGACGACATCGACGATGCCAGCGATGAGGGCGAAGACGCCGAGCCGCTGGTGCCCGGCGTTGCCACGACCGGCGATCCACCAATCGATGACCTGGCTGCCTTCGTCGAGTTCATGGTCAGCAACATGGTGGAGGAGCCGGACAGCTTCCGGGTCGTCCCCGAGCGGATGGGCACGACCGTCCACATCAAGGTGATCGTCCCCGAAGAAGAGATGGGCCGCGTCATTGGCCGCCAGGGACGGATCGCCCGCTCAATGCGCACCCTGCTGACGATCGCCGCCTCGCGTAAGGGCCTGCGCGCCAGCCTGGATATCGACTCGTAGGTCGATTTCTCTCTCGTCGTGAGTCGTTGGCTACCGTCATCTTGACAAGTTGGCGAATGGGACGAGAAACGGCCAGTTCCCCCTGTCGTCCTGAGTCGCAACGAAGGACCTCTCCGCCTTGACAAGTCGGGCGGTTAGCTCAGGGGAGGTCCTTCGTTGCGACTCAGGACGACAGGGGGAACTGGCCCTGCCAAACAACATATCTACGGTTAGAGGACTTGTGATCGACACGCCAGACACCAGCAACAACACACCGCAACGCAGCCGCACCCCGTGGCGCGATGTGAAGTCGGCTGGCCCAACCAATCCGGATCCGACCACGCCGCCTGAGCAGGTCTTTTTCGCTGTCGGTCGGATCGTCGGCGCACACGGCATCCGCGGCGAGGCGAAGATGGTCATTCTCACCGACGACCCCGATCACCTGCTCGATCTGCGTCGCGTCTACTTCAATGACGACCCGACCCCGCGCCGTCTCAGCCACATCCGCTTTCACGCACGCCAGGCACTGCTAACGTTTCCCGAGATCACCGACCGCGATAGCGCCGACGCCCTGCGTGGGACGGTCGTGCGTATCTCCGGCAGCCAGGCGAAACCGCCCGATGAGGGCGAGTTCTATCACTACCAGCTCATCGGCCTCTCCGTCTACGACGAGGCAGGCGCGCCGCTCGGCAAGCTGGTCGAGATTCTCGAAGCTGGCGAGGTCGACACCTACGTCGTCCGCGACGAGACCGGATACGAACAGCTCTTCCCTGCCCTGAAAGATGTCGTCATCGACATCAACCCCGCCGAGGACCGCGTCGTCGTTCGCCCACTCGTCTGGGAAGACGACAACCCCCGCAAGCCGCCGAAGCCCGCGCGTCCGCCCCGCCCACGCAAGGCGACCCGCCGGACGAACCGTTCCAGCGCGACCTGACGCTGACACGGCTCTCCCATCACAGACGATATCCTTACCGGTCCGGAGGACTCTCCCCGGCCTCATCCGGGACGGCCATCTCATCCAACTGCGCCTCGAACTCGCGATGTGCCGCTGGCGTCGCGACTGGTGGCCGCTTCGTCTTGCTACTGCCGGACGCCCCTTTGGTTCGCGATCGACGCGACATTGATTTCCTCCCTACCCAGTCCGTCTCATTCTGACGCGATCCTGATCCACCTCGCGTTGGCGAGACCCGTTCAACGCGCCTCTCACCCGACCGGCTCGCCGGTCTCGATCTCCAGGTCGTCGCGGTTGCCCCACTCGGCCCAGGAGCCATCGTAGACGCGCACGTTGTCGTAGCCCGCCAGCATCAGCGCGATCGCGGTGTGGGCGGCGCGGACGCCACCCTGACAATAGGTGATAACCGGCGTGTCGCGCTCGATGCCCGCCTCGCGCGCCCGTTCGGCGATGCGATCGGTCGGAACGAAGCGGCGGTCATCGTTCCAATTGAGGTTGTCCTGCCAGAACGACCAGGTCGCGCCCGGCACGCGACCACCACGCTTCGCGCGCACTTCCTCGCCAGTGAACTCACTCCAGCGACGCACATCCAGCACAACCGCATCGTCACCGGCCCCCTGGACATCGCGCCAGTCAGCGACGATCTCCGGACGGAACGCCGCCGGGTCCATCGTGAAGGTCACATCGGTCACCGGCTCCGCGGCCGGCTCGCTGGTCGTTGGACGACCCTCCTGGGTCCAGGCCGTCCAGCCGCCGTCGAGGATCCTGAGCTGGTCGCCGTGGCCGTAGCGCGCCAGGATCAGCCAGAGTCGGGAACCGAAGTGTCCACCCTCCTGATCGTAGGCGATAATCGTCGTCTCGTCTCCAACACCAAGCCGCTGCATGACCGCCGCCACCTGCCCCGGAGGGGCGATCATGAAATCAACATCGCTGCCGGGGTCACTTAGCTCAGTGGCCCAGTTCAGGTAGACACTGCCAGGAATGTGACTCTCGTCGTAGTCAACCCGGCAGTCGTGGTCGAACGCGTAGCGGCAGTCGATGATCCGGATATTCGGGTCATCCAGCCGCTCTGCAAGCCACTCCGTCGATACCAGGACATCGTTCATGAATCACCCTTCCTGCGTCGTGGTTCCAGATAGCGCGAACCTGCCATCGTGGCACGCCGGATGCGTAGGTAGGACGCGAACGGTGCTGATACCGCTGCACGAAAGCGTATCGCACCACAGCCGGTTACCGTGACCGGCATGGGGCCATAATGAAGGGATTCATCACATGTTATGGGCTGTTCTCCTGATCCTGCTGGTTCTCTGGCTCCTGGGCTTCCTGGGGTCGATCGGCGGCTCGCTGATCCACATCCTGCTGGTCATCGCCCTCGTCGTCCTGATCGCCCAGCTCCTCACCGGCCGCCGTGCGGTCTAACGCATTCCTCATCCGGGAGGCTGTCCGCCAAACGCCGGACAGCTTCTCAGTTCCATACCATTCAGAAAAGGGGCATCCACTGGGTGCCCCTTTCGCATTGTCCTGCTAACGCTTCTTTTTGCGCTTGCCGCCGCTCGGGCGTTGCGGCTTGGTATGGGACGGCCCCTTCTGCGCCTTGCGGGATGGCTGGCGCTGGTTGAGTGGGCCGAGCTGCTGCTGGCCGGACATCAGCGCCTCAAGCTCACGCGGATCGCCGCCCATGCCGGGCAGACCGCCCATCCCACCGAGCTGGCTCATATCCATCCCGGAATCCTGGGCCTGCTTCATCATGTCGCGCATCTGACCGATCTGGCCGACCTGACCCGGCATCCGGCTCATCACGCCACGCTTGCCCTGTTTACCGCCAGCCTGACCCATCCCGGCAATCCCGCCAAGTTGCGACATCATCTTCTGCATCTCGCGGAACTGCTTGAGCAGGTCGACGACCTCGTCTGGCGAGGTGCCGGAGCCGGTCGCGATCCGGTTACGGCGCGCGTGACGGATCAGTTGCGGGTTCTGCCGCTCCGCAGGCGTCATTGAGCGAATGATCGCCTCGACCTGCTTGTAAGCGTCGTCGCTGATCTCGACGTTCTGCTCGCGCAGGGCAGAGCCGATGCCGGGGATCATCTCCAGCAACTGCGTCAGCGGTCCCATCTTCTTGATCTGCTGGAGCTGGCTGAGGAAGTCCTCCAGATCGAACTGCCCTTCGAGCAGCTTGTCTTCGAGCGCCTGGCGGTCCTCCTCGCTGGTCTGCTCCTGGGCGCGCTCGATCAGCGAAAGGACATCGCCCATCCCGAGGATACGCGAGGCGAGCCGGTCGGGGTAGAACGGCTCGATCGCGTCCATCCGCTCGCCAGTACCGATGAACTTGATCGGGATGCCGGTGACAGACCGGATCGAGAGCGCCGCGCCACCACGCGCGTCGCCATCCATCTTGGTCAGGATCAGGCCGGTCACGCTCATCCGGCGTGCGAACTCCTGCGAAACGTTGACGGCTTCCTGACCGGTCATCGCGTCGACCACCAGCAAGATCTCGGTTGGCCGGATCTCGCGTTCGAGTTCCTCCAGCTCCTCCATCATGCGCTCATCGATCTGGAGGCGTCCAGCCGTGTCGATGATGATCGGGTCCTGGCCCTTGTCCCGCGCCGCCCGCAGCGCGTTCTGAGCGATCTTCAGCGGCGTCTGGTCGGTTCCCTCGGCATGGACAGGGATCGTCAGTTGCCGCCCCAGCGTCTGAAGCTGGTCAACAGCGGCAGGTCGGTAGACGTCCGCCGCCACCAGCAGCGGGTTACGCCCGCCCTTACGCAGGTGACTGGCCAGCTTCCCGGCGTGCGTCGTCTTCCCAGCGCCGTTGAGGCCAACGAGCATGATGATCGTCGGACCACTATCAGCCGTCGTCAGCGGCACTGATTCAGCGCCGAGCACCTTGATCAGCTCATCATGGACGATCGAGATGACCGTCTGCGCTGGCGAGAGCGACTTGAGCACATCCTCGCCAACCGAGCGCTCGCGGACGGCGGCCACGAAGTCGCGCACAACCTTGAAGTTGACATCCGCCTCAAGCAGCGCCCGGCGCACCTCGCGCATCACCTCATCGACGTTCTCCTCGGTCAGCCGGCCCTTGTTGCCCAGCCGCGAGAACGCACCATTCAGACGGTCTGTGAGTGTTTCGAACATGGACGGCCCTCACCCCCCAGCCCGCCACCCAGAGGGTACCCGGCCCAATCCTGGGAGAGCGGGAGCTAGCTATATACGATTCAATTGACTCCCTGCTCTCCCAGGATTGGGCCGGGTACCCTCTGGGTGGCGGGCTGGGGGGTGAGGGCCGTCGGGGCCGCTACTCGTCCCCCTCGAAGAACAACGCATCCACGAACGCTTCGTGATGGAACTCGGCGAAGTCAGTCGCCTTCTCGCCGGTGCCGATGTACGAGATCGGAATGCCCAGCTCGCGCGAGATGGCGAAGGCGATACCGCCGCGCGACGTGCCGTCCAGTTTGGCGATGGCGATGTCGGTGATACCGGCTGATTCGGCGAACTTCTTAGCCTGGACGAGACCGTTCTGACCGGTCGTCGCGTCGATGACGAGCAGCACCTCCTGCGGCGCGTTCGGCACCGTCTTCTGCATGATCCGACGCACCTTGGAGAGCTCTTCCATCAGGTTGAACTTGGTGTGCAGCCGGCCAGCCGTATCGACGATCAGAATATCGACGTTGCGAGCGTGCGCTGCCTGCATGCCGTCGAAGACAACCGCGCCAGGATCGGCCTCCTGAGCATGCGCGATGACCGGCACGCCGATTCGCTCGCCCCATATCTTAAGCTGGTCGATCGCGGCGGCGCGGAAGGTGTCGCCAGCCACCAGCATCACGTTGCGATTCCGCGCCTTATGGAAGTGGGCCAGCTTGGCGATCGTCGTCGTCTTGCCGGTGCCGTTGACACCGACAACCAGCGTCACGAACGGCACACCGCGCTGGTAAATCTTGACCTTGCGGTTGCGCGTCGCGTTCTCCAGCAGCTTGACCATCTCGTCGCGCAGGAACTCGCGCGCCCGCGCCGGATCGCTGATGCGCTCACGGCGCACATCCTCACGCAGCGCCGCGACCAGCTCCATCGTCGTGTCGACACCGAGATCAGCCTGGATCAGCAGCGCCTCAAGGTCTTCATACAGCTCCTCGTCGATCGCGCTGCGGTCGAAGAGAGCGGTGATATCGGCAAAGATGCCGCGCCGTGTCTTCTTCAGCCCCTCCTGGATCTCAGGCTGCTCCTCGACACGACGCCTGAACATACGGTTGAGAATCACGACGGCTCCTCTAGCGGGCTGGGTTCACGGTTGATTGCAGGCTTGATACTCCAACGCCGCACCTCACCGGCGCGGCGCGATATTAAGTATACCGCGAGGAACCGGACACTTCGTGCATCAGGTACACTGAGTTATGTCCCGAATAGCCGCTTGCGAAAGGGCTGGACAATGCGCCGGGTATCAGTTTCGTTCAACGACACGCTGGCTGACGCACTCGCAAACTACATCGAACATCGCCCGGATACTCCAACAGCACCGGACATTATGCGCTCCGCGCTCTGCGAGTATCTTTACGCGCGAGGCTACGTCCAATCGGGTCAGCAACCACAGCGTCGAGACAATCACCAAGACGACATATCACCGACCGTGAGCCACGTCGTGGGACAAGATCACACGATGGAAACGATCGAAGCGTACATCGTTGCCAGTTCGGCTGTCCCACCGACACCACCGACTGTCCTCAATGCGTTGCGACGATACTTGAGGACGATGGGCGTCAGAGTGCCTGACGGGCCGCTACGGACTCCGCGGTTCAGAACTATCGAAGACGAAAGCGGTCACTCGGATACCAGCGCCGAGCATGATCGTGTGCTGGCCGAACTGCATCAGTGAGCCGCGTGTTGTTGGCCGACACAGGCCCGCTCTACGCAGTCATTGACCGCAGCGACGAGCACCATCAACGAGCACTGGACGAATTCGAAGCCATCATGAACGTCGGTCTAACCCTGACTGTGATCGTGCCGGTCGTTCAAGAGACTCATCGGCTGCTGCTGCAGCGGATTGGGCTGCATGTCGCCTCCCCCTGGCTCCAGGAAATCAACGCTGCAACTGTCATCGTCGCAACCAACCTGGACGACTACTGGCAGGCATGCTTGCGTCTGCACCAATATCCCGATCAGCGCATCAGCCTGGGTGATGGGCTCTTGGCGGTCGTCAGCCAACGGTTGAATTCGCCGGTCTGGACCTACGATCACCACTTCGACACCCTCGGCGCTGAGCGCTGGTATCCCGGCGTATAGCCGCCGAATCGCCTGCGTACACTACTGTCCTTATCAGACAGATCGCCTCCTGTTCAACCGCATCACGCAAGTCTGTCAGGCAGTGATCGCGGGTGTTATCGTGGACTCGATACTGAGACGCTGCACCTCAGCGGCGCGGCGCAACGATATGTGTACCGTGCGAGATGGCGAACCCTTGATCCATTCGTGATCCGTTAGAATATCCTATGGACAAGGGAGCATGAGGGGACTGGACAATGCGCAAGGTATCGACATCCATCAACGGCGAGCTCAGCGATGCACTTGCCGAGTACATCAATGACCAGGCTGACCAACGGGCCGCGTCCGTGGTCGTACGCGCCGCGCTGCGCGAATACCTCCACCGGCGCGGATATGTCGGGCCACGCAAGGTTCCAGGAATCACCTCAGCGACAGTAGATGACCTTGACGTTGACTCGACTACCGGTCGGGATCGTGAGATTGAGATTCGAGACGCGATCGACGCATTCTTCGACGCGAAGTCCCCTTCCCAATCGACGACGGCGATCGTAACGGTTGCCTTGCGTGAGTATCTCAAGGCACGTGGCGTCCTGATGCCTACCGAACCGTTTTCTCCAACACCGTCAGACCGTGGTAGTGGTTACAGTAATACAAGTCGCGATCATGACAAAGTCCTTGCTGAGATCGTTGATTGAGCCGCATTGTTTTGGCCGATACCGGTCCACTCTATGCGCTCATCGATCCCACTGATGCCGAGTTCTCACGTGCTCATCGTGAGAAAGCCACGCTCCGGGAAACCGGCTACCATGTGGCAGTCACACTGACGACGATGATCGAGACGCACCGGCTGGTCTCGCAGCGCCTTGGGTTCCAGCCAGCGAGAGCATGGCTTCGAGAAACGAATCGTCAAGTCATCGTCCGGTTTCCTGAACCAGACGACTATCTCGTTGCATACGCCTCTATCGATCAGTTCGCCGATCAACGCATCAGCCTCTGTGATGCAATGTTGGTAGCGGCCAGTATCCGGCTTGACTATCCAGTCTGGACCTACGACCACCACTTCGATATCCTCGGCGCTGAGCGCTGGTATCCCGGCCTGTAGGCGCCGAACCGCCTGCGTACGCTACTGTCCTTTCAGACAGATATCCTCCTGTTCAATCGCGACGCGGAAATCTGTTCCGAGGGTGCGTGTTCGTGTCCGCCGTTGGACGCTAACCTCCTAA
>Ga0136611_10000526_pt1 | contig 25354 bp, 26 predicted proteins | sample AntDrymUQ2232306_2_FD_106645 | JGI IMG/M metagenome (GOLD analysis project Ga0136611, IMG submission 106645) | Polar desert sand microbial communities from Dry Valleys, Antarctica - metaG UQ223 (23.06) | ecosystem: Environmental > Terrestrial > Soil > Desert | place: Antarctica: Dry Valley...
AGACGACCTCTGCTCCGGGCGACGAACCGATCGAGCTCGTCCTCGACCGGCCGTTCATCTTCGCCGTCCGCGACCGAGGCACCGGGGCCGAGCTCTTCGTCGGCCGCGTCGGCGACCCGACGGCCTGACGGCTATCCGTTGGCGAGGGACGGCGACGACGAGACGCCGGACGAGCTCGTCATCGACGGCGGGAGGTTCGCCAGCAGGCGGTCGACGAACACCTCGGTGTGCTCGTCGAGCTTCGCCCGGTTCATCGCGATCCCGCCGATCACGTCCGGGCCGCGACCCATCACCACCCGCGTCAGCTTCTCGAGCGTCTTGCCCGGGCGCAGCGCGAACGTGCAGAAGACCGCCGACTTCTTGCCGCGCATGATGGGCAGCGCCGCAATGGCACTCGCGCCGCGGGGCCGCTGACCGACCAGGAACAGTCCGTCCACCCAGGTGCCGACGAGCACGAAGTCGGCCTCCTGAATGGATGCGTGATCCGGTTCGCGGACACGGTGCAGGCCCGTGATCGACCAGCGCTCTTGCTGGAGCAGGTTGCCCACCCGCTCCGCTGCCTTCCACGTGTTGCCGGTGAGGCTCTCGACCAGGATGACGGCCTTCATTCTGCAGATCTAATCATGCGGGCCGGCGTCGGGAATTGCTAAGGGATCGATCTGACCGCGCTTGCCGGCGCGCACCTTGCTGACGACACCGATCACCGCCACCGTCAGGCTCACTGCGATCACGATGCAGATCACGACGACGGCCATTCGCGGCAGCTCGTGGGTCGTCTTGAAGATGAAGATGTCCGGGATCACGAACGCGAACAGGGTGAGCAGCCCCCACCTCGTCGCCTCCCGATACTTGCTGTCGATCAGCGCGAGCACGAACTTCGGCGTGGTGATCGCATCGATGCCCGCGGACGCGAGGTCGATGATCAGGTAGGCCCACGGGTTGACGCCGTAGTCGGTCAGCGCAGCCCAGACCACGACCGCACGGAGCAGCGACCAGGCGACCACGACGACTGCCCAGGTGATGCTGAGGCGTCGCCGGCGGGCCAGCTGCTCCGGGGTGAGCTGCATCTCCACGATCATCGCTCCACCGTGCCCCATTCCGAGAGTCAATCAGACAACGCCATGACACCCCGTTCATAGGATGGACGCGCCATGTCGACTCCCTCGCTCTTCGACGCCGCGCCGGAGCCGACGCCGCAGCCGGTCCGAGCCCCGGTGGCGGCGGGGGACATCCCGGAGCACGTGGTCGACGAGCCGCGGCCACGACGCGCTCCGGTCGATCTCGAGGGGCTGAACCCCGATCAGCTCGATGCGGTCGTGCACCGTGGCGGTCCGCTGCTCGTCGTCGCCGGCGCCGGTTCCGGCAAGACGCGAGTGCTCACGCACCGCATTGCGCACCTCATCGACGAGGGCATCCACCCGATGCAGATCCTTGCGATCACCTTCACCAACAAGGCGGCGGAGGAGATGCGCGAGCGGGTCGCGACGCTCATCGGATCCGTTGCACGGAAGATGTGGGTGAGCACGTTCCACGCCGCGTGCGTGCGGATCCTGCGCGCCAACGGCGTTCGCCTCGGCTACCCGCGCACGTTCAGCATCTATGACCAGTCCGACGCGCAGCGACTCACGGGCTACGTGATCCGCGACCTCGCGCTCGATGCGAAGCGGTTCCCGCCTCGTGGCGTCCACGCAGCGATCAGCTTGTGGAAGAACGAGCTGATCGACCCGGACGCCGCGGCTGCGCGTGCCGCCAACATCTTCGAGCGCAAGCACGCGGAGGTGTATCGCGAGTACCAGGCACGCCTGCTCAAGGCGGGCGCGATGGACTTCGACGACCTGCTCACGAAGACCGTCGAGCTGTTCCAGAAGCACCCGGACGTCCTGCGCAGCTACCAGGAGCGCTTCAAGCACATCCTCATCGACGAGTACCAGGACACGAACCTCGCCCAGAACGAGCTCGCCGTCCTGCTCGCCTCCGAGAGCGGAGAGATCACCGTGGTCGGCGACCACGACCAGTGCCTCCCTCCTTCGGTCGTGGTGGCGACGACCGCAGGCGAGGTGCCGGTGTGCCGCATCGAGGGAGGCGACGCGGTGCGCAGCGCCGGCGACGGCGGCGACGTCGTGACCAGCACGGTGGTGCGCCGCGTCGATCGCCGCTTCAAGGGACAGCTCGTCGAGATCACGACCGAGTCGGGCCGGACCCTCGCGGCGACGCCCGAGCACGTCCTGCCGCTCGTCGTCGTCATGGCAACAGCACGTGTGACGTGCTCCGGGCATGACAACGATGCGATCTCGCCCGATGCGACGCACTTCCGCGCCGTCGGCGACGCGCGGCCGGGGATGCAGGTGTTCGTCGAGCGGGACGGGGTCCTCGTCGCCGACACCGTCGTCAGCGTCGACTTCGTCGACTACGAGGGACCGGTCCACGACATCGAGGTGGCGGGCACCCACACGTACATCGCGAACGGGATCCTGGTGCACAACTCGATCTACCGGTTCCGGGGCGCCGACGTGCGGAACATCAACCAGTTCGAGGACGCGTTCCCGAACCTGACGACGATCGTGCTGGACCAGAACTACCGCAGCACGCAGGCGATCCTCGATGCGGCCAACGCGGTCATCTCGAACAACGCGGACCGGCGGCCGAAGCACCTGTGGAGCGAGAAGGGGTCGGGCGACAAGATCGTCCGCTACCACGCGGAGGACGAGCGGGACGAGGCCGGATGGGTGGTGCGCACGATGCAGCACCTGCACGACACGGACAACCAGCGGTGGCGCGACGTCGCCGTCTTCTACCGCACGAACGCGCAGGCACGTGTCGTCGAGGAGGCGCTCATCCGCCACGGCGTGCCGTACAAGGTCGTCGGCGGCACGCGCTTCTACGACCGCCGCGAGATCAAGGACGCGATGGCGTACCTCCGCGGCGTCGTGAACCCGGGCGACGAGGTCAACGTGAAGCGGGTGCTCAATGTCCCCAAGCGCGGCATCGGCGACACGAGCGTCGGCAAGCTCGACGCGCTCGCCGCAGCGAAGGGCATCAGCTTCACCGACGCGATGCGGCGCTGCGACGAGGCGGGCGTATCGGGCCCGGCCGGGCGTGGGATCGAGGCGTTCGTTGCGCTGCTCGATGAGCTCGGCGTGCTCGTCGAGGCGGAGGCGGGACCGGCAGAGGTGCTGCAGATCGCGCTCGACCGCAGCGGCTACGTCGCCGAGCTGGAGGCCGAGGCGTCGGTCGAGTCGAACGGTCGGCTCGAGAACCTCGGCGAGCTGATCGGGTCCGCCCGCGAGTTCACCCGGATCGACGAGTTCCTCGAGCAGGTGTCGCTCGTCGCCGACACTGACGACATCGACCCTGTGACCGGTGAGGATGGCAACCGCGTGCTGCTGATGACGCTCCACTCGGCGAAGGGGCTCGAGTTCCCGATCGTGTTCCTGCTCGGCCTCGAGGAAGGCGTCTTCCCGCACACGCGAGCGCTGACGGAACCCGACGAGCTGCAGGAGGAGCGCCGGCTCGCCTACGTCGGCATCACCCGTGCGCGGGAGCGCCTGCACCTCAGCCATGCATGGAGCCGCAACCTCTTCGGCACGACGCAGTACAACCCGCCGAGCCGCTTCATCGAGGAGATCCCTACCGAGCTCGTCGAGGAGGCCGGCAACCCCTCAGGGCGCGGTTCGTCCGCGCGGGCGAGCTACCGGCAGCGCGACCGCTTCGGCTCCGCTCCCGAGCACCGCCGGCGCAACGCCGAGAACGGCGGCTGGAGCAACAGCACGGAAGCGACCGACGAGCATCGCGAGCGGGTCGTCGAAGCGGCTCTGCGGGCGGGCAAGCAGGCGCCGCAGCCGTCGAACGCGCAGTCGATCGGACTGAAGCTCGGCGACGACGTGTCGCACCCGACCTTCGGCGAGGGCGTCATCCTCGAGATCCGCGGCGAGGGCGAGCGGGCCGAGGCGACGATCCGCTTCCGCGACGTCGGCACCAAGCACCTCTCCCTCGCCTGGGCCCCGCTCAGCAAGCTGTGACGCAACGCTGCGCGGTTCCTCGAGGCGCCGCTCTCAGGCGGCGAGGGAAGCGCAGCGACGAGACGCAGGAGGGAGCAGGCGAAGCGCAGCGGAGCCCAGTCCCGACCATCGATCCGTCTGTCAGGCGCGCTCGAGGATACGGATCGGAAGCTCGCGGGGACCGCGGATCTGGCCGACGCTCCAGCGGACGGCGCCGGGGTCGGCGAGCTCGAACTTCGGGAAGCGCTTGACGAACTCCTGCACCGCGATCCGCACTTCGAGCCGTGCGAGGTTCGACCCGAGGCAGCGGTGGATGCCGAGGCCGAACGCGGCGTGGCGGTTCTCCTCGCGGTCGAGGATCACCTGATCGGCCTTCTCGAACGCGGCGGGGTCGAGGTTCGCCGCCGGGAACGGCAGCAGCACCCACTCGTCGACCTTCATCGCGCAGCCGTCGAAGTCGTGATCCTTTGCGACCATCCGCGCCATCGTCACCGGGGCGTATACGCGGAGGAGCTCCTCGATCGCGGTGCCCCACAGGTCGGGCTCGGCCACGAGCCGCGCAAGGTCGTCCGGGTGGGACGCGAGGTGCCAGATGCTCGAGCCGATCGCGCTCCACGTCGTGTCGATGCCGGCGAGCAGGAGCAGCACGATGCTGCCGCGCACGTGCTCGCGCGACAGCGGCTGATCGAAGATCGTCGAGCTCATCAGGAACGTCGTGAGGTCGTCGCGTGGGTTCTGCTCGTGGTCGACGATCTGCGCCTCGAGGTAGGCGTCGAGCCGCTCGAACGACTGCTGCCGCGCAGCCTGCGACCGGTTGACGCCTTCGAGGATGTCGTGGACGAACCCGCGGAAGAGGTCGGCGTCCTCGACCGGGAAGCCGAGCATCCGCGCGATGACGTTCACGGGGATGCTCTGCGCGTAGTCGACCGCAGCGTCGACGAGCTCGGCATCGCCCATCTCGTCGAGCAGCTCGGTGCAGAGGCTGCGGACGTCGTCCTCCCACGGGTCGATCTTCTTCGGCGCGAAGGGCGGCAGCAGCAGGCGGCGGGCGTGGTGGTGGAACGGCGGGTCGCTCGTGATCGGCGGCGCACCACCGATCGGCGCCTCCGCCACGATCTCGCCGGTGTTGACGACGACGGACCGGGAGGTGAAGTTCTCGGTGTCGTACGCGACGCGGGTGACGTCGGCATGTGTGACCGGCAGCCATGCGCCGTTGTATCGGTCGGTGTGCGCGACGGGGCACGTCGCCCGGAGGTCCGCCCAGATCTCGTGAGCGTGGAGGTTGTACTCCGGATCGGCGTGGTCGAAGTCGGTCGCCCAGTCGGTGACGGGGCCGTAGAGGCTCGCCTGCGAGACCTCGCCGTCGTCGCCGGTCTGCTCGTCACTGTCGATCTGGTACGTCACGATCCGCTCCCGGTCGCGAAGCCAGCTGTCGCAGCGGAGGCGTCGTCGTCCGACATCGCGATCGCGAATTCGGGACAGTTCGCGACTGCGAGCCGCGCCTTGTCCTCGACGCCGCCAGGAACGGTGCCGTCACCGATGACCATCGCCATCCCGTAGTCGTCCACGTCGAAGAGCTCGGGGGCCAGGGCGTAGCACCTGTTGTGCCCCTGGCACTTCTCGCTGTCGATCGAAACTCGCATGGGATCAATCTATTGCCGGGCCGACGGTTCGGCTTGACTGGCGGGTCATGTCGGCGCCGCGGATCGCGATCCTCCTGCCACCCTCGGAGGGCAAGGCCGACGGCGGGCGCCGCCGCCCGTGGGACCCGTCGTCGGGAGCGTTCGGACCAGCCCTCGCGACTCAGCGGGCGGCGGTGGCCGAGGCCCTCGTCGCGGCAGGCGGTGGCGACGAGAAGCTGCTCGACGCGCGCGGCCCGCTGCTCGAGCGCGCACGAGCCGCCAACATCACGCTGCTCGGTGCGCCGTCGATGCGCGCCGGAGCGCGATACACCGGCGTCGTCTGGGAGGCGATGTCACTCGGAACGGCTCCGGAACCGGTGCGGCGGCGCGCATCCACGTCGGTCGCCGTCGTCTCGGCGCTGCACGGGCTCGTCGGTCTCGACGACCCGATCCCCGACTACCGGCTGAAGATGGGCGCCAGCCTTCCGCCGCTCGGGAAGCTGTCGACGTGGTGGCGTGGACCGCTGTCGGGCGTGATCGCGGAGTGGACGAAGGGCCGGTTCGTCGTCGACCTGTTGACGAACGACCTCCGTGCGGCGTGGGATCCGCCGTCGCGCGGCCGAGGTGTCCGGGTGCAGTTCGTGGAGCGCGGCGCGAGCCGCGCGGGCGGAGTCGTCGGACACGACGCAAAGGCTGCCAAGGGCCGCCTCGCCCGCCACCTTCTCGAGTCGACGGTCGATCCGCACGACGCGCTCGAGGCGTGGGACGACGCACGCTTCGCGCTCGTGCTCACGCCGCTGTCGTGACCCAGGAAGACGAGGTCGCGGCGACGCGAAGTCTGTATCGACGACGCGCTTTTGCGCTCACACGATTCAGACTTCGCCGCGATCGTGCTCAGGCCGCTCCCGTGAGGTCCGCGAGCCACTCCTCGAGCGCGAGCAGCACGCGACCGGTCGACGTGTAGCCGCGTTTCACGTCGTCCCAGCTGCGCACCGCCGCCAGCATCCGCGCAGCGAGGTCGGGCCGCGCACTCAGCACCCCGAGGGGCGCGAGCTGGACGCGGATCGTGAACACGATCGCGTCGGTGCGCGGCAGTCGGCGGAGCGTCTGGCGCTCGCTGCGGATCCACATCGGCGACCCGTCGGGCTCGATCGAGTCTGGCAGCACCATCCCCGGCGGGTAGGCCGGCAGGTGGAGCTCGTCGGTCGGCGACACGAACCAGTTCCGCCTCCACACCGGCCGGTCGGCGGCGAGCCGGTCGTGGAACCGGTCGACCCGCTCACGCAGCTCGCGCTCGTAGTGCGCGACGCCGCTGTGCACGTCGGCGAGCGGTCGCCCGATCTTGTCGGCGACCGTCCAGTGCGTCGGGAAGCAGACGACGCCGGCTGTGACGGTCCAGGCGCCGTCGAGCCGCTGCAGGATCACGAGGTCTTCTTGCACGATCCGCGCCGCCGCCTCGAGCGGTGCGGCGACATCGGGCACCACCTCGCCGGTCGCTTCCGCGACGAGCGCGAGCACCTCCCGCTCCGCATCCTCGGCACCCGGCGTCGATGCGCGCACCACGTCCGGCACGTCCGTGAGCAGCCGTGCCTTCAGGCGCAGCTGCTGTTCCCGCGCGTCGTCGACGACCAGCCACTCCCGAGCGTCGAGCGCACGCGTCCCCATCGCTTGGAACGGCGGGCCCGGGTCGAGCCGCAGCTCGTCGAGCCACGCGGGAGGAGCGCTCAGCGCGCCATCTTCCCGAAGTCGCACGTGATCCACTGCTCCGGCCGGAGCCGCGCCACCACCGACGCATCGGTGCTCGGGTTGTTCTCGGCATACCACTTGCCGAGCTCGGGGCCGAGGTAGCGGCTCGCCATCGAGAAGTCGTCGCGGCGGTCGTCGTCGACGCTGACGGGGCCAGTCGCCATCACGTACTGGTAGGGCGGAGTCTCGGTCTGGACCGTCAAGGTGGCCCGCCCCGCCGCACGGAGCAGCTTCGCCTTCAGTGAGCCGCCCGACATCCCCATCAGGATGACGCCGTCCTCGTACTGGTACCAGATCGGCACCGCGAGCGGTCCTTTGCTCTTGCGCTCGATCGCGAGGATCCCCACGTGCACGTCGGCGAGGAATGCCTCGCGCTCCTCCGCTGTCATCTCCATCTCGGCCATGACGGCGAGTCTCGCGCGCCCGCTGACGACGCATTCCCGGCGACCGCATACCGTGCGCCGGATGACACCCGAGAACGCACGACGTACCTGGCGCAGCTTCGAGACCGTGCACGGGATGATCTACTTCACTCCGGACGCTGCCGAGCACTACGCCGCCGCCGGCGTCGGCCACCACCGCACGGCGTACTTCGCGTCGCGATCGGCGCCGATGGGTGCGGTGCCGTCGGAGGTGACGATCGCGACGTTCTACAACTTCAGTCCCGCGCTCGTCCGCAAGGCGATGGACGGTGTGTGGCAGCACACGACGCCGGAGGCCGTCCTCGCGGCGCGGCTCACCGCAGCCGACTCGTCGCTCACACGCGCGTTCGGTGCCGACGTCCTCGCGTCGGCGGAGCTGAAGGAGGCGGCAGAGCAGCTCCGCCGCGCAGCGCTCGTGGCCGCCGAGCGGCCGGAGGGTCGGCCGCTGTTCGCCGGTCATGCGTCGCTGCCGTGGCCGGACGAGCCGCACCTCGTGCTGTGGCACGCACAGACGCTGCTGCGCGAGTTCCGTGGCGACGGCCACATCGCCGCGCTGACGACCGAAGGCCTGACCGGGATCGAGGCGCTGATCTCGCACGGCGCGTCCGGCGACGTTCCCGCACCCGTGCTGCAGAAGTCGCGGGCATGGCCGGAGGACGCGTGGAACGCCGCCGTCGCCGGCATGGCGGAGCGTGGGCTGGTCGACGAGTCCGGCACGTTCACCGATGATGGTCGGGCACAGCGCGCCCGGATCGAGGAGACGACCGATCGCCTCGCCGTCGCGCCGTGGGCCGCACTCGGTGAGGACACCTGCGCGCGGCTGCGCGCCACGGGCAAGAAGCTGAGCAGGCTCGTCATCGACGCGGGGCTGATGGGCGCGATGGCGCAGCCGCCACTCGACGACGACGACTGACGGCCCGGCCGGCCGTAGATTTGCGGTTATGGCGGCGCACCGGTACCTGTGGACGCCGTTGCAGCTCGGGCCCGTGACGGTGCGCAACCGGATCGTGTTCAGCGCGCACCTCACGAACTACGCGAGGGACGGCAAGCCGACGGAGCAGCACGCCGCGTACTACGCCGCCCGCGCCGCCGGCGGCTCCGGGCTGATCATCACCGAGGAGCACTCGACTCACCCGACCGACTGGCCGTACGAGAAGCTGATCCACGGCTTCCACCGCGACGTGATCCCCGGCTACCTCGCCATGACCGAGGCCGTCCACCGTCACCGCACGCCGATCTTCGCTCAGATCAACCACAACGGCGGCCAGGCCTCGTCGATGTACTCGCGGCTGGCGGTGTGGGCTCCGTCGCCCGTTGCCGATCCGCTGTTCCGCGAGGTCCCGAAGGCGATCACGCACGCCGAGATCAGCGAGGTGATCCGCGGCTATGCGACGGTCGCGGAGAACTGCGCCGAGGGCGGCTTCGACGGGATCGAGCTGCAGTGCAGCCACTCATCGATCGTGCGCGGCTTCCTCTCCCCCGCCACGAACCGGCGGACCGACGAGTACGGCGGGTCGCTCGAGAACCGTGCGCGGCTCCTGCTCGAGATCGTGGCGGCGGTGCGTGCGGTCATCGGCAACCGCCTCGCGCTCGGCGTTCGCCTCTGCGGCGACGAGCTCATCGAGGGCGGCACGACGATCGTCGATGCGGTCGAGATCGCGAAGATGGTCGAGGCGACCGGACGTGTCGACTACATCAACACGTCCATCGGCGTGGCGACGGCGAGCCTGTTCATGATCGAGGCGAGCATGCACATCCCCCCCGGCTACGCGACGTTCATCCCGAGCGCGTTCCGCAAGGCGGTCGATCTCCCCGTCGTCGGCGTCGGTCGGTTCAAGGACCCACTGCAGGCCGAGCGTGCGCTCGCCGAGGGGCACTGCGACCTCGTCGGCGTCGTGCGCGGCCAGATCGCCGACGCCGACTTCGCCGCGAAGGCGCGCGCAGGCGCAACGGAGGAGATCCGCCTCTGCCTGTCGTGCAACCAGGAGTGCGTCGGCCGGATGGGCCTCAACCGCTGGCTCGGCTGCATCGAGAACCCGAAGACCGGCCGCGAAGCGGAGTACGCCGCCTCGATGGTCGGGACTGGGCTCCGCTTCGCTTCGCCTGCTCCCTCCCGGCTCGCTGCGGCTGGCGCCGCGACGCTCGCGGTCGCGCCGAAGCGGAAGCACGTGATGGTGGTGGGCGCAGGTCCCGCGGGGCTGCAGGCGGCGATCAGCGCGGCGCGTCACGGGCACCGGGTGACGGTGTACGAGCAGCAGGCGGAGCCGGGCGGCCAGGTCCGCCTCGCGGCGACCGTCCCGAACCGCGCCGAGCTCGGTGACATGATCCGCAACCAGCTGGCCGAGTGCCGCCGCCTCGGTGGCGAGATCCAGTACGGCGTCGGCGTCTGGCCGGGGCTCGTCGAGGAGAAGCAGCCCGACCACGTCATCGTGGCGACCGGTGCCGAGCCGCAGCGGCCGTGGTGGGTCCCACAGGACGCGCACCACGTCTGCGACATCCGAGACGTCCTCGCCGGGGCCGCCGCTCCCTCGGGCTCCGTCGTCGTCATCGACGAGATCGGCTTCCATCACGCGACGAGCGTCGCCGAGCTCCTCGCCGACCGCGGCTGCTCGGTCGAGATCGTCACCCCGGGCATGGTCGTCGGGCAGGACCTCGGCATCACGCTCGACATGGAGAACTGGTGGATGCGCGCGACCGCGAAGTGCATCGTCCAGTCGACGGACCTCGTGCCGATGGGCATGACCGGCAACGAGCTCACGCTGCTCCACCACCCCACCGGCGCGATGCAGGTGCGCGTGCCGGACTGGGTCGTGCTCGCCGTCCCGCCTTCGCCCGTCGAGTGGCTCTACAACGACCTGAAGGCCGCCGGCGTCAGTGTCGAGCGCGTCGGCGACTGCGTTGCGCCTCGACGCGCGCACGCGGCCGTCGTCGACGGGGAGCGTGCCGGCGCGCGAGTGGGCGTTCCGGCATGACCGGCCGCGTCGCCGTGGTGATGGGATCGGGCAGCGACTGGTCGACGATGTGCCGCGCGGTCGAGGTGCTGGACCGGCTCGGCGTCGAGCACGAGGTGCAGGTCCTGTCGGCGCACCGCATGCCCGACGAGATGTTCGCGTTCGCCGAGTCCGCCGAGGGTCGCGGCATCGACGTGATCATCGCCGGGGCCGGAGGAGCTGCGCACCTCCCGGGCATGCTCGCCGCGAAGACGACGGTCCCCGTGCTCGGCGTTCCGGTCCCGTCGAAGCACCTCGGCGGCGTCGACTCGCTGCACTCGATCGTCCAGATGCCGGCCGGCGTCCCGGTGGCCACGTTCGCGATCGGTGAGGCCGGCGCGACGAACGCAGCGCTGTTCGCAGTGGCGATCCTCGCGATCGGCGACGCGCGGCTCAAGGACGCGCTCGCGGACGAACGGCGGGCACGGCACGACGAGGCCGCTGCGACGCGACTGCCTCCGTCGTGATCCTCCCGCCGGCGACCATCGGCGTGCTCGGCGGCGGTCAGCTCGGCCGGTACACGCTGATGGCGGCGCGGGCGATGGGCTACCGGACCGCGGTCCTCGACCCGGATCCCCTTGCGCCGGCCGGCGCCGTCGCCGACTCCTTCCTCGTCGCCCCCTTCGACGACGACCTCGCGCTCCGTTCGCTCGGCTCGATGAGCGCGGTGGTGACGACGGAGTTCGAGAACCCTCCGGTCGAGTCGCTGCGCCTGCTCTCCGGCCACACGTGCCTGCGACCGTCGCCGGATGCGATCTCGATCGCACAGGACCGCCGCCACGAGAAGCGCTTCCTCACGGGGCAGGGGTTCCCGGTCGCGCCGTTCGTCGTGATCGAGCACGAGGCGGACACGGAGCCGCAGATGCAGCCGGGACGTCTCGAGACCGACGGGGACTCGCTGTCGATCGGCCCGATCGACGGGCCGGCGATCCTGAAGACCGCGCGGCTCGGCTACGACGGCAAAGGCCAGGTGCCGGTGTCGTCGCTGCGCGACCTCCGCGCCGCGTGGGAGCGGCTCGGCGGGGTGCCGTGCGTGCTCGAGCAGCGCCTCCCGCTCGAGCGCGAGCTGAGCGCGATCGTCGCCCGGGCGGTCGACGGCACCACCGCGGTGTACGACATCGCCGAGAATCGTCACGTCGACGGCATCCTCGACCTCTCGGTCGTGCCGGCGCGGGTCCCGTCATCCGTCGTCGCCGATGCGCAGCGGATGGCTGTCGACATCGCGTCGGCGCTCGACTACGTGGGCGTCCTCGCCGTCGAGTTCTTCGTCGTCGGCAACCACCTCGTCGTCAACGAGCTCGCGCCGCGCCCGCACAACAGCGGCCACTGGACGCTCGACGCCGCGCGCACGAGCCAGTTCGCACAGCAGGTCCGCGCAGCCTGCGGTGTGGCGCTCGGTGACGTCGAGCGCACCGCTCCCGCCGTCGCGATGGTGAACCTGCTCGGCGACCTCTGGAGCGGCGGCGAGCCCGACTGGACCGAGGTCTTGGCGCGCAGCGACGCCCACCTGCACCTGTACGGGAAGGCGGAGCCCCGGCCCGGGCGCAAGATGGGCCACCTCACGGTCACCGCAGCGACGCCGGAAGAGGCGGTCACGGCTGCGGTAGCGTCCCGGGCACATGTTGGCGGGGGTGCTCGACTGGATCAGTGAGGTGACGGACCGGCTCGGCGACTGGTCGTCGAACTGGTGGTTCCTCGGAGTGATCCTCGCGATCGCGTTCCTCGACTCGGTGATCCCCGTGGTCCCGAGCGAGACGACGGTGATCATCGGCGGCGTCGCCGTCGCCACCGACCTCGCGCCCTACAGCCTGTGGATGGTGATCGCAGCCGGTGCGGCCGGAGCGTTCCTCGGCGACAACTTCGCCTACTCGATCGGCCACGCCTTCGCGCCGCGCTTCGAGCGGCGCGCCCGGCGCAAACCGGGCTTCGCGAAGCGGCTCCAGTGGGCGAACGGGCAGATCCGCACCCGCGGCGGGTTGCTGCTGATCACGGCGCGGTTCATCCCGGGCGGACGCACGGCGTTGACGCTGTCGAGCGGCATCACGCGACAGCGTCGCTGGTGGTTCGTTCGCTGGATCTTCATCGCGTCGCTCATCTGGGCGGGGTACGCGGCAGGGCTCGCGCGGATCATCGGCGAGGGCTTCGCAGACGACCACACGAAGGCGTTCTGGATCGCGTTCGGTACTGCGCTCGGGATCAACGTCCTGATCGAGCTCGTCCGCCACCGCCTCACGCGCAACACTGCGTCGACGCCACTCCCGGCCCCGGCGCTCGCCAAGACCGACGCCTGACGCCGCCGCGCCGGATCGGACGCAGGCGGCGCGACGGCTGGGGCATCCGCCGGAGGGGGGTCCTAACCTGCACGCGTGCTGGCCGTGCTTCCCGTCCGCGACGGCGCCCTCCCTGCCGGTGGCGCCGAGACGGCTGCCGAGTGCGGGCACCGCACGCTGATCGTCGGCTCCGGCGTGGCCGCGGCGGCGGAGGAGCTGACCGGAGAGGTCCGCACGCTGGAGGCGGGGGCCTTTCGGCCGGCGACGTGGGCTGCGACCCTCGCACCGATGCTCGCCGGCGAGGACGTGATCGCCCTCCCCGGCTCCTCCGACGGACGTGACCTCGCCCCGCTGCTCGCCGCGCGTCTCGGCCGACCACTGTTCGCCGGAGCAGTCGTCGTGCGCGCGCACGCGGTCATCGTCGCCCGACGCGGCGGCCGGCAGATGCACTCGTTCGCGCCGGTCGGGCCGTTCGTCGCGACGCTGCAGCCGGGGTCACGTGGTGTCGAGTCGACAGGCGGAACGGCCTCGCTGCAACCGCTGACGGCGGCGCTCGTCGAGATGCCGGATGCGCACGTCGAGGAGGTTCTCGAGCCCGACGCGGCGACGATGGATCTCGCAGAGGCGCACCGCATCGTCGGCGGCGGCGCCGGCCTCGCCAGCGCCGACCGCTTCGCCGCGCTCGCGGACGTCGCCGCTTCGCTCGGAGCGAGCGTCGGGGCGACACGCGTGATCACCGATCGCGGGTGGGTCGGTCACGAGCGCCAGATCGGCACCACCGGTGTCGTCGTCGACCCGCGCCTGTACCTCGCGTTCGGGATCAGCGGCGCGGTGCAGCACACGAGCGGACTCGGCACACCGGACCACATCATCAGCGTGAACACGGACGCCTACTGTCCGATGATGCAGCTCGCCGACCTCGCGATCGTCGCGGACGCGAACGAGGTGCTGACCGAGCTGCAGGCGCTGCTCGTGCCGGGCGCGCGAGTCGAGGTGGCGTCCCGTGGTTGACGTCGACGCGATCGTCGTCGGCGCAGGCCCGGCCGGCGCGTGCGCCGCCATCGCGCTCGCGCGCGCGGGGCACTCGGTCGTGCTGATCGAGCGCGGCCCCTTCGCCGGCAGCAAGAACATGTACGGCGGCGTCGTCTATCCGCGCATCCTCGACCGCCTCATCCCGAACTGGTGGGAGGAGGCGCCGATCCAGCGGTGGGTGACCCGCCGCTCGACGATGGTGATGACGGGCACGCAGGCGCTCACGGTGGACTTCCGCAGCGACGCGTGGGGGCAGCCGCCCTACAACGGCGCGACCGCGTACCGCCCCGACTTCGACCACTGGCTCGCCGGGCACGCGGAGACCGCAGGCGCGCAGCTGCTCACGAGCACGACCGTCACCGGTCTTCTGCGCGACGCCGACGGACGCGTCGTCGGCGTGCGCACCGACCGGCCCGACGGCGACCTCACCGCCCGCGTGGTGATCGCCTGCGACGGGGTGAACAGCTTCCTCGCGAAGGAGGCCGGCCTCTACCACCACGCGGATGCGAAGCACTTCACGCTCGGCGTCAAGGAGACGCTCGCGCTGCCGAAGCACGTGATCGACGAGCGCTTCGGCGTCCGCGGGCGCGAGGGCGTGGACATCGAGATCATCGGCTGCACGAGCGGCGTCAACGGCGGCGGGTTCATCTACACGAACCTCGACACGGTGGCGGTCGGCGTCGTCCTCAAGCTGCCGGCGCTCGCCGCGCAGGCGCTGCGGCCGGAGGAGATCATCGCCGGGATGAAGGCGCACTCGGCGGTCGCGCCGCTCATCGAAGGCGCCGAGCTGAAGGAGTACTCCGCGCACCTCATCCCCGAGGGCGGCCTCACGATGATGCCCGAGCTGGTCACCGACGGGATGCTCGTCGCCGGCGACGCGGCGGCGATGTGCCTCGCCGCCGGGATCTGGCTCGAGGGCGTCAACTTCGCGATGGCGAGCGGGATGTACGCGGGGGAGGCAGCGACCGGTGCGCTGCGCGGCGGCGACACGTCGCGCGCCGGGCTCGCCGGGTACACCCGCCGGCTCGCCGACACGTTCGTGCTGCGCGATCACCGCAAGTTCCGCCGCGCCCCGGAGCTCGTGCTGAGCGACCGGGTGCAGCACCGCTACCCGCAGCTCGTCGCCGCCGTCGCGGAGCGGATGTTCCGCGTCGACAACCCGAACCCGAAGCCGGGCCTGCGCAGGATCCTCGCCCAGGAGCGGCGTCGTGCGGGGGTCAGCCGCCGCGACCTCGCACGCGACGGGTGGGCCGGGCTGAGGACGTTCGGATGAGCGACGACACCGACGATCGCGTGGGTGACGAGACGTGGCCGGAGGTCTCGTTCCAGGACCGCATGGACACCGTCCGCTTCGACGTGCACGAACGCGCGCACATCGTCGTCGACGGGACGGTGTGCGCCGACTGCAGCAGCCGTGACTGCGTCGTCGCCTGCCCTGCGAACCTGTTCGTGCCGACGAGTGACGGCGGGATCGTCTTCAACTACGAGCAGTGCTTCGAGTGCGGCACCTGCTACCTCGTCTGCAACCGCGAGGGCGCGATCAGCTGGAGCTACCCCGAAGGCGGCCACGGCGTGATCTTCCGGAAGGCGTGACGCGCGCGTGACGACCGTCGACACGGCGGTGTGGGTGTGCCTGAAGTGGACGGCGCAGGAGCTGGACGCAGACGCCACGGACGTCCGCTTCTCCGGCGTCTCCGAGGCGGACCAGGCGGCGCTCGAGACCGCGCTGGTGCTCGCCACGCATCTCGCGATGCCCGTGCGCGCCGTGAGCGTCGGTCCGGCGGCTGCCGAACGCGCACTCCGTGAGGCAGTCGCGTGCGGCGCGGTCGGGGGCGTTCGTGTGGATGCGACCGAGGAGATGGAGTCGGTCGACGTCGCGCGCGAGCTGGCGGCGGTCACCGGCCGCAGAGGGCTCGTCGTGTGCGGCGACTACTCCACCGACCGCGGCAGCGGCTCGGTTCCCGCGTTCCTCGCCCATCACCTCCGTCTCCCGCAGGCGCTCGGTCTCGTCGCACTCGCACCCGTCGGCGACTCGCTGACGGCGACGCGTCGGCTCGACGGTGGGCGTCGCGAGATCCTGCGCGTCCCGCTCCCGTGCGTCGTCTCCGTCGAAGGCTCTGTCGTCACGCTCCGGCGCGCGGGGCTGCGCGCCGCGCTCGCCGCGAACGACGCCGCGGTGGAGGTGCGTCCGCGAGTGACGGATGCATACTCGCCGCTGCCGACGATGGTCACGCCGTTCCGGCCACGCGCGCGCGTGCTGCCGGCGCCCGCTGGGAGCGGTGTGCTCGATCGCGTCCGCGAGTTGACCGATGCGGGCGGGTCCTCAGCCGGACACGGCGAGACCGTCACGCTGACGCCTCGCGACGCCGCCGAGCGGATCCTCGCCGCGCTGCGCGAGTGGGGCGAGCTCGACTGAGCCACAAGTAGCCTCGTCCCATGGGGTCACCGGCGGAGAAGGTCGGCGGCGCGCCCGAGCACGACGAGGTCGCGCAGACGCTGCTGAAGGCGGCGAGCGACGTCCTCGCCGCAGAGGGCGCGACCGCGCTGACGGTCCGCCGCATCGCGACCGAGGCCGGCGTGAGCACGATGAACGTCTACTCGCGCTTCGGCGGCAAGGACGGGATCGTCGAGCACCTCTACGTCGAAGGCTTCTCGCGACTTCGCGACGCGACGGAGAGCGTGCCGTACACCGACGACCCGATCGCCGACCTCGGCGGATGCGGCGCGGCGTACCGGCGGTTCGCGCTCGAGAACCCGACGTACTACTCCGTGATGTTCGACCGTGCGGTGCCGAGCTTCGAGCCGTCACCGGCGGCCGTGTTGCATGCGAGCGGCACGCTGCAACTCCTTGCGGATCGGCTGGAGCGGGCGATGGACGCAGGCGTGATGCCGTGGGCCGACCCGCTCCACACCGCGGCAGCCGTGTGGGCAGGGTGCCACGGCGTCGTCAGCCTCGAGCGCAAGGACGTCGGTCCGCCGCGCCTCGACTGGGAGGTCGTGTACGCAACGGCGACACGAGCGATGATGCTCGGGCTGATGTCGAGCAGCGCCGCTCCGCCTCGGACGGGCCGTGGTCGCGCGCCTCGGTGACTCCACCTGGCCGGAGCTGTACGACGTCAGCCGGCGTCCGCTCCTCGCGGTGCCGGTCGGCTCCTGCGAGCAGCACGGCCCACACCTCCCGCTCGACACCGACACGCGCATCGCCGTCGCGCTCGCAGAGGGACTCGGCGGCTCGTTCGACCCCGGCGACATCATGGTCGCACCGGCACTGTCGATCACGTCCAGTGGCGAGCACGCCGGCTTCCCGGGGACGCTCTCGCTCGGCAACGCTGTCGTCGAGGCGGTGATCGTCGAGCTCGTCCGCTCCGCCGACTGGAGCTCGGGCGTGGTGCTCGTCAACGGACACGGCGGCAACGCAGAGCCGGTCCGTCGCGCGGTCAGCACGCTGACGAGTGAGAGCCGCCGGGTGCTTGCATGGTGGCCGCGATCCCACGGTGGCGACGCGCACGCCGGCGCCACGGAGACGTCGCTGATGTTGGCGATCGCACCGGAGCTCGTCCGACGTGACCGTGCCGTTGCCGGCCGCACCGAGCACATCACGGACCTCATCGGCGAGCTGCGCGCCGGGGGCGTCCGCAGCGTGAGCCCCAACGGCGTGCTCGGCGATCCGAAGGGAGCGACCGCCGCGCACGGCCGATCGTTGCTGACGCGCCTGACGATCGAGTTGGTCGCCGCCGTCGACGAATGGTGGGAGTGACGGAGGTGAGTGATGCGGGCGACGGGCGGTACGTCCTCGACTCGTCCTACCGCCGCCCCGCAGACGGGACCACCGTCATCGCCGGCTCCCCGCTGCGCCTGTTCAGGGTGAGCAAGCGCGGTCGTGCGGCCCTCGTCGCGCTGGAGCGCGGCGAGCCGCTGCCGCCGGGAGGCCAGGCTCTGCTCGACCGCCTGCTCGACGCCGGCGCCGTCCACCCTCGCCCTCGCTCCACCAGCCTTTGTCCGGCGGACCTCACCGTCGTGATCCCGGCGCGCGACCAGTTACCGCAATTCCGGCCAGCGGCGTGCCGCACGATCGTCATCGACGATGCAAGCGCGTCGCCATTGGTCGTCGACGGCGCGGAGATGCTCCGGCTCGACGCCAACCGTGGCCCCGGCGGCGCACGCAACGAAGGCGTCGCGCTCGTGGACACGCCGTTCGTCGCGTTCGTCGACACCGACGTCGATGTCGCCGAAGCCGATCTCGTCTCCCTGCTCGGACACTTCGACGATCCGAAGGTCGCGCTGGTCGCGCCGCGCGTCACCGGCGCGACCGGCAAGAGCCGGCTCGCGCGGTACGAGGCGGTGCGCGCACCGCTCGACCTCGGACCGGAACCGGGACGCATCGCGCCGGGGTCGCGCGTCGGGTTCGTGCCGGCCGCGGCGATCGTCGTGCGCATCGACGCGCTGCGCGGCGTCGGCGGCTTCGACGAGAGCCTGCGCTACGGCGAGGACGTCGATCTCGTCTGGCGGCTCGCGGCAGCCGGCTGGAGGTGCCGCTACGAGCCCGCTGTCGTCGCAAGTCACCGCACGAGGTCGACCCTGCGCGGCTGGGTCGAGCAGCGGATGCGCTACGGCACGTCCGCCGCTCCGCTCTCGCGCCGCCACCCTGACGCGCTCGCACCGGTGCGGATGAGCGGCTGGAGCGCGGCGACGTGGGGAGCTGTTGCGGTCGGCGCGCCCGTCGCGGGAGCAGCGATCGCCATGACCACGACACTCGCGCTCGTGCGCAAGCTCCGCGACCTCCCGCCGGCGGAGTGCATCCGCCTCGCCGGGCTCGGGCATCTCTACGCCGGCCGGCTGCTCCTGTCGACGCTGCTGCGGGCGTGGTGGCCGGTGTCGGTCGTCGCCGCGGTCGTCTCGCGACGAGTGCGGCGCCTTCTCGCTGCCGCCGCTGTCGGCGCGGCGCTCGCCGACTGGCGGCGCGAGCGACCGGATCTCGACCCAGCGTCGTACGTCGCGCTGCGTCGCCTTGACGACGTCGCCTACGGGACAGGTGTCTGGCTCGGCGCGCTGCACCAGCGAACGGCGGCGCCGCTCCTGCCGTCGTTGTCGAACTGGCCGCCGCGCTGACGGCGTCGTGCAACGGACGCTGTCAGGCCGGCGCGCCCGATCCGGCTCACCCGGCTGACAGCGCCGAGCAACTGGTGGAGACGAGGGGAATCAAACCCAGTACCGGCGCCGTCCCGGCGCGCAGCCGGCCTCGCCGAGCGGGCCTGCAGCGTTAGCGTCGCCGCCGTGACCGTCCGGCTCACCGTCGACACCGCCGCCTGGCGCGCGTCCGTCGACTCCTTCGTCGAGACAGCGGGCCATCTCGTCCCGGTGGTGAAGGGGAACGGGTACGGCTTCGGCCTCGTCGCGCTCGCCGCAGAGGCGGCTCGGCTGACGCACACGATCGCCGTGGGCACCGTGCACGAGGCGCATGCCGTCGCAGCGTCGGTCGCGCATGTGCAGATGGTCGTGCTGACGCCGGTCGGGGGCGCGACGGCGGAGCTGCCCGCGAACGCCGTCCCCACTGTCGGCAACCACGCCCACGTCCGCTCGCTCGCGAGCGCCGGGCGGAGGGGCGCAGTGTCGCTGAAGCTCGCATCGACGATGGGTCGCTATGGCGCATCTGCGGAGTCGTACGAGGAGCTCGTCGGCGCCGTCGCAGCAGCCGGCCTCTCCGTCACGTCGTACATGCTCCACCTTCCACTGATCACGACCGCCTACAGGGAAGGCGACGCACTCCGCGAGGTCGACGGCTGGCTCGCGCTGCTCGATCCATCGGTGCCGCTGTCGCTGAGCCACGTCTCGCCTGCGGGGGTCGCCGAGCTCCGGCGCCGGCATCCGTCGCGAAGGTTCGTGCTGCGCGCGGGCACCGCGCTCTGGCACGGCGAGCGATCATCCCTCCATCTCGCCGCGGATGTGCTCGACACCCGTGCCGTCGCCGCCGGCAGCTCTGTCGGCTACCGGCAGGTCGCGGTGCCGTGCGACGGGACGCTCGTCATGATCGGCGCCGGCACCGCCGGCGGCGTCACGGCCCTCGCCGACGGCCGCAGCCCCTTCCACCACGAAGGCCGCCGGCTCGCGCTCGTCGAGCCAGCGCACATGCACACGTCGATGGTGTTCGTTCCCCACGGCGATCCCTGCCCCGGCGCCGGCGACTGGGTCGACGTGCAGCGTCCACTGACCATGACGGCTGTCGACGAGATCATCTGGGCGGGCTGACGTGTCGATGACGAGCGCGTTCTCGTGGCTTCGTCCGAACCCCGTCGACTCACGTCCCGACGCCGCGCCGGCCACAGCGACGGCACGGCTGCCCGGTCCCGACGTCACGCGCGCCATCGCGCTGATCGGCGTCGTGGTGATGAACTACCACGGCTACTTGAACGGCGCCGGCGCAGCGGCGCGTCGTGATGCATCCTTCGCGCAGGCGCTGTTCGACCCGTGGAGCGGGGTGCTCTCGACGCGATTCGCCGCGACGTTCGTGCTCGTCGCCGGGGTCGGCGTGACGTTGCTCACGAACCGCAGCAGGCTCAGCGGTGATCGAGCGGCGATCAGCGCCGACCGGTGGCGACTCGTGCGCAGAGGCGTCGTCCTGTATGCGGTCGGCTTCGTGCTGAACTGGATCTGGTCCGGGACGATCATCTTCTTCTACGGTGCGTTCTTCGTCGTCGCGGCGATGATCTTCACGCTGCGGTCGCGCTGGATCGTGCCAATCGGGGTCGTGTCGGCGCTCGTCGCTGCGGCGCTCGCATGGTGGCGCGCGGATCGTGCGGTCGACGGCGGCGACACCGACTGGTTGTTCCGCCCGGACACGCTCGGCGCGAGATCACCGCGCGGCCTTCTGTTCGACACGTTCGTCAACGGGACCCATCCGCTGTTCCCGTGGCTCGCGTTCCTGTGCCTCGGCATCGTCGTCGGCCGCCTGCTCCCCGCGTTCCCGCGCCTGCGGCTCATCGTCGCCGGCGTCGTGATGACCGCCGGCACGTATCTGCTGGGGCACGTCCTCCGCTCCGGCTCGGACGACTCCGTGACCGACGTCGTCTTCTCGACCCGATCGACCGACCGCGGGCTGATGTACACGATCGGCACGGCCGGCACCGCGCTCGTCGCGTTCTGCGTGATCTCGTGGATCGCCGAGCGGTTCCGTGACCGCATGGCGACGAAGGTCCTGCTCGCCGCCGGGAGGACGACGCTCAGCCTCTACCTGCTCCACGTGTTCGTGTTCCGGCTACTGGTCGACGTGGGTGGGCTCGTCGAGCCAACGGGTCTCGACACGTCACTCACGTTCGCGCTGCTGTTCTGGTTGTTCGCGATCGTCGTCGCGACGGCGTGGACGGAGACGATCGGACTGGGTCCGGCCGAGCGTCTCTACCGGCGCTTCAGCGGCTGACGCCGAATTGCGATCGGCTCACAGGCCGAGCGCCTCGAACGTGTCGCATTGTCTCGGGTCGCGCGTGTCGAAGCCGCGCTGGAACCACTCCTGGCGCTGCTCGGCCGATCCGTGCGTCCACGACTCCGGGTCGATGCGGCCCTGCGTCTTCTGCTGGATCCGGTCGTCGCCGACGCCCGCCGCTGCATCGAGTGCCTCGTCGATCTCGCTCGACGACTCGAGCAGGCCGCGAGCGTTCACGTCGCCGACCCACAGTCCCGCGTAGCAGTCCGCCTGGAGCTCGAGCGCGATCGAGTACTGGTTCGCGTTCGACCCGCCGCTCTGCTGGCCCTCCTGCGCACGACGGTTCGTTCCGAGCACGTTCTGGACGTGGTGGCCGTACTCGTGGGCGATGATGTACTGCTCCGCGAGGTCGGCCGTGGTGCCGACGAGCTGGCGCTCGAGCTGCTGCATGAACTCGAGGTCGATGTACACGAGCGAGTCGGCGGGGCAGTAGAACGGCCCGGTCTCGGACGTGGCGGCGCCGCATGCGGTGCTCACGTTGCCCTCGAACAGCACGGTCTTCACCGACGGATAGTCCTGCTGGAAGTACTGCGGCAGCGCCGCCTCCCAGTAGACCTGGACGTCCTCCGCGGCACCGGCGACGATCTGCTCGATCTCGGTGTTGATGCCGTCGGCCGCATCCGCGCTCGGCTGCCCCGTCGTCGTGCCGGAGCTCGCACCGCCGCCGAGCAGCTTCGGCAGGAACAGCGCAGCGAGAAGGATGATGATCCCGAGCACGCCGCCGCCGGCCTTCGTCGGGAACCCCATCCCGCCACCACCGCCACCGCCGAGGCCGGGCAGGCCGAACCCGCCGCCGCCACCACCGCCGCGCCCGCGTCGGTCGTCGATCATCGAGCCGCTCCTGGAACGAATGCGTGTCACAGCGTCATCCCTTCCCAACCGCCGAGTGCGTAGACCAACACGTTGTGCGACCACCGGGCGTGCGGTTCACGTCGTGGCTGCGAAACCAGGTGTGGTTCTGGAAGTGTGCCATGAACGAGAGATGCCGGCACATCACCGTGCGCCGCGGGCTCGGCGGCGCAGGCCGCGAAGGCCGACGGCGCCGGCACCGACGAGCGGGCCACGGTCGCCGAGGCGCGCGGGCGTGATCCGCGCGCCGCGACTGAACTGCAGCCGCGCGTGGCGGTCGAGTGCCTCCTGCGCCGAGTTGAAGAACGTCGCGCCGAAGCCGAGCGCGACCGAGCCACCGACGACGACGAGGTCGAGGTCGAGGACGTTGCAGACGGAGGCGACGGCACGGCCGACGAGATCGCCCGTGCGCTGCATGATCTCGTAGCTGGGCTCGGTCGGCGGGCGACCGGTGATCGCCTCGATCGCACGCCCGGAGGCCTCCGCCTCGAGGCACCCGCGTGAGCCGCACACACAGCGACGGCCGTTCGGCTCGACGACGATGTGGCCGACATGTCCGGCATTGCCCGTGGCGCCGTCGACGAGCTGACCGTTCAGCACGACGCCGCCGCCGACGCCGGTCGACACCACCATCGCGAGGAAGTTCGAGTGACCCTGCGCTGCGCCGAGCCAGCCCTCCGCGAGCGCGAGCGACTTCGCGTCGAGATCGCCGAAGACCGGCAGCGTCGTCAGCGCCTGCAGCCGTGCGCGCAGCGGAAAGTCGCGCCACGCCGAGATGTTCAGCGGCGAGATCGCCTCGACGTTCGGCTCGATCGGCCCGGCCGACCCGACACCGACCGCGACCGGCACCACGTCGTGATGCTCCGCTGCGCGCTCGAGCATCGTCTGCACGAGCTCGGCGAGGGAGTCGAAGAGGTCGACGGAGCTGAGGCCGTGGTCGACGTCGACCTGCGTCCGGTCGATGAGCTCGCCGCGCATCGTCATCAGCCCCGCCGCGAACTTGGTCCCGCCGATGTCGACGGCGAGCACCACGTCGCGGTCACTGCTCATCGCGGCCGAGGGTAGCGGGATCGCGATGATGGGCAGGTGCCGACGACCGACTGGAACCCGATCCTGCGCGCCGAGCTCGACCAGCCGTACTGGGCCGAGCTGCAGGCGTTCGTCGCTGCCGAACGCGAGCGCAGCGTCGTCTACCCGCCGGCGCCGGACGTGTTCCGCGCGCTTCACCTGACGTCGTACGCCGACACGAAGGTGGTGATCCTCGGCCAGGACCCGTACCACGGGCAGGACCAGGCGCACGGGCTCTGCTTCTCCGTCCGCAAGGGGGTGGCGCCGCCGCCGTCGCTCGTGAACATCCGCAAGGAGCTCCGCGACGACCTCGGCATCGAGGCGCCGCCGCACGGCGACCTCGAGGCATGGGCTCGCCAGGGCGTGCTGCTGCTCAACGCGTGCCTGACCGTGCGCGCATCGCAGGCCGGCTCGCACGCGGGCAGGGGCTGGGAGACGTTCACCGACGCAGTGCTGCGCGCGGTGAACGCCAAGCGCGAGCGGGTCGTGTTCCTCCTCTGGGGCGCGTTCGCGCGCAAGAAGAAGGCGCTGCTCGATCTCGATCGCCATGTCGTGATCGAGTCGGCGCACCCGTCCCCGCTGAGCGCGCACAACGGCTTCTTCGGCAGCCGCCCCTTCAGCCGCACGAACGCCGCGCTGATCGCCGCCGGCCAGGAGCCCGTGGACTGGTCGATCCCGCCGTGATGATGCAGAGCCAGAGTCGCTGGTACGAAACCGCACTGTTTCTGATGCAGTTCCGTACCAGCGCGGCCGAACCCGCTGCGACGGACGGGTCCGGCCACCTCCAGAGCATGGGTTTCGGTCGCGCCGCGTGGCTGCGCGGCCGAACCCGATGTCAGCCGGCGGGGCTGGGGTACTGCGTGGGCTCCTCGCCGGGCGGCGGTGTCGTGTAGATCGTGACGGCGCCCTCCGGATCGAACAGCTTCTCCTCCGTCGGGAAGTCGCCCGGCAGGTAGCGCCGACCGCCCTCGACGAACTGGTACATGCCGGTGCCCTCACGCTGGATCTCGTCCGGGCCGGTTGCGTTCGGATCCCACCACAGGATCGTCATGTCGTCGATGCCCTGGTAGTCGGGCTCGGGCCAGAAGCCCTTGTCGCCGTACGTGAGGAACGGCTGGCTGATCGCCTGCTGCGTGCCCGGGAAGGCGAACAGCGCGTCGCGCCACGTCTCGTGCGTCAGGTTCGGCCCGGTGCGCTGGACCGTCGCGAAGAACAGCGCCGGGTTCGGCTGGGCGACGCCGATCGTGTCGGCCGACGGTGCCTCGACGCCGTTGAACCACTCGTACAGGAAGCGGTACCCCTGCTTCGACGGATCGGTGCGTGCGGCGAGCGACGTGACGCCGAACGCGTGCTGCCACTGCTCCTGGTCGTACGTCCTCGCGAATGCCGAGATGTCCGTCAGCGTCGACGCGGAGATGAACCACTCCGGGAAGTACTCCTGTGCAGTCGCCTCCTTGGTGAAGTCGCGAGGGGCGACAGGATCGCCGCTGAAGACGACCGTCGTCACGCCGGCAGCCTTCAGCTTCGAGATGACCTGCGACGCCGTCGCCTGCAGTGTCGCCGGGTCGAGCGCATACGGGATGACGTCGACGAACGGCACGCCCATCGCCTCCATGCCCGCCGCGTACGAGTCGGCGAGGTCCTTCGACGCCTGGCTGCTCTCGATGTACACGAGTGCGAACGTGCGCGTGGTGCCCTGGAGCTCCTCGCCTGCGTACTCGGCCGACTTGTTGATCAGCTGCTTCTCGATCATCTCGAGCGCGAGCCGCTGCTTCTGGAGGCCGCTCGCGTCGAGGCCCCACACGTACGGGTCCCGGTCGACGTAGAACTGCGGCGGCTGTGCCGGCGTGCAGCCGATGCACATGACCTGACGGGCGGCG
>Ga0136611_10000527_pt1 | contig 25352 bp, 29 predicted proteins | sample AntDrymUQ2232306_2_FD_106645 | JGI IMG/M metagenome (GOLD analysis project Ga0136611, IMG submission 106645) | Polar desert sand microbial communities from Dry Valleys, Antarctica - metaG UQ223 (23.06) | ecosystem: Environmental > Terrestrial > Soil > Desert | place: Antarctica: Dry Valley...
CAGCGACCGCCGAAAAGGGGCGGCGCCCGGTTCGCCGCGTCAGTTCGGATTGGCAAAACGGTCGCCGACCTTCACGCCGTCGGTGACCTGCAGGACCAGCGCATACGACAGATGCTCGAAGGTGCGAAACACCATCATCAGGCCGTTGCGCTCATTCGGCAGTCTGATCTGCGGCTGGCCCCTGTCGGTCGTATCCCTCATGCGCTGGCCGTTCTTCAGGATGGCGACCACATGGCCCCGCTCGAGTCCGTCGTCAATGCCCCGGTTGATCACGACGATCTGGTTTTCGGCGGCGAAGTCGCCGGCATTGCCATAAACCGACACCACCTGCCCGGTCATCGGAACCGGCGGCGCGCGCGGCACATAGCTGCGCAGTTCACGCGGCGGCTCGGCGATCAGCCGGTCGCCGACCCGCATTTCCTCCTTGGTCGCGACGATGTCGATGGTCGCCGGAACGATGTCGATCAGCGCCTTGCCCTTGGCATCCTCGCCAAGCACGGTGGACTCGCCGCGCACCAGTTCGGCCTTGCCGACATACTGGGCTTCGTAGCCCAGAATCGCCCGCGTCGTCGGGTCGATGAGCGGCGTGGCGTTGCGAAACACGCGGTAGTCCAGCGTTTCGCCTTTTTCGTCGCTCAGGGACGCGCCGACAGCCTGGCCGCCGACATATTCGCCGCGCGCATAAGCCCGGTCGCCCCGGCTGAGCATGACGCGGCCTTCCTGGGTGGCGACAATGCGCGGCGCCTGCGCGAAGGTGACTTCATCGACGATCATCGGTTCGGCCAGAAAAGGCTCGATCGCCTGCGGCGCCAGCGTCGGAATGGCGGCGTCGGCCAGCGTGGCGGCGCGGGTGCCGGGCGACAGCCGCACCGTGTCCGTGGGTGGCCCGCCGACCGCCGCCGTGCGGGTGCGAAGCGTGGCCCGGCCGTTGGCCTTGTCAAGATAAAGCTGCTGCCCCGGATAAATCCGGTGAGGATTCCGGATGTCGTCAAGGTTCATGCCCCACAGCTCGGGCCAGCGCCACGGGCTTTTGAGAAACATTGCCGAGATCAGCCACAAGGTGTCGCCGCGTTTGACGCTGTAGCCGTCGGGCGCGTTCGGCGCCAGTTCGGCCAGGGGCACACCGGTTTGCGCGACCTGGACGGCGGTCGCCTTTTGCTCCTGGGTGACCGGGAAGGTTTGCGCCTGCGCAGCAATGCCCAATAAAGCGGTGGCCGCTATTGAAATGGCGCCGATACGACCAAAAATAGTTTGCATCTTGAAGCGAAAGTTGGTTTGGAATCAGGGCAAGAAGAAGGCGACGTTGTTACATAACCGCCAATTAGTCACGTTTTGTAGTATTTGAACGGTTTCGGCCGATTCTGTACGCAAGCCCCTGATTAAGCAATGCCCAAGCCATTCTGCGACCATCTCGTGCTTCAAATACCGAAAAAAGTGGCGAAAATAGCGACTTCGATTCGTTTCCTTTATGACTTTACTGACCATCCTCCGTTACCCCGATCCGCGCCTGCACAACGTGGCCAGGCCCGTCGCCGAGGTTGATGACCGGATTCGCAAGCTGGCCAAAGCCATGCTCGAAACGATGTACGACGCCGAGGGCATCGGCCTTGCGGCGACGCAGGTCGATGCGCACGTGCGGCTGGTCGTGATCGACATCAGCGAAAGCCGTGACCAGCCGATGGTGCTGGTCAATCCGGAGATCGTCTGGGCCAGCGCCGAGACGCGCATCGGCGAAGAAGGCTGCCTGTCGGTGCCGGGCATCTACGACGGCGTCCAGCGTTCGCTCGCGGTCAGGGTAGAGGCGCTCGACCTGGACGGCAAGCGCCAGGTCCACGAAGCCGAAGGCACGCTGGCGGTCTGCATCCAGCATGAAATGGACCATCTGATCGGCAAAGTCTTCGTTGAGTATTTGTCGCCGCTCAAGCGCAACCGCATCAAAGCCAAATTCATCAAGCAGAAAAAGGAAGTCGAGCGCGTTAGCTAGCCCTCATGCTCGCTCACTTCGTCTAACTCGCTGCCCCCCGTGGGGGCCGATTTTCCTGGCGGCGGCCCGTCGGAAAATTTTTTCGCGTCGCGTTAGACCTCAGGCATCGGCGAAAATACATCAATGCGCCTTGTTTTTGCCGGTACGCCCGAGTTTGCCCGTGTCGCGCTTGCGCGGCTCGATGCCTCCGGCCTCGACATCGCGCTGGTGCTGACGCAGCCTGACCGCCCTGCAGGCCGCGGCATGAAGCCGCAGCCATCCGCCGTCAAGCAGTGGGCGCAAAGCCGGCAGCTACCCGTCGTGCAACCGCGCAGCTTGCGGCTGGACGGAAAATATCCCGACGACGCGCTGGCGGCGCGGGGCGCGATCGAAGCGGCGGTCAACGCTGGCGCCGCCGCCATGGTCGTCGCCGCCTACGGGCTGATCCTGCCGCAATGGGTGCTCGGCCTGCCCAGGCTGGGCTGCCTGAACATTCACGCTTCCCTGCTGCCGCGCTGGCGTGGCGCCGCGTCGATTCACCGCGCCATCGAAGCGGGTGACCTTGAGACCGGCGTCACCATCATGCAAATGGATGCCGGGCTCGACACCGGCGACATGCTGCTGGCCGAAAGCTGCCGATCGGGGCGAAGGACACGACGGCATCGCTGCATGACGGGCTGGCCGCGATCGGCGGCCGGCTAATCGTCCGGGCGCTGGAGCTTGCCAAGGCCGGCGGGCTGCAGCCGGTGCGGCAGCCAGAAACTGGCGTCAGTTACGCCGCCAAGATCAGCAAAGCCGAGGCGGCTGTCGACTGGCGCGAATCGCCCGAGCGCATCGGCCGCCGGATTCGCGCCTTCGATCCTTTTCCCGGCGCAAGCAGCCGACTGGGCGGCGAGGCGATCAAGCTCTGGGACTATGAATTCGATAGCGCACTGTGCGCGACAGATGCGCGCTGCGGCACGATTTTGTCTGTAAGTGATGCCGGCGTGGGCGTCGCCTGCGGCACTGGCGGCATCTTGCGATTGACCGAACTGCAGCGCGCCGGCGGCAAGCGTCTGGCGGCGGCCGATTTTCTGCGTGGTTTCCCCCTGACGCCCGGCATGGTTTTCGGCAGCTGATCCACGGTGTTTCTACGTCCGGCCCATTACCGCCATGCCGAATTCCGCCAGGGCGCGCGCGACATGCTCGCGGTGGTACCCGGCTTTGTCGCCTCGGGGCTGATGACCGGCGTCGTCATGGTCAAGTCTGGCATGAGCACGCTGGAGGCGACGCTGATGACGGTGCTGGTCTATGCCGGCAGCGCGCAGCTGGCCGCGATTCCACTGCTTCGCGGCGGGCACGCCGATCTGGGTGATTCTGGCGACCGCGTTTTGCGTCAACCTGCGCTTTGTCGTGTTCAGCGCTCATCTGCGCGCCTACCTGATGCATCTGCCGCGCTGGGAGCGCCTGGCAACCGGTTTTTTCACGACCGACCTGACCTACGTGCAGTTCGTTCGCCGCTTTCCCAGCCCCGGCGCGGAGCCGGACCAGCGCCTGGCGCAGCAAGCCTATCTGGCTGGCAACTGCGCGCTCGGCTGGCTCAGCTGGGTCGGCTTCAGCCTTCTGGGCGTGGCGCTGGCCGATGTGATTCCAACGGCCTGGGGGCTGGGTTTTGCCGGCATCCTGGCGCTGCTCGCGATCTCCTTTTCCTTGACGGACGACCGCCTCAGCGTGATCGCCGCCGTCGTCGCGGGGATCGCGGCGGTGCTCGCCCTGGCCTTGCCGCTCAAGCTCAATATTGTCTTTGCCATCGCGGTAGCGGTGGCCGTGTGCCTGGCGCTTGAAAAACCTGTTTTGCGCCGGACGATTCCGCCGGACGGCGAGAAAGACCGGGCCGCATGAACCAGACCGATTTCTGGACGCTGGGCGCCATCGCCGGCATGGCGGTCATGACGGTCGTCACGCGCTCGTTTTTTTTCCTGTCGAGCAAACCCTGGACGCTGCCCGGCTGGGCGCAGCGCGGCCTGAGCTATGCGCCGGTCGCCGCGCTGGCGGCGGTTATTGCGCCCGAAATCGTCACGACGCAAGGCCACCTCGTCAGCACCTGGCAGGACGCGCGCCTGTTCGGCGCGGCGGCGGGCGCCGCCTGGTATTACTGGCGCCGCGGCATGTTCGGCGTCATCGTTAGCGGACTGGCGGTTTATCTGCCGCTGCATCTGGGGCTGGGCTGGTGAATGTGGCCCCCACGCTCCCCGCTTCGCGTGGTTCGCTGCCCCCCGAGGGGGCCGCTCCGCCTGCGGCCCGGCGAAGCCGGTTCCGCGGCCGGAACTTGGGCAGGAGGGAAGGTATGTGCGATCTGGCATTCCTGCCGCTACCGGGCGTTTTTCAGGGAAACAGCCAGCCTACAATTTCGCCGTTTAGCTCGATAGCGGCGACCTTCAACCTCTACTTTTCAAGCATTCCATGAACTTCATCCGCTTTTCCGATTTGTGCGCCAGCGGCAAGGTTGCCGGCCGGCGGGTTTTCATTCGCGCCGACCTGAATGTGCCGCAGAACGACGGCGGCGCCATCACTGAAGACACGCGCATCCGCGCGTCGATTCCGTGCCTGCGCATGGCGCTCGACGCCGGCGCCGCTGTCATGGTCACGTCGCACCTCGGGCGCCCGGTGGAGGGCGAGTTCAAGCCGGCCGATTCGCTGGCACCCGTTGCGCAGCGCCTGGGCGAATTGATGCGGCTGGAGATTCCGCTGATTCGTGACTGGATCGATGGCGTCGATGTCGAAGCTGGTCAGCTGGTAATGCTTGAAAACTGCCGACTCAACAAGGGCGAGAAGAAAAACGACGGGACGCTGGCGCGCAAGATGGCCGCGCTCTGCGACATCTTCGTCCACGACGCCTTCGGCACCGCGCACCGCGCCGAGGCTTCGACCTACGGCATCGCGCAATACGCGCCGGTCGCCTGCGCCGGGCCGCTCCTCGCCGCTGAAATGGACGCCATCACGGCGGCGTTCGCCCATCCGAAAAGGCCGCTGGTCGCCATCGTCGCCGGCAGCAAGGTGTCGACCAAGCTGACCATCCTGAAGGCGCTGGCGGCCAATGTCGACCAGCTGATCGTCGGCGGCGGCATTGCCAACACCTTCATGCTGGCGGCCGGTTTGAACATCGGCAAAAGCCTGGCCGAGCCTGACCTGCTGGCCGAAGCCAGCGCCGTGATGCAGGCGATGAAGGCGCGCGGCGCCGAAGTGCCGGTTCCGACCGACGTGGTGACCGCCAAAACCTTCGCCGCCGACTCGCCTGCCACCGTCAAGCCAGCTTGCGACGTGGCCGACGACGACCTGATCCTGGACATCGGCCCGGACACCACGGCACGGCTGGCGGCGCAGCTGATGGCCGCCGGAACCATCGTCTGGAACGGCCCGGTCGGCGTGTTCGAGTTCGACGCTTTCGCCAAGGGCACTGAAGGCATCGCCCGCGCCATCGCGGCGAGTCCGGCTTTTTCCATCGCCGGCGGCGGCGACACGCTGGCGGCAATTGCCAAGTACGGCATCGAACAGCAGGTCGGCTATATCTCGACCGGTGGCGGCGCCTTTCTGAAAGTGCTCGAAGGCAAGACATTGCCGGCGTTCGAGATTCTGCAAAAGCGCGCCGGCGTGGCGTAGTCTTTGCTTCTTTTTTAATAGCTGGCTGCGCATGTGCTATCTGCGCCAGAGGCATTTTTTGTTTATAAATCGAGGCTTGACCCAGCGCTTCGTGCAAAAATCGGCAACCACGCCAAAAAGGATGCACCCCAATGACACGTCGCGCCACCAAAATCGTTGCAACCCTCGGCCCCGCTTCCAGCGACCCGGCGCTGCTGGAGAAAATGATCCGTGCTGGCGTCAATGTGGTGCGGCTCAATTTCAGCCACGGCAAGGCGCAGGACCACATGGACCTGGCGGGTGTGGTGCGCGAAGTCGCCCAGCGCACCGGCCAGGAGGTCGCCATCATGGCCGACCTGCAGGGGCCGAAAATTCGTGTCGGCAAGTTCGCCGAGGGCAAGGTATTGCTGGTGGCGGGCGAGAAGTTCGTCCTCGACGCATCGCGCACCGAAGCGGGCGATGCCAGGGGCGTCGGGCTGGAATACAAGGAGTTGCCGCGCGATGTCAAAAGCGGCGACGTGCTGCTGCTCAACGACGGCCTGATCGTCTTGAGCGTCGATGCGGTGCGCGGCGAGGAAGTCCACACCACCGTGAAGCTCGGCGGCGATCTTTCCAACAACAAGGGCATTAACAAGCAGGGCGGGGGCCTGACCGCGCCGGCCCTGACGGCCAAGGACATGGACGACATCAGGACCGCCATGAGCTTTCAGGCCGACTATGTCGCGGTGAGCTTTCCGAAGAACGCCACCGACATGGAAATGGCGCGCCAGCTGTGCAACGTGGCGGCGGCGCCGTTCCGGCACAAGCCGGGGCTGATCGCCAAAATCGAGCGCGCCGAGGCGATTCCGAAGCTCGAAGAAATCCTCAAGGTAAGCGACGGCATCATGGTCGCGCGCGGCGACCTGGCGATCGAGGTCGGCAATGCGGCGGTGCCGGCGCTGCAAAAACGCATGATCAAAATGGCGCGCGCCGCTGACAAATTCGTCATCACCGCCACGCAGATGATGGAAAGCATGATCCTGAACCCGGTGCCGACCCGCGCCGAAGTGAGCGACGTCGCCAACGCGGTGCTCGACGGCACCGACGCGGTGATGCTCAGCGCGGAAACCGCCGCCGGCCGCTTTCCGCTCGAAACCGTCGAGGAAATGGCGAAAATCTGCGAGGAGGCAGAAAAAGCCGAATACAAGGAGCTGAGCGCCGATTTTTCCGGCAAGACCTTTGCCCGCATCGACCAGTCGATCGCCATGGGCGCGCTGTTCACGGCGCACCACCTGGGCGCCAAGGCGATCGTCGCGCTGACCGACAGCGGCTCGACCGCACTGTGGATGATCCGCCACGACATCCATGTGCCGATCTACGCCCTGACGCCGCGCCTGGAAACCCAGCGCAAGATGGCGCTGTACCGCAATGTGCGCGCCATCCTGATGGACAGCAGCGCCGACCGCGACACGGCGCTGGCCCAGGCCGAAGGCCATCTGCTGCGACTGGACATCGTGCAAAGCGGCGATGTCTATGCCATCACCTGCGGCGAGCCGATGGGCGCGCCCGGCGGCACCAACATGCTCAAGATCTGCCGGGTGGCCTGACGCGGGCGCCGGCCACGGGCTGAATCCGCTCGCTTCCGGCCCGCGTATCCAGGCGTTCCATGCAAAAAACCTTCACCAACTTGCCCAGACGCTCCCTGCTCGCCATGCTGCCGGCGCTGCTCACCGCCTGCTCGGCGGTCGACCTGCTCAACGCCACCGTCGCGACCGGCAGCTACCGCCTTGACGCCGGTCTGCCCTACGGTCCCGATCCGCGGCAAAAACTCGACGTTTACCATCCGCTGGCCGCCGGCCCGAAGGCGCCGCTTGTCGTGTTTTTCTATGGCGGCAGCTGGTCTTCGGGCGAGCGCGCCAACTATCTCTTTGTCGGCGAGGCGCTCGCGTCCAGGGGCATCGTGGCGGTGATCGCCGACTATCGTCTTGCTCCGGCGTTCCGCTATCCGGTTTTCGTCGAGGACAGCGCGCGCGCGGTGCATTGGGCCTTCAACAATGCCGCTCGGCACAGCGCCGACGTCGGCCGCGTCTTCGTGATGGGCCACAGCGCCGGCGCCTACAACGCCGCCATGGTGGCGCTCGACAGCCGCTGGCTGGCCGCCGAGGGCTTGTCGCCGTCGCGCCTGGCCGGCTGGATCGGGCTGGCCGGCCCCTACGATTTTTTGCCGATCAGCGACGCAAAGACCAAGGTTGCCTTCGACTGGCCGGCAACGCCCGCCAGCAGCCAGCCGCTGGCGCATGCGTCGGCCGCGTCGCCGCCCGTGCAGCTGCTGGCGCCGGTGAACGACAGCAGCGTTAATCCCCGGCGCAGCACCGTCGCCATGGCCGAACGGCTCCAGGCCAGCGGCGTGCGGGTCGAGTCAGCGCTCTTCGACGGCGTCGGCCATGTGACGCTGCTGGTGGCGATGGCGTCGGTGCTGAGCGGGCGCGCGCCGGTGCTGGACCGCGTCACGCGCTTCGTGCTGCCGGCCGGTTGATCCAATCGGCCGACCTGCCGGCCTGCTAACCTGCGCGGCGCCCGCGCGGCCACAGTTTGGAGCGGGTTCTGCCGCGTTCTGCGACGGTAGAATGAATATTCACGCCTTGACCGCGTTTGCTGCCCGCAAAACCCGCGTCGCGACGGAATTTTCAACCATTAAGGGATTCAATATGGCACTCGTTTCGATGCGCGAATTGCTGGACCACGCCGCCGTCAATGGCTACGGCATTCCGGCTTTCAATGTCAACAACCTGGAGCAGGTGCAGGCCGTCATGGAGGCGGCCAAGGAGACCGGCGCGCCGGTGATCCTGCAGGCCAGCGCCGGCGCGCGCAAATACGCCGGCGAGGCCTTCATCAAGCACCTGATCCAGGCCGCGATCGAGATGTATCCGAACATTCCGCTGGTCATGCACCAGGACCACGGCCAGAACCCCGATGTCTGCCAGGGCGCGATCAACCTGGGTTTTTCGTCGGTCATGATGGACGGCTCGCTCGAAGGCGACGGCAAGACGATCGCCAGCTACGACTACAACGTCGATGTGACGAAAAAAGTCACGCAACTGGCACACAAGGTCGGTGTCACCGTCGAGGGCGAGCTCGGCTGCCTGGGCTCGCTCGAAACCATGAAGGGCGACAAGGAAGACGGCCACGGTACTGAAGCCACCATGACGCGCGAGCAGTTGCTGACCGACCCCGAGCAGGCCGCCGACTTCGTCCGGCAGACGCAGATCGACGCGCTGGCGATCGCCATCGGCACCAGCCACGGCGCCTACAAGTTCACCCGCAAGCCCACCGGCGACATCCTGGCGATCGATCGCATCAAGGAAATCCACCGCCGCATTCCGAGCACGCACCTGGTGATGCACGGCTCGTCGTCGGTGCCGCAGGAGATGCTGGCGATCATCCGCCAGTACGGCGGCAACATGAAGGAAACCTACGGCGTTCCGGTCGAGGAAATCCAGGAGGCGATCAAGCACGGCGTTCGCAAGATCAACATCGACACCGACATCCGGCTGGCGATGACCGGCGCGGTGCGCAAATTCCTCGCCGAAAATCCTGAAAAGTTCGACGCGCGCGAATGGCTCAAGCCGGCGCGAGAGGCCGCCAAGGCGCTGTGCAAGCAGCGCTATATCGAGTTCGGCTGCGAAGGCCAGGGCGCGAAGATCAAGGGCGACAGCCTGCAGGTCGTCGCAGCGAAATACGCCAAGGGTGATCTGGCGCAGGTTATTCATTAACCCCGCCGCTCCGGTTGTCTGTTGCGACGGATGACGGGGATTGGCGATAATTCAAAGCCCGTGGCCGACTGCCAAGTCGCACGGGTTTTTTAGTTCTTAAAACCCGCACAACCGCATGACTCCCACGATACCCGTGCTTCACACGTCGGCCCTGACCTCGCTGCCCCTGCTGGCGCGCGGCAAGGTGCGCGACAACTATGCGGTCGGCCAAGACCGCCTGCTGATGGTCGCCAGCGACCGGCTGAGCGCCTTCGACGTGATCCTGGGAGAGCCGATCCCGGGCAAGGGCGCGCTGCTGACGCGCATGGCGCTGTTCTGGTTCGACCGGCTTCGCGCCATCTGCCCGAACCACCTGACCGGCGACGCGCCCGAAAGTGTCGTCAGTCCGGCGGAAATTCCGCAGGTCGCCGGCCGCTCGATGCTGGTCAAACGCCTCAAGCCGATTCCGGTCGAGGCCGTGGTGCGCGGCTACCTGGCCGGCAGCGGCTGGAAGGAATACCAGGCCACGCAGTCGGTCTGCGGCGTGGCGCTGCCGGCAGGCCTGAAAAACGCGGGCAAGCTGCCCGAGCCGATCTTCACGCCCGCCGCCAAGGCCGAAGCCGGCGAGCATGACGAAAACATCAGTTACGAGCAGGTGGAAAAGATCGTCGGACCGGAATTGGCCGCGCGGATCAAAAAGATCAGCATCGAGATCTATGACGCCGCCGCCGCCTTCGCGCTGACCAAAGGCATCATCATCGCCGACACCAAGTTCGAGTTCGGCCTGGACGAGCATGGCACGCTGACGCTGATGGACGAGGTGCTGACGCCCGATTCGTCGCGCTACTGGCCGGTCGAAGGCTATGAAGCCGCTTATGCGGCCGGGCTGAATCCGCCGAGCTACGACAAGCAGTTCGTTCGCGACTGGCTGGAGGCCGTCCGAAGCAACCGCAAACCATGGGACAAGACGCCGCCGGCGCCGCCGTTGCCGCCGGACGTGATCGCCAAAACCGCCGCCAAATACGAGGAAGCGATGGCGCGGCTGACAGCTTGATCTTGTGCGTTTTGACGAGCCAAGGTTTTTGACCTGGCTTTCTGGCACCTACAAAATGTGGACCGCCTCCACGCCCGTGGTCGGGGTTAACTCAAAGATCAGGCCCCGGTAACTTTTGGATGTGTCTTCAGCCACTCTCGCAATGCATTGTTCATTCGGGTTTGCCAGCCGGAGCCGGTCTCTTTGAATGCACCCACAATATCGGCATCCAAGCGGATATTGACGTGCTGCTTGGGCTCAACCAAGACGGGTCGGCCTCGTTTGGGCTTGTGCATTTCGCTGGCTATCGTAGGGACCAGCAATCCAGGCAGCACTTCTGAAGCAGGACGCGCTTTGACGAACCAATCATCCGTGGCTTCTGGAGCATCCTGGTCAAGCAGTTCAGGGTTGGGTTTTCGCGGCATAGCGTGTCCTTTCTCGTCGATTCGCCCGGCGCAGGCTGATCACATGAACTGCGCCGGCTCTCGGGGTGAACACCAGCATGTGCAGGTGATCATCAATGTAGCCCAGCGCCTGGTAGCGTCTCACGTTATGGTCATTCCGGGTGTCTTCAACAATCAGCGAATCGCTCCAGTCGAAGTCTTCCGCCAAGGCGAATGGCAAGCCACGCGCTTCTTCATTGCGCTTGCTTTTGGCTTCGTCATAGGTCAAGCGCATCATTTTTATTTATTGTATCCACAATAAATAAAAATCGCCCAGCGTTTCAGCTCAGCACCACGCTGCTCAAGCGCCGCCGGTAGCTCGCCACCACGGGGTCTTCCGGCGGAATCTGGCCGTCGGCGACCTTGGGTTTGGGCGCTTCCATGATGTCGAGGACGGCGATATAGGTCTTGCGCGCCAAGCCGTCGGACCAGGACTTGTCGCGCATCAAAATTTCCAGCAGCTCGTCGAGCGCGTCAGTCCAGCGCTGCCGGGCCATCAGCCAGCGGGCTTTGTCGAAGCGCGCCTCGAAATCGCGCTTGTTGGCCGCAATTTTTGCGTCGAATCGACCTCCCGCGCTTGCCATGTCAGCGCTGGCAGCTACAAAATCAATAGCATCCATCCAGCGCTTGAGTGAATCGAAGCGGCGCACCGACGCGGTCTGCGCGATCACCGGCGCGAAGGCGACCTTGGCGTCGTCGTCACGGCCAAGCTTCAAAAGCTGCCTGACGTAATCGAAGCGAAAAGTTTCGTTGGCAGGGTCGGCACCGACCGCCTGTTTCAGCTTTTCAAGCGCGGCGAGCGGATCGGTTTCGACAGCTTCTTCCGGCACCTCGGGTTCCGGCGCCTGCGGGGCTGGCGGCGGCAAATGCTTGTCGAGAAATTCCTTGATCTTGCTTTCGGGCAACGCGCCGGTGAAGCCATCGACCGGCTGGCCATTCATCAGCAGGATGCAGGTCGGAATGCTGCGGATGCCGAAGGCCGTGCCGAGCTGCTGCTCCTGGTCGGAGTCGATCTTCACCAGCTTGAAGCGGCCGGCATAGGCAATTTCAATTTTTTCCAGAAGTGGCCCGAGCGACTTGCACGGGCCGCACCACGGCGCCCAGAAGTCGACCAGCACCGGCGTGGTCATTGAAGCGGCGATGACTTCGGTTTCGAAATTTTCAAGAGTGACGTCGATCATGATGGTGCGCAAATTAGGTTGGAGGATCAGGTTTTCAAGCGGCGGGCGAAAGCGTAGCACGCAGCGGGCCGCCGGGCTTCACGCCCGCCCCAGCCGGTAAAATCTCCGGCTTCGGGCGCAGCGCCGCCAACTTGAAGGCTCCGAGACTCCCTATGACGACAACCAACATCCAGCAAAGCCCCCTGGTCGGCGTGCTGATGGGCTCCAGCAGCGACTGGGAAACGATGCGGCATGCGGTGCGGATCTTGCAGCAGTTCGGCGTCGCGCACGAGGCGCGCGTGGTGTCGGCGCACCGCATGCCCGACGAGCTGTTCGCCTATGCCGAACAGGCCGCCGGCCGGGGCCTGCGGGCGATCATCGCCGGCGCCGGCGGCGCGGCGCATCTGCCCGGCATGCTGGCCGCGAAAACCGCGTTGCCGGTGCTCGGCGTTCCGGTCGCCAGCCGGCATCTGCAGGGCGTCGATTCGCTGCACAGCATCGTGCAGATGCCCAAGGGCGTTCCGGTCGCGACGTTTGCGATCGGCGACGCCGGCGCGGCCAATGCGGCGCTGTTTGCCGTCGCCATGCTGGCTTTGCACGATCAAACGCTGGCGCACAAGCTGCAGGCGTTTCGCGCCGAGCAAACCGAAACCGCACGCGCCATGACGCTGCCGCCGCTATGAGCGCATTGCCGATTTTTCCGGGCACCGTTGGCGAAACCGGCCACCCTGCGACCCTGGGCGTGATGGGCGGCGGCCAGCTCGGCCGCATGTTCGTACAGGCGGCGCAGCGGCTGGGTTACTTCACGGCGGTGCTCGACCCCGACCCGCTCAGCCCGGCCGGCCGGATCAGCCACCATCACATCCCTTTCGGCTACAGCGATGCGCAGGGCCTGGCGCAACTGGCCGCGCTTTGCTCCGCGGTCACGACCGAATTCGAAAACGTTCCGGCGGCTTCGCTGCAAACGCTTGCCTCCCATTGCAGGGTGGCGCCGGGCGCCGCGGCGGTCGCGATTGCGCAGGACCGGATCCAGGAAAAACTGCAGTTCACCGCCTCGGGCGTGGCGGGCGTGAGTTGCGCGCCGTATGCGGTGATCGAAACGCCCGCTCAGCTCGACGCCGTTCCCGCCGACCTGCTGCCCGGCATTTTGAAAACCGCGCGCATGGGCTACGACGGCAAGGGCCAGGTGCGCGTCAACGATGCGGCCGAACTGGCGGCGGCCTGGGCCGAACTGGAGCAGGTTCATTGCGTGCTGGAAAAATTGTTGCCGCTCAAGGCCGAATGCTCGGTGATCGTCGCGCGCGGCTGGGACGGCGACATGGTGCGCTTTCCGGCCCAGTGCAACCTGCATGTCGGCGGCATCCTGGCGATCACCGAGGTTTATGAAGGAAATATGCCTCCGGCGCTTGCCCAACGGGCGCAAGCAGCTACTGAATCGATAGCAAATCACCTGGGCTACGTCGGCGTGCTGTGCGTCGAGTTTTTCGTCGTCGATGACGGCGGAGCCGAGGACGCGCTGGTCGTCAACGAGCTCGCGCCGCGCCCGCACAACAGCGGCCACTACACGCTCGACGCCTGCGATGTGTCGCAGTTCGACCTGCAGGTGCATGCCATGGCCGGCCTGCCGCTGCCCCGGCCGCGCCAGCATTCGCCGGCCGTCATGCTCAATCTGCTGGGCGACGTCTGGTTCGACGCCGATGGCGAGCCGCGCACGCCCGACTGGGCGGCGGTGCTGGCCGTGCCGGGCGCGCATTTGCACCTGTATGGCAAGGTGGAGGCGCGGCCTGGCCGCAAGATGGGCCACCTGACGCTGACCGGCGCGAGCGTGGCGGACGTGAAAGCCAGCGCGCACCGGGCGGCGCAGATTCTGGGCCTGCCCGGTTTCGAGTGAAGGCGCCCGATGATTCTGCCTGGAAACGACCCGCAAGCGATTCTTGACGCCGCCCGCCGCATCCAGGCCGGCGGGCTGGTCGGTTTTCCGACAGAGACCGTCTACGGCCTGGGCGCCGACGCGGCCAGCGACGCGGCGGTGGCGGGAATTTTCACGGCCAAGGGCCGGCCCGCCGACCATCCACTGATCGTTCATCTTGCCTCGGCAAGCCAGATCGAGGACTACGCCAGCCGCGTGCCGCCGTTCGCCGCGCGCCTGGTCCACGCCTTCTGGCCCGGGCCGCTGACGGTCATCCTGCCGCTTCGCGATGGGGTGGCCGCAGGTGCCGCCGGCGGCCAGGACTCGATCGGCCTGCGCTGCCCATCGCATCCGGTCGCGCTGGCGTTTTTGAAAGCCTGCCTGGAACTCGGTGTCAGTGGCGTCGCCGGTCCCAGCGCCAACCGCTTCGGCCGCGTCAGTCCGACCACCGCGCAACACGTCGCCCAGGAGTTCGGCGACAAACTGCTGGTGCTCGGCGGCGGGCCGTGCGCCATCGGCATCGAGTCGAGCATCGTCGACTGCACCCGGGGCCGGCCGGTGCTGCTGCGCCCCGGCATGCTGACGCGCGCGCAACTCGAAGCGGCCTGCGGCGAGCCGGTGCTGGATCAGGGTGAGTTGACGCAAGCCGGTGCGCCTCGCGCCTCGGGAACGCTGGAATCGCACTATGCGCCGAACGCCAAAGTGCGCCTGATGGACGCCGGCGCGATCCGCACCGCGCTGGAACTGCTGGGCGCCGACGCCGCGCATATCGCGGTCTATGCGCGCACGCTGTTCAAAATTGCATCAACACAAGTGGTTTACCGCCGTATGCCCGACGACGCCGCGGCCACCGCGCAACAGCTGTTCGCCGTACTGCGCGGCTTTGATGCGCAGGGCGCCCGGCTGATCTGGATCGAGCGCCCGCCGGCGGATGCCGAATGGGACGGCGTTCGGGACCGGCTGGAGCGGGCCGCGGCGGGTTGATCTCATCGGGGTGCCACCAATCGGTTCACATCAGAGGCCGACCGGGGTGCAATTCGCAGGCGGCTTTGAACCGAAAAGCGGTCGTGAAGTTCAATGCGACCGCGAATGTTGTCGTTGCCTTCCTACGCTGGCAAGTGCTGGTTTCCGGGTCGTTGGATCGCGTCAGCAGGTCAATATGGTGGTCATCAAGGTTTCCAACCAACTTTTTGCCAACCATGCCAACAACCCTGCAGCCTTCGATCTCGCGCCCCCCGTTAACGCTGTTAAGCGCGGAACCGTGGCGCGCGGCGATGGAGTTTGTGTCCTTTCAACTCAACAGCTTCAAGCAGGCGGTCGCCGGCGACAGCCTTTCCGGCCATGCCGCGAATGTCGGGAATGCCGGCGATGGTCACCCGGTCATCATCTTTCCCGGCCTGGGAAATGATGGTTCGGTGGTCGTGCCGCTGCGCAACCATTGCGAGGCGCTTGGCTACCAGGCTGTTGACTGGGGTTGGGGCTACAACACCGGTCCGAAGGGCGACCTTGACGCCTGGATGGGCGAACTGGCTTTGCACATCGAAGGGCTTTTGAAACGTTACGACCAGCCAGCCACCCTTATCGGCTGGAGTCTGGGAGGTATCTACGCGCGCGAGGTCGCGAAAACGCTTGCGTCCAGGGTGCGGCAGGTGATCACCATCGGGACGCCTTTCAATGCGGACGCCGACTACACCAATATAGGCTGGATGTACCGGCTACTGAGCGGCGCCTCGGCCGATATCGCTCCTGTCCTGAGCAAGAGGCTTCGCACGCCGCCGCCATTGCCTACCACCTCCATCTACAGCCGCAGCGACGGCCTGGTGGCATGGCAGACCTGCGTGCATGCCGCGGCTTCGAAAGACGTGCAGGATATCGAAGTCCAAGGCAGCCATATCGGCATGGGCTGGAACGCGGACGTGCTGAATATCGTCACTGACCGCCTTCGCCAGCAGCCTTCGCACTGGCAGCCTTACGCCATGGAAGTTTGACTTCCTGCTTCCCTTGGGCAGGTATATTTTGCTTGGCAAAAATCACCATCCAACACGCTAAAAAGCCGACCCTGCAGGTCGGCTTTTAGCGTTGGAAGCGAAGCTTCTTGAGTTATCTGTCAGTGGGCTTTGGATTGACAACTTCTCCAGTCCCTTTGCCGGCAGCGCCGCCAGCGGCAGCACCAATCGCAGCGCCTGCCGCCATACCGACGGGGCCACCAACGGCACCCAAGGCTGCACCTGCGGCCGCGCCGCCGCCCGCGCCGACGCCCGTGGCAAGGCTGTGATCGCCTAGATCATCCTGATGGGTAGGGTTCGCCACTTCAGCAACGCCCTTGCCCGCCAAGCCACCCGCTATGCCGCCTACCACCGCGCCCGCAGCCATGCCGATAGGTCCGCCTACCGCACCCATGGCAGCGCCTGTGGCTGCGCCACCGCCGGCGCCCATGCCCTTGGCAAGGTTGTGCTCGCCCCGGTTGTCGCCGGATGTGGGATTTACCACCTCCGCCGCACCCCGGCCCGCCATGCCACCGGCAACCGCGCCGATCGCAGCGCCTGCCGCCGCTCCAATGGGGCCACCGACAGCGCCCACGGTCATGCCGGTTACCGCTCCAGCCGCAGCGCCCGTGCCCGTGCCAACGGGATGTTGGCCGCCCTGGCTGCTGCCCCATCGCTCATCGAAGTACCGGGCATCTTCATCCGTGCGCGGGGTCAGGCCCATCAGGATCCCGCCGTTCTTGATGCCTTCTTCGTAATGCTTGACGCGCTCTTCCGGAATGCCTGCGCCTACCAGGGCGCCCAGCAGGCCGCCTGCCGTGCCACCGGCACCGGCACCGGCGATCGCGGCTGCCAGCGGTCCCGCGATCACCAGACCCAAGCCTGGCAAAACGAGCGAGGTACCGACAGCCGCAATCGCTGCCAGAGCCGCACCGATGGCCCCGCCAATACCCGCGCCGATTCCGGCGCCTTCGGCAGCTTTGCTTCCGAGTTCAGTCTCCATGTCACTGTCGCCCGAAAAGTGGCGCTTGCGCGTGTCGTCGCTCATCACGAGATTCACATCGTCCTTGCCATATCCGCGCGACGAGACGTCGCTATAGGCCTGCTCGGCGCTGTTGCGGTCGGCAAAAAGGCCGGTAACCATTTTTGAATTCGATGTTTGGGAAGCGGGTGTCATTTTTTTCCTTTGAGGTTCGAAAAAGCGTTTTTAAACGTTTGGTGAAGTGCTGGCACCAAAAACATAGAACTGTCTGTGCATAACATGGGCGCTACGGTTGCAACTGCCCGGTCAAAACATTTCGACAACGCGTTTCTGGCTACCAGATAACACCCCAATTTTTGAATATTTAGTCTTCACTGCAACGTCGGACAGGACAGCATGGTGGCGAAGCTAAATCCGTGGGCTCATGTAAGAGCGGGACTACAGCAACGCTGAACGCAATCGATGAATCGATCTTTCAAGAGCGCCCTGTTCTTGTTGCGCCACAGCATGGCAAGCGTCTGCCGACGTGACCGATCGATATATGCAAAGCGCTTTACATGGGCATGCCGCCCGCGCCGCCCGAAGGAACCTAATCAATGCAACTAAAACCATGCGGCGGCCAGGGTGAAAGACCGTCATAAAAACATCCACTTGGATGGTGCTAAGATGGCCGCATGCCAGCAAAACCCATCAACGCCGTCGCCACGCTTAAACCCAGCGACGAAAAAATCACCATCAACCTCGGCTATGTCGATCTCGGCCAGATCGATCTGCTGGTGCAGGAAGGCTTTTACGCCAACCGTACCGACCTGATCCGCACTGCCATTCGCAACCAGCTGGGCGCGCATGCCGATGTTGTCAAGCAGGTGGTGGCGCGCAAGACACTGGTGCTCGGCATCCAGCATTTCTCTGCCGACGACCTGCGCGCCGTGCAGGCATCGGGTGAAGCGCTGCAGATTCGCGTGCTGGGCCTGGCGACGATCGCGCTCGATGTCACGCCCGAACTGGCGCTGGCCGCCATCGATTCGGTAACAGTGCTCGGCGCGCTGCACGCCAGCCCGGCGGTCAAGGCGGCGCTTGCCGGCCGCATCCGTTAACCATTTTTGACCCCTGTTTTCCAGAAAGGAAACCCAATGAACCCGACACTCCAACGCCTGCTTTCCAAGGCTACGCAACTGACCCGGAGCGGCAGGCTGAACACCGGGCAGGCATCGAGTCCGCTCGATTCCAGCGCCAATGCGCCATCCTTGCCTTTATTAAACCTGCCAGTCAACAACCCGGAGAATTCGATGCAGACCCACGCAGCGACCTTTCAGAACTTCATGGCCAACGCGACCCGCATGACCCAGGGTGGCGATCTGCAAGCCGCTACCGCCGCGATTCAGGCCGCCCTGGCCAAAGCCGGCCTGAGCGGCGCTGCGGCGGGCGCACCAAGTGCTTCCGGCGCTTTCGGCGCTTTCGGCGGCGACGCGAATGTGATTGATGTCGAGGCCTGGGAAGTCGGCCGCAACCCGGCTGCGCCGCGGCAGCCCGCGCAGCCCGCCGAGACGGTCAAGCCTGGCCCGCAAGCCCAGTTCGTCGGCGGCAGCCACGCCGAGGCGAGCGCCGGCATGCGCGAGTACAAGCTTTTCATTCCGCCGGCGTCCTTCGAAGGGCCGCTACCGCTGGTCGTGATGCTGCACGGCTGCACCCAGAACCCGGACGACTTCGCCGCCGGCACGCAAATGAACGACGCGGCGCTCGAGCGCGGTTTCTACGTGCTGTACCCGGCGCAGACGCAGCGCGCCAATTCGTCACGCTGCTGTAACTGGTTCAAGCACAACCACCAGAAACGCGGCCGGGGCGAGCCGGCGCTGCTCGCTGGCATGACGCGAGACGTCATGAGCCGCTACAACATCGACCCGAAGCGCGTCTATGTGGCGGGGCTGTCGGCCGGCGGCGCGATGGCGGCGATTTTGGGCGACGCGTATCCGGATCTGTTTGCCGCCGTCGGCGTGCATTCCGGCCTGCCGACCGGTTCGGCGACCAATGTGCAGACCGCGCTAAGCGTCATGCAGACCGGCCCGGGCGCCATCGCGCGGACGGCGGCCAGCCCACCGACCATCGTTTTTCACGGCGACCAGGACGCGACGGTGAATCCGGCCAACGGCGAGCAGGCCGTTATCGCCAGCGCCGGTGTACTCAAGCCGCAAAGCACGCGGGCGAGTAGCGGCAACGGCCGCGACTACACCCGGCGCGTCTACAGCGAAGCCGGCGGGCGCGTGGTTGCCGAGCATTGGGTGGTGCATGGCGCCGGCCACGCCTGGTCGGGCGGCAGCGCGCGTGGTTCGTACACCGACGCCCAGGGGCCGGACGCGAGCGCGGAAATGCTGCGGTTTTTCTTTGCGAACACGCTGCCTGCGACCGAGCCGCGTAAAGATTAACTTTACTTTTGCCGTGTCGCCTCGGGCGACCGGCTGCGCGTTGTGCAGCTCCCGGTGCCATGAGTACCATGGCATTGGGGCATTGAAAGATCCATATGAAATACGTTAAAACCGCTTGTGGCCTGGCGCTGGCGTCGCTGCTCACAGCCTGCGTGGTCGCGCCGCCGGTGGTCCGACCCGCCTACGGGCCCGCGTCGGTGGCCGTGTACGAGCAAGCGCCGCCCGGCGTCGTTTACGTCGCGCCGACCTACGCCCTGCCCGCGCCGGGCTTCGCCTGGCGGTACAGCGGGCGCTACGGCTGGGGCTGGCACCATCCGCAACGCGGCTGGCATCGCGGCTGGCGGTAGAAACAGGTGTATGCGACTCCTGCTGCCATCTGTCGAATGCGGCGGGAGGTTACCAGCGGGTGAGTTTCTTGCGGATCAAGCCGCCTTTGCAAACTCCGCCTGCACGCTTTTTTCGTAGCCCAGCAGTTTTTGCACGCTCGCCCGGCTTTCCATGCGCCGTGTGTGAGCCCAGCAGTTTTTGAAATCCGACATGTCTTGGCTGAACAGCGTGCCGCGGCGAAAGCACCAGTAGAAATACGCGTCGGCGCAGCCGAAATTGTCAAAAAACCAGTCGCCCCCGGCGAGCATTTCGTCGGCGATGGCGAACAGTTCGAACATCGAATGCGAGCCGTGGGCGCGTACGTTGTTGGCCGAGCCCGGCAAGTCGCAATAGCGTTCGGGCCGCGCCTGCTGCGTCAGCTTGGGATGAATTCCGGCTGCGCACCAAGCCATCACCGAGATGGCCCGGAAATAGTCGAGCGAGCCCTGATCGGGCATCAGTTGCGCCTCGGGAAACTGGCGCGCGATCCACAGCTGAATGGCGACATTTTCAGTAAGCGCCTGGCCATCGATCAGCAGCGCCGGCACCTTGCCCTTGGGATTGATGCGCAGGTAATCAGCGTTGAGGTTCTCGCCCTTCGACAGGTTCACCGGCAACGTGTCAAAGCGCGCGCCGGCTTCGGTGAGCAGGATGTAGGGCACCAGCGAGCAGGCGACGGGGCAATAGGCCAGAACGAGTTCCATGCGGCTTTCCGGTTGGGTTGATAAATTGGAATTTTTCGAGTTTAGCGCCGCCCGCTGCGGCTTATTCTTTGCGACTGCGCGGCCTACGACGCATCAAGAGTCCGTGCATCGAAATACCTTTTCCGGGGCTAGGCGCGATAGACTGCGTCCGCAGGCCCCGCCCGGTGGCGCGGCCCACAACCCAGGGAGTGCCTATGTCAGCCATGATGAAAGCCGCGGTATTTGTTGAACCCGGCCGCATCGAGATTACCGACAAGCGCATCCCGGATGTCGGGCCCAACGATGCCCTGATGCGCATCACCACCACCACCATTTGCGGCACCGACGTCCACATTCTCAAGGGCGAGTACCCCGTCGCCAAGGGGCTGACGATCGGCCACGAGCCCGTCGGTGTGATCGAAAAACTGGGCAGCGCCGTGCAGGGCTACAAGGAAGGCCAGCGCGTCATTGCCGGCGCCATTTGCCCAGACTTCAATTCCTACGCCGCCCAGGACGGTGCGCCATCGCAGGACGGCAGCTACCTGATTCCGCTGGGGCTGTGCGGCTGCCACGGCTTCAAAGCCACCGCGGGCTGGCGCTTCGGCAACCTGATCGACGGCACGCAGGCCGAGTATGTGCTGGTGCCCGATGCCCAGGCCAACCTCGCGCCGATTCCCGACGGCCTCACCGACGAGCAGGTGTTGATGTGCCCGGACATCATGTCCACCGGTTTCAAGGGCGCGGAAAACGCCAACATCAGGATCGGTGACACGGTGGTCGTGTTCGCCCAGGGGCCCATTGGCCTGTGCGCCACCGCAGGTGCCCGGCTGCTGGGCGCCAGCACCATCATCACCGTCGACGGAAATGAGCACCGGCTGGACATTTCCAGAAAAATGGGCGCCGACCTGACCCTCAATTTCAACAATTGCGACGTGGTCGATGAAATCATGAAAATCACCGGCGGTCGCGGCGCGGATTCATCGATCGAGGCATTGGGCACGCAGGCGACTTTCGAATCGGCGCTGCGCGTGCTGAAACCGGGCGGAACGCTGTCGAGCCTGGGCGTTTACTCCAGCGATTTGACGATTCCCCTGTCCGCCTTCGCCGCCGGACTCGGCGACCACAGGATCAACACCGCCTTGTGCCCGGGCGGCAAGGAACGCATGCGCCGGCTGATGAATGTGGTGGCGTCAGGCCGTATCGATCTGGGGGTGATGGTGACCCACGAGTTCAAGCTGGACAACATCGTCGCCGCGTATGAGCTGTTTTCCAATCAGCGTGACGGGGTGCTCAAGATTGCGATCAAACCTTGAGTCGGGCTGGAGGGATCAACATGACAGGCGGTTGATGGTTGGGGTTGGACTTGATCAATAGTGCGCCCCATTGACCACCTCGGACTGAGTGTGGTCCAGCCGCGCTTCGATGATCCGCCGCGCCAGCGTATTGGCCTCAACAACGCTGGCGGTGGTGGTTCGCACGAGGCAATGTGCATCACCAGAATTTATTTCGCGACTCGTCATTTCGGTGTGACCCCCCCGCTAGCCAGGCAGCCGCCGGTAAACCAGTTTCATCGCCAGAATCATCAGCGCCAGTACCAGTGTGATCGCGTTGGCAACCACCATCGGCCAGGAGCGCAGCAGCAGGCCGTACGCCAGCCACAGCGCAACACCCACCGTGAACACGCTGTACATCCCCAGCGACACGCCGCTGACATCGCGGGTTTTGAACGTAAGCCAGGCCTGCGGCACAAAGCTCAGCGTGGTCAGGCAGGCCGCCAGCGAACCGATGAGGTCGGCAGTATTCACCGGCCGCCCTCCGTCACCGCCCAGTCGACCAGCGCATCCAGCGCCGGGCGTGCCGCGGCCGCGTTCGCATGGTTGACGATGCCGACAAGCACCAGCCGCCTGCCGCTTGGGGTGTGAACAAAGCCGGCCAGCGCATTGACGTCGCGCAGCGAGCCGCTTTTCAGGTGCGCCCAGCCTTGCGAGACGCGCGACTTGCCGCGCCTGAGCGTGCCATCGACGCCGGCGATCGGCAGCGATGCCATCAGTTCGGGCATGGCGCCCGAGGCATAGGCGGTCTGCAGCATGCGCGCCAGCGCCTGCGGCGTGATGCGTTCGCTGCGCGACAGGCCCGAGCCGTTGTCGAGCACCGGCAAATCGTTTTCGCCAAAGCGCGCCCGCCACCAGCCGCGCACCGCCTCGCGCGACGCGGCAACGCTGGCGCCGCCGGGCTGGCGCAGGCTGAGCGTCAGGAACAGCTGCTGCGCCATCACGTTGTTGCTGAACTTGTTGATGTCGCGGATCACGTCGGCCAGCGGCGGCGATTCGATGACGAAGGCCGGCGCCAGCCCGCCAGGCGCCGCGCCGTGGCGAACGCCGCCGCCCAGCGTGCCGCCCATTTCCCGCCACAGTCCGGCGATTGCCTTCTGGCTGTAACTGGCGGGGTCGGCATAGGCGACGGCCCAGGATTTTTCACCGCAGGCCGCCGGATAGCCGCCGTTGAAGGCGATGCGCGCCGGGTCGGCGAAGTCGGCCTTGAGTTGCGCCCGGTAGTCGCCGCAGTCCGCGCGCGCGGCGGCGCCGGACAGCGGCACGCTGGCCTGCAGGTTCACGCCGGCCAAGGGCGGCTCAAAGCTGACGCTGGCGCTGCCGGCGGCGGCATTCGGCACGAAGGTCATCACCACCGACTTGTAGTTCAGCAGCAGCGCGTCGGGCAGGGCGTTGTAGGGCCTGAGCGCCTCGCCGTCGAAGTCGCCCGGGTTTTGCGCCAGCGGCGCGAAGGCGGCGCGGTCGAGCACGATGTCGCCGGCGATCGTCCGGATGCCCAGCGCCTGCACCCGGCGCAGCAGCAGCCACAGCCGCTCGACCACCAGCTTGGGGTCGCCCCGGCCCTGAATGACCAGGTTTCCCTGCAGCACTCCATTGACGATCGGGCCGTCGGCGTAAACCGGCGTGGTCCAGGTGTAGGCCGGGCCGAGCAACTCCAGCGCGGCGAAAGTCGTCACCAGCTTCATCACCGACGCCGGATTTATCGCCGCGCCGGCGCGCCAGCTCAGCAGCGGCGCAGGCGGCGGCGCGGATTTGCCGTTCGGCGCCGGCCCGGTATCGACGACGATGGCGGCGAAGGCGCCCGGCGGCACCTGGGCACGCGCCAGCAGCGCGTCGACCTCGGGCGGCAGGGTTTGGGCGCCTGAGTTCAGGCTGACCAGTGCGAAGAGCGCACCGGCGGTCAGGCGGCTGCGCAGGCGTTTGACAAGCATCGGGCAATTATCGACACGCAAGCCGGCTGCGCCCCGAGGCCGGATAATCGCCCGAAGCGGCTGCGCTCCGGCCAGGCGCGCGTTTCGGCCGTCCACCTTGAAATACTATGATTTTGATAGCTGATTTCGCACGCCAGATATGCGAAAAAGCCGTATTTGATGCCTGAATTTGTAAAATTCCTCGCCTTCGACACCAGCACCGACCGCATGTCGGTCGCGTTGACCAACGGCGTGCGCGTCTGGCGGCATGACGGGCCCGGCGGCGCGCAGGCATCGACCGCGCTGATCCCGGCGATCCTGGCGCTGCTGGCCAAGTCCGGCCTGGGTTTGGGCGAGCTCGATGCGATCGCCTTTGGCCGGGGGCCGGGCTCGTTCACCGGCCTGCGCACCGCCTGCGCGGTGGCGCAGGGCCTGGCCTTCGGCGCGAACCACGGCGCCGGTATTGCGGTGCTGCCGGTCGACACGCTGATGGCCGTCGCCGAAGAGGCGCGCTATCAGCGGGCGCTGGCGGCCACCGATGCCGCGCCGTTCGTCGTCACCGCGCTGCTCGACGCCCGGATGGACGAAATCTACGTTCAAAACTATGAATTCGGTAGCGGCTCGTGCGCCGCTTTCGGGCGCTGCAGCCTGTTTCGGCCCGAAAACCTGGCGCCGGAGCGGTCGGCGGTGCTGGTGGCCGGCAATGTGTTCGGCGTTTATGCCGGCCGGCTGCCCGCTGCTTTGGCGGCCTTGCCCTGCGTCGAAGCCTTTCCTACCGCCAGTGCGCTGCTGCGCCTGGCGCCAATGCTCGCAGCTGCGGGCCGCTGCGTCGATGCGGCCCTGGCGCTGCCGCTTTATGTTCGCGACAAGGTCGCCTTCACGACCGACGAGCGCGCGCTGGCCAAGGCCGGCGCGCCGCAGCCACAAGCCCAGCGCCGATGAACGCCGTCGCCCAGCCTTTGGACCCGGTCGAAGCGCGTTTCGAAGCCATGACGCCGGCCTGGTTGCCGACTGTGGCGCGGGTCGAGAAAAGCGCCTACGCCTATCCCTGGAACGAGCGCAATTTTCTGGAGTCGCTGCAGGCCGGCTACCACGCGCAGCTGCTCGTCGCGGGCAGGCCACTTGGCGCCACGCTGCTGGGTTATTTCGTCGCGCTGAAAGGCGTCGACGAGGTGCATCTGCTCAACCTCACCGTCGCGCCGGCCTACCAGCGCCACGGCTGGGCGCGCGTCATGCTCGACGCCCTGGGCGCGTGGGCGCGCTGGCAGGGCGCCCAGTGGCTGTGGCTCGAAGTGCGGGTCAGCAACGCGCGCGCAAAATCGGTCTACGAAGCGCACGGTTTTCACGCGGTCGGCATGCGCCGCGGCTATTACCCGGCAACGCTGGCGGCTCCGGTGCGCGAAGACGCGCTGGTGATGAGCCTGGCGCTCTGAGGTCTTTCCGATGAAAAGCCGTCACCTATGAGCCTGAACCTCGACCCGCGCCGGCGCGCCATGCTGCGCGAAATGGGTGTTCGCGTCTGGCAGCCGGAAGCGCCGGTTCCTGCCGCCGCTGTCGCTACCGACGCCTCGTATGCTACTGAATTTATAGCTGCTCGCGCTGATCTGGCGGACGCCGCAGCCGGCTTTTCTGTAAATAGTCAGCCGGACGCGGCGCCCGCCACGGCGCCCCGGGCGCGGCCGTCACGCCAGCCCGCCGCGCGTCAGGCCGCCGCCCCGCCGCCCGCGCCCACCGATGTTGCCCCGGGCGGCGCCGAATCCCGATGGCTTTTGGGTCAGGCGCAGACCCTCTTCGCAGACAGCGCCCGGCCGGGCG
>Ga0136611_10000528_pt1 | contig 25349 bp, 23 predicted proteins | sample AntDrymUQ2232306_2_FD_106645 | JGI IMG/M metagenome (GOLD analysis project Ga0136611, IMG submission 106645) | Polar desert sand microbial communities from Dry Valleys, Antarctica - metaG UQ223 (23.06) | ecosystem: Environmental > Terrestrial > Soil > Desert | place: Antarctica: Dry Valley...
AACATGCTGTTAACAGCGGGGCGTCGTGGGTCGAAGGAGCCTGTATTAATACTAACTCCGGCTGATCGGTAGTGTTTCTGTCATTCCGAGCTTGCGAGGGATCCGTGGTCGGGGTTACGGATCCCTCACGGAGTTCGGGATGACAGGCATCTGGGTTCATCCGGATTGCGTATCACCTGCGGTGAGTCGCGTACCTGGGCAAATCCGACGAGCAGGAGACGGTTAACCGCAGTGCGAGGGTTACTCGCGGAGCAGAAGGCTCTCGCCGGCCATTGCGGGCTGCGGCGGCAACTCCAGCAGCGCGAGAAGCGTGGGCGCGACATCCGCTAGCTTCCCGCCATCGCGCAGCCCTGTTACATCCGATGCGCCGACAAGGATGCACGGCACCGGGTTCGTCGTGTGTGTCGTGCACGGCGAGCCATCCGCCATCAGCATCACCTCGGCGTTGCCGTGATCAGCAATCAAAAGCGCGCACCCACCCCGTTCCAGCGTGGCATCGACCACTTGCCGGACACATGCGTCCACGGTCTCGCACGCGGCGACGGTTGCCGGAACGGAGCCGGTGTGACCCACCATGTCGGGGTTCGCAAAGTTAACGACGAGCAGGGCGTCCTCGCCCGTGCGGATGCGCGCCGTCACCGCCGCCGCGAGGTTGTTCGCACTCATCTCCGGCTGCTGGTCGTACGTGGCCACCTTCGGAGAGGGTATCAGCGTGCGGCTTTCACCGGGATACGGCTGCTCCCGGCCACCATTCAGGAAGTACGTCACGTGCGCGTACTTCTCCGTCTCCGCGGCGTGGTGCTGGTGCAGGCCGGCTTCCCCAACGACCTCGGCGAGCGGATGCGCGACGTGGAACGACTGGAACGCCACCGCCGAAACGGGCAGGGTGGCGTCGTACTCCGCGAACGTGACGAAGTGCAGCGGTTCGATACACTCCCCCCGCTCGAAAAACGGGAACGTCGAAGCAAGAAATGCGCGCGTTAACTCGCGGCCGCGGTCGGTGCGGAAGTTGAAGTACACGACGCTATCGCCCGGCCGCACGGTCGTCGCCTCGCCGTCCGGGCCAGGCAGAACGACCGGCTCGACGAACTCATCGGTCACACCCGCGTCGTACGACGCCTGCACCGCCTCGGAAGCCGACCGCGCCCGCGTGCCCACGCCGTGCACGAGCAGGTCGTACGCGCGCTGCACCCGCTCCCAGCGGGCATCGCGATCCATCGCGTAGTACCGGCCGATCAAAGACGCAAACCGCCCGACGCCCAGCCGCTCCAGCTCCGGCTCCCACTCCCGGAGGAAGCCGAGCGCGCTGCGTGGCGGCGTATCACGCCCGTCCAGGAAGGCGTGGATCGCGACCCGACCCAGTCTACGCCGCCGGGCGAGGTCCAGCAGCGCGCGCAGGTGATTGAAGTGACTGTGTACCCCGCCCGAGCTGAACAGGCCAATCAGATGGAGCGTGCCGCCCGTGCGCCGCCCGTGCTCCACCGCACCGACCAGCGCCGGATTTTCAAAGAACACTTCATCCGCGATCGCCGTATCTATGCGCGGCATGTCCTGCAGGACAACGTACCCCGCGCCAACATTGAGATGGCCAACTTCGGAGTTGCCCATCTGCCCCGGTGGCAGCCCGACGGCTTCCTCTGCCGCGAGAAGGCGCGTATTGGGACAGGTCACGGTGTACGCGTCCACGTTCGGCGTGCGTGCGAGGTGTACCGCGTTCCCAGGACCGGGCTCCGCGATGCCCCAGCCGTCCATGATGATCAGCACAACGGGACGCTGGCTCACGCAGACTGCCTCGCGCCTGTCAGGGCCGCCATCACGCGCCGCCTGGTGCTAGAGCAGGGACCAGAGGGAGCGATCCGCCGAGCAGGCAGGGGTGTGGCGCCAATAGTAGTGGCGCGGACACTCCTGCCTGCTCGGCGGCGTGCCGGTCAGGACAGACGTTGGGTGCCGTCAGATACACAAGAGGCCGCCGCTCGAAGGGTTCTAGCGACACAAGCATGTGAAGCATGTGGTCTGATGCTTAGGAACGGCGGCGCCCGGACATCTGGTACACGGCAAATACGACGACGAGGATCACGAGGATGATGAGCACGGTACGTAGCATAGTTACTCCACTCCTGTATTGCGGCGACTTCTCCGGCCCGTTCGGCACGGCGTGGCCCACATAGTAAACGAATACCCGCTGTCTGTACAGAGGCGCGGCGCCTACGCGAGCGTGCCGACCACGTGGAGCTTCACAAAGTTGGTGCGGGCCGGCGCGAGCAGCGGGAGCCCGCCGGTGATCACGATCGTCGTGCCCGGACTCACAAGGCGGCGGTCGAGCAGGTCCTGCTCCACCCAGCTAATCGCCTCCTCCGTCGTTTCCAGCTTGGGCATCAGCAGCGAGCGCACGCCCCACCACAGCGCGAGCCCCCGACGCACCTTCTCGGTGTACGAGTAGGCCCAGATCGGGGCTGGAACGCGCGCGCCGCTCATCAGGCGGGCGGTGTATCCCGTGTTCGTCAGCGGCACGACGGCGACCACATCCGGCAGATCCTCCGCGAGTGACCGGGCAGCGTTGCTGAGCGCGTGTACGGAGCTGGAGTGCTCGCGGCGCGCGCCCGGCTTCGTGCGGCCACTTCGTTCGGCCTCAAGGGCAATCCGCCGCATAATGCGCACGGACTCCACCGGAAACTGGCCTGCGGCCGTCTCGCCCGAAAGCATCACCGCGTCACTGCCGTCGAGGATCGCGTTCGCCACGTCGCTCGCCTCCGCGCGGGTGGGGCGGGGGCTGGAGATCATGCTCTCCAGCATCTGCGTCGCAGTGATCGAGGGCAGCCCGAGGGCGATGGCGCGCTCAAGGATTGCTTTCTGAATCATCGGCACCCGTTCGGGGGAGATCTCCACCCCGAGGTCGCCGCGCGCCACCATCACGGCATCGCTGGCCCGCAACACGGGATCAAGCGCGGCTATCGCTTCCGGCTTCTCCAGCTTGGAGACGATAGGCGTCTCCGCGCCGAGCGCGCGCAGTTCTTCTTTCGCGAGCAACACGTCCTCGGGCCGCCGAACAAACGAGAGCGCGACGTAGTCTACGCCCATCTGCACACCGTAGCGCAGATCCGCGAGGTCCTTCGCCGTGAGGGCGGGGGCGCTAACGTGAACGCCGGGCAGGTTGATACCCTTCCGCTGTTTGAGCAGCCCACCACGGACCACCTCACACTGGGTGTCTGTATCCGTCGTGGCAAGCACCAACAACTCGAGGGCGCCGTCATCGAGGAGCAGCGTGTTGCCTGCCTGGGCATCGTGCGCCAGGTGCTCGTACGTCGTGGGCACCAACTGCGCGGTGCCCGGCACATCACGACTCGTGAGGGTCACGCGTTCCCCGGCAATAAGCGGCACCGGGTGCTCCAGCTCGCCAACGCGGATCTTCGGACCTTGCAGGTCCTGCAAGATGGCGATAGGGGAGTTAAACCCCGATGATAACCGGTTGATGAGGCGGCAGGTCGCGGCGTGTTCCTCCGGCTCGCCGTGGGAGAAGTTGAGGCGGAACACATCGACCCCTGCCTCCATCAAGGCCCGGAGCGTTTTCTCGTCGCTGCTGGCGGGGCCAACGGTCGCGACGATCTTCGTCGCCGGTCGGTCGGTATCGGACAAGAGCGGTTCCTCGGGCTTTCTGTTTCTCGGGTTATCGGGCGTATTCTACCACGCACACGCGGCTTACCGGCCATCCGGCACACAGAAGCGGAACGCGGGCGAACACGGCGGCATTCGTTGACGCAGGACATCTGGAAAAGCAGGCTCGCTTTGTGTCATACTACGGCCATGATTAGCGTGTTTGTGACGTTTCTGCTCATCTCGGCGGTGATTTCGATGCTCGTGAACCTGCTCGCGATGCGTACCCAGCCGCGCGACCGCCGGGGATACTTCTTCTGGGGCGCGATGTGTCAGGTGCTGGCGGTGATCGCGTTGACTATCGCAATCATCTTCGGTTTGCAATACGAGTCGCGGATATCCGATGGTAACTTCCTGCCGTTCGTCTACTTCATTTGCGTGTTCTTTATGCCTGCCGGGATCGTGTCGCTGCTGATCGGCATCTTCGAACCACCCGACGAAGAGCGCAACCCGCGAACGTAGCCGCCGTTCTGCCCCGACTCGACCCACATAAACCGGCGTAATGGGCGGACCTAGCCGATGTGAATCGCGGGTCGACGGGTCGGGTCGGGTTCGGCCTTGCGCAGCACCTCGTGCGTGACGGGCGCGATGTCGCCCTCCCCAAAGAGCACGTAGCGCATCAGGAACTTCAGCGGATTGCCCTCGGTCCAGGCGAAGTAGATGTGTGGTTGCTTGCCCGTTCGATCGCGCAGATAGAGCAGGATGGCTGCGATCGCGTTCGGTATCGACGCCGCATGGACACGCAGCACCCTGTAATCATCCAACCGGTGACCTGTGACCCGCAGCGTCGGGGCGAACTCCGACGCATCGGCCACCGTCACCTCCAGAAACAGCACGGCATCACCTGGCGGTATGTGACTGCTCTCGCGCTCCTCCCGCTCCTTGAGGAGGTACTCGCGCTCATTCCGGTCATCGGGGTGATTCGCGATGATTCGTATCTCGCCATGCTGCGCTGCCTCGTTGATGAAGCCATCCGCCATCTCATCAGTCTCGATCTCCGTGACGCGCAGTTCCGTGGTGCGCCACACACGGGAGACAAGCGACGTCACGATGATCGCGCCGATAAACGCCACCGCTATCCCCAAACCTCCGGGATCCTCGATGACGGTGATCGCCGTCGTGTAGACGAATATCAGCGCGACAATGCCAAACCAGATCGTCGCCCGTGTTTGTCCCCTTCGCCGGGCGGAGAGCGTCACGGCGATTGTCGCGGACGTAATGACGGCGAGCACGCCCGTGGCGTACGCCCCTGCCTGCGCTTCCACGCCAGCACGGAACAGGATCGTCACCAAAAAGCAGATCGCTGTAAAGATTAGGACAAGCGGACGGGTAGCACGGGACCAGTCGGGCGCCATCCCGTAGCGCGGCAGGTAGCGCGGCACGATATTGAGCAGGCCAGCCATCGCGGACGCCCCGGCGAACCAGAGGATCGAGATGGTGCTCAAATCGTACACGGTGCCAAACAGATCACCCAGGTACTCGTGTGCGACAAATGCCAGTGCCCGGCCGCTCGCCTCCCCGCCCGCTTCAAACTCCTCATGCGGGATCAGCAGCGTGGTCACAAGGCTGCTCGCGATCAGCAGCACACTCATGATCACCGCCGCAGTCGTCAGCAGCTTGCTCGCATTGCGGATGCGTCCGCGCGGGTTCTCCGGCTCGTCGTCCGCGTCCCCCTTCACGAGCGGCATCACAACAACGCCGGTCTCGAAGCCGGAGAGACCCAGCGCGAGCCGGGGGAACAGCAGCAGCGCCGCGCCGAACATCAACAGGGGATTGCCATGCGCGCGAAACAGGTCGGTGCGCCACTCGGATATTAGCGTCGGGTTCTGCGCTATCTCAACAAAACCCACCCCCAGAACAACGAGGTTCAGACCGATATAGAGCGCGACCAGCACAACCGCGATACCAATGGCCTCCGCGAACCCCTTGAGAAACACCGCCCCCAGCAGCGTGATCAGCGCCAGCGTGATGACGATTTCAAACCCGTGCAGTCCCTGCGCGAACGGGTTCTCGACAATGTGCGCCGTGGCATCTGCGGCAGAGAGGGTGATCGTGATGATAAAGCCGGTCGCCACGAACCCGATCAGGCAGAGCACGAACAGCTTTCCCTGCCACCACGACAGCACGTTGGCAAGCATCGAGATGGAGCCGTCACCGTGGGGGCTTTGCTGCGCGACGCGCTTGTACATCGGCAGCGCGCCGAACAACGTGATCAGCACGAGGATGAGCGTGGCGACCGGCGAGAGCGCGCCTGCGGCGAGGGCGGCGATGCCGGGTTGATAGCCGAGCGTGGAAAAGTAGTCCACGCCGGTCAGACACATCACCTTCCACCACGGATGCTCGCGATGCGTCTGCTCCCGTTGATGTGGCCCCTCCATCGCCTGTGGATGCCCCTGGAGCAGCCATTGCTTGACGCGGTTGGTGGGCCGCTGCTCTGCCACGCCCGTCGATGCCATGCATTCCTCCTGCCCGCGCCATCAGACGCCCTCCAAGCACCTTCCCGATTGGCGGCGCATTGTGCCGATGAGCGACGGGACAACCAATCGCAGGGCCGACCGTTGCAAGCGCGGTGCCAGCCAACACACGGGTCGTCAGGGCATAGCCATGTGGCGCCGACCGGGTCCGCACAGGACGGTATACTGGTGCCGGTCTATGCATGGAACCACCGTCATCGGTCGAATGTCCTGGAGGAAGGGATGGATACGGGAACCGCACTCATAACGGGTGCGTCCGGCTTTGTCGGGCCGCACGTCGCAGCGGAGATGGCGCGTGCCGGGTGGACGGTGTGGACGCTCGACCGGTCCACTCAACGTCACGGCGGCATGCGATCCGTGCGCGCAGACCTGGGCGAGCGCGATCAGGTCCGCCGGGCCGTCGAGGACGCGCAACCGGACGTTGTAATACACCTCGCGGCACAAAGCTCCGTCCCTGAATCGTTCAAAGATCCCGCCGCCACCCTCTCGAACAACCTGCTCGGCGCGGCGAACCTCTTCTATGCCGTAGCCGACCTCGTTCCGGCACCGCGTGTGCTCTCGGTGGGTTCCGCAGAAGAGTATGGCGCAGTGCGGCCGGAGCATCTGCCGATCCATGAAGAACAGCCCCTCGCGCCGGTCAGCCCGTATGGCGTCAGCAAGGCCGCGCAGAGCCTCCTGGCCCTCAGCCTCCACACAAGTCACGGCCTGCCGGTCACGGTGCTGCGCCCCTTCAACCACACTGGCCCCGGTCAACGACCCGATTTCGTCGTCTCCGCGTTTGCCCGGCAGGTCGCCCGCATCGAGGCCGGACTCGACCCGCCCGTGATCCGCACCGGCAACCTTGATGCCCGGCGCGACTTCACGGATGTGCGCGACGTGGCGCGGGCGTACCGGCTGGCGGCGACCCAGGCCGTAGCAGGTGAGCTGTACAATATCGGCTCGGGACGGAGCGTTCCCGTGCGGTGGATTCTGGAGGAGTTGCTGCGCCTCTCGGCGGTTCCGGCGACAGTGGAGACTGACCCGGAGCGGCTAACGCCATCGACCGTGCCGGAACTCTGCGCCAACCCGGAGAAGTTTCGGCGCGCAACGGGCTGGGCGCCCCAGATCTCGCTGGAGCAGACCATTCGAGATGTGCTCACGTACTGGCGAGAGCAGACGGAGGGAGAGAAACAACGCGCATGACGACCGCACTCATTACCGGCGTGACGGGACAGGATGGATCCTACCTCGCGGAATTTCTGCTCGGGAAGGGCTACCGGGTCCTGGGGATGGTCCGTCGCACGAGCCTGGAAAACTTCGGGCGAATCACCCATATACAGAACGACATCGAACTGGTGACCGGGGACCTGCTCGACCAGCTCTCCCTCATCAACATCCTCCAGAAGTACCAGCCCGACGAGGTGTACAACCTGGGAGCGCAGAGCTTCGTGCCAACGAGCTGGGACCAGCCGGTTCTCACGGGCGAGTTCACCGCGCTCGGCGTCACGCGGATGCTGGACGCCATTCGCCTCGTCAGTCCTCAGTCTCGCTTCTACCAGGCATCAAGCTCGGAGATGTTCGGCAAGGTGCGCGAGGTCCCCCAAAACGAAGCCACGCCATTCTATCCGCGCAGTCCGTACGGCGTCGCCAAAGTGTACGGCCACTACATCACCGTGAACTATCGCGAGAGCTACGACCTCTTCGCGTGCAGCGGCATACTTTTCAACCACGAGTGCGTGGGTGACAAAACCCCACTTCTGGTACGGAAGGACGGTCACGTCAATGTCGTCACGCCCCGGGAGCTCGTGCCACTGCTGAGTAAGGGACGCAGTTCTCAGACATTCGCCGTGCCCGGACTGCAGGCGTGGGACGGCGTTGCCTGGGCGAACGCACTCGCCGTTACGGCCACCAGACGCCGCGACACGGACCCCAATCACCGGATGCTGATGGTGCAGGCCCGTGGCGGCGTAACCGAGGTGACCGCGCACCACCAAATGATCGACGCGGAAGGCATCACTCTCAGCGCTCGCGATGTGTTGCCCGATAGCCACCTGGCCATGGCCGCCAGCCTGCCTGCGAGTCCCGGATGGACCGTACTAACGTCCGAACTTGCTGAGTTGCTGGGGTTGCTAACAGCCGAAGGGTTTGTATCCGCCGACGGCAACCACATGCACTTTACGAACAACGACCCGGCGCTACACGAGCGGGTGACGGAGTTGTGGTCGAGAGTATTCCTCGGCACGACCGCGCTACGTCGCGGAATCTCGGGCTGGGACCGAACGGGCGAAGTCGGCCAACTGTACTTGAATGGAACTCGGACTATCGGCTGCTGGCTGCGCCAACAGTTGTATGATCGGCACGGTCAAAGGAGGGTGCCGCCTCTCGTGCTTAACGCCACGACCGACATTCAGGCTTCATACATGGCCGGACATTACGCGGGCGATGGCCTCAAGGCAGGAAACGGCGATAGCGTGAAGACGAACAGTGCGGTACTCGCGCAGGGTCTCTACTGGTTGTATGAGAATCAGGGCCGGAGGTGTTCCGTTTATGCGGAACAGCGAGGCGAGAAAACGTACTATCAGTTGAACATCGGTTCTGGAAATCGAGTGGGGGACAAGGGATTGCATCTGCGCAATCCTGCGTCGCAGGTCCGGTCAGTTACGAACGTGGAGGCGCCAAGCGAGTGGATCTATGACTTCGAGACCTCCAGCGGACGTTTCTGCGCCGGGGTAGGCGGTGTTGTCGTCCACAACAGCCCACGCCGCGGGCTGGAGTTCGTACCGCGCAAGGTGTCGTACGGCGTCGCCCGCATCAAGGCCGGGCTACAGGCCGAGCTACACCTGGGCAACCTCGATTCGAAGCGCGACTGGGGCTACGCGGGTGACTACGTAAAAGCGATGTGGCTAATGCTCCAGCCCGATGCGCCGGACGACTACGTGATCGCCACTGGCGAGACCCACTCCGTGCGCGAGCTGGTCGATATCGCCTTCTCGCACGCCGGACTCGACTGGCACGATCACGTTGTTATCGACAGCCGATACCTGCGGGCCGCCGAGGTGGACCTGCTCGTCGGCGACTATGCCAGGGCAAAGCGCGAACTGGGCTGGGCGCCCGAGGTCAACTTCGAGGAACTCGTCCGCATGATGGTGGACGCCGACCTGGCGCTCGTGCAGTCCGGCGTCGACCTCCCAGGCGCGTCGGTCTGAATCGGCGCGGTCCACGCCGATGGGTTCATCTACGAGTCGTTCGACCTCGACGGACTCCGTCATCCGGTTCGTCGCCGTTCTTAAGAGACGTCGAGGTCATGGGAGGCGTGGGATCGCTACGACTCCATCGCGTCCGTCCCGGCATGGCGGCGGGGCTCGGGGAGCGTCCAGAACACGATAGCCCCCGCAATGGGGAGAAGCGCGGCGTTCAGCCAGAACGGCGTCGCGTGGCCCACGTTGTCGTACAGCCACCCTCCCGCCAGCGGGCCAGCACTCGCGCCCAAGCCAGCAGCAGCGACGTATATCCCGAACGTCCTGCCACGCACGTCCCCACCGCTCACTTCCGAAACGATGGCGTCCTGCGCGGGCATCGCGGCAGCAACGAACAACGCTTCGAGTATCCAGATACCGCTCAATAGTACGAGGCTCGGCGCGAGCGGGAACAGCAACGACACCGCGCCACTCGCCGCGAGGGCGACCGCGACGATCGCGCGCCGACTGTAGCGGTCTCCAAGCGTGCCCAGATGCCCTGGTGCGAGCGCGTAAACCACAGCGGAGGGCGCGGACGCAACACCGATCAGGAACTCGGTCGCACCAAAGCGGTCGCGCAGGTACAGCAGCGTTATAGGCGCGAGCATCCCAAACGCGGCAGCCACGAGGAACGAAACGCTGAGCAGGCACAGCAGCACGCCTCGACGTACGGGCCGGAGCGCGGGAACGGGTAGCGGTGGCGCGTGGGGACGCACCCTCCGAAACACGAGGACGAGCGCGAGCAGGTTCGTGAGCGCGAATACCACGAAGGACACGCGCCAGCCGGCAAGGAGCCCGAGCACGACCACCGCCCCATACGACAGGACCGTGCCGAGGATCGAGCCACTCGTGAACGCCGTTGCCAGCAGGCCGAAGCGGCGCCCGCTCGTGCCGTCGCGCCCCAGATCGGCGAGAAACGCGTACGTGGCGACCCAGAATAGTGCGCTTCCCAGCCCCTGCGCCAGCCGAGCCGCGAAGAGCACGGGCAGCGAGAGGCTGCTGGCAAAGAGCATCGCAGCAAGCACGTAACACGCCGCACCAGCGAGCAGGAACCGTCGGCGTCCCAACCGGTCGGCCCCGATCCCCGTCAGCGGACGCACGATCACGCCCGTCAAATGAAACGTCGCGTAGAGCAGGCCGATCTGAAACGTTGTCGCGCCCAGATCCCGCCCGTAGAGCGGCAAGTACACGCCGAGCAGCCCGGCGGGCATCGCGAGCAGGAACGCCGGCGCGTAGATCGCGTTGCCGCCCCCGGCTGTCAGCCACGTCACGTTCTTCATCTTCGAGTATGACCCGGAACCGCGGGGCAGGTCCACTCCGAACGTATCCGGCCCCTCCCCGCAGCCAAAGCGATCTCCAGCGGTGGCCACCCTTGAGGCGGGTAGTGGTGGGTTTCCAAACCTGCCTGCGGGCTGCAGCCCGCCCTCTGGCCGATGTGGAGGCTCAACTCTCTTGCTCACCGCTGCAATGGACATTGCGGTGGTGCCTTCCACGAGGCTATACTTCTGCCCACCTGGGGAGGGGAGTAGTGGCGAACCCGGTCTACATCATCGGACACAAGAACCCGGATACAGACTCCATCGCGGCTGCGATGGGCTACGCGGACCTGAAACAGCGCACCGACATGCCGCAGGCAACGGCCGCGCGGCTCGGCGACCCCTCGCCCGAGACGCGCTATCTGCTGGAACGTTTCGCGCTGCCTGCGCCGATGCTGCTCGCGGACGTGTACACCCGCGTCGGCGACGTGATGAACGCGCACCCCCAGTACCTCCCGACCGACGCGACGATGCGGGACGCCGGCGCGGTAATCGGGGAGAAGCGCATTGTGCCCATCGTCGACGCCGAGTGCCGCCTGGCCGGAGTGGTCACGCTCGACGACATAGCCGCCCGATACCTGCGGGAGCACGACCTGGCGAGCGGCGCGCAAAGCCGCATCGCCATCCGAAGCATGGTCCGCACGCTGGACGGCGAGCTGCTTGCGGGGGATCTCGAAGGCGACTGGCAAGGCCGCGTCTGGGTGGGCGCGATGCGCACGGAGAGCATGGTCACCCTCGTGCAGCCGGGTGACATGGTAGTTGTCGGTGACCGCGAGCGCCCTCAGAACGCGGCTATCGAACTGGGTGTGCGCTGCCTCGTTGTCGTCGGCGGTATCTCCCCCTCCACCGAAACCATCGCGCTTGCCCGTGCCCACAACGTCCGCCTCATCAGCACGCCACACGACTCATACCGCGTTACGCGCCTGCTCAATCTCAGCGTTCCGGTTTCGGAGATCATGCGCCGCGACGCCACGTACGCCGATCTGGACGACCTGGCACAGGAGGCCGAGGAGACGCTGTCTGGCCGGGAGACCGTCGCGCTGCCGGTTGTGGACGCAGACCGTCGGCTTGTCGGCATCGTTTCCCGTGGCGACTTGCTCCGCGCTCGCGGGAAGGGGGTGATCCTTGTGGACCATAATCACAGCACGCAGGCCGTAGATGGGCTGGAGCAGGCACAGCTCCTGGAAGTGCTCGACCATCACAACCTGGGCGACCTCCACACACCGGAACCGATCTACATGAAGCTGGAGCCCGTCGGGAGCACGAGCACAATCGTCGCGGAACTGTATCAGGACGCCGCGCTTGAGCCCACCCCACCCATCGCGGGGTTGCTGGCCGGTGGAGTGGTGTCCGACACCCTACTTTTTCGGTCCCCAACCTCTACCCCACGAGACCGCGCGGCGGGCGCGTGGCTCGCGGAGCTGGCCGCGATCAGCCTCGAAGAACTCGCACAGGGAATGTTCCGCGCCAACTCGGACTACGAGCACACCACCCCAAAACAACTCCTCTCCGGTAACCTCAAGGTGTACGAGTGGGGCGGAAATCGCGTAGGGATCGGTCAGGCAGAGACGGTGGACATCGCGTACTTCGAGCAGCACGCCGAGGAGTTCCGCGCGGAGATGCGTACGCTGAAGCAGCGCGAGAACTGGGACTACGCGTTCTTCCTCGCAACCGACATACTCGCCCAGAGCAGCACGATGCTCATCCCCGGCGATGAGGAGCGCGGAGTCGCAAACCGCGCCTTTGGGATCAATGCAATCGACGGCTGTGTGGAACTGCCGGGCGTGGTGAGTCGTAAGAAACAAGTGGTCCCACCGCTCGCCCGCGAACTCACGTAGCGCCGGACCCTGGCACACGCCTTGCCGCGAGCCGGGCGTGCCGATCTGATGCCGTCGATTGGTTCAGAGGCGCTAGCCGTCGGCAAGCCAAACATACACACAGAACTGAGCTGAGGAGGAAATATGAAGATAACCGTGAGCGCACCAGGCATGAATCAGGACGCCAGCGCTGCCGCGCAGGGTGCGGCAGCACAAGGCAACGAAGCCACGGAACTTGACCTGCCGGACGGCGCAACCGTGGAAAGTCTTGTCGCGCGCCTCGGCCTGAGCGAGTTCACGCCGGAGTCCGCACTGGTGAACGGGGAGGTGTGCAGCATGGACCACCCGTTGCGCGAGGGAGACGCCATCGCGCTCAGCGGCCCGTCCGGGGCAATGGAGCAGCGAGGGAGCTGAACCCCTGCACCCTTGCTCTGCTCCACGCGCGCCTCTATACTACGGGTAGTTGAATACAACAGAGACGTTGACGGATACGCAGTAAGCATCGGGGACCGGTGTCCAGAGAGCGGGCATTCGCTGCGAGCCCGCCGCCACCCGAGCGCCGAAGTACCATCCCGAGTCGCGCGCTGAACGTCACAAGCAATTAAGCGCCGTCGGCAGCCCACCGTTACCTGGGCAGTAGAGCGGACTCCCGCACATGGAGTCAACCAAGGTGGTACCGCGGAACACGTCCCTCCGTCCTTGTGACCGGAGGGACGTTTGTGTCTGGATGGAGGTACCCGACAATGGCTACGACTACACAACGCCTGCCGATAGTGGAACAGCTCGCGGCGATTCGCCGAGGTACGGAGAAGATCCTGCCCAACGAGGCGGCCCTGCGGGGGCTAATGGAGCGCGCGGAGGTCGAGGGCAGGCCGCTGCGCGTGAAGCTTGGCATCGACCCCACAACCCACGACCTGACACTCGGCCACACCATCCCGCTGCGCAACCTGCGCCGGTTCCAGGACCTCGGGCACCAGGCGGTGCTCGTCATCGGCGACTACACCGCGACCGTCGGCGACCCCTCGGGCCGCAGCAAGGCGCGCCCCCCGCTGTCCCACGAGCAGGTCCGGGCGAACGCCGCGACCTTCCGCGAGCAAGCGGGGAAGATCCTCGACCTCGAGCGTGTGGAGGTGGTGTGGAACAGCGAGTGGCTTAGTAAACTCAGACTACAAGAGATGATCAAGATTGGCTCTACAGTCAGCATTAAGCAGATGCTCGAAGGAGAATACTTCGGGCGACGCTTTCAAGACCCTGAGCAAACTATCTTTCTGCATGAGTTCTTGTACCCAATTATGCAGGGGATGGACTCTGTCAACGTACGAGCTGATATAGAACTTGGCGGCAGCGATCAAGAGTTCAATTGCTTGATGGGTCGCCAGATGCAGCGCCTGTTCAACCAGGAGGAACAAATCGTAATCACGAGTCCATTAATCAAAGGACTGGTGGGACAAGAGAAGATGAGCAAGAGCTCTGGCAACTATGTCAGTGTTGCTTGGTCAGCGCAGGAGCAGTTCAACAAGCTAATGACAATGTCGGATGAACGAATCCCGGAGTACTTTCAGCTCTTAACCGATTCTAGCCCAAAGAAAGTGATCGACGATTATCTAAGTACTGTCAAACGGATTGAAGGGCAACTGCAATCACTGCCACTGGCGACACAGGTCTGGATAGAGCAGCTTCAGAAGCTATTCAAAGATGTACGACAGACTCACGACCAATTGATGGCCACTGCTGCCCCTCCAGATCAACTCCTGACTGATTGGCTCGATACAACTAAAGATGCTGAGAGGCGTCTTCGAGAGACGATTAGCCAATACCGGGCCCCACAGCAGCCAATACCGTGGCAGACAATAGCAGCGTCAATAGGGCCAGTAGCGGCCAAGAAAGAAGTTGTAGAAGAAATCGTCAGTCAACTGAATGATCCTAAAGAGGCTGCTTTCGTCGCTACCGAGTATGAGCGGTACGCCCAACTGCGACGGGCGGGCGGTGCGGCGAGCGAGCTCCCCGCGAACATCCGGGAGGAGACGCTGACCGTCGGAGCGGACGGCGTTCGCCTCAGCAGCGTGCTCACGACGACCGGGCTGGCGGCTTCCGGCAGTGAGGCGAAGCGATTGATCGAGCAGCGCGGGGTGCGCGTGCGGGGCGAGATCGTCATGGAAAAGAACATGGTACTGGGACAGGGCGAGGTCGAGGGCACGCTCCTGCAAGTCGGGCAGAAACCACCGGTGCTGCTCCGGGAGGCTCCATGACGGAGTTCCACGTCGGCGACGGCGTGCTCCAGCTCGTGCAGGGAGACATCACGCAAGTCACCGCAGACGCCATAGTGAATGCCGCGAACACCGCGCTCTCCGGTGGCGGCGGTGTGGACGGCGCGATCCACCGAGCGGGCGGCCCGAGCATCATGGCGGAGTGCCGCACTCTGGGGCACTGTCCCACCGGCGGTGCCGTGGCGACAACCGCGGGCGACCTGCCCGCCGGCATCGTCATCCACGCCATCGCCCCCATCTGGCGAGGCGGCACGCAGGGCGAAGCGGATCTCCTGACACGTGCGTACCGCGAGAGCTTCCGACTGGCCGCAGAGCACGAGGCGCGCAGCATCGCCCTGCCCTCCCTCGGTACCGGCGCATACGGCTACCCGCTCGAACAAGCCGCACCGATAGCTCTCCGTGCCGCGCTCGACCACCTCCGCTCCGGAAGACCGCCAGGACGTATCACGTTTGTGCTGTGGGATGGTCGCGCATTAACGGCGTTCAAGGAGGCAGTCGAAGCCCTCATGGAAACGGAGGGTGACGACACGGCCAGTGGAGCGAGCACTGGCAGTAGTCCTGCGGGAACACGTCGTACCCGGCCAGGTGAGGGGCTTCGGGAGGCGGACGGGCAATGAAGGCTGGCGAAGCCCTTTCGGAACCGAATTGCAACCCCTCGGCGGACGTGCGGGCTGGAGTCACGAGTGGGCGCGTCGCGGTGGTGACGGGGGTGAACAACCCGCTCGGGATCGGCGCGGGGATCGCCGCCGCGCTCGCTAGGGCAGGGGTATCGGTGTTCGCCACGTACTTGGCGCAGCCGGTCGACGAGTACGGGCTCGACCCTGCGGAGGTGGCGTTGGCCGTGGAACCGGGCGAGGCGTTGTACCGGGAGCACAACTCCCGCAGCGCGGCGGAGGTGGTCGCCAGGATACGAGCAGCGGGCGGACAGATCGAGGCGTGGGAGGCTGACCTGGCCGATCCGGGAATTGCAGGAGCGTTGTTCGACCGGGCAGAGGCGGCGTTCGACGCCGTCGATGTGCTGGTGAACAACGCGGCATATAGCCTGCGGGACAGCTTCCTGCCAGCGGAACGGCTGGAGGACCGGACGGCGACAGGGGAGTTTCGTGTATCGACGCTGACGGCGGCAGGACTGGACCGGCATTGGCAGGTCAACGCCCGTGCGCCCGCCCTGCTGATGGCCGAGTTCTCGCGCCGGCACATCACACGCGGGGCGGGCTGGGGCCGTATCGTTGGGATAAGCTCGGATGGCGCGCCCGTGTTTCCCGGCGAGGTGAGCTACGGGGCGACGAAGTGCGCGCTGGAATCGCTCGGCAAGAGCGCGGCGGCAGAGCTGGGTCCATACGGCATCACCGTGAACACGGTCTCGCTCGGTCCCATACAGACCGGGTGGATCGGGCCGGAGCTGGCGGCTGATGTACAGCGGGACACGCCGCTCGGGCGCGTGGGACGGCCAGAGGACGTCGCGGACGTCGTGGCCTTTCTGTGCTCCGAGCAGGCGCGCTGGGTCACTGGGCAGACGATCTTTGTGGGCGGCGGGCACCGGATGGTGTAGGCAGCGGCGCGGCACGCCACCTGCATTCGTCAACCAGAAAAGGCGTGAAGGGAAAGGCGTGGGCATGACCAGGGCTACGGGTATGATCGGGCGCGCGGTGCTCGCGGGTGCGGCGGCGCTCGCGGGCAGGGAGGCGCTGGGGCGGCTGCGCGAGGCGGACCTCACGGGACAGGTCGCGGTGATAACCGGCGGCTCCAGGGGCTTGGGCTTCCTGCTCGCAGGAGAGTTCGCACAGGAGGGCTGCCGGGTCGTGATCTGCGGCCGCGGCGCCGAGGATCTGGCACGGGCACAGCGCGCGTTGGAGAAGCAAGGCACGCGTGTGCTCGCCATTCAGTGCGATGTCGCCGACCGCACCCAGGTGGAGCGCATGCTCGAAGAAGTCCACCGCGCCTTGGAGCAGGTGGATATTCTCGTCAACAACGCGGGGATCATGCAGGTGGGGCCTGTCGAGGCGATGACGCTCCACGAGTACGAGCAGGCGCACGCGGTGATGTTCTGGGGCACGGTGTACCCAACGCTCGCGGTGCTGCCACAGATGCTCGCGCGGGGCAGCGGGCGGATCGTGAACATCACCTCCGTTGGCGGGAAGGTGAGCGTGCCGCACCTGCTGCCATATAACTGCGCGAAGTTCGCGGCCGTGGGTTTCTCCGAGGGGCTGGCCGCGGAAGTCGGCTCGAAGGGTGTGCAGGTGACGACGATAGCACCGGGCCCCATGCGGGTCGGCTCGTATCCGAACATCGCTGTTAGCGGCAACCACGCACGGGAGTACGCCTGGTTCGGGCTGGCGGCAAGTCTGCCGTTCCTCTCGCTGGACGGCGAGCGCGCGGCGCGGCAGATCGTGCGGGCGGTGAAGCGTGGGGAGCGGGAGCGCATCCTCTCGACGCAGGCGGCCGTGCTCGCCCGCTTCCACGGCCTCTTTCCGAGCACGACGGTGCGCCTGATGGGCGTCGTGGACCGACTGCTGCCGGAACCGGACGCCACCGCAAGCGCGAGCATCCCCGCGAGGGACATGGAGGCTCGGCTAGATTCGCCCGTCTGGCGGGCGGCAACGTTCCTGGGCAGACGCGCGCAGCGCAAGTACCAACAGCACGAGGAGTGATTCTCTTTTGCACGATGGAGGCGCGAGGCACGAACAGGTCGCCATGACCGGGTTCGGCACATCCGTCACAGAAGGAGTCGAGCTGAGAAGTGGTCCTCTTGTGGTTCCTGGCATGGCTTGCACGGGCGGCGTGAGTGTACCCTATATTGGTGCTGACCGGCGTTAGGCCCATATCCAAGCGACACAACTAGGTCACATGGACCGCAAGGACTGAATTGTTCAAAACCACAGTCAATCTCACTGCGACGTTCGCTGATCGTTCAGGGCTATTCCCAGGCCGGTGAGGGCCCGTTCATGCCGTGTCGCCAACAAGTACAGTTCCGAAATGCCGCTATAATCGGCGAAAAACAGGGTCGTTCGCATCTGGCTATATGCGGGTTCGCGCACGCAAGCATCGAAACGCGTACGCTCCCGGTCCGGTGCCACGATGAACTGCCTGGTGCCGAAGCGGACAGGCACGTTGCGCAGCCTGTCCAAGCCGCTCCGAATACCCGTCGTATGCTCCACCTCAAACGCGTAGCGAGGCCATGGTGCCCCGTCGATGTCCTCACTCGCCCAGAGCACGTCAATCTGCTCGAGTCGCCGCCGAGTATTTATGTCACCTGTGACCCCCTTGATATCGCCGAGCGTAGAAAATACTTGTAGTGGCTTGCCGCTGAATGTACGAGACGTGCGATCATTGGCCGGGATGTATGTGTCATATCCGTAGAGGGTGCCAAGCGCCGCCAAAATACCTTGCATCGCGCCATGGCTCTCCTCCGTTGGCTCAACAGGTATAAGCCCTTCCTCCAAGGGCATCGGTTGCGGCTCACCAGCATACCGATACACCCCACTACGGGCTGGAGGGACAGGCTCGAAGACACTGTACTGCCGCACCACACGGCGAATAGTGTCCCGCCAGGTAGGGTTGGTCGCAGTCTTCGGATGCCCATCGATGATGTCGTTGATTTGGGTCAGATGTGCCTCACCACCAGCCTCCTGTAAGGCGGCGGCAACAAGCATTTTCCAAGAGATATCGGCCCGGTTTGACAGCGGCATAACGACTCCTCCGTGGTACTGCTGTAGATGCGATTATACGACCGATTGCTTAAACAGGTTTGTCCACCGAAGATGATCAATTGCACCACGGGTCAATCTACAATAGGGAATGGTACGGGGTTATTCGTCATCTAGCTTTGCCCGCGAGTCGACGGCCGCTACGGACTGGCGATCCCGACAAAGTCGAGTTCACTGGTAACAGATGGAGGGCAAACAAGCATGCAAGCCGATATTCAGATTGTGAACGAAGATGACGCTCCAGACTACATGGTGACATTCTACTCTTCCGGCTGGGATGGGGAGACCATGTTTCTTAAGGGACTGGAGCTCCGTGCGGGGCAAGTGCACGAGTGGCGGCGCGCATTCGAGGCTCAGCATCCCGGTGAGCAGATATCAGTCGACGGACACGCGCGCAGGTGGGAGTCGCTGTTTTACCATGAGGGGATGGAACCGACTGAGATTCTTGATATCACACTGACATGACCACGCAATGGGCCAGAGGAGGACTCAGCATGAGTCTGTCACATGCACACTGGGTTTCCACCCGTTCCGGTCTGCCGGCTCGACTTATTGGTGGAGCGGGTGTGAGCCAGATGAAGGACAATTGCGCGGCGAACCGCCTGGCGGGAAGAATGGAGAAATTAGCGGACTTTGATCGACACTCCTTCACAACTCAGAAGCCAATTGCGATCCTCAAGAAAGCCGCATGATTCAATATTGACTCTAGTTCATGCGCTTGTCTCGTGAGCGTGGCCGTCCATCTGAACTCTTGTGTCGGAGCCGAGCCATACTCGTCCACGCCTAACTACCCGGGTAGCGCGACGATTAGCCGGGAGACGGACGCTTCAGCAGGAGCAGGGGCCGCCCTCAGCGCAGCCTCCGCAGCAGTATGCCCTCTCGGCGAACATGATCGGCGAGGTGTGAATCTCGTCCCGGCAGGAGGCGCAGCGCAGACTGGCCTCGGACTCGACCATCTGCAGGGCATCAGAAGGGTCCGCAAGGGTGGCGTGCGTATAAACGATACTCATATGGCTCGCCCTCCTTTCCCATACTTGGTGGCTACTCTGCATTCACTATAGTCGCCTCGCGTCAAATTGCGGTCAACACGACGGTCAATATCAGGTTAACATCCGGTTAAGTACGCTACAGCGGCTGGCGGCAGGTATTTGATATGGCGCAGGGTGTGTGGGGCGGGAGGACGTATCGCCCAACCAGGAGTGTGCCGGCACCCAGTCAGTGTCCAGCACACTCCCGCGCTGAATCATTGCCGATTCGGCTGAGGAGTAATCCATGTCATCCTGATCCGCCGCGTGAATTCCGCAAGCGGGACCACGGACAGCTCATACGACAGGAATTGCGTATTTATCTTCTTCCATCCGGAGCCACTATCAATACCAACTCCGGCTGAATGGTAGTGCGCCTGTCATTCCGAGCCTGCGAGGAATCCTTGATCGGGGTTACGATTCCATCATGGAGTACTGGATGACATGGAACATCGTTCAAGCGGATTGCGTAGCACACCGTACCAGACTGCGACGCCTACCCTCGCTGGTTTCTGCCCGCGATCCAGCGCGTGAGAAGAAGCGGTGGGGTGCCGAGGAGCGCCATGAGTATCATGGTGACGGGGATGCAGCACACAAAGCAGCGTCCTTTCCGTCTGGGCTGTGCAGGATCGTACATCTGTTCTCCCTTGTCATGACTGCAATGGTGCTGCCTGCCTCGGCTGACCTGATATTCGGCGCGCCGGATGTGGCGAGGGGATAAGGACTGGTAAGAGACGCAGCGAGGGCGTTCGATCGAACACCCCCGCTGCCTATGGACTTACATGGATTTACTAGGAAGACTGCTGGTACTGCTCCCGAAACTCCGGAAAGTACCGCTGCAGATCCTCGGTGGTACTTTGCGTCGCGGACTGTGTAAGGCCGCTGGTGAGGTTGGTCATCGTTTGCCCCTGACCCTGCTGTACCTCGTTGCGCGCCTTCAACACCTTCGCGGCCAGCACGGCAATTATTAGCCCGCGCGTCCCGCTCAGGTTCCTGCCAAGGATGTCCGGCAGACGGCTCTCCGCGAACTCGTCCGCCTTCTCGGTAACCGCAGCCACGACACCTGCGCGCAAGGACGTCTGGCCGACAACAGGCTCCAGGTTCTTCTCCAGCACGTCGCGCAGATCGCGACTCACGAACTGCCTGGTCCGCTCGACCGTCGCGGGCACGAGTGCCTGCGTGATGCGGTTTACCTCGTCCTGGTTTGATGAGACAGATGACGGTGACGGCGGGCTGGAAAAGCTCTGCTGTAACTGACTTGCCTGCTGCCGCACGCTCCCCGTGATCTTCGAGACGTGGGGGGCCACGGACGGCTGCGCGAGAATGCCCACACCGGTGGCGACGCCTAGTGCCATCAGCGGGTGCTGCTGAACCTGCCGGGTCGTGGTCGTGCCGAGATTCCGAACGTTCTCGGAGAGGCTGCTGGTCACGGTAGACACCTGCTGGGAGGCCGTGCTTGCCATGCTGCCCGCCGTCTCCGCCACCTGGCTGACCGCGTCACTCGTGGTGCCGGCCACCTGCGAGGCGACATCGGAAGTGGTGTCGGCCACGCTAGATGCGACGACCGCCGTGCTACTCGCGGCTTGCTGGGCGGCGCTGGTCACCGTCTCACCCGCGCTCTGGGCGGCACTCGTGATGGTATCCGTGGTGCTGCTGGCGGTGCCCGCAGCGGAACCACCTGCCTGGGAGAGGGTGCTCGTGGCAGCGTCCGTCGCGCTGCTGGCCTTATCCTTGATCGCGGATGACGAGGAGCCAGTGGCACTTCCCTGACCGCCGGACACCACGCCCTGCAACAACGAGCCCGCGACAAGCGAGACGCCCAGTGCCGCGAGCGGACGCTTTCGCACTTGCTCGCTGATACTTGATGTGACGCTGCTGAGGGTGCTCTGCTCGGCAGGGCTTATCTCCTGCAGCGACGCGGACATCTCCGCGCGAGTCTGAGCTATTTCAGCCTGGATTTGATCTGACGTAGCAGCCATTCTTTGTCCTCCTTGAGACTATTGATGGTCTTTTGCGGGATAATATCCAGATTCTTCAACTGTTTGCTGCCGCGTCCGACGAGCATAACGCCACCGAGTGTGAGCACCCCTCCGGAGAGCAGCGAGGCCAGCCACGGCGGCATGCGCGTGGAGAGCAGCCGGACAACGGCCTGCAACAAGTAGGCCGAGCCGTACACCGCAACGATCCCACCTCCTGCGATCATTGCGCTGGAGCGGGCCGCCGGAGTGATCTTCTCAATGGTTTCCCGCTGCGCCAGTGCAAGTTCCTGGCGCAGCAGTTTCATACCGTTCCTCGCCACCCCGGCGAGTTGTGTCATCGAGCTACCACTCGGGTCAGTATCGGGCAGGTTGCCGGTTTCCGGCGTACCCCCTAGCACAGTCTCTAGGAGCCTGAACGTGGATTAAGGGGATCGTCCGTGCCGAGCGCCTCTGGCGAGTCCAGGGTCGTAGACGTCACGCTCGTGGCCTCGCCCGTGACCGGATCGACGTCGACCACGAGCACCTCCTCATCTGGGGCGAGGGTATCGGTCGCTCCCAAGTTCGTGTCGTCCGCGTACACATCCGCTACAGGATCGGCGTACAGGGTAGTCGCATCGCTCATCGTGGTATCACCCGTCACGGCGCTGGCATCCATCATGTCGATAGCCGACACGTCACCCGCCATTGCGTACTCGTCAGTCATTGTCGCCGTGGTCGCCGCGCCATAACCAAGATCGGCGCTCGAACCGTACGTCGCCGTGTCCAGGGTGCTATCCGTGGAGCTTCCGGTCTGGCCGGACTGCTGTCCACCCTGGCCCTGCGAGCCGACCCCCGACAACACCGTTGACCGAGCGAGGAACCCGAGACCGAGTCCCACGAGGAGCGAGCGGAGCGGGTGCCTGCGAACGGCCCCGCGCAGGTCGTTCAGCATCACGCTCCCACTCGGGTGCTCAATATACTGTGCCGTCTTGTCGAGCACATTCGCGGTGGTCTGAGCAACAGTCCGCTGGACCGCCGGGGACTGCGGGCTCGCGCCCTTCTCTTGAACCGTCGCGGCCGCAGTTTGGATCCGGTCGGCAAGCGCATTCGATGCCTTGTCGATCTGGGTCGTTACGCCGCTCGTGGCGTCCTGCACCTTGTCGACTGCGGTGCTGGCCGCTTGTGTGACCGTGTCCGTCGCGGTCGAGGCCGCGCTGCTGACCGTGTCGGTAGCGCTCGATGCGGCGCCCGTGACAGCGCCAGATGCCGTAGATGCGGCGCCCGTGACGGTGTCAGCAGCCGTGGATGCCACGCCCTTTGCCTTATCCGTCACACCCGTGCTTCCCTCTTCGGTGTAATACTTCGTCGCCACCGGAGCGGTGACTGGCCCGCCCATAACGTCGACCGTGGTAAGCGTGCCTTCGAGCACAGCAATGGCATCCGCCTCCCACTTGGCGATAACCCGGATCTTCTTCCCGCTGCGGGACACGATATCGCTGGTCAGGCCACTCCCGAGCAGCAATTCCTCCGCCGCCTTGGCATCATCCGTGTTGGGGTACTCTCGTACTGTGACGCGCTCCGAACTCATGCTATCCAAACCTCACTTCTTCCTGACTGTCCACCGGTGAAAACCGCGACCGGCCTGCGCGTCGCCCCAGGCTCCTGCCTGGGCAGATAGTATCAAGAAGTATGCATACATGGTGCCACGGTTCAGTCTCGTCGATGCAACACGCTCGCGAGATCGAGGGCCGCCACGATGAGCCGCGCGGGGTATAATCCTGCCCAAAACCTGTACGCAAAGGAGCGAGATGATGGTCGAGGAAAGCGCACTCTACCCGCTGCTGTTTCAGCCGGAGATCAAGGACAAGATATGGGGTGGACGCAGGCTCGGCGACGTACTCGGCAAGGCACTTCCCCCGGACGTGCCGATTGGGGAGTCGTGGGAGGTCCACGGCGAAAGCGTTGTCGCGAACGGCACCCACACTGGGCGGACGCTCGACCAGGTGCGGGCGGACCTCGGCTCGGCGCTGATGGGCAACCAGCCGCCGGTCGAGGTGTTTCCCCTGCTGTTCAAGTACATCGACGCGAGCGAGTATCTTTCCGTGCAGGTCCACCCCGGCGACGCGTACGCGCGGGAGCACACCGGCTATCCCTACGGCAAGACGGAGGCGTGGTACATCGTGCACGCGGAGCCAGGCTCACAACTCGTCCACGGCTGGAAGCGCCCCACCAGCGCGGCGGAGGTCAAGGCTGCGGTGCAGGAAAACCGGCTGGAGGAGCTTCTGGCGTACGTGTCCGTGACGCCCGGTGATGTCGTGTACGTGCCGGCGGGGACGGTACACGCGATCGGCGGGGGGATCGTGCTCGGGGAGATCCAGCAAAACTCCGACACAACGTACCGCTTGTACGACTGGGGGCGGATGGGGTTCGACGGCAAGCCGCGCGAGCTGCACGTCGAGGATTCCCTGAAGACCCTCTATTACCCGCACACAGACGGGCACAAGATCCAGCCTGCGGAGCTGCGCGATGGCGGCGTGCTTCGGCGATACCTGGTGGCGTGCCGGTACTTCGTGCTGGAGAGCCTGGAAGGCGAGGGAGACGGGACGATCCCACCGCCATCCTCCAGCTTCGCGCTCGTCTCGCCGCTTGCCGGGCCCGTGCGGCTCGTGTGGGATGGTGGGAAACTGGAGCTGGAGCGTGGACGGACGGCGCTGCTGCCCGCCGGGCTTACGGGATGCCGGGTGGTCGCGGATGGCGGTTACCGGGCACTGCGGGCGTACGTGCCGGACCTGCTGCACGACGTGGCGGTCCCCTTGCGCGAGGCGGGCGTCTCGGAGGAGCGGATCGTCGCGCTCGGTGGCGACCGGGAGCACAACGACCTCGTGCCCGTGCTCGCACAGATGGCGCACACCCCGAAGGTAGAACCAGACGACCCGTACGGCAAGTACGCGAAGGATCAGACCGAATCCGGGTAGCCTTGTCGGTTGCGGCGAGGTCTGCCGCGCCCGGACAGCGTCGAATGAGGGAAGCAGTCAACCGGAATGCCAATCAGCGGCTGGTGACAGGAGGACACTACTGATGAGCGTGAAGCAGCTCACAACAGCGGAAGATCTGATCGAGATGCCCGATGCGCCGGGGAAGTTCCAGGAGTTGGTACGAGGGGAAGTGATCGAGTTGCCAGGAGTGGGGGCAAGACACGGCTACATCGGCGGTTTGATACACGACTATCTGAAAGCGTACGCGCGTGAACGCAAGCTCGGCCTGGTCTTCGTGGGAGCCGTGGGATACATCATGGCTCGCGACCCCGATACCGTTCGGATTCCCGACGGCTCCTTCGTCGCCCGAGAGCGCATACCGGAGGGACGGCTGCCTCGCGGCTACTGGCCGCTCGCCCCGGACCTCGCGGTGGAGATCGTCTCACCCGGCGACAGCGCCACCGAGCTGCGGGCGAAGGTGCATCAGTACTTGGAGGCGGGCACGCGCCTGGTCTGGGTGGTCTGGCCAGACGAGGAGACCGTCACCGTATACCAAACCAGCGACGCACCCGTCGAGAGCGGACCCGATGGCGAACTGCACGGAGGGGAGGTCTTGCCCGGCTTCCGCGTGCCCGTGAGCGAGCTGTTCCGGCAAGAGTACTGAGCCGTCATCCGGCCCAGCCGCACCCGATCTTGACTATAATGTGAATCACCAGCCACAAGGAGAAACACATCTTGATCGATGAGCAGGTTGAGCGGGTGCGCCCCTCGTCGCCCGACACCACAGCGTCCAACATCGTGAAGCTCGGGGCACTCTTCCCCGAGGCCGTCACGGAGGGCAAGATCGACTTCGAGCGGCTGCGGCAGGCGCTCGGCGATGCGGTGGACACCGGCCCGGAGCGCTACGGGCTCGGGTGGGCGGGCCGGGCCGAGGCGATCCGCAC
>Ga0136611_10000529_pt1 | contig 25335 bp, 23 predicted proteins | sample AntDrymUQ2232306_2_FD_106645 | JGI IMG/M metagenome (GOLD analysis project Ga0136611, IMG submission 106645) | Polar desert sand microbial communities from Dry Valleys, Antarctica - metaG UQ223 (23.06) | ecosystem: Environmental > Terrestrial > Soil > Desert | place: Antarctica: Dry Valley...
CTCGTAGGGCCTCCGCTGTACGAGGCGTCCTGGCTGGAATTGGAACGCGACGGCTGGATCGCGCCCGCGCGTTGTATCGAGATCCGTGTCCCCGCCGCGACGACCACCGCCAACGGACTCCGCTACAAGATGGCCGTCGTCCAGCGTCTGCTGGAGCAACACGAGACGGAACCGGCCATTGTCGTTGGAACCGATGTTGCCGGATTGAGAGCGGCAGGACGACGGCTTGGCTTCCCCGTGCTGACCGGCGTGTCTTCAGCCGAACGGAGGGCGGAGCTGCTCGGAGCATTTCGATGTGGCGACATCGCGACGCTCGGCTTGTCGCGGATAGGCTCTGTGGGCATCGATTTGCCGGACGCGAGCGTCCTGATTCAGGTGTCTGGCACGTTCGGATCGCGTCAGGAATAGGCGCAGCGACTCGGTCGAGTCCTTAGACCGGGGCCCGGCAAGACGGCGCACTTCTATACGATCGTTGGGGCTGGCACGCGCGAGCAGTACTTCGCAGGTCGTCGGCAGCGCTTTCTCGTCAACCAGGGTTACAACTACGAGATCATGGACGCATCGAGCCTTCCGCGACCTTCCAGTTCGGATCAGTAGACCTCGTCGCCGAGCAATGATTCAGCTGGAGCGGTCCAGAGTGTGTGCGAGGGCATCCACTGTCCGGTGTGAGCTTGAATCAGACGCTCCACTTCTCGCATCACCCTGTCACGGTCTAAAGGCCATGCGTAAGCGCCAATCGTCACGAGATGGCTGCTTCGCCGGTCCGGGCGTAGGATCAGCGCTGCCACGGCGACTCGGCTCGCGCTGGCGTCCGGAAGAGAGAGTTGCGCGGGTGCTCGGAAGAACTGACATGGTTGGAATTCGGTTGTGTCGGCATCAACCAACATGAGGCTGTCGGGCGACGTGTTGAGAGCGTCCGCGAGCAGGTGCGGGAGTCCAATCGTCGCGGTGAGCCAGCGTGTCACGCCAGTTGGTCGTTCTCCATTGACCGTGGCGGGGATGCCGAGTTCGGGCCTGAATCGATGTCGCATCCGAGCATGAGACTGGCTGGCCCGGACCGCGCGCTGGACAGCCCGGCTGTCGGCGCGCTCGTGCAGGACGAATGAGAGATTCAGGGCGAGGTCGCGTGCGTCGGGAACGCGATGCCCGTGTCCTGGCTGAAGCATGTGTCTCAGCACGGACACGGGCATCTCAATCGTCAAGAGGAGATCGGCTTAGTCGGCCGGCGTCTCGACGACGGCGCGCTTGGCAGCGGTTTCGCGGATGAACTGTTCGACCATCGTGTGCGCTTCGTCGTCGTGGTACTGGACGGGCGGCGACTTCATGAAATAGGCCGACGGGGCCAGCAGCGAGCCGGAGATGTTGTTCTCCATCGCGAGCTTGGCGCAGCGGATGGCGTCGATGACGACGCCGGCCGAGTTCGGCGAGTCCCAGACTTCGAGCTTGAGTTCCATGTTCAGCGGCACATCGCCGAAGGTTGTGCCTTCGATGCGGATGTGGCACCACTTGCGATCTTCGAGCCACGGCACGTAGTCACTCGGGCCAACGTGTACGTTTTCGGCGGGCATGTTGTAGTCGATCTGCGAGGTGACGGCGTTGGTCTTCGAGATCTTCTTGGATTCGAGCCGCTCGCGCTCGAGCATGTTGAGGAAGTCGGTGTTGCCGCCGAAGTTGAGCTGATAGGTGCGGTCGATGCGGACGCCACGATCGGCAAAGAGGCGCGTCAGGACGCGGTGGGTGATCGTCGCGCCAACCTGCGACTTGATGTCGTCGCCGACGATTGGGAGGCCACGCTCCTTGAAGCGTTGCTGCCAGTACTCTTCACGGGCGATGAAAACCGGGATGCAGTTGATGAACCCGCAGCCAGCCTCCAGTATCTGCTCGACGTACCACTTGGTTGCCATTTCGGAGCCGACCGGCAGGTAGTTGATGACAACATCGGTCTGCGTGTCCTTAAGGATACCGACAATGTCGGCGGTCGGACCTGGCGCCTTCGTGATGACTTCCGAGAGGTACTTGCCGAGGCCGTCGTGGGTCATGCCGCGATGAACCGGCACACCGAGGAACGGGACATCGGCGAACTTGATGGTGTTATTCGGCTTTGCGAGGATTGCCTCGCTGAGATCCTTGCCGACCTTGTTGATGTCGACATCGAACGCAGCTGTGAATTCGATATCGCGGACGTGGTAGCCGCCCAGGTCGACGTGCATCAGGCCGGGGACGAAGGCGTCCGGGCTGGCGTTCTTGTAGTATTCGACGCCTTGGACCAGTGATGATGCACAGTTACCGACGCCAATGATGGCGACGCGGATTTTACCCTCTGACACAGTGTTGCAGTCCTCCACTCCCAGCGAGAAACGGTTTGATGGCTGGTGTCCGGCGCGGCGGATGACGCAGTGGTCAGCGGGACCGTTCGCGGACAAACCTGTCTATCGTACTGGTTCGCGACGCCGCGAACCAACCGCCTTAGATTATGACACGTCTACTTAGCTCAGTTGCGTTCCACAGTTCTGGCAGAACTTGGAGCCGGGCGGATTGACGGTCTGGCACTTCGGGCAGGCGCCCGTCGATTGCAGGTTGTGACCGCAGTGCGGGCAAAACTTCGCGCCAGCAGGCACCCCCTTGCCACAGTTCGGGCAGAAGCTGGTTCCAGCTGCGGCTGCGGACGCCGGTTGCGGCTGTTGCGCCTGGCCGCGCATCGATTCACGCATCGCCTCGCCCATCGCCATCCCGACGCCGAGGCCGGCGCCGAGACCGGCGCCCTCGGTTAGCGACCCACCTCCGCTGCCGTCGCCGCCACCTTCGCCCATGTTGCCGATCGCTTCGGCGGTCTGGAACTGGGTGTAGGTGCGCATGTCGCCAAGAATGCCCATCGACGAACGCTGATCGATACGTTCCTGAACCTCTTCAGGCGGCGTGATCGCGCTGATCTGGAACGAGCGCAACTCGAGGCCGAGCCGCTCGAAGTCGTCGGTCAGCGCGTGCTGGGCAGCGATGGCGAGGTCTAGCGACATGCCCTGAACGTCGAGCAGGCTCGTCAGCGTCTCGCCGAGCATGTCGTTGACCTCGTTGATGATGATCGAGCGCAGGTAGTCCTCGATGTCGGAGGTCATGTAGGTCGAGCGCGTGCCGACGATCTGGACGAGGAAGAGTTGTGGGTCCTTGACCATCAGCGAGTAGGTGCCGAAGGCGCGGATGCGGATCATGCCGAACTCTTTGTCGCGGAAGAGGACGGGCTGCTGGGTGCCCCATTTCATATCGGTGAACTCGCGGACACTGACGTAGTAGACCTCGGCCCGGAACGGGCTTTTCGATCCAAACGGGATGCCGATCAGGTCGGACAGGATCGGGATGTTTGCGGTCGAGAGGGTATGGCGTCCGGGCGGCAGGACATCGAGCGCTTTGCCATCGCGGAAGAAGACGGCGCGCTGTGACTCGCGCACGACACACTGTGACCCGAGCCGGAACTCACCGGAGCCGTGTTCAGGGATGCGGTGGACGATCTCGTTGCGGTTCTCATCGACATACTCGATGAGGTCGATGATAGCCATCTTCGATCTCTCCTTCCCGTCCCGGTGCCTGTGTCAGAAACAGCTTAGCTCTGGCTGCCGGGTGCTTTCGACGTGTCAGCGCCACTGTCGAGGCTCTGCAGATCCTCGCCGGAGTTGCGTGCCTTCAGCGCCGCCAGCTCGCCTTCGATGTCCTCGTCGCGATCGAGCTCTGCGAACTGCCACTCGACATCTTCGCCCTGTAGCTCGCCGAGCGCCTGAGTCTTGGACTCTTCCTGGCGGATGCGTCGTTCCATCCGGTCAAGCTCGCCCAATGAGTCGAGGCCGGGCAACGTCGAGAGTGTTTCTGTCATCTGGCGCTGCGCTTGATTCGCACGGTGGCGGGCGATCAGGACATCGCGCTTGGACTCGGCCTCGTCGTGCTTGGCCTCAAGCATCTTGAGCTGCTGCTTGAGCTTGGTAACCATCTCCTGCTGCGACGAGAGCTGGGTCGCGTAGACGGTGGCGATGCCTTCGGCGTCGCGGCGGCGGCGCAGCGCTTCGCGGGCGAGGTCGTCCTTGCCACTCGTGACAGCCAGTTCCGCGCGACGCTCCCACTCGCGGCTGTCGCGCTGGGCGTCCTTCAGGTCGGCCTCCAACTCCTTCTCCTGCGCGATCATATTCGCGACCTGCATGCGTGCTTCGCGGATATTGGTTTCCATCTCGCGCAGAAGCTCATTGAGCATCATCTCTGGGTTTTCAGCGCGGTCGATCAGGTCATTGACGTTGGCCCTGATCAGACGAGACATGCGGTCCAGGATACCCATTGGTTCCCCCTTCCAGGCCGCCTGCCGGCGACCCTGATACGGTCGGTTACTTTTCGCGGGTAAAGACATCCAGGCTGGCGGCGTTCGCCTCGACGCCAGCAAGCACCAGCGACGTTGCGCCCCAATCGAACGTAAACAGGAGGTCGGAGCCAGTCTCCGTCCGATACCGTCCGAACCGGACTGGTTGGTCACCTGCGGCACCGGACGCGCCGATTACCTCCCCCGATCCGTCCACGACACTGTCGAGAGTATACGTTGCCCCAGCGACGGTAACGGCTGATGCACCGATCTTCTCGGTGATCTCAACACGCCGCGTCCAGTGGGACGGGACGGCGCGGTCTGCCGACACGACCAGCCATGCGTCGCCAGCGCCACCCTTGAGCTGGAATGCACGCCACGCGCCCTGAGCAGCCTCAACCGTCACGCGGCCCGACACCGAGTAGTTGACACCATCGTACGAGACGGCTTCGTTCTCGTGCAGCCGGTAGGCCGGCGAGGGTGTGGTTGGCTTTGACGTGTCGAGGTAGCTGACGATGTCCTTCTCCGGTAGCGCCTTGCCGGCGTGGATCACGTCGTGACGCCTGTCGAAGCGTACGTGGAGGCCCTCGACCGTTGTGACGATCTCGGACGCCGCAGTCTTGAACGCTGGATCGTCTGCGTCTGTGCGTTCGAGTGCGGCGATCTGCTCGGACAGTGTTTCCTGCTGGTCGGCCAGTGCGTGGTCGAAGAGTGCGACCTGGTCGAGTGCGCTGGCATCAACTGCCGCGTCCGAGAAGAGCGGCGCGTAGCCGTAGCTCGCGGTCCTGACGCGGTCGATGAACGATGTCAAGCGCTTGTACGGCTTGTCGACGACGGGGATTGCCATGATCTTGCGCTCGTCGGCAAGACTTCCCGCGAGACGGCCAAGCCGGTCGGCGAGTTGACTGTAGTCAAGCGCGAGCTTCTCGCGGATGACGCGGTCGGAATCGCGGCGGCGTTCCTTATCTCGGTAGCCGCCATAGCCGGGGATGCTGTCGAGCAGCCGGTCGATCGTTCCCCCTGAGGACATTTGTTCACCTCCTGATGCGATGCGTTCTGGTGACGGCATGCCCGTCAGGGCAGAAAGATCTCAGCGCCACAGTATGGGCAGCGAATCAGTCCTTTACCGGCCAGCGAGACCTGGCCACCGCAGTTCGGACACGATTCCTGTCCGCGCAGTTGTGATGCCTGCCGCGCAAAGAGGGTGCCGCGGTCCCAGTCGACGTAGCCCGCGAAAAGACCCTTCGAGACGAGGTCGTAGAGATCGGCGCGGACGGTCTCGCGACTACCCTCAAGTTGCAGCGCGAGGTCGGCGATGCTGATCTCGCCCGCGCTCTCGACGATACCGAGCAATTTGCGCTGGCGGGCAGCGTTCTCAAACTGCTGCGCCTCGGCGCCGCCACGAATGTACAGGAAGATGCCACCGGCCACCAGCGGCAGGACGAGAACGATGAAGATCAGTGCTCCACCGAAGACTGCACCAGACAGGCGCAGCCCGGACTCATCGTCCGATAGCCCCGACGCGAGCCAGGCGACGGCGACAGCGCCGATCAGCAGACCAGCGCCGAGCATGAGGAGTCCGACGGTTCGGCCAGTCAGTGTCATCAGGCTACTCCAAGCACCTGCGAAACGGCGGCATCAACGTCGTCGATGGTGACGAGCTTCAGGCAGGTCCGGTCGGGACAGCCTTCCGGTCGCCCGAGGCGATAGCCGGTATAGATGCACGGTTCGCACGGGAGATCGTGGCGGACGACGAGTGATGTCCCGGGTGGTGACCATCGGCCGTCCCAATTGAGTGCTCCGGCAGGCCGCCAGGCGTCAGCGTTCGACGGCCCGAAGATCGAGACAACCGGCGTGCCAACCGCAGCCGCGAGATGCCCGATGAACGAGTCGCCGCCGACAACCAGCCGTGCGCGGCTCAGGACGGTTGCGAGTTCTGGCAGCGTCGTTGTGCCGGTCAAATCGACCGACGACGGAGATGTCGCGTCGATCATCCGCGCGGCGTCATTTGCGTCATGCCCGCCGACAAGAACGGAAGCAATCCCGCGTTGATGCAAGCGCAATGCGAGGTCGGCATATCGCTGTGCCTGCCACTCGCGAGCGCGCGAGAACTTACCGGTCACGGGAAAGATCGCAGCGAACTCGTGAGGGAGATTGGGCGGCGGGAGTGTTCCGTCCGGTATCTGGACTCGAGGCGCAGCGGTGACCTCGGCCCCTCCAGCGACAACGGCCACGTCCCGCATATAGGCCGCTTCGTGCCGCGCTCCAAAACCGCGATCCGTCGTCCTGTGTGTCAGGAAGGCGCCGCGCCCGTTGTCGAGTCCAGCAACGTAGCGACTGCCGGTGGCTCGGACGAGCGCGGAAAACTTCCATGCCCCGAACGCCGTCGTCAGATGGTGGAAGACGACGACGCGGTCGTAGCGGGCTGTTCGCAGCGCGACGGCGAGCTTCGCCGCCTGTAGTTGGGCGGAAGGTCTTGCAAGCGCGGAGGGGCTGTCGAACAGGTGCTTCGGGAAGGTGACGGCGCGCAGGTCATGGCCGATCAGGTCGAGAACTGCGGTTGATGCGGGCGTCGTCAGGACATCGATCCGAGTTGTCGGAAAGGCACGTCTCAGTGAGCGAAATGCAGGCTCGCACAGCAACAGATCGCCGAGATCGGCGAGCTTGATCGCGAGGATACGCCGTGGAACCGGACTATTGGGCATGCATCGCCTTCTGAACGACGGCCAGCGTTTGGGTGGCTGTCCGTTCCCAACTGAACTCCCGCGCGCGGGACAAACCCAGCGCGATCAACCGCTCCCGGTGCACAGGTGACGTTGCACTGCGGATGCCGTCGCGTATCGACGCCACGTCGGTGGGATCGACGAGGATTGCCGCGTTGCCCGCGACTTCAGGCAGGCTCGAACGATTGCTTGTCACGACCGGGCAGCCGCAGGCCATTGCTTCCAGCACTCCCATTCCGAAGCCCTCGTAGAGCGACGGCAGCACGAACGCCTGCGCGCCATTATAGAGTGCAGGGACGTCGGCGGTGGACACCGTACCGAGGCGACGAATGCGTTCGCTTACTGGACTCTGCCTGACCCGCTCCTCAATCGGCCCACTGAGCCAGCCAGAAGCACCGCCGATGACGAGTATCAGGTTAGCATCGTCCAGCGCCTCGAACGCTTCGGCCAGACGGATGACGTTCTTGCGTGGCTGGACGGTGCTCAGGTAGAAGATATAGGGACGGTCGATACCCAGCCGCGATGTCACGTCGTGAACCGTCGCGGGATCGAGGACGTGAAAGCGGGCGTGATCGATCCCGGAGTGGATGACAGTGATTTTGCCCGGATCGGTTCCGTAATGCTGGACGAGGTCGTCGCGCGTCTGGCCGGAGATCGCGACGATCGAGTGTGCCGCGCGAGCATTCCAGCGCGTCGTAATGTCGAGCATCCTCCGCGTTCCAGCCGGGTGCGCTTCCGGCTCCGCAAGGAAGCCGAGGTCGTGGACGGTGACGACCGACGCTGGTGGGTGAATGACCGGTAACACGTGTGATGGCACGAAGAGCGCCGCTGGACGATCTCGTCTGATCGCGCGTGATAGTCCGACGTGCGTCCAGAACCGGCGCTGTTCGATCAGCGTGTGTTGAACGCTCGGGCCGTCGAGCGCGGTGTCGGGAGTCGTGCGGTGGTAGAGCGTCAGGGGCGGTCGATCGCGGATGGCGATAAGCGCGCGAATCAGCTCGAACGAATACCATTCGGTGCCGGTACGCGAAGTTGCGCTGGCGCGGCTGGCGTCAATCGCAATCGGTTCAGTCAGCATCGCGGTTGAGCACCGATCTGGCAGCGGCGATTACATCGACTGGCTGGATCGCCAGCATGCATCCGCAACCTGCGGGCCGCGCTGGCGACAAATCGCCGCAACGTGGACAACTCCAGTTAGCGGTGACGACCCGATGTCGCTCCGGATCGCCCCAAGGGCCGTATTTGCGTGGGTCGCTCGGGCCAAACAGGTGAACGGTTGGGGTTGCTGTCGCAACGGCGAGGTGGAGCGGGCCGCAATCGGGACCGAGCACCAGCGTCGCACCATGCATCACTTCGGCCAGGATCGGAACGCTCGTCAGTCCTGCCAGCGAAACGCATTTCGGTAGGTCGCTGGCGATCCCGCTACACGTCGCGACCTCGTCCGCCGAGCCAGTCAGGACGATCGAGGTGTTGTGGGCCGAGAGCGTTTCCGCGACGGAGCGCCAGCGGTGCACCGGCCATTCCTTGACGGCGGCACCTGAGCCGGGGTGAATGACGAGATACTGTTCTGGGACGCCGTGTAGCCGCAGGATTCCGTGAGCCTCCGCTGCGTGCTCGGTTGATGTCGGAAATTGGAGCGGCGACGACAGCCGAACCGAGATCGCCGATTCGTTCGCGGCAATATGTAGCGAGCGCGAGGTCGCGTGCTCAACGCCGACGAGCGATACGGCATGCGTCGCAAACTGGCGGGTACGCCGGTCGTCGGCGGTGACGACGACTGGACTCACCATCGACGCGAGCCATGCCGCCCACCAGGCATCGGGGCGAAGCACATATGCTGCTCGCGGGCGGAGTGAACGCAGCCGCTCGGCCTCGGCGCGGAGTTGACGGTACGGAGCAATGACCGAACCGCTTCCGTCGCGTGTGAACCCTGGGAACGCCACCGTCACGATCTCGTCAACGGGCCAAGCCATCGACGTGATTTCGCGTGACCACGGCCCGACGACGGCGATCAGTCTGGAGTCCGGATATTTGTCACGAAGATGCTGGACCGCGGGTTGAGACAGCACGATGTCTCCGAGGTGGTCTGGCTGGAGAATCAGTACGATATCGTCGACAGCACCTTGCAGCGCGTGTTGCATCCTTCCAGCAACCGGGAGCAGCGCGTCACGGACGCTCGACGTTACTCGCTGCATTTGCCAGTTCCATGGACGCGGTCGATCGCCGCTCGAGCTGCCGCGAGGACGCTGTCGAGCGAGACACGCTCCGTGGAGATCGGGGCGTCGACCGACGCCCGTCGTCGCAGGTCGCGATCGGCGATTTGCCATGACTCGGCGGGTGCCAGCACCCGGACATCGCGACCGAGTGGCCGGTAGCGGCGTGGGTTGGTCGGCCCGAAGATAGCGATCGTTGACACGCCGGTCGCAGCGGCGACGTGGCTGACGCCGGTGTCCGGGCCGACATACACGGACGCTCGGATCAGAATCGCCGCAAGTGTCTCAATATCGGTCCTGCCTGCAAGCACATGGTTCTCCGGTATTCCAGCCTGCTCCGCGACGAGTCGTGCGGTGGTGACATCGCCTGGACCGCCGCTGACCAGGACCGCTACGCCGTCGTTCACTAACCGACGCGCCAACTCGACGAACCGATCTGCTGGCCAGCGCTTGTCGAGCATGTCTACGCCCGGATTCTGAGCACCACCGGGGTGTAGGACCGCGAACGGTCCTGCGAGGCCGCTGAGTGGTTCGTCCGCGCGTCGCCGGGAAGCTGGCGAAGGAATGATCGACGGCTGGCTCATCGGCGTCGGGATTCCCATCTGGCGGACGACATCCAGATAGACCTCGGATTCATGGCGCAGTTCCGGGGTCATTGAACAGGCGTTGGCAGTCACAGGCACCTGTGAGAGACGCGCGGCCAGGCGCAGCCAACGCGAGCGGTCGAGCGTCACGTCTGCGTCGTAACGACCCGTGCGCAGGAGGGCGGCAAGCTGCAACGCTGCGCGTAGATCGAACGAGTCCGGGATCGAGCGTTTCGTGAGCGCTGGACGAAATGCGAAGGCTGCCTGCGAATGGCGTCCAACAAAGAGATCGATCGTTGCGCCGCTCCATGCGGAAGTCATCGCGTCGATCGCCGGAAGCGCCATGATGCAATCACCGATGCAGCAGGGCTTGAGGACGGCGACGCGACGTGGTGGTTCTCCTGAGGAAGTCACGGGTGACGATGTCACGAGACTTCAGGAATGTCGGTGACCGCGAACATCAGCTCACCGCGAACGGCGAGCGCGCCGTCGACCGTTGCCGTCGCGGTCCCCATTCCAACGCCCCGGCGCAGCCTGCCCAACTCGACCTCCAGGCGAAGCGTGTCGCCCGGCTTGACCTGTCGCTTGAAGCGTACGCCGTCGATCCCGGCGAAGAACGGCATCTTGCCTTTGAACTGCTCCATACCGAGAATCGCGACTGCTCCGACCTGCGCCAGCGCTTCGACAATCAGAACACCCGGCATGACCGGGTAGTCAGGAAAATGCCCCTGAAAGAACGGCTCGTTGATCGTCACGTTCTTGAGGCCGACCGCGCGGACGCCGTACTCGATCTCAATAATGCGATCGACGAGGAGAAATGGGTAGCGATGGGGGATAATCGCCTGGATCTGCTGCGCGTCAAGCACGGAAGCTCATCCCTTCACTGAAGGCGGTCATGGCCGCAGTGGGAGTCTAGGAAGGAGGAGACACGAATGTCAAACGCAAATCCAGCCAACGAGGCCGGCACCGATCGGACCGTCGTCATTGGCGCGGGCGCGTGGGGCACGACGCTGGCGAACCTGATCGCCTCCACTGGTCGGCGCAGCACGCTGGTTACTCGTACGAAGGAGCACGCCGAGCACATCCGTTCGTCGCGCGAGAACGAACGATACCTGCCCGCAATTATGATGAGTGATCGAGTTGACGTGACTCATGACGTGGAACGGGCCGTCGCTGGTGCAGCCGTGGTTGCCATCGTTGTGCCGTCCCAGCAGGTGCGTAGCGTGGCCGCCGAGCTTGCGCGTCATCTCCGCCCGGATGCCGTGCTGGTGAGCTGCGCCAAGGGACTTGAGCTCGGATCGCTGCTGCGGATGACGGAGGTGCTTGTTGACGCATCGGGTCTGTCACCTGCGCGGATTTGTGCGCTGTCAGGCCCCAACCTGGCGCGTGAGATCGCGCTCGGGTTGCCTGCGTCGGCGGTGGTCGCTGGCAGCGGCGATCGCGAGGCGCAGATTGCACAACGTGCGCTGGCTGCGCCGTCGTTTCGTCTCTACACCAGCAACGACGTTGTCGGGGTTGAGTTGGGCGGCGCACTCAAGAACGTGGTCGCGCTCGGGGCTGGTGTGGCCGACGGCCTCGGTCTGGGTCAGAATGCCAAGGCGTCATTCATCACACGCGGGCTGGCGGAGATGATCCGGCTCGGTGTCGCGGCTGGAGCCAACCCGTTGACGTTTGGCGGCCTGAGTGGCCTCGGGGACCTGATCGCGACCTGTGAGAGCCCGCTGAGCCGTAATCGAACATTCGGGGAGCGGCTTGGGAAAGGGCTGTCACTTGCAGAGGCGTCCGGGGGATCGCCGCATGTGGTCGAAGGCTTGACGACCGCGCGGGCGGCGTTGATGCTTGCTCAACGCCACGGGGTCGAGATGCCGATTGCCGCAACAGTGGTCAGCGTTCTGGATGGGCGGCTGAGCGTGCGCGACGCGATCGGAACGCTCATGTCACGCGGTGCGCGGCCTGAACTGGACGAACCAGCCTAATCGGCGGCGATCGCGGAATCGAGCAGTTGGCGCCGGTGCGGGCCAACGCCAACGTAGCGAACCGGAACGCCGATGAGCGCTTCGATCCGGTTGACGTATGCACGGGCGGCAGGCGGAAGATCGGCGAGATCTTCGGCGGCGGACGTATCCTCTGTCCAGCCAGGCAAGTCCTCATACACCGGCTCGACGCGGTCGTAATCGGTGATGCGGGCTGGTGGCGCGGCGACCGGCTGGCCATCGATGCGATAGCCGGTGCAGACGCGCACTGACTCCATCCCGTCGAGGACATCGAACTTGGTCAGCGCCACTTCGGAAATGCCGTTAAGACGGGCGGTATAGCGCGCCTGAACCGCGTCGAACCAGCCGGTGCGTCTTGGACGGCCCGTCGTCGTGCCGAACTCGACGCCACGCTCGCGCAGCAGCGTGCCTGTCTCGTCGTGCAGCTCGGTCGGGAACCCACCAGCGCCGACGCGGGTCAGGTAGGCCTTGTAGACGCCAATGACTCGTCCAACCTGGGTGGGCGCGATGCCAGCTCCCTGGCAGACTCCGGCGGCTGTCGGCGATGACGAGGTGACGAACGGGTAGGTGCCATAGTCGATGTCGAGCATGGCCGCCTGAGCACCCTCAACGATGACGTTCAACCCGGCATCGATCGCATCCTGGACGGCGGATTCGACATCGGCAAGATAGGGGGCGAGGAGTTCGCCGTAGGCGGCGTATTCTTCAGCGATCTGGTTGAGATCGAACGGAGGATGGTCATAGACCGCTTGGAGCAGCGCATTCTTCTCGGCCACAACCGGCGCGAGGCGTTGGCTCAGATGCTCCGGGTCGGTGATGTCCGCCAGTCGGATGCCGCGACGGGCGGCCTTGTCGGCATAGCAGGGGCCGTTGCCAGTCTGTGTCGTGCCAATCATGTCGTCGCCGCGACTGGATTCTTCGAGCCGATCGAGGACCGGGTGGTACGGCATGATGAGATGGCAGCGGCTGGAGACGCGCAGATTCGATATGTCAATGCCGCGCTGCGCGAGTTGTTCGAGTTCGTCGAGGAGTGTCTTCGGGTTCAGAGATACACCGGCGCCGATGACACACAGGCATTCGGGGTGCAGGATGCCGGAAGGAATGAGGTGGAACTTGAAGACGCCCTTGTCGGTGACGACGGTGTGACCGGCGTTGGCACCGCCATTGGCGCGGATGACGACATCAGCCGCGTTGGCGAGGGCGTCAATGATCTTGCCCTTGCCCTCGTCACCCCATTGGCCGCCCAGAACGATCGATACCGGCATCAGACCTGTCCCTCGTGAATGCGAATCGTTGATGGGGCGCCGGAAGCCCTGCCCGGATGACCGCCAACCACGGATTCTATCACGGGTCGACGGTCGCTCCGGTTGTCTGCCGCGCTTCCTGAAGCTGCTCGAACAGCTCGCGCTCACGCTCCGAAAGGTCGGTTGGCAGAACGACATTCAGACGGACGAGCAGGTCGCCCCGTTCTGCTGAGCCGACGGCGGTTGGCCAACCCTGTTTTCGCAGCCGGAAGACGCGACCGTTCTGCGTCTCGGATGGGATCGTTAGTGCGACGCGGCCCGACATTGTTTTCACAACCGCCTCGCCACCCAGGACTGCTGTGTAAAGCGGAACGCTGACATCGGTCCTCAGATCATGGCCCTCAGGAATGAATTCAGCGTCCGGCCTGATACGAACTTTCAGGTAGACATCTCCGGCGGGTCCACCCTCGCGGCCAGGCGAACCTTTGCCCGCGACGCGGACGCGCTGTCCGTCGCGGATTCCGGCTGGGATCGTGACCTCGATCCGGCTGCGCTTTTGCGTCGAGCCAGTTGCTTCACATGTGAAGCAGATCGAGCCGTGGACCATCCCGGTTCCGCTGCATTCCGGGCATGCCTTTGGAACCTGCATCTCGAACGAGCGCGTCGTACCCGCGAACGCATCGCGCAACGTAACATCGATCGGATATTCGTGGTCCTCACCGCGCCGGGGAACGCGCCGTTGCGTTCGCGCGGTTCTGCCTCCTCCACCGAAGAGGGTCTCGAAAAAGTCTGAATATCCGTCGCCGCCTGACGTGCGGTAGTCGAAGCGGGTATTCGCGTTGGCGCCACCCTGGCCACTGAACCATTGCGAGAAGTCGGAGGCGGAAGCACTGTCAGCGGCAGATTGGTAGCGTTCCCAGTCCGAACCGAAACGATCGTAACGCGCTCGTTTGTCCGGGTCGGACAGTACCTGGTGAGCCTCATTGAGCGCCTTGAATTTCTCTTCCGCGTCCGGACTCTTGTTCACATCGGGATGCAGCTTGCGTGCCTGCTCGCGATAGCCGCGCTTGATGTCGGCTTCGTCGGCCTTCCGTGTCACGCCGAGCACGGAGTAATAGTCTTGAAATTGCATGGTTCACCGCTCCAGCGTCGTTCAAAATGCTCTTAACCATAGTATATAAGATGAGTCGCATCGACGCAAGGTATAGGCTCAGGCGTTGCCGGGCTGGATGGAGCGCCTGTGCCGCCTGCGCCGGAAGGTGTGGATCAACAGCGCTGTCAGGGCGATCACGACGACGGCGATCAAGATCGGCGCGACGAGCGCAATGACTGCGATGACGATCGCAACTCCATCTTCGACCGCGCTGACAATCGGGTTCCCGACGCCGCCCGTTGTTGCCGTGACGACCGGCCTGAAGGATGTTTTGGCCGTATGAATGCCGCCCGCCAGGAGCAGGCCGAGGATCATCGCGACCACCGGGTTGAAAGATTCCACGGCGTCGGTGCTTGCCATCAGGAGAACGGCGCCAGCTGACGGTCTGATAGCGGACTGGACCAGATCGTTGACATGATCGATGATCGGAATCTTATCCGCGATCAGCTCGACGCCCAGCAGGATCGCGATAACGACGATTGCCGCGGGCGACGAGATGAGGTCGTACGGTGCGGCAAGCTGAATCAATCCGGTATACCGGTCGGCCAGCGCGACCGCCAGGAGCGGAATGTAGGCATTCAAGCCAGCCGGCATGGCCAGCCCGAGGCCGGTCAGAAGTTCAAACATGGCACGGACCGATCAGTGCGAACAAGGCACGCCAACGATCAGAACGCCGTCGAAGCCAGAGGAGGAACGTTCCTCACCTGCCGGTAAGCCTGCCCGAGAAGGTGCGCCTGTGCCAGTGTCAGCCATGGCCCGATGACGAAGAATCCGATTCCGCAGGTAACAAGACCGGCGATAACGCCAAGGAGACTGGCCGCGATGTAGATGAGGACACAGAGCAGCAGCACTCCGACTCCACGCCGGGATTCGGCGACGATGTCCCCGAACTCGAACATCGACGAGAATTCTCCACTGAGTGCATAGCGCGCAGCGACGACCTGACCGATGACCGCCGACAGGATAATACCGACCGGCAGGAGGCACGCAAAGCCGAGCACGAAGACCCACCCGGATTCAGCGATCGTGCCGGCGATGATGACCGGGCAGATCAGCAGGAGAATCGGCAATTGCCAGATGAACACGCCGATTGCTACAAGCAGGCCGCGCACGAAGTAGTCGCCAAAGTCGTCCCACTCCGGGAGCGGCAGTTCGTTGCCGTGGTAAACACGCTTGACGACGTCGAGCGCATAGCCATACAGAGCCAGGTTCAGAATTGGCACGAGCGAGACTGCTGCGCCAATCAGTACCTTCGATATCCACTTCGGATCAGACGTGATGAAGGTGTAGGCGCGACCGATGTCCACCACAGTTCCTCGCATTGAGAGCTCGCCCGGCGTTGTTTCCGCGCTGTTGCTCACTTCGAGTCGATGGCGCAGCGTAGCACGGCGTACGAATGCGGTCAATCAGACGAACGATTTCTCGGATCAGGAGTTGCTGCTGGGGTCGCGTTTGGTAGGAGGGCGACGGCAAGAATAACTGCGGCAAGCAATCCAATCAGTGCGATTCCGGCAGCAGTTCGTTGGTTGAGCGGAGCCAGCGCGAACGGCTGGAACGCGATCAGACGATCGGCTAGACTCGTGCTGAGCCTGTCATCCACGGCGGCATACAGGTTATTCGTGCCGTTCGGCTGATGATAGAACCGTTGCGGGTTGAACAGACCGACAAGCATCAGCACCATCCCCACCCCCCAGAGGCCGACCAGAGTGATGCGACCGGGCGTGGCCAGTCTGCCGATCACGACCGCGAGTGCTCCGGCGGCGAAGGGAGCGATCGGGACGAGGTAGCGCGCCGGGGGACCCCACTCGCCCCACCAGACGCTGTACGATGCGACGACGAGGATGTAAGGAACCAGCGCAAGCAGGGCCAGCCGCGCTACGTGAGACGACCGGCACCAGAACGGAACCCCGGCGAGTGCCAGTATGTAGATTGGCGCGGCGATCAAGAGCCCCCATTGGGCGTCCAGGAGCAGCCCGAACCCTGCGTTCGCGGTGCCGGCGAGTCCGTTGAAGCCTGCGTGGTCAGCGGTGTCCTGGACGGGGCTTTGATAGAGCCACAGGTTGTAGCCGATGAGGCTGAATCCACCGATTGCGACGGGAGTGAGGGCCAGCACTGCCGCTCCCAGTTCCCGGTTTCTCCAGAGATTCGCGAGCGCGATGCACACCAGCACGATGGTGGTTGGCACGAAGCGTTGGTGCAGCCACGGCAAGAACCCGATAGCCGCGCCCGTGAGCATCAAGGTCAGTTGCGTATTGTTTGGTGCGGCAAGCCGACGAACGGTGTACACCAGCAGGAGTGCAGCCGGGATCTCGGGGAAGATCAGTGCGGCATACGGCGCGATCGGCATTGAGACCGACAGCATGATGGCAATCGCGGCGGCCCAGACGGGTGGTGCGTGGGCATCGCGTGCCAGCAGGTACATGTTGATCGCCACGAGAACAGCGCAGGTCAGGACGACGATGAGAGCGCCGAGCCGGTCAGCGATTTCGTACGGGATTGCGATCAGCAATGACAGGCCGAGGCCGTGCTTGGTATGCAATCCGCCGAGATCAGTCGTGGCGGGATGCGGTGGAAGCGTCCGTGGAAACGCTGGCCAGCCGTTCCAGGAGCCGGGCAGCGGATCATCAGGGTAGAACTCGTCATAGTCGCGGTTGGCGTAGTTGTTGGACTCGTCGAGATCACCGTCTCGGAGGATGCTGATGGCTGTCATGACGTAGAACGGTTCGTCGCCAGTGAGTGGCTGGAGGCGGTCCATGAACTGAGCCGCGACCACGACGTAGAACAGGGTGACGATCCCAACCGTCGCCGCACGCCAGCGGTCGCTGAAGATCGTCACCGCAAAGTTACAGCCGCGATCGCGGACCGGCGGAACGACCAGACGACGACGGCAATGGTCGCTCCGACCGTGTTCACGAGCAGATCGAAGACGCTGGCATCGCGGCCCGGCACGAATGACTGATGAAACTCGTCGCTGATGCCATAAACGCTAGCGATTGCTACCGCAGCAAGCATGGACGAGCGACTAGGACGGAGGGACTGGGCGAAGGCGACCAGCAGCAGGAGCGCAAGCACGCCATACAGGATCAAATGCGCGGCGATCGACAGGAGGAACGTCGATAGTCCCAACGGCTGCGGAAACTGCTCCGTTGACGACATTGCGAATATGAGCGCCATCCAGGCAGTAGCCGGTAGAAACCAGATCAGGCGTGTGAACACAGTGGCAGTACTCCAGCGTTGCGATACGCCGCAAGGAGCAGGCGTGTGACGTTCGGTAGACAGAACTGGTTGAGCGCGCGGTGTTGTGCCGATGATGAAAGCCAGCGCAGGCGCTCGGGGTTATGCCACAGGTTAACGGTCTCGGTCGCAAAGGCAGCCGGGTTCGAACCTTCGATGAGGACCGCAGTCTCTCCTGTGACGGCTGGCACGTCGCCAGTATTTGACGCGATCACGGCGCAACCAGCCGCCATCAACTCCAACAGCTTGACCGAGTTCTTCGAGCGGCTGATAAGGGAATCAGTGTAGGGATAGATCGCGCTGTGGGCACGACCCAATATTTCAGGTATTCGCTCTAAGGCTACATATCCCATTTGATCTATATTCAGATTATCAAAACCAGTATGAGATTCGGGGGAATCGCCCACGATCGTAATCGTTGCCAATGCCCCTTCCGGCAAGGTATTCGACAGGGTCTTAAGATAACGCGATAGCCAGTCGTCCGGGAACTCCGCGAATCGAGAGTAGAGGACAATTCGCAGGGTTCCAAGGTCGGCTCCTACTGCCGAGGCGCGCGACTCGGATAGCCGTCGTGCCCAGCCGGGTTCCAGGCCATTTGGAACCCATGACACGGTGTCGGGAGATGCTGGCCGCAGTGCCGTCGCGCGACGGGCGAGCAGATGGCTGGCAGCGGTGACGGCGTCGGCTGTCCGGAGCAGTCTGCGCTCCTGCCATTGGAACAATCGGCGCTGAAGCCGCGAGTAGTTGCCTGCCTGATTCCAGCCGCCATCGCCTTCCCAGTCGTCGCTGTCAACGAGCAGCGGGATGTTTCGTGCCAGCAACTGGCCACTCAGGCCGCCGTAGCCCTTCGGCTTGAAGACATGGACGGCGCGCGGATCGAGCGCCTGAATCTGGCGCATCTGCTGGTAAACGGCGAGCGGAAATGTCGCGACAGCGGCTTGTGTCGTGTTGTGGAGATCAACACCCGCGATCGTGTCTTTGACTCCGGACTCCGCTGGCATATCCCACGGAACGGTGACGATCGCGCAGCGCACTCCGTGCGCACGCAACTCACGGGCAAGCGGGAGCGCTCGCGCCTGCAACGTGCCAAGCCGCCAAGCCGCGAAGGTTCCTGCCATGACGATGTCAACCGGACGATTTCGAACATGCATGACACGCGATGGTACCGAACGCGAGCACGCTGCTGCCATGCCAGAAAGCGCGGCGGGTGCGACGCCTGAGCATCGCACCCGCTGCGCTTCTGACGGGATATCGTGACGGGGCTATTGAATGACCGGACGGATGACAGTTACGAGCTTACCCTGGACTTCAACATTGTCAGCGGTTGTGTAGATCGGGTCCATCGTGACGTTCGCGGGCTGGAGCCGGATCTGTCCACCATCGTGGTAGAAGCGCTTGAGGGTCGTTTCCTTCTCGCTCTTCAGCCAGACCGCGACAGTATCGCCGTTCTCGCAGACGACCTGATGGCGCAGCACGACGACATCGCCGTCGTTGATCAACGCATCGACCATCGAGTGACCCTTGACCCGCAGAGCGAAGAGCCCTTCGGTACGCGGGCCGAGCACGTCCGAGCTGATCTCGATCGTGTCGAGGTACTCCTGGGTGGCGAGATCGTCGGGAACCGGGATCGGCTCACCAGCAGCGATCCGGCCAACGACCGGGATCGACACGATGCCACGCCGACTCTGATGGCGACCGACCAGCTCGATCCCACGCGAAATGTTGCGGTTGCGGCGGATGAGGCTACGCTGTTCGAGGACGTTGAGGTTGTAATCGACGACACTCGTTGATGAGATGGTGAGACCCTCCTGGATCTCACGGATGGTTGGCGGATACGAATGTTCATCGCTGAAACTCTCGATGTAACCAAGAATGTCCTGCTGGCGCCGTGAAAGCTGCTTCATACCTGAATACCCCCGGTTGGACGATCCGCGTGGACCCGGACCACTCCCGGGTCGTCCCATTGCTCGCAGTATAATCTCGAACATCTGTTCGTGTCAATCCGCAGTTACCAGCCCGGACGTTGCAATCCTCCTGACCGGCAAGCCCTGGTGCTTTTGGGCTATTCGCTGCGGCCCGACAGGTGCCTACACTTGTGAGAGGCAATGTGCGGGCGACTTCGCCACTGTGCGACAGGCATAGCGCGATCGACAGGTGTGGCATGAACATTCTCGACATCGCGATCATTCTGACCTTCGCCGTCCTGATCATGGTCGGCTTCTTCGGCGGGATTGGCCGGGTCGCGGCTGGATCGATCGCCGTCTACTTCTCCACGATCGTCGCAGCCGCCTTTTATCGAGCTATCGGTGACTCTATCGCCGAGTCAATCAGCGAGATGCGCGTCTCGACAGCACAACTGATGGCATTCATGGTGCTGTTCGTCCTGATGACCGGCGCATTCTTCTGGGGGATCGGACTGACGATCAAGGCGGTCGAGCTACGGCGCGGACGGTTCGCGATCATGGATAATGTGGGTGGAGCGACGCTGGCGCTCGTCGTTGGCGTCCTCGCGGTCGCAATGACGATCTCGGTGTCGGTCATTATCCTTGGCGCATTCAACCAGTCCGCTGTGGTGAACGGCGATGAGAATCTGGGAGCACTGGGCAGGCAGATCCGCAGCTCGGAACTGGTGCCGATGTTCCTCAAGCTTCAGGAGCCACTCGTGGTCGCATATAAGCCGTGGTTCCCTGATGGCCTGCCGCCGATTCTCGAAGCGCCTCCCCGGCCTGTGACCTAGGCGACCGGAAGGTTCTCTTGGCAACCGACATTCTGACGACGCTAGAGTTCGACCGGGTCCGGGCGAACCTCCAGCGTCATTGCCAGTTCTCGCTCTCGGTCGAGCGCGCCGGCGAACTCGGTCCCAGTTCGGACGCCGGGACTGTGCGCTACCTGCTCGATGTGACGGCTGAAGCCTATGCACTGATCGAGGAGCACCCTGCCTTCGGCGTGCGTGGCGCGCGCGACATTCGCCGCCACCTGCAACGAGCGAAGATCGGCGGGACGCTTCAACCAACCGATCTGCTTGAGGTGATGGACACGATCGCGGCTGCGCGGACGACGCGGCGAACCTTCATGCGGATCGAAGACTCCGCCGAACGATTCAGTGCGATTGATGAGTTTGTTGGGTTCATCGTCGAGCTGCCGGGTCTGGAAGCTGAGCTGCAACGCTCGATCAGCGAGCGCGGCGAGGTGCTCGATACGGCCAGCGACAAGCTGCGGACGATCCGGCAGGAGCTTCGCAGCGCCCATGCGCGGTTGATCGAGCGTGTCAACCGCTACATTCACGGTTCACAGTACTCCGCCGCGATCCAGGACCCGATCGTCACCCAGCGCGACGGACGCTATGTAATCCCGGTCCGGGCGGACCGGCGCGGTCAGGTGCCAGGTGTCGTCCACGATACGTCGGCCAGCGGCCAGACACTGTTCCTCGAACCGATGGAGGTTGTCGCGCTTAACAACCGCTGGCGCGAGCTACAGTCGGCGGAACGGCACGAGATCGAACGCATCCTGATGGTGTTGTCGAATCGGATCGGTGACGAGGAAGACAAGCTCAGCCGGACACTCGACGCGCTTTCGGCGATCGACCTGGCGCTGGCAAAGGCACGCTACGCATCCGGAATCCGGGCATCGCGTCCGATTGTCGTTGATCAGTCCTCGGAGCATGGACGGCGGATCACGCTGCGCCGGGCGCGGCACCCGCTGCTCGACCAGGCAACTGTCGTTCCAATCGACCTCGTTCTGGGCGATGGGTTTCGGGTGCTGGTCATTACCGGGCCGAATACCGGTGGGAAGACGGTTGCGCTCAAGACAGTCGGTCTGATGACGTTGATGGCGCAGTCCGGTCTTTTCATTCCAGCCGACGAGGGCAGCGAGATATGTGTTTTTGACGGGATCTTCGCCGACATCGGCGACGAGCAGAGCATCGAGCAGAGCCTGTCGACGTTCTCGTCGCACATGGTGCGGGTGATCGCGATGTTGCGTGATGTCAGCAGCGACAGTCTGGTCCTGCTGGACGAGATGGGCGCTGGGACCGATCCGGAGGAAGGCGCAGCATTAGCGCGGGCGCTGATCGAGGATCTGCTGGAGAAGGGGTGCATCGCGGTCGCGACGACGCATTATTCTGAACTGAAGGCGTTCGCCTATACGACTGCCGGCACCGAGAACGGTAGCGTCGAGTTCGATCTCGCGACACTGTCACCGACCTACCGACTGGTGGTCGGCGTTCCCGGTCAATCCAACGCGCTGGCGATCGCACAGCGGCTGGGCATGCCAGAGCGCGTGATCGAGCGGGCGCGCTCGTACATCAACCCGGACGTCGAGCGGGTCGATTCGTTGTTGGGCGAGATCCGGCAGCGGCGCAACGAAGCCGAGGCCGCTCGCCGCGACGCCGAGCAAGCACATGCCGAGGCAGAACGGCTGCGGGCTACCGCGCGTCAGGAGCTGGCCGAGGCGGAGGCACTCCGGCAGACCGCGCGTCAGGACACGATCGTCGAGGTCGAACGTGAACTCGCGGAGGCTCGGCAGGCACTGCGTCGTGTGCGCGAGACACCCGAACGGCTGCCGCGTGAGCAGTTCCAGCCAGCCGTTCAGGAGTCACGCGCCGAGCTTGAGCAGGCGGCCCAGGAGGTGCGGCAGTTCGTCCGGCGAAGGCGACCAGCGGCGGCGACGCCAGTCTCGCTGCGTGCCGGCGACACGGTCGAGATCACATCGCTTGGCGGCGAGGGTGAGGTGCTTGGCTTCTCCGATGATGGCACCGAGGCAGACATCCAGATGGGTGCGTTCAAGATGCGCCAGCCGATCGCGCTCTTGAAGCGGATCGGTGGGCCGCGCAAGGTCGTCCAACAGCGCTTTGTCGCCCCACCGCCACGACGAGATGTCGATATGGAGCTGCATCTGCGCGGTCAGCGAGCGGCTGGCGTCGATCAGCTTGTCGATGACTATCTCAACGACGCCTACCTCTCGCGGCTGCCATACGTGCGGATCGTTCACGGCAAGGGAACTGGCGCGCTGCGCGAGGTGGTCCGGCAAGTTGTCGCGAAACATCCGCTGGTCGAGCGTTGGGAGACCCCGGCGCAGAACGAGGGCGGTGACGGTGTCACTGTCGTCCATTTGAGGGAGTCATGAGCGACGAACAGACTGGTCGCAGCGCACGAGTCATTCAGATCGCGGTTGCCCCGAACGAGATCACGGCTGACATCTGGCGTCAGGTGCTTGAAGACGAAGGGATCATCATCGCGTTGAAGCCCAGCGGTGCTGGCTTCGGTTTCGGATCGAGCGCGTTGATGGAACACTTCATCCTCGCACGCGAGGATCAGGCCGAGCGAGCACGCTCCATCATCGCCGAACTTGAATCCTCAGATGTCGACGACTGGTCGTCATCTTCCTGAGCGGCGCTGCTGGCTCGACGGGCTGCAATCGCATCGAGGACTGCGTTGATCGCGTCCCAGCGGTCCAGGCGCAGGTCCGCGACGTGCAGCCGGACCTGATTGGGCGTCACGCGCACACCAACCCCAAGCTGTCGCCGGAGCTGCTGCTGGTCGAGCCGTGAGCCGATCACGGGCCGGATGACGATGTCACCAGCGCGCTCGATGATGCCAACCAGGCCGAGGCGGCTGGCGCGGTGCCGCAGGCGGACGAGCTCGAACAGCCGCGCCGTCGCGTCCGGAACGGGGCCGAACCGATCGGCGAGCTCATTGTCCAGATCACGGAGCGCGCGTTCATTCGGCGCGGATGCGATACGTCGATAGGTGTCGAGGCGGACTTGTTCATCGCTGATGTAGTCCTCGGAAATGCCAGCATCGACGGCGATATCGAGCGACACCTCCTCCGGCTCAGCGATCGGGTGACCGGCACGCACCTCTTCGACGGCGTGGGCCAACATCTGCGTGTAGAGATCGAATCCAACAGCGGCGATGTGGCCGGATTGCTCGCCGCCGAGGATGTTGCCAGCGCCACGGATCTCCATATCGCGTAGCGCGACCTGAAAGCCTGCCCCAAGCTCGGTGGCCTCCTGGATCGCTTCCAGGCGCTCCAGCGCCTCGACCGACATCGGGGTGTTCGGTGGATAGAGCAGGTAGGCGTAGGCCCGGTGTGTGCCGCGACCGACGCGCCCGCGCAACTGGTACATCTGTGTCAGACCGAGCGCGTGGGCGTTGTCGAGGATGATCGTGTTGGCGTTTGGGATATCGACACCGGATTCGATGATCGTCGTGCAGATGAGGACATCGAATTCGTGCCGGATGAATGCCAGCACGACGCGTTCGAGATCCTTCTCGTCCATCTGACCGTGCGCGACCGCGAAGGTCGCTTCAGGAACCAGTTCCTTGAGGTGATCAGACAAGCGGTAGATGCTCTGAACACGGTTGTGGACGACGTAGACCTGCCCGCCGCGTGCGACCTCGCGCAGGATTGACTCGCGGATGACCGCATCGGATGTCGGCGTGACAAACGTCCGGATTGGGACGCGATCCTGCGGCGGGGTTGTGATGAGCGACAAGTCGCGGACACCGGTCAGCGCCATGTGCAGCGTGCGCGGGATCGGAGTCGCCGTCATCGTCAGGACGTCGACTTCGGTGCGAGCACGCTTGATGTGCTCCTTGTGCGAGACGCCGAAGCGCTGCTCTTCGTCGACGACGAGCAGACCGAGGTTCTTGAAGTTGACATCGCGCTGGAGCAGCCGATGCGTCCCAACGACGATATCGACGGCGCCGGACGCCAATCCCTCGGTTATCAGCGCCTGCTCCGGCTTCGTCCGCAAGCGCGAGAGCATTTCGACCTTGACCGGGAAGGCGGCCAGCCGCTCGCGGAAGGTGTTGTAGTGCTGCAAGGCAAGGATCGTGGTTGGCACGAGGATGGCCACCTGAGTGCCGTCGTTGATGGCCTTGAACGCAGCACGCAGCGCGACCTCGGTCTTGCCGTAGCCGACATCGCCACAGACGAGTCGGTCCATTGGACGCGGCGTCTCCATGTCGTGCTTGACATCGTCGATCGCCTTCTGCTGGTCGAGCGTTTCGCGGAACGGGAACGATTCGGTGAGTTCGATGTCCCAGGATGAATCTGGCGGGAATGCGTGGCCCGCTGCGACCTCGCGGGCCGCATAGATCTGGATCAACTCGAACGCCATCTCCCGGACCGCTTTGCGGACACGCGCCTTGATCCGTGACCACTCGGGCGACGAAAGACGGGTGATGCGCGGAGTCCCTGCCGGACTCTCGTACGGCATCAGCCGGTCGGCCTGATCGACCGGGACGTAGAGCCGGTCGGCGTCGGCGTAGTCGACCTGGAGGTATTCGCGTTCAGCGCCGGACAGGTCGAGCGTCACCAGCCCTTTGAACTCACCAACACCATGCTCGACATGGACGACGTATGCACCCGGCACGAACTGACGCGCCTGGGTGGTGCGGCGGCGTTGCTGTGGCGCGGCTGGCCGGGCGATCTTGCGTAGGCCAAACACCTCAAGATCGGTCAGGACAACCAACCGCTGATCGCCATTGAGGCCGAAGCCCGCCGCGAGCGGTGCATGGACGACATCGACCGCTCCGGCGGGCGGCAGGCCACCCAGCGAGCCGCCACGCTTCAGGACACGCGGGTAGATCTCGTGTTCTTCAAGCAGGTCGCGCAGCCGTTCGCTCTGGTCGGTCGCGAGGACGACACGCCCACCGTCGCCAGTCGTCGATCGGATATAGACGGCCAGATCGACGATCTGTCCGCCGAAGGCTGGTACGGAGATGAATGCGCCTCCTACAGGCGCTAGCGACTGCGTCTCGTCGTTCTCGTCAACTGAGCCGATCGTCCAGCGATTGAAACGGGCGATCTCCTGCTCGACCTCTGCCCAGAGCGCATAGGGGCGCTCGAACC
>Ga0136611_10000530_pt1 | contig 25331 bp, 24 predicted proteins | sample AntDrymUQ2232306_2_FD_106645 | JGI IMG/M metagenome (GOLD analysis project Ga0136611, IMG submission 106645) | Polar desert sand microbial communities from Dry Valleys, Antarctica - metaG UQ223 (23.06) | ecosystem: Environmental > Terrestrial > Soil > Desert | place: Antarctica: Dry Valley...
CCTTGAATCTCACGCGAACGAATGCGGTTTCAAGTCGGTAGCCACTGTTGGCATCACGCTTGCATCCTCTGGTTTTCGGGGCCAGATTGCGCGCTGCGGAAGGAAAACAGAATGATCATTCGACTCGATCGAATTCCGATCGAAATACCAGAGCCTAAGGGTCCGTCGCCAAACTCTGCTGCTGCCGTCCAGGAACTGATGGGCGGTCGCTTTGGCGAGATGTCAACATTGATGAACTATACGTTTCAGTCGTTCAACTTCCGAGGACGCAACCAGATGCGGCCGTTTTACGACTTGATCGCCAACATCGCGGCGGAAGAGTATAGCCACATCGAACTGGTGTCGTACACCATCAATCTGCTGTTGAATGGCGCGTCTGACCGTGGCACCGACCCAACGACAACGCCATTGAAGGAAGCAACTGACTTCCGCAACTCGTATCATTTCATCGCCAGCGGTCAGCAGTCACTTCCAGTCGACTCGATGGGGAATCCGTGGAACGGCTCCTACGTCTTCTCCAGCGGCAATCTCAAGCTCGACCTGCTGCATAACTTCTTCCTTGAATGCGGTGCACGAGCCAACAAGATCCGCGTGTACGAGATGGTCGACGATCCTGCTGCGCGAGCGACGCTGGGCTACCTCCTTGTACGTGGAGGTGTCCACGTCGTTGCCTACGCGCGCGCACTCGAGAAGTTGACTGGTGCAGACCTGAGTAAGCTCTTCCCGATTCCGGACATCAGCAACAAGAAGTTCCCGGAAGCCAAGAAGCTGGAGGACGAGGGGCTCCACCTCAAGATGTACCGATGGAGTCCGGACGATTACCGCGAGGTGTCCAAGGTGTGGAACGGCCCGCATCCTGAAGACGGCCAGGAACTGGTCGTCGTCGACGAGATTCCAGAGGGATTCGCGCCACCCGACCTTCCGGAAGAGCCGCAGCTATCGGCCCCCGGCATTGACCCGGAACTGTTCCAGCAGATGGCGAAGCGTCTATTCGGATAAGAACCGACCTCCTGATCACTCTCATCGACGTTGAAGCGAGGCGGCAGATTAATCTGCCGCCTCGCTCAGCAGGTGACGAATAGTTGCAGCGTAAACCTGGGCCTGGACGACGAGATCGTCCACGAAGACAGCTTCGTTCGCGCCGTGCGCTGCCTCGCCACTCGGACCGAAGCCGACCGTGTCGATGCCAACCGCACGATAGATTCGTCCATCGGTCGCGCCTGCCCAGGTCTTGAAGAACTCTGGCTCGACACCACGCACCTCACGAATTGCCTGCTGCAATGCGACGACGATTGGCGACGCTTCGTCGGTGATGTTGGCGGGCGTGTATCCACCCTCTTCGTCAGACGGCAGAATCTCGTAGTCGAAGCGCGGGTCGCTCACTTTGATGGCATCGAGCTTCTCGCGTACCTCAGCCAGCACGCTGTCGCGTGTCTCGCCGGAAATGGTGCGGCGGTCAACGGTGATCGTGCATTCGCCAGGTACGATATTCGAGACGATACCGCCCTCGATCTTGTTGACCGAGATGACCGGCTTGCCGATGGCCGGATGCTCGCGGTCGATGTCGCCTTCGAGCGCCAGAATCCCCTTGGCAGCCAGCATGATCGCGTTGATGCCGGTCACACGGGCTGCGGCGGTGTGCGACGCGCGTCCGATGAAGCGCACGCGAAACCCGAAGATGCCACGCTCGGCGTTACGGACCTTGAGCTGGCTGCCCTCGCCGATCAGGACGTAGTCAGGGCGGGGCAACTTTCCGGACTCAATCTCGGACAGAATGTGCTTCGTACCGAAGTCCGCGCCGCGCTCCTCGTCCGAGACGACGTGGACCTGCAATGTGCCATGCAACGGCTCATCCTTGAGCGTCAGCATCGTGTAGAGCATGACGGCGACTGCGCCCTTCATGTCGGACGAGCCACGCCCGAAGATACGCTTACCGTCGTCGGAGAGGACGCCGGTTTGCGGTTCGGTCTTCCAGCGGTCGAGATCGGAGACTGGCACCGTATCAAGATGCCCGTTCATCGCGATCACTGGCCCGTTGCCGTTGCCGATGGTTGCGACGACGTTCGGCCGCTGTGGGTCGTTGCCGGTAACGACGAACTTCACACCGGCATCCTCGAACATGCCCGCGACATACTCCATGATTGCCAGTTCATCGCCTGAGACACTCGGAATGCTGACCAGACTCTTAACGATCTCGACCAGTCGTTCACGGTCGATCTGCGGAACGGTGCTTGACACTACCTGTCCTCTCGTAACGTGTGGAACTGGTGATCGTGATCTCGGAAGCTACGCGAATATCGCCGATAGTGGCATGTCGAACCCTGGGATGATATCCGAAAGATCGACGGTTGCTTCCGGGCCGATCTCTAGCTCTACTTGATCGGGCCGGATGATGGTTGCAACGCGGCGACGCGGATCAATAAGCAGGACCACGCGCACGCCACCGTCCAGATATAGCTGCACTTTCTCCTGAATCTTGCCCGGACGCTCGCTCGGGGAAATGACTTCGATCGCTAGCTCCGGAGGAACACCAACGAGTTTACTCGTGTCACGCTCCGGATCGAGTCGATTCTCACTCAGGAACGCGATGTCTGGAATGAGTACTGAAGCCGGACTACTGTTGATCGTGAAACTTGTTTCAATGAAGAGTTTCTCGTAGCCACGTGGACGGATATAGTTCTCGATTCTCCACACGACCTCGCGAACCACGTCGTTGTGATCTTCGGACGGCGGTGCCATCTCTCGAAGCTCTCCATGTATCAGTTCAACGCGATCGACATCCGCAAGTTGTTCAAAGGATTCGATTGTGTGAAGGTGCGTGGTAGCCATGCGCACCGTCCCCTTCGTTGAGATAACCGGGATTACAGCCGCTCGAAGCGGACGACGTTGTGGATGAAGATGACGGCACCGCCGACTTCGACCTCGAAGTTCTCGGGCATGTAGAGGAGGCCCGGCTCCAGCGCCGGAGAGTAGGGGACGGCCATCTGCTTGCGACGGCGGCAGACGCGCCGAATTATCGAGACAACCTGCTGCACCTGGTGGTCTTCGACGCCAGTCATGAGACTGGAGTTGCCCATGCGCAGGAATGAGCCGGTGCTGCCGACCCGCGTGATGCGGAAGCCATCCGCGATCAACGCGTCAGTCAGGTTATCGACATCTTCGTCCTGAACGATCGCGATGATCAGCTTCATGCGTGTCTCTCTCAATACAAGCGAACGCCTGGTAGGGGGAGTATAGCGCAGAGGAAAGAGGAAAGAGGAAAGGGGAAAGCGAGTTGCTTCTCTTCTCCCGTGCTTTCCACTTTCCCCTTTCCCCTACGACGCCGCTGCCAGTGCCTCGATCGCCACCGGAGCCTGGACGAAGGCGACGGCGAGGACTTCGTCCATGTGCGACACGAGGCAGATGTCCATGCTGTCGCGGATGGTGTTGGGGAGTTCGGCGAGATCCTTCTCGTTGCGCTTCGGGGCGATCATCGTCGTGATGCCGCCGCGATGGGCTGCCAGTGCCTTTTCACGCAGGCCGCCGATCGGCAGGACCTTGCCGCGCAGCGTGATCTCGCCGGTCATCGCGACATCCTTGCGAACCTTGACGCCGGTGATGGCGGAGATGAGTGCAGTCGCCATCGTCACGCCCGCTGACGGACCGTCCTTCGGGATCGCACCAGCTGGGACATGGACGTGGATCGTGTGCGTGTCGAAGAAGCCCGGCTCGATACCGAGCGCGTCGGCCCGCGAGCGAGCGTAGGAGATGGCCGCACGGGCGGACTCCTGCATCACATCACCGAGCTGTCCAGTCAGTGTTAGCTCTGGCTTGCCCTTGACGACGCTGACTTCGACTGAGAGCAGGTCGCCACCGGCGCTTGTGACGGCGGCTCCAGTTGCCAGGCCGATCTCATCGTTCTCTTCAGCCAAGCCGAACTCGTAGCGCGGGATGCCGAGGAAGTCGGGCAGATTCTCGCCGTCGATGAGCTGCTTGCCCTGATTCGGGTCTTCAGCGACCCGCCGAGCGACCTTGCGGCACAGTCCGGCGATCTCACGGTCGAGGTTGCGGACACCTGACTCGTGCGTATACTCACGGATGAGCCGCAGCAACGCCGTGTCATCAACTGACAGGTGGTCCTCGTTCAGTCCGTGGGAATCGCGGGCCTTTGGCATGAGGAAGTTTCGGGCGATCTCCAGCTTCTCCACTTCGGTGTAGCCGGGAACCTCGATGACCTCCATACGGTCGCGCAACGCCGGCGGGATCGGGTCGAGCAGGTTGGCGGTCGTGATGAACATGATCTTGCTCAGGTCGAACGGCACTTCCAGGTAGTGATCCGAGAACGAGTGGTTCTGCTCCGGATCGAGCACTTCCAGCAACGCCGACGACGGATCACCCCGGAAGGCGTCCGAGCCGACCTTGTCGATCTCATCCAGCACCATGACCGGATTGCGCGTCTTCGCGTCCTTCAGCCCCTTGATAAGGCGACCCGGCATCGCGCCAACGTAGGTTCGCCGGTGGCCGCGAATCTCGGCCTCATCGCGCACGCCGCCGAGCGACATGCGGACGTAGGAGCGTCCCAACGCGCGGGCGATGCTGCGTCCGAGACTCGTCTTGCCAACCCCTGGCGGGCCGACGAAGCAGAGGATCGGCGATTTCATCTTGCTGCCAGCCAGCTTGCGGACGGCGATGAACTCGAGGATGCGCTCCTTGACCTTCGTCAAACCGTAGTGGTCCTCATCGAGGATGCGGGCCGCGTCCTTCAGATCGAGCTGATCATCGGTTTCGATGGCCCACGGCAGATCAGTCAGCCATTCGAGGTAGGTGCGGATGACCCCAATCTCGGGTGAGAACGGGTGCTGGTGCTCCAGGCGTGACACCTGCAACAATGCTTTCGTCTTGACATCCTCGGGCATCCCAGCCGCTTCGATCTTTTCGCGGAACTCGTCGACGAGCTGTTCTTCACCGGCAATGTCGCCAAGCTCGCGCTGGATCGTGCGCATCTGCTCGCGCAGCAGATATTCGCGCTGCTGCTTGTCCATGCCAGCCTGCGCTTCAGACTGAATCTGGTGGCGCAGCGACAGGTATTCCAGCCGCTCCTGCATGATGACGCTGATATGGCGCAAGCGCTGGACCGGCTCGAGGATTTCGAGCGCCTCCTGGCGCTTCTCTGGCTGGAACTCGGGCGAGAAGGCGATCAGGTCGGCCAGCCAGCCCGGCTCATCGACGCTGCGCACCATCGTGACGACTTCTTCCGGTACGTTCGGGAGCATCGCCACGTATGCCTCAACCTGTTCGAGGACGTGCGACATAACGGCGCGTGCTTCCAGCGTCTCGACCTGCGGATCGTCCCAGCGTTCGACGGTGGCCAACGTGTATGGCTGACGCTGGTCGAAGCTCTTGACGATGCCGCGCGCGATGCCTTGCAGGATGATGTGCGTCGGCCCGCCGGGTCGCGTAATCTTGTGACCGACTTCGGCGATCACTCCGACGGAACACAGCTCATCGGTCGCGATCAGCGACCCGAAGCTTGACGCGCGTGGGTCGCGCTCGGCGGGTGCTCTTCGTTCGTCATCGTCGTCATCGAACTCGTTGTCGTCGACCTCGTCCTGTTCCTTCGTTGCCAGCACGAGGACGAGGCGGTCGACCTGAATCGCCGCATCGACGGCATGGTTCTCCTCGTCGTCATCCAGCGGGTAGGGCAACGACATGTGTGGCAGCAAGAGTGTCTGCGGGATGATGAGCGTTGGCAGGGTCAGAATGGACGCTGTCGACTTGACGTTGCCATCGCCTGAAGACGCTTTTGGCTTTGCTTTGGCACGCGTCCTTTTGGGCGCTTCTTCTGGCACGTGGTTCGTCGCCGGACGCGAAGCCGTCGCGTCTTCCGTCGATGCACTGACACGGGGCTTTCGAGTGCGGGTTGGCTTTGGTTTCGGCTGCTCTGAATCTGAATGGGTCTGCGCCGAATCGTCGGCGTCGACGACATCGGACAGTTCGGACGGTATCACGGATTTTTCGGAGCGTCGGGGCATGCAGATGTCCTCAGTCGCTAGTGCGTATTGCTCGCCGCTCAGCGCGTATCGCGAGTGTCGATCAACGAATCAATGCCGGGCGTCTCATTCAGGCGACGTATCGCTCGCCGGCAACAGGTGGCACAGGATGGTGCATGCTGGATCGATCGCCGGTCTCAAATCGATCTGAAAGTACGTAGCCCGGCGTCCAGGCATGGCCCGTAATGATACCAACAATCCGAAGGGGCTTGGACAATACGTTCACCGATCCTCATTGTTCGGCGTTCTCGGTTCATCCGGGCTGCTCTTCACGCGTGATCGGTCGTCAATCGCAAGCGGACGGACATCCGCGACGGTGAGGATATCGCCTCCAAACACGCGGTTCATCTGCGTGCTGAACGTCAGTGAACCAGCCAGGATCGCGGCGGGCGGCCCATCTGCGATCAGTTCTCCGTCAGCCAGCATCAGGATGCGGTCGGCATGTTCGGCGACGAACTCCACGTCATGCGTCGCGATGATGACCAGGCGACCAGCGGCGACGTAGCGACGCGCGAACGCGCCTAGCGAGCGTTTGTCGCGTCCGGGCAGGCCACGTGTCGGTTCGTCCAGTAACAGGACTGGAGGCTCACCAACCGCCAGCGCGGCGAGGGCCGCGCGTTGGCGCTCGCCGCCAGAGAGATCGAGCGGATGGTGTTCAGCATGCTGGGCGAGGCCTAGTTCTCGGAGGATTGCAAGCGGATCGCCGCTGCGATCGTTGCGCGCTCGTAGCGTGAACTCCAGCTCATCTCGCAGCGTCTCCTGATGCAGGATTGACGACGGGTGCTGTGGGACGTAGCCGACAGTGCGGGCGACACTGTGAACCGGAAGCCGCGAGCTCTCGCTCCCATTCAGCATGACACGTCCCTTCGCGGGGCGCAGAAGTCCGGTCAGGAGCTTGAGAAGCGTCGTCTTACCTGATCCGTTGCGTCCAATGAGCGCGATGACTTCCCCAGCATAGCCCTTGAGATTGATGTCTCGCAGCGTGTTTGGAGCACCGTAGCCAAACGTGAGTCCCTCAATGCGTAGCATTACATCGCCACGTTCGCTGGGGGTGCGCGCGACCGGCTGCGATGGTACTGAATGGATGCGTCGACGTGCATCGCGAATCGTCAGTGGAATCGGCGGTGGCCAGTCCATCATGCGCGCCAGCTCAACCAGCGGGGGAACATCGGCGAGCGTGGGGAGCATCGTCTGAACGTCCTCTTCGCGAAATGATCCGTGTTCGACCGCGACAATGCGTTCGGCGAACTCGAGGACGCGGTCGAGGCGGTGCTCGGCGAGGACGACGGTCATGCCCAGATCGCTGTTGAGTCGCTCGACGGCGGCCAGAACGTCGTGCGCGGCGAGTGGATCGAGTTGAGATGTGGGTTCGTCGAGGACCAACAGGCGCGGACGTGACACGAGTGCGGCGGCGATCGCCACACGCTGCCGCTCGCCGCCAGAGAGCGTCGAGACATCGCGTCCCCGCAGATGGTGGATACCGAGCAGGTCGAGTGTCTCCTCCAGCCGAATCCGCATCGTTCGTCGGTCGTATCCCAGGTTCTCCATACCGAAGACCAGTTCGTCTTCGACCCGATCGGTGACGAACTGCGCCTCCGGGTCCTGGAAGACGACGCCGACCGCTGCCGCCATATCGCGCGGCGCGGCCTGCCGTGTATTGCGGCCAAGCACGACAACATCGCCGCCGAAGCGACCGCCGTGGAAGTGTGGGATGAGCCCGTTCAGACAGCGCAGGAGCGTGGTTTTGCCCGCGCCGGACGGCCCAACGACGAGCGTCACCGATCCGTCGTGGGCTTGCCACGAGATGTGCCGCAGCGCGTCTGCTTCGGCCCGTGGAAAACGATAGGAGAGATTGTCGACGGAGATGACGGGCGCGGCCGTCACGCGGTCGTCCAGAACGCCGGGAGCGCGAGCAGCACGATCACGACGCCTATCAGGGGTTGAAAGTCTGGAGCATTCAGTATTGGAAACGGATCATATGCGAGCGGCGTGGAAGTGAGCGATGGGATGAGCGCCAGACCAAGTGGGCAGAGCAGACCAGCGCTCGCAATAATCCGCGATGCCAGCCGCCATTCCATGTGGCGAAAGCGACTGCGCGGGTTGCGGCGTGGCCCGCCAAGTAACGCCACGGCGACGCCAGCGCCGAGTGCCAGCAGCCCGCCCGCGATCTGACCGTAACCTAGTAGCGCCAGCGAGAGCATGAAGCACCCTGCGGCCGCGAGCAACGGCAGGCGCGGAGCCGAAACCGGGACGGAGACCACACTCGCTCCGAAACCGCGTGTCTCCAGCGCTTCCGACAACGTGATCGCCCGTTCGAGGCTCGTTCCGAGGAGCGGGACAACCAAACTACGCGCATCGCGAAGGCCGCGAAAGCGGTGTCCCCGCGCGCGTTGCGCGTCGTAGATGTCCCGTCCCGCAGCGATCGTCTGCGGCACCATCGTCATGGCGATGCTTCCTGCGATGCCGAGGTTGGCGAAGCTGCCAGGCAGGAGGCGAATCAGATCTCCGGGACGCACGGCGGTGTTGAACGCAGCGGCGGCGATCAGCAGCGTTGATAATCCAAGCGCCGACAGCGAGCCGTAGATGAGCGCGTTCCAGGTGAGCGCGCCTCCGAGAATCGGCATTGCATCCGGGATGCGGGCGAACACCCGGTCGCCGACATGGACGGTCAAAACGTTGAAGCCTATCGACAGGATTGCCAGCGTCAGCCCGATCGTGACGAACAGTCGCCAGGCACGCGCTGTCCCACTTTGGCGCGGAAGCGTGAGGTACACGACGACGACGACCAGCAAGTCGAGCGTGAGGTAGAACGGGTTGCGCGTCACCACGGGCACCGACGCGACGCCGGCAAGCCAGATCAGCCAGGCCAGCGGGTTGATCGCCGTCGACTGAGCCATCAGACGCTCTTTCGATTTCGGTAAACGACCGCCGTACCGCCAAGGACGACGAGCGCAGCCAATACTCCGAACATCGCGTAATCGCTTGCCGAACCGCCCGCTGTCTCTTCAGGGACGAGCGCCACCGGCGTGCCATCCGGCAGTACGAGTACCGCAACGGTTGTCGGGCCAAGCGTGGCCGTGAGCGTCGCGACCAGCGTTGCAGTCGAGGCGTTACTACGCTGTGTGGTCGGGGACGCGGTAGTGCGGGCTGACGTTGCAGATGGTGTCGCCGCGCGCGTCGTTGGCGACGGCTCAACTGTGGACACGATCGCGCTACTTTCGGTGTCGTCAGTAGGCGTGTTGGACATTGCGACGGTCGGTTGCGTCGCGGTTGGGCTGGCAGTAGCAGTCGCGGGTACATCGACTGGCGTCGGCGTGCTTGTCTGTGGAACGAGCGTACTTGTAGCGAGCACAGTTGCGGTGGCAGTCGCTGGAGGCGGTGTCGTAGCGGTTGCCGTCGCAGTCGAGGTGGCCGTCGGTGTTGGTTCGCTGAGATCGACCCCATTGAGGAGCGCGATCTCTTCAACGGTTGTAAAGGGAAGACCAGAATCGCCTGCCGTCCACGACCACCCGTCAACATCGCCGTCACTCACCGATTGGGCCGACGCACCTGAGAGTTGTTCTGCCCAACCGGATTCAGACTGCGAGTAAAAATGCCAGAAGAAAGCGGGTTGCGAGTACGAGGCGCAGAAGCAGTCGTCCGACGGGCAGCCAGTATCCTGGATCTTGCAGATGCCGCTGCCGAGTCCGGCGAAGGGAGCGACCACGATGCTGAGACCGGAGCGAATGAGCAGGTCTTCGCTGGAGATCGACTCCTCCTCGAACTGGACGTAGGCGTAGACGACGGCGCCATCGTCGAAGCGCACGACCAATCCCGCACCATTGGGCCGTTGGGCCGCTACTGGCACGGTGGCGGCTACGAACGCCGCGAACAGAATGAGGAGTGCGCTGAAGGCTCGGCGCACTCCCATGAATCTAGCGACCAAGCTCACGGTCGATCTGCTCGGCGGCGAGCCGCCCCAGCAGCACGTCGAGTCGCTCCGGCCAGACTCCGGGCTGGTACTCCAGCCGCCCGCGCTCGAAGTACTGGACCGTCAGCCCGTTCTCCTCGAACGGTTCGGTGACTGGATAGCCGAACACGAACAGGCCGCCAAACTCATTCCAGAAATCGACGAAGTTCCCGCAGACGTTGTGCCGAGTCACATCGAAGTACGCGCAGTCGGCCAGCGGATCGGACGGTGCCATCTCGTCGCCGTACTCGCGCTCAGCCTCTTGCGTGCCAACGAGCGTCAGAAGTACCTCGTACTCCGTCCCGGCGTTCTCCGGATGCCACTCGAAGCGGGCGCGCTCGAAGTACTGCACGCGGTAGCCATCGTACTGGAACTCGTCGGTCAACGCGTAACCGAAGTTCGCCAGACCACCGTAGCGGGTCCAGTAGTCGCGGAACGTGCCGCACAGGTTGTGCTGCGTGGGTTCGTGGTAGTCGCACTCCGTCAGCGGCGTGACTGGCTCCAGCGCCTCCACGAGCGGGTTGCCAGCAGGGATCGGGTCGAGCGGAAATGGCTTCAGTAGTACCGCTGGAATGGCTTGGACCGTCGCCAGGAGTGAATCGTCTGGGAACGACGGCTGGAACTGGAATGCGCCGGATTCGTTCTGGAATGTCAGCAACGCGGCCAGCAGATCGCCACCCGTCGCCAACGATGGATCATCACCCGCTGCTACAAACGCCTGGACCGCGATCGCAGTCGAGTTCGCATCTCCGCCATAGGTCTCAAGCGAGGCCGCGTCGTAGGCGACCGCGCCGTTAGCATCCTGCAACTCCATCAAATATGCGAGGCCAGCGTCGATTTCGCTGCCTCCAAGGCCGAGCGCGGCCAGCGCCTGAATCGTGATTGCGGTTGTGTTCGAATCACCGGTGCCGGGAAGTGTGTCGCCAGTGAAGCCCCAGGAGCCGTCTTCGATTTGCGCGGCCAGCAAGGCGTCGCTGGCTGGTTGCGGAATCGGTGCGCCCGCTGCGTTGAGGGCTAGAACCGCGATGACGTGGTCGTAGAAGTCGTCGCCGTAACGTCCGGTGGTCGCGTCCAGATCGGCGGAGAGCGACGCAATGAGATCGGTGCTGTTCGCGTCGTACGGATTCAACCCGGCGCTCGCCAGTGCCAGCACGACCTTGGCCCGCACAGGATCGCCTACGACCGCGGATGCCTGTGCGAGAAGATAGCCGGTGGCGCTGATCCCGCCGCTGGAGACAACCTCGGACGGATCGACTCCCGCGGCCACGAACGCCAGGACGGCGTCCGACGTTGAGCTTGGATCGCCTTCCCCACCGAAGGCCGCGAACGAACCATCAGCCCGCTGCTGGCCGCGCAGCCATTCAATAGCCCGCTCGGCTGAGGCGACATCTGGCTCCGCCGCACGCGCCGATCGGCTGGCGAGTGGTGCGATGGACAGGAGCAGCACCAGCGCGAGGATGAGGAGCAATGCACGGTGGACTTCGCGAGACTGTCGGGTATAGGCAGACATGGGGTCCCTCTCTCCGGTCGCGCTCTGATCACGGAGCGCGGATGCGGGATGTTAATCCACGATTGACAGCACATCGAAATGAGCTTCGAGAGAGTTCGGGGAACCGTGGGAGGGGTTGCCTTCGACGATCCCGGGCGCGCTCGTGCTCGAAGCGTTCCGGAACGGCAGCGGCAGGTATTCTGACTTCGCGCATCGCCGGTATCGATGATTGCGCGTTACAGTTGCGGCACAGTGCCGGTATTCCACCGGCTTCCCCTGTGTTATCGGCGGCTCCGCTGAGCGCCGGTTACCCGCTGCCGTACAGTTAACAGATATGGAGTCGTGCGTGCGTCTCGCGGTCGGGGCCGACCAACGGTGACGCCCAGCACAGTGTGTCACTCGCCGATGGGAGAGTCAACCCCGCTGTAAAAGCGCACATGGAGATATACGCAGATGTCGTCAATCCTCTGGATCGGAACCGTCGTCATTGTCAGCATCCTGGAACTGATTCGCATCTCCATGTCGAGCTATGTGCTGCTACACATTCTGGAGAGCTACGCACTCCTGCGGCATGGCGAGGAACCCGGACAAGGCACACGTTCACTACGTTCAGCTCCGGCCCGTGCCCATAGAGAATCGCTTCTCGCCCCAACGCTACTAGCGCTGCGTGGCGCGATGGACGAAGTGGCGCGGGGTAGACCAGGTCCGCATGTTGAGCGTGCGATCGCGGCGCTTGATGACTACGCTGCCGCGCTGACCGGCATGCGGGAGCTGGAGCGAAAGCAGGAGCAACAATGAACGCCTTCTTCGTTCTCTACGCCATCACAATCTCTATTGAACTCCTGCTGTCGCTCATCACAGCCGTCTTCCTTTACCTCATCCTCGCTCCAGGCGGACGCACCGATGACCAGCAACGGGACACGCCGATCCCTCGCCGCGAGCTTGCGCGCACCGTTCAAGGCGCGCTCGGAGATGCGTTCGCGTCCGTCAGCCGTGGTGACGACGATCTCCACACGATCGTCAATGCTCGTTCGCTGCTCGTCCGGTACGTGCGCGACTACCACGAGTCGAGCGTGTCCGATGATGACTAATCTCATATCTTCGGATTCCGAAGTATCATGGAACAAGGAACGGGAACGGCGAGTGAGCATCACTTTCTTACCACGTCGGCAAGATACAACTGGGGCTGGAGAGACGTGTGGGTGAGTTTCTAGGAATTATCGCGGTCGCTGTAGGGGCTGGGACGCTGGGAACGATGCTGGGTCTGGGCGGCGGAGTCTTTCTCGTTCCAATTCTGTCGCTCTTCTTCGGGGTTGACCTCAAGGTCGCTATTGCCGCTGGCGCAATCGCGGTTGTCGCGAACTCGTGCTCGGGATCGGCGGTCTACCTGCGGGCGCGCTTCACGAACGTGCGCATGGCGCTGTTGATGCTGACTTCCATGGTCGCCGGTGGGCTGGCCGGTGGCTTTCTTGCCGTCAGCCTGCCTCAGTCAGTGCTGAAAGGTGGATTCGCCGCGCTGCTGATGTATGTCGCGATCGTGATGTATCGCCGGTTGACACCGTCAGGGACGGGAGGATTCGCAGGCGTCGAGATGCGACCCGATCCGCATAACCTCGGTGGCCGGTATCTCGATCCGGGCGGAAATCACAATGTAGAGTATGTTCCGCATAAGTTCAACATTGGCCTGCCGGTCGCGTCTCTGGCTGGCGTCGCGTCGGGAATGTTCGGCATCGGTGGTGGACCGATCACGGTGCCGCTCTACACGATTGTGATGGGCGTGCCGGTCAAGGCGGCCACGAGCACCAGCTCGTTCATGTTCGGGATGACTGCTTCGGCCTCGGCGTTTGTCTACTACGAGGCGGGTAAGGTCGATCCGAGCATCGCGGTACCCTGTGTGCTCGGCATCATCGCTGGTGCCAAGATCGGCGCGGCGATCGCGTCGCGGGTCAAGGCACGGGCGCTGGCAGTCTTCTTCATCTTCACGCTGATCGCGCTCTCCATCTCGATGGCACTCGATGGATTCGGGGTGTATTAGTGGCGACGAAGATCAGGACGAAGCCGGGACAGATTCAGCACGAAGACCCGGTTCAGACGCACCTCTACCGCATCATCGAACGCATTCTCGATATCGGCTTCTACATCAGCATAGGGATCATTCTGCTCGGCACGATCCTGACCTTCGCCAGTGGCGACGACCTGCCGGATACCGTGGTGACCCTGAACGACCTCCCGTCTGAGATTGCCGAACCAGAGCCGTCGGCGCTGATCGATCTGGGCATCGTGGTCCTGCTCCTGACGCCGTTGTCGTATGTGATCGCCGCACTCGTCACATTCCTGCGCCAGCACGATCGACTCTTCATCGGTGTCTGTCTGTTGCTGATCGCGCTCATCGGGTTGAGTGTCGGGCTGGCGGTCTTCTAGGCTGTGGTGACGGGTCGCGCGGGAAACGGGGAGTGGAAGAGGTTGTGATGACGGTCGCGTTGGTCTGTGCCATGGAGTCCGAGGCGGTGCACTTGCGGCGTCGATTGACGGAGACGAGTGAGATCGGCCTGTCGCGCTGGCGACGAACACGGGGCCGACTTGGTGACGTGACGGTTGACCTGGTGGTAAGCGCGATCGGCATGGTCAATGCGGCGGCGGCGACCGCGACGCTCTGTGCGCTCGATCCGCCGTCAGCGCTCTTCAACTACGGTTGCTCTGGAGCGCATCGCGAGGACCTGGACGCTGGCGACGTGATCATTGCCGATCAGGTCGTGCACTTTTCGGCGCAGATTGTCCTGCCCGACGGTCAGCGGCAGTACATGGGTTTCGACTACTGGCGCGGTGAGACGCGCGTGCAGACGGAGACGATCGCCGCTGATCCCGCTTTGCTCGATCTCGCGCAACGCATGGCGGAACGTGCGCTCCTGCCCAACTGGCCTGGCGTCGGACAGATGCCACGCGTCGTCACAGGTGTCGTTGCGTCTGCTGATGTCTGGACCCAGCACGGTGAGTCTATCCGTACGCTGCATGACCTGCACGGCTCGCTGTGTGAGGAGATGGAAGCGGCCGCGATCGCTCAGGTCGCAGCGATCCACGGCATCCCGTTCCTTGCGGTCAAGGACATCTCGAACAATGAGCTGCAGAAAGCGACGCTCGCCGAAGAAGGCCGTCGCTGGCCATCGCTCGAAGATCACGCTGAGCAGCTCGGGTTGCGCGCAGCCCTGGTTGTCGAGGCAACTATCGGAGTGCTGAAGGGCTGATGCGAGTTCCGACGTGTTGATGTACACAGGGCAGCGGTCAACGTATCTGCCCTGTGAAGGTTGTACCTACTTCGGGCCGGTGTAGACGACCTCGAAGAGGATGCGGTCCGGGGATTCGAACATCACCTGATAATACGTCTGATCGTCGCCTTCAGCGAAAACTGTTCGGTGACGGGGAGTCTCGAACAGTGCGTCGACATTGTGGTCCTTGAGGTAGCTGGCGGATTCATTGACATCGGCGATTGAAGTGGCGGCGAAGGCGAAGTGGTTCAATCCTAGGCCGTCGTAGTCGTTGCTGACCACTTTCGCTCCGCCAGCGAACCAGACGCTCAAGCCGTAGTCGGAGGCAACCCCCAGCATGCCGTCCCCATCGTGGAGCGTCTCCCAGTTTAGGAACCCCATGAGGTCCCGATAGAACTCGAGATTGTCCGCGTTCACGTTGAACTGCATGTGCCCAAGCGGTGTCTTGTTCATCATTACTCTCCACGCACTACGTCCAAAGACGGCCAATTATCGGTACGAGACGAGTGCGCCGTCGCGTTATCTCGTCTCATGTCCGTACAGTAGAACGTGTGTTCGATAATGTCAACTCCGGCGATTGACCGTGGACAATCACTGTCGCCTCAAGACCACTCGCCCGATTCAGGACACCACTGGACGCCGACTGCGAGAGATTCGCCCAACACCGGATCAATGAACGCTGCCGCCGTTGCGTAGCCCGCTGATAGTTCGGGATCGAGTCCGACAGACATTGCTAGGGTGCGATACGCAACTGACCATGACGGCGGCGGCGGCGGAAGTGTGCTGGGCACTGACTGGGTGCTCCGACCGGAGAACGTGTAGTTCACGGCGTCGAGAACTGCGCTGGAAGTTACTGACAGATTCGCTTGAATCAGCACGATATCAATCAGGTCTTTGACCCGTGTACTCTGGCGGGTTCCAGAATATACCCGTGTGTAGGCATGTAGCTTTTCGGCCAGATGCTACCTGACAGGAATTGTCGGAATCGGAGCGCTTTCAATTCCTGCGAACTGCAGCATATCTGAAGCTGGCAGCAATTCTGGTGAACTGAAGAGAGGCTCATGGAATCCAACATCAATCGATACACGCTCGAACACTCGCCCAGCCAAAGATGCCGACGCGCGGTAGCGCGAAGCGACTGCACCAATCTCATCATTGATCTGACCTGATCCTTCGATGCTGAACGTGAAGTAGTCGTTGAGATCAAGGTCTTGTGCGATGAGGAAGTCCCGGGTTGCATGAACTTCGGAATCTCCACGCGAAATGTCGAGATCGAACGTCATTCTGGATTGCGTGTGAAGCCGCGCTTCGAGCGCGACCCCACCCTTCAGCATCCAGCCATCTGGTGCCACAACGAGCATCCGGGCGAGCAATCGCTCAAACGTCACGAGTTTGCGCAGGCGTACGACTGGCATCCCAGATTCCCGCGAGGACGTGAGGAGCCGGGTTTCCAACGCCTGGCGAAAGGCAGCTGCCGTCGAGTATCGCATCATGTGGTGACTTCGATAGCCTGAGCGATGAGTGACGCCACGCGCTGTCCTCGTTCATTCGCGGATTTCTGAAGCTGATTGGGATCGACCATGCGTCGCTCAAGGGCTTCGAAAACCGCCCGTTCAATCTGTTCGGGAGCGGTCCCCGCAACCGCTGCATCGATGATCGTTCGATGCGGAGAAGTGACCCGAATGCCATCACGAATCGTCACATCGCCAGGTTGAAAGGCGCGTGTCGACGTATAGACCGATACGCCCGCCATCGAAGTCGAGTATCGACGTGAGCGCGGAACCGTGATGTGAATCGCATCTGCGATGGCGTCACTGAGATCCAGAATCTCCAGCGCGCTTTCATGGGAGACGACCGCCGCTTGCTTCCCAATCGAGAGCCACGCCGCCACGAGGTCTTCACGATAATAGGAAGGATAATCCCGCAGCCGATACAGCCCCCGGCGAATGCGAACGAATCGCCCCCTCTTCGCGTGATGAGACATCAGCTGCACGGAGTAACCACACGCCTGCGCCTGTTGCGCAGTGAAATACCCGTGCTGTTCAGACGCCATGTCGAACAGGCAGCGATCTCTCGTCTGGTTGCGAAGTGTGTCATCCATAAGTCCAATAATGCTGTACTAAACCATGACATGACAAGTTCAAGCGGGTTCGTCGACACTCACGGTTAGATCCGTCCGCTATACTGTCCGTACAGAACAGAACATCCGATCGACTCGATCTGGAACGTACGGAGACCATTGATGTCCCTCGAACAGTTTCTTGACCGGCTGGATCGTGAGGAGCGCTATGCGTCGTGCATTACGGCCTGGCGCACGATACCGGCGCAGGAGGCGGTGACTGCGCCGCTGCCGGTATCGCTCGATCCTCGATTAGTCAAGGCGTTGCGGGCGCGCGGGGTCGAGCAGCTCTACAGTCATCAGGCGGATGCGTTCACGGAGGTCGAGGCTGGCCGGAACACGGTCGTCGTAACGCCGACCGCGTCCGGCAAAACGCTCTGCTACAACCTGCCTGTCCTGAATCGTCTGCTCAGCGACCCGACGGCGCGGGCGCTCTACTTCTTCCCGACGAAGGCGCTGGCACAGGACCAGTACACCGGCTTACAGGCGCTGATCGACGCGGCTGAGGTTGATATCAAGACCTACCCATACGATGGCGATACCCCGGCTGCTGAGCGACGGCTGATTCGCCAGGCCGGGCACATCATCATCACCAATCCGGATATGCTGCATTCCGGTATCCTGCCGCACCATACGAAGTGGCACTCGCTGTTTGAGAACCTTCAGTACGTTGTCATCGACGAGATGCACGGCTATCGCGGGGTGTTCGGTTCGCACGTTGCCAACGTCATCCGGCGGCTGCGACGCATCTGCAAGCATTACGGGTCAGACCCACAGTTCATCCTGGCCTCGGCCACGATCGCGAATCCCGGTGAGTTGGCCGAACGCCTGATCGAAGCGCCGGTCGAGGTCATCACCCGCAACGGCGCGCCGCGTGGCCGCAAGGAGTTCGTCGTCTACAACCCGCCGGTCGTGAATCGCGCGCTTGGCATCCGCCGCTCGTCGGTGCTGGAAGCGAGCGGGATCGCCAGCGAGCTGATCCGGGCCGGCGTCCACACCATCGTCTTCGCGCGCGCGCGCACGACGGCTGAGGTGCTGCTGACCTATCTGCGCGAGGCGTTGCCAGCCAAGCTGGGCGAGGCGAACGCAATTCGCGGCTATCGGGGTGGCTATCTGCCGCATCAGCGCCGCGAGATTGAGGCGGGTCTGCGCTCCGGTGAGATTCGCGGTGTCGTCTCGACGAACGCGCTGGAGTTGGGAGTCGATATTGGCTCGCTCGACGCGGTCGTCATGACCGGCTACCCGGGCACGATTGCCAGTGCCTGGCAGCAGGCCGGACGCGCCGGTCGACGCGAAGGGCTGTCGGCGGCGATCCTGGTCACGTCGTCGTCGCCGCTTGACCAGTTCCTGGCCAACCATCCGGATTACCTGTTCGAGGGTTCGCCGGAGAACGGGCTGATCAATCCCGACAACCTGCTTATTGTCGTCAACCACATCAAGTGCGCCGCGTTCGAGCTGCCGTTCAAGACGGGCGAGATGTTCGGGTCGTACCAACCCGCCGACGCGCTCAACTACCTGACCGAGGTCGGACTGTTGCACGAGGTCGACGGCACCTGGCACTGGATGGCCGATTCCTACCCATCCGAGGACATTTCGCTCCGCACCGCCGCCCGCGACAACGTCGTCATCATCGACCGCTCGAACAAGACCCGCCCGCGCGTGGTCGGCGAGGTGGATGCGTTCTCAGCGCCGATGCTGGTGCATACCGACGCGATCTACATTCACGACGGCCAGCAGTACCATGTTGATGAGCTGGACTGGGAGCAGAAGAAGGCGTATATCACGCCGGTCAACGTCGAGCACTACACCGACGCCAGCCTGGTAGTACGCATTGAGGTCATCGAGCAGTTCTCCGACGGCGAGCCTTCCGCCGAACGACACCACGGCGAGGTGCTGGTTGGCGCGATCGTGACACAGTACAAGAAGATCCGTATGCACACGCACGAGAACCTCGGCTGGGGCAAGGTCTTCCTGCCGGAAAGCCAGATGCATACCTCTGCCTACTGGATGAGCCTGCCGCCGTATCTCTCCGAGCGCATGAGCGAGGCGACGCTACACGGGGCGCTCTCGGGCCTTGCCAACGTGCTCGGCAACATCGCTCCGGTCTATCTGATGTGCGACCCGCGCGACCTCGGCGTCTACGCCCAGGTGAAGTCCCCCTTCACCGGCAGCGCGACCGTCTTCATCTATGACAAAGTGCCGGGCGGCATCGGCTTCTCCGAGAAGCTTTACGCCGCCCACGATCTGATGCTGCGCGCCGCCTACGATCACGTCAGAACCTGTGCGTGCGATGACGGCTGCCCCAGCTGCGTGGGCGTCGCCCCGACCGAAGAGGCGTTGCCCTTCGCCAAAAAGACGACCCGACAGCTGCTGGAAGTGCTGCACATGCGCGTGGCAACCGCTGGCTAGTCTCACAATATCCGGTGTTGGGGGGTAACAATTGAGATTGCCGTATTCAAATTCTCACACTGGCGCGAGGTCAAGCATGTCGACCGACTCGATCCAGCGGCGGTAGGCGATTGAGGCTGCATCGGGGACTCTGATGTGCAGCTCGTCGCGCAGGAAGACGGGGATCTCCTCCGGGCGAATCGTCTCCAGCACATCGCGGTCCTGATCGAGCACCGACATGATCGCCATGACCTCATCGCCCCGTTCCAGGGTCGGCTGGAAGTTGCGGTAGATGACGCGGAATGAGTTCGTCACCTTCGGGCCGGTCGGCGAGTAGAAGACACCGATGCACGAGATGCGGCCATCATCGTTGGCGTTCGTCAGGAACATCGAGAATGGGAAGGCGTGGCGGTACTCGGTAAATCCTTCGGGTCGCTCCTGGCCCTCCGGAACATACCCCTCGCGGTGGGTGCGATACCAGACGCCCTCGTCGTAATCGTGGACATCGTAGTGTGGCACTGCCGGGTGTTCCGGATCGCCGAGGATGTGCGGATGGACATAGGGAAAGTGCGAGACATCGACCGAGTTCTCAACTGCACGACCCGCCGATGTGTTCCAGCTTAGCTCGGCAACGAAGAAGCGCCGATACTCCGGGTCAGTGTCCTCGCCGTTCGGGTACGATGGGATCGGCGCGACCGGCTCTTCCAGCGCGACCCAGACGATGCCGTATTTTTCGGCGACCTGGTATGCGGGAATCCGCGCCGCGCGGGGAATGGCGGCGTCCTTCGGCAGGGCTGGGATGCGTGTGCAGATGCCCTCCGCGTCGTACTGCCAGCCGTGGAACGGGCAGGTGAGCAGGCCGTTCTCGATCCAGCCTTTCGACAGCGCCGCGCCGCGATGAATGCAGACATCGTTCAGCGCCGTGACGCCCTGCTCGTGGCGGAACAGCGCCAGATGGCGGCCGAGTAGCGTGACGCGGCGTGGCTGATCGGTAATCTCATCCGACACGGCGACTGGATGCCAGTACTGCGTGATCCGCGTAGTCTTCCCGATTGACACGTTGCTTGCCTCACTTCTCTCCTGTCAGATGCCAGGCGCGTATCGTAGCGTGGTTCACGTTTGGACGCCTCCGCCCACGATCGCAGGGTCGCCGCTTGCCGCGACCGGCGTCGGTCCCGGCGCGCTCGGACGTGCAGAACGCATGGGAAGACGATGTGGGTACCTCATTTGCTGATATAGGGCGGAATCGTCTATCGACGTGGATTGACACGTCCGAACGCGTGGGGACCGACGCCGGTCGCGGCAAGCGGCGACCCTACGGTGGGGGTGGTGGTTCGTGCTATAAGTCGGTCATGATGAGGAGGTAAGGTCGATGATTGGCGATGTCACTGAAGAAGCACAACTCATGCAAGGTTATCCCGCTGCAGTGGATCAGCGCGTGACGATTGAGAACATGCTGATGCCGCCGTACAACCGCTGGGCGTATCAACACATGCTCGAACTCCGTCCCACGCGCGCAATATCGCGCGGCACCGGGCCAGTGGCAGTGTTGAGCGACGTGCCGGTCGATCTCAGCGCCGTCACGTACGTCGCGGCTGATGGTAGCGACGCGACGCTCGACGATCTGCTGGAGATCACGTCTGGGGATGCGTTGGTCATCCTGCACGAGGGACGGTTGATCCACGAGACGTATCGCAACGGGATGCACGCGGGCAGTCTGCACCACATGTGGTCGGTCACCAAGTCATTCGTCGGCACACTGGCGGAGCAACTGGCGAGCGACGGATTGCTCGACCTCGACGCGGCAATCACCGACTACGTACCAGAACTCAGGGGCAGCGCCTGGGGCGACGCGATGGTGCGACATGCGTTGGACATGGTGACAGGCATTCGCTTCAATGAAATCTACGACGATCCAACCAGCGGGATCGGCCTGTATGCCGCCGCGACCGGACTCGTCTCGCTGCCACCTGAATATCCTGGACCGCGCAATTCGTCCGAACTGTTGCCGATCTTCCAGAAGGACGGAACACATGGCGACATCTTCCACTACGTCACACCCAACACCGATGTAGTTGGCTGGGTCATCGCGCGGGCCGCTGGCAAGCTGTTCTCCCAACTCCTGAGCGAACGGATATGGTCAAGGCTTGGGATGGAACACGATGCGTACGTGATCGTCGACTCGATCGGAATGGAGGTTGTCGGCGGTTGGCTGAGCGCGAATGCGCGTGACCTGGCGCGTTTCGGCCAGGTGATGCTCCAGGACGGAATGCATAACGGGAAGCAGAGCATCGCTGCGGAGGTGATCGCGGGTATCCGAGCTGGCGGCGACCAGGCGGCGTTCGCGCGTAGCGAGGAAGGTGATGCAGGCGCGATTCTCGAGGACTGGTCGTATCGCTCGTTCTGGTGGGTATCGCACAATGAGCATGCCGCCTACACCGGCATTGGAATCAACGGCCAATGGCTCTACATCGACCCGACCGCGCGCATGGTCGCAGTGCTGCAATCCAGCCATCCTGAGTCGGTCAATCTGGACGCCGACACTGCGGTCGTGCGTGGCTTCCATGCGATCGCCTGCTATCTGCGCTCTCTGGTCCAGTAGGGACGTGCTCGGCGTAGGGTCCATCTCTGGATCAAATCACACGAGGCTGCATCGATGGTGAGCTACCAGACAAGTGGGATTGTGGATTCGTCCCGTCGAGTAGACTGGCAGCGGACGCTTGACTCTACTCACCTGACCGACAGGAGCGAACTCCCGTGAGCAAGGACAAGGACAAGAAACAGGGCAAGCCGGAAACGAGCGGGATCAGGAGAAAGCAGGATCTCAGCAGCGCGTTCAGCTATATCGATAGCACTCGCTTCAGCACGAACACCGGCAGCACAAGTTCGAGTGTGCGGGATGTTAACCCGATGGAGGATCTCCTCAAGCGCGTGAAGGTCGTCAGCGACGCTGAGGCAGAGCAGTGTGACATGGTCGTCTGCATGCCGAGTGATGGTGATGAACGCTTCTTCGACGATGACATCGACTCTACCTGCGCGATGTGTGGCATTGCGATCCATCATCGGCCCCATGTTCCCAAGACCCCGCCAAAGGTGTGTATCCACTGTGCAACATTCATGGCTGGCGAGAAAGAACCATCGGCCTGAACCAGATCGAATCCAGCGACCGTCTTCCTGCAATGTTCGCTCCGGTCTGCAGTTATCTCGTAAGGTCCCCTTCGCCTGTCAGCTGATCCCCCACTGGAGCTGTTGATCGCGGCACCGGTAGCGCACGGCTGTATAGCGCTGTGTGCTGTTGTGCAGCTCGCACAAAGACAGTCTGCGATTGTCGTTCTCATGCACGTACACTGGGCGAACGAAATAACGCACAATAGCATTCAACGTCAGTCGACCTATCTCTGACGGTCCAACTGATCTGATTGCATGACTGAGCAAGGAGTAGACGTGAGCCCAAGTGCTAACCTGCGAGATTTTCTTGAGATTCATTACGACGAACTGGAAGAGCTGAATCTGCAGGCGAAGGCCGACCGTGAGGCGCGTAAGGACGCCGACCAGATCGGCGAAGATCGCTTGCGCTACCTGACCGACGAGAAGCGCATCAAGGCCGTGACCGTCTGCTTCACCGACCTCGAAGGTCGGCTGCATATGCTCGACTACGACAAGAAGTTCCTGCTGAAGTCGGCGGACAACCTGACGTTCGACGGCTCATCGGTGCGTGGCTTCTCACGTCAGCAGGAATCAGACCTGCGCCTCGCGATCGACTGGCCAGCCTTCTACTGGCTGCCAGCGGATGTGTTCGGGCCAGGTAAGGTGCTCGTCTTCGGCGAAGTGCTGGAGCGCGATGGAACGCCCTACCGGGCCGACATGCGTGCCAAGCTGAAGCGGTACGCCGCCGACAAGTTCGCCAGTGAGAACCTCACCAGCTATGTCTCGAATGAGGTAGAGGGCATCCTGTTCAATGGCCGCCACGCCGAGCAGGCGTTCGGTGAAACCGGCAAGTTCGATTTCATCAGCACCAGTGGCTACTACCACTCGCTGCCGGGCGACCCGCTGCGCACCTTCATCGATTCCTCCGCCGAGGTGCAGCGCGCGATGGGCTTCGGGAACGAAAAGGATCACCCGGAGGTCGCGCCATCGCAGTTCGAGATGAACTACACCTATACCGAGGCGACGATCGCCGCCGACCAGGTCATGCTCTACAAGCTGATCTGCCGCCAGGTCGCCAACCGCCAGGGCATGACGGCCAGCTTCCTGCCGAAGCCGGTCACCGGCGTCAACGGAAATGGCATGCACACCAACCTTTCGATCGCCAAGGGCGACACGAATCTGTTCCACTCCGCGACCGGCGAGGAAGGCATGTCCGACTTCGCCTGGGAGTTCGTTGACCGCATCCTGACGAGCGCGCTCGACCTGTGTCTCGTGATGAATCCCAGCGTCAACGCATACCGGCGGCTCGACCCGCACTTCGAAGCGCCGAATGAGATCAAGGCGTCGGCAATCGATCGCGGTGCGATGGTGCGCATCCCGATCGGAAACGAGCGTTCTGCCCGAGTCGAGGTGCGTTCGATTGCACCGGACGCCAACCCGTACATGGCCATCTACGGGCTGCTGCGTACTGGCCTCGAAGGTCGGCGGGCCGAAGGTGTCCGCAACAGCGGGGCGATCCTGCCGGACAATATCTACGACTCCATCGCGCACATGTGCGGTAGCCAGCACGCGGCCAACATTCTCGGCCCCGAAGTGCGCGACCGCTTCGCGGAGCTGAAGCAGGCATCCGCGGATCGCTGTTCCCGACTGCTCGGCACGTTCATCAAGCCCGCCGAGATTCAGTTCCACCATGAGGTCACGAACCAGTATCTCTGGAACAAGTTCTAGAACTCGCTTTCTCATTCCTCTTCGACCAGTGGACGGAGCACGGCACCTGCCGGTTGCTCCGTCCTTTTTTGCATGTTCGGCGGGTAGATGAACCGTTCATTCCACCTTCAGGATCGTGTCGTAGACTAATCTTCAGATAGCGGTGGTTGTGATGATGACTAAAGTCACCGCGATTCCGTCATGGTATAGTTGAGTCACTTCGACTCAAGCCGGTCCGTTGGGAACTGAGGTTTGTGACGGCTCTCACACGCAGGCACGATTCCCGCGAGTACGGTGTTGTACAGCGTCTGCCGTTCTGGTCACCGTGTTGTGGCTCTCCCCGGCAGCCATTCCAGAAATTGAGCTTCCAACATGTCTTTCGATCCGAACCAGACGTACGACGCCGACTATCGCGTTCGCGGCGATGGTGAGATTGAGCCAGCGCGCAAACCAACGCCGAAGTGGCGCCAGCTCCTGGGGCCGTTTGGTATCGGCCTGGTGTTTCTCGCAACCAAGTTCAAGTTCATCTTCGCCAGCCTCAAGGGCGTCAAGTTCATCGGGACGGGCCTCAGCGCTTTCCTGAGTATTGGCGCGTACGCGCTGCTGTTTCCGTGGCAGATGGCGGTCGGGCTGGTTGTGCTGATCTTCATCCATGAACTCGGGCACGTGTTCGTACTGCGCCGCTATGGGGTTCCGGCGACCGCACCGATCTTCATCCCGTTCATGGGAGCCTACATCGGCATGAAGCAGCTGCCGAAGAACGCGGTCATGGAGGCGTATGTTGGGATGGGTGGTCCGATCATCGGATCGCTGGCAGCGTTCGCGACCTACGGGCTCTATTTGCTGACTGACAGCACGCTGTTCCTGGCGTTGGCATACATCGGCATCATCCTCAACCTGTTCAACCTGTTGCCGATTCTGCCGCTCGATGGCGGACGCGCGGTCGGTGCGATCTCACGCTGGTTCTGGGTTATCGGCCTGGTGGGGTTGGTGGTACTGATCTTCCTGCGACCCAGCCCGATTCTGTTTCTGATTCTGCTGTTCGGAGCGCCGGAGCTGTTCAACGCGATTCGTGGGCGTGGCGACGATGACTACTACAAAGTCTCGACTCGCGACCGCCTCACGATTGCCGCTATCTATTTCGGCCTGCTGATCGTCCTCGGTTACTCGATGTACGAGCTTGGCGGGTTGGTCGAGGCCAACCGACCGTAGGAACGGCCCTCAACGCCCGGTCCTCACC
>Ga0136611_10000531_pt1 | contig 25327 bp, 22 predicted proteins | sample AntDrymUQ2232306_2_FD_106645 | JGI IMG/M metagenome (GOLD analysis project Ga0136611, IMG submission 106645) | Polar desert sand microbial communities from Dry Valleys, Antarctica - metaG UQ223 (23.06) | ecosystem: Environmental > Terrestrial > Soil > Desert | place: Antarctica: Dry Valley...
CTTCCCGAGCTGGTCGATCGAGATCGACCCGCGCAGGTACTGGACGAAGTTCGGCTGAGCGACCTCCGACTTCCAGCGGGGATACGCGGCCAGTGAGACCCAGTTGCCCTTGCGGAAGTGGACAACCGACTCGGTCGCGATCTTCCAGCTTCCCGTCCGCTTCGTCGAGCGGCGTGCCAGCTTGCCCGCCTCCGGGTTCGCCGGGATCAGCCAGTCGCCGAGGGCGAGCTTGGCCAGGTTCTGCTTGTTGACGAGGTACGAGATGAAGAACATCGCCGACTGCTTGTTCTTGCTCTGCTCGGCGATCGAGTAGGTCTGCGGGTTGGCGACCTGCTCCTGCGTCTTGCCCTTGAGCAGCGGGAACATGGCCCAGTTGAACCCACGCGGGCTCTGCAGGATCATGGCCTGCGCGGTGAAGTTGCCCGACACGGTCATGGCGCACTTGCCTCCGAAGAAGGCGGGCAGGATGGCGCTGCCGGAGAGGCCCGTCGCGGCGGGGTCGACCGACTTGTCCACGTGGATCATGTCGTGCATCTGCGTGACGACGTTCCGGTCGTTCGGGCCGAACTTGAACGTCCACTTGCCGTTCTCGAGATAGAAGAACTGACCGCCGTAGTTGAGCGACATCGTCTGCGTGACCGCGGTCGGCGAGCGCAGCCCCCAGCAGACGCCGAACCGGCTCGAGGTCGTCAGCCGCTTCGCGATAGCGCGGAACTCCGCCCAGGTCCACGGATCGGACAGCGTCGGGGCCTTGATCCCGGCCGCCTTGAAGATGTCCATGTTCGCGAAGACGTTGTACGTCTGGAGCAGCGCCGGAACGCCGGTGATCTTGCCGCCGAAGTTCGTCGTCTGCCAGAGCGAGTTCGGAATCGTCTTCCGCAGCGTCTTCGGAATCAGCGGGGTGAGGTTCGCGAGATACCCCTGCTGCGTGAAGCCGGCGATGTCCGCGGCCTCGTCGTGGATCACGTCCGCCGCCGTCCCGCCGACGAAGCTCGTCAGCAGCTTGTCGTGGACGGAGTTGACGTCGACCGGGACGATCTCGACCTGGATTCCGGGGTGGCTCTTGTTCCAGGACTCGACGATCGCCTTGTTCGCGGCAACCGTTGTCGGCTGCCAGACGTACGTGGCGAACTTGAGCTTGACGACGTTGGCCTGCTTGCCTGCCTGAGCCCCGGCTACGAGCACGGTGCACAGCAGCGCCAAAGCGCCGAGCGCGATGAGCTTCCTCATGGTTCTGACCCGCCTTTCTGCGGTAGGAGGCGCCGTCCCATTCGACGCCGGGGAGTTCGTTGTGAGTGCCATCGCTAGCCCTTGACCGCCCCAGAGAGGAGGCCACGGGCGAGCCAGCGTTGGATGATCGTGAACAGGATGAGACTGGGTGCGGTCGCGAGGAGGGCGGCCGCCGCGAGGGGGCCGAATCTGACCACTCCTTCGATCCCGACGTACTGCGCAAGCCGGAGCGGCAGCGTCGTCAAGGCGGGGCTCTCGAGGATCACGAGCGCGAAAAAGAACTCGTTCCAGGCGGAGATGAACGCGAAGAGGGTCGTGACGACGATCCCGGGCACGAGCAGCGGCGCGATGATCCCGACCAGGATCTGGAAGCGCGAGGCTCCGTCGACCGTCGCTGCCTCCTCGAGGTCGTGGGGAATCCCCCGGATGTAGCTCATGAGCATCCAGAGGATGAAGGGCAGCGCCCAGACGACGTAGACGAGCACGAGGCCGACGTGCGAGTTCGTCAGCTTCAGGTCGCGCAGGAGCAGGAAGAGCGGGATGATGATCAGGATCAGGGGGAACATCTGGCTGATCAGGATCCAGCCGAGGCCGAGCCGCGTGATCAGGCCCTTCCGCCGCGCGAGCACGTAGGCGGCAGGCAGCCCGATCATCGTCGTCAGCAGGGCGGTCACGGTCGCCACCTTGAGGCTGTTGATCCCATTCCGGACGAGCTGGTGGTCGTCCTCGCTCAGCGCCGTTCGATAGTTCTGGAGCGTGAAGTCCTCCGGGATGAAGGAGGGATAGAGCTGGACGAGCTCGCGCGGCCCCTTGAACGACATCGAGAGCATCCAGAGGAGCGGGAAGCTGAGGAAGACGAGGAAGAAGGCGAGCGCCAGGTACTGGAAGCTCTTCGCGCGCTTCGGTCGGGAGGCGACGATCACTTCGCTTCCTTCAGACGGCCCCAGAGGTAGAAGACGAGCGCGACCGCGATCACGACGACCATCGCGCTCCCGAGCGCCGAGGCGTAGCCGAACTCGCCGTACTCGAACGCCTGGCTATAGGCGAACAGCATCGGCAACTGGGTCTTGCCTGCCGGCCCGCCCTCGGTGAGGACGTAGACGAGCCCGAAAGAGTTGAAGTTCCAGATGAAGTCGAGCGTCGTGATCGCGATGATCACCGGCTTCAGCTGCGGCAGCGTGATCGTGCGAAAGCGCTGCCAGGCGGTGGCCCCGTCGACCGCAGCGGCCTCGTGCAGCTCGTCCTGGATCGACTGGAGGCCGGCGAGCAGGGCGACCGTCGTCTGCGGCATTCCCGCCCAGACGCCGACGAGAATCACGGCGGGGAGCGCCCAGCTGAAGCTCGAGAGCCAGTCGGTGTTCTCGCCGGGGATGTGGCCGCGCCGAAGGGCCTCGTTGAGGACACCCGCCTGAGGCTGGAAGACGAGCTTCCACATGATCCCGACGACCACGGCCGGCATCGCCCAGGGGACGAGCGCGAGGGAGCGGGCGAGCCAGCGTCCGCGCAGGTTCTGGGTGAGCAGGAGCGCCAGGCCGAGCGCGAAGCAGAAGCCGATCGCGGTCACGGCGACCGACCAGATGATCCCGATCTTGAACGAGTTGACGAAGAGCTCGTCCTGGAGGAGCGCGCGGAAGTTGTCGAGCCCGATGAAGGTGGTCGGGACGCCGAGCCCGGCGCGCGCGTCGGTGAAGCCGAGGTAGATCCCGCGGACGAGCGGCAGGACGCTGAGGATCACGATCGGGAGCAGCGCCGGGATCAGGAGGAACATCGCCTCGCGGCCGGAGAGCCCGGAGCCGGCCCGGTTACGCTTGCCGCGCTGGAAGACGGAGCGGCCGGACGGCGCGGGGACGGCGCTCACGCCGGCACCCCCGAGGAGGCGCGGACGACGAGGCGCGGCTCGACGCCGACAAGGCGGGTCTCGCCCTCGGGGCTCTCGATCCGCTCGAGCAGGAGCTCGGCCGCGATTCGCGCCCGCTCGGCCGAGCCCAGGTCGACCGTGGTCAGGGACGGCCAGGTCAGGGCGGAGAGCGGGATGTTGTCCATCCCGACGAGCGCGACGTCGGTGGGCACGTCGAGACCCGCGTCGCGCAAGGCCGAGAGCGCCCCGATCGCGAGCAGGTCATTGGCGCAGAAGATCGCGTCGGGCCGCTCGCGTGCGAGCAGGAGTTCGGCCGCGCGCCGCCCGGGCTCGATCATGAAGTCGGTCGCGACCTCGATCAGCGAGTCGACGCGCTCGAGCCCGCAGGAGCGGAGACCGTCGAGATAGCCGAGCCGTCGCGCCACCCCGGGGGTCGTGTGCGCGGGCCCGTTCAGCAGCGCGATCCGATTCCGGCCGAGCGCGCAGAGGTGCCGAACCGCGTCGCCTGCACCCTTGCGGGAGTTCGCGCGCACGGTGTCCGTGCACCCGTCCTTCGTCGCGCCACCGATCACGACCACCGGGGCTGCGGCTCGCGCCAGCTCGGCGACGATCTCGGGGGTCAGATGCAGCGAGGCGAGAATCAGGCCGTCGACGTAGCGGTGCTTCAGGTCGCGCAGCATGGCGAGCTCGTCCTCGGGCTCGGCACCCGTCGAGTGGAGCATCAGCCGCCAGCCCCGCGCCCGCGCCACCTCCTGGATCGAGCCGACCATCGTCGTGTAGACCGGGTTCGCGACATCGGGCATCGCAAACGCGATTTGCCCGGTCCGACGCGAGCGGAGGGTTCGGGCAGCCGCGTTCGGGACGTAGCCGACGGCCTCGGCGGCCTCGGTCACCCGCGCGAGCGTGGTCGGGTTCGTGCGGATCCCGTTCAGCACCCTCGAAGCCGAGGCCACGGAGACATTCGCCAGGCGGGCGACGGTCGAGAGCGTGGGCACGGCGCCGGTGGGCTCGTCGGGCAGTGGATGGGCGCTGGGAGCGTCTATTGAAATCGATTGCTGAGAACGTTTGCAACACAGCGACAATGTCACGCCCCCTCGCCGGGGTCAAGAGGGCCGACCCGAGGGAGGTGGCATCCTGGCGACGCCACCTCCACCCGAGCCGGCCGCGGCTCAGCCGTTCGTGCCGAGCGTGTCGAAGCGGGCCAGGAAAACGTCGCCCAGCCCGAGTTGCGTCTGCCCGACGACGTCTCCGAGGGTGAGTCCGGAGGCGTAGATCGAGCCGCCGTGGTTGGCGAGATAGAGGTTGGCCTCGGCGAACGCGTCGGCCGCGTCGTCCTCGGTCGTCCCGAACTGCCGCACCCACTGGCGGGTCGAGTCGGGTGCGTATTTGACGAGGACCGCGTCGAACTTGCCGACGCTCGCCCCGATCCTGCCGTCGCTGAACCCGGCGACGTAGAGGTTGCCCGCCGCGTCGCGGGTGACGGCGGCACCCTTGTCGTTCAGGTCGGTGCCGAGCTGGTCCTTCCACGTCAGGGCCCCCGCCGGATCGAACCTGGCGGCGATCAGGTCCTTGTCGCCCGCGAGCGGGCCGGCGAAATCGCCGGCGGAGTAGCCGGCGACGTACGTGTTGCCGGCGGCGTCCGCGGTGAGACCCCAGACCTCCTCGTTCCCAGCCGTGCCGAACTGCTGCAGCCAGGCCCGGTTGCCGGCCGCGTCGTAGCGGGCGACGAAGCCGTCGAGCGCACCGGCCGCCGTGCCGAGGGCACCCGACGTCATCCCGCCGACCCGAATCCCGTCGCCGGTCGCCGCGATCCCCCAGGCCTTGTCCTCGCCGGGGCTCCCGAACTGCTTCAGCCAGAGCTGGGTGCCGCTCGGATCGAGCTTGAGGATGTAGATGTCCTTGTCGCCCTGGTTCGGCCCGGCGAGGGCGCCGCGGGTGTACCCCGTGACGTAGACGTTGCCCGTCGCGTCGGTGGCGATCGCGTAGCCGCGGTCGGCGAGCGCCGGCACGCCGAACTGCCTGACCCACTCCCTCGACCCGTCCGGGGCGTACTTGGCCACGAACCCGTCATCGGTCGTGTTCCCTGCGTGAGCGCCGTCGAGGTCGCCCTTCGTGTACCCGGTCACGACGACGTTGCCGGCCGGGTCGACGGCGACGCCGTAGCCCCGCTCGAGCCCGGCCGTGCCGAGCGAACGAGTCCAGAGCCTCGCGCCGGCCGGGGAGTCCTTGACGAGGACGAGATCCTTGTCACCCGCGTGCGGCTGACCGGCGACCGGCCCGCCGGCCGCGAGAGCCTGATAGACGTTGCCCGCGGCATCGGTCGCGACCCCGCCGGCGCGCTCCTCCTGAGCCGTGCCCGTGAGCGTCGCCTTCATGACAGCGATCGGTGACTGGTTGAGGAACTGGAAGATGTACTTGGCGCCCTCGGCGAACGCCGGGCCCCAGACATCCCAGTCGTGGCCCCCATCGACGATCCGGAGCTCCGCACTCAGATTGTCGACCCGAACCGCCTGGTTGAAGAGGACGGCGGCCTCGAAGTCGAGGTCGTGAGTGGAGTCCTTCGGCAGCGGGTTCTTGTACTCGTCGTCGCCGACGGCGATGAACATGGGCAGCGAGAGGCCCGACGCCTCGAACGACTCGAAGACGGCCGGATAGTTCAGTTTCCGATAGACCGAGCCGACGAAGAGGCTCTTGCCCAGGCCGAAGGCCCCGAACTCGCGCGTGCTCGAGTCGTTGGGCGGCTCAGGGACGTAGACCGCCGGGCTGAGCACGATCGAAGCCCCGAACAGGTCGGGGTGTGCGAGCGAATAGCGAAGCGCGCCGTACCCGCCCATCGAATAGCCGGCGACACCACGGCCGGTCCGATCGGCGACGGTCCGGAAGGCGCCGTCCACGTGTGTGATCAGATCCTTCGTGAAGGCCGTCTCCACCTTGCGGCCCGGGTCGGCACCGGCGTAGGCCGAGTCGACGTAGTAGCTCGCGCGGCTGCTCCAGGGAGCGTCCGGCATGATCGCGATCGTCGGCTGGATCTCGCCCGCTGCGATCAGCTCGTCCAGCGTGCTCTTCATCTGCAGCCAGGCGCTCTTCGAGTCGCCGCGCCCATGGAGGAGGTAGAGGACGGGATAGCGGTCGCCCGAGCCTGCGTAGCCGGCCGGGAGGTAGACGTTGTAGGCGATCGGCTCGCCCAGCGTCGTCGATCCGAAGCTGCCGGCCGTGATCGTTCCCCCGGCAACGGCGGTGCTCGAACCAGTGGCGGAAGGTGCGAGCAGGATCAGGAGCAGGGCCACGCATCCCGTAAGCGCAGGCGTCAGCCGGTTCTTCATCTTGACCTCCTTGGCGGCCGTCTTCCCGGCGGCCACCGTCGTGTGCGGCAAATTTGAAATCGTTTTCTGAAAACGTTTACAACGTGGCGGCAATGTCATACGATCGCGAACGCGGTCAAGGGACGATTCCGGAGGGAGCGCGAGACGTGTCGGAGATCAGGCTCGAGCAGGTGGGGAAGGTCTACGCCGGCGACGTCCGTGCCGTCGACGACGTCAGCTTCACGATCGAGAGCGGCGAGTTCATGGTCCTCGTCGGCCCCTCCGGCTGCGGCAAGTCGACGCTGCTGCGCATGGTCGCCGGCCTCGAGGAGGTCACCGAAGGCGAGATCTGGATCGGCGACCGCGAGGTCTCACGGCTCGCGCCGCGGGATCGCGACATCGCGATGGTCTTCCAGAACTACGCGCTCTACCCCCACATGACGGTGGAGAAGAACCTCGGCTACGGACTCAAGGTCCGGGGCACGCCCAAGGCGGAGATCGCCCGCCGGGTCGACGAGGTCGCGACCATGCTGGGGCTCGAGGATCTGCGCGGTCGCCGGCCCGGCGCCCTCTCGGGCGGCCAGCGGCAGCGCGTCGCGATGGGCCGCGCGATCGTCCGCGAGCCGGCCGCGTTCCTGATGGACGAGCCGCTCTCGAACCTCGACGCCAAGCTCCGCGTGGACATGCGCTCCGAGCTCGCGCGGCTGCACGAGCGCCTCGGGATCACGACCGTCTACGTGACCCACGACCAGGTCGAGGCGATGACCCTCGGAACGCGCGTCGCGGTGATGCGCGACGGCACGGTTCAGCAGGTGGACACTCCCCAGACGCTCTACCGCGAGCCGGCGAACCTTTTCGTGGCGGCGTTCATCGGCTCGCCTTCGATGAATCTCGTCGAGGCGACCGTCTCGGACGACGCGGTCGAGTTCGCCGGCTTCCGGATCCCGCTCGCACCCGAGCGGCAGCCCGTCGGACGTCCATCGGGCACGGTGATCCTCGGGATCCGCCCACAGGACTTCGCCGACGCGAGCGGCGCCGACGGCGGCCTGCCGGTGATCGAGGTCGAGATCGCGGTCGTCGAGGAGCTCGGCTCGGCCACGCACGTCCTCTTCACGATCGACGCGCCCCCGGTCGACGTGGACTCCGTCCGGGCGGCGAACGACGACGGAGAACGGGCGATCCTGTTGGCCACCGACCGCCGCGCTCTCTTCACGGCCGAGGTCGTGGAGGGAAGCTCCGTCCGGCCGGGCGATCGTCTTCGGCTCGCGCTCGACACGAGCCGCCTCCACTTCTTCGACCCCGAGAGCGGCGAGACGCTCAGAGAGCATCCCGCCGCAGTCGGAGCCGCGATCTAACCGAGCGTTCGGCTACGCAGCGCCGGCGAGGTCGGCGAGCCGCTCGCCGAGACTCCGCAGCGCGGTGGTCTCGAGCTGGCGGATCCGCTCACGCGTGAGCCCGAGCTCCTTGCCGATCTGCTCGAGGCTGGCGCCTTCCTGGTGCCCGGCGAGCCCGAAGCGGCGCTCGAGGACGTCGCGCTCGCGCGCGGGCAGGTCGGCGATCGCCTCGCGAACGCGCTTCTGCTCGAACGAGGCGTCGGCCGCGTCGAGCGGATCCTCGGCCTCGCGGTCGGAGAAGAGGTCGCCGAGCTCACCGTCGCCGTCGCCGATCGCCTGGTTCAGCGAAACCGACGCTTCGACCGCGTCGAGTGCCTCAGACGCGTGGGAGAGCTTGAGCTGGGTCGCATCCGCGAGCTCCTCGAGCGTGGGCTCACGACCGAGCTTCGCCTCGAGAGCCTGACGCGCCCGCCGCAGCTTCAACCGCCGCTCCTGGACGTGGACCGGGATCCGGATCGTGTCGGACTGGTTCGCGACCGCGCGCTGGCAGGCCTGACGGATCCACCAGGTCGCGTAGGTCGAGAACTTGAAGCCCTTGCGGTAGTCGAACTTCTCGACTGCCCGGTTGAGCCCGATCGTGCCCTCCTGGATCAGGTCGAGGAGCGGCAGGTCGTGCCCCTGGTAGCGCTTCGCGATCGAGACGACGAGCCGCAGGTTGGAGTTGACCATCCGCTCCTTCGCGACCAGGTCGCCCTTCTCCACGCGCTTCGCCAGCGCGACCTCGTCGGCCGCGGTCAGGAGTGTGTGCTTCCCGATCTCGTTCAGGAAGAGCTGGAGACCATCGGTGCTCATGGTCGACGCGGGAGTCAGGTCGAGGTTCTTCTCGGCGTTCTTCGAATTCCCCCTGGGGGATGCCGTGTCCTCGATCTCCACCTCGGCTGCCGCGAGCACAGCCCGCAGCGCCTCGACGGCCTCGTCGTCGAGCTCATGCTCGTTCTGCAGCGCCTCGATCTCGTCGTTCCTGACCGAGCCGCGCTCCTCCGCATCGGCCAGAAAGCCGGCGAACATTTCGTTGACGTCCAAGTCGAGGACGTCCGTGCCCATGGTTGGGTTCTTCTGCATCTTCCTCCGTGGTAAGAAGTGGTCTCGACGTGCACCGCGCCCGCGTGCGGGCAGACGGTCAGCGCGTCGTACCCTTTACAACGTCACAGACTGACTGATTAATCCCTATTTGTCTCCCTTTCCAAACCAAATCCTTACGAGGAGGCCGTCCGGAAGGGGCGGATAGGCTGAGCCCGTGCTGAGCCCGTCCGTCGACAACCTCGTCGCCCAGCTGTCGCGCTTGCCCGGAATCGGACAGCGGACGGCCCAACGACTGGCCTTCCACCTCCTTTCGACGCCGAAGGACGAGGCCCTCGCGCTCGCGACCGCGATCGAAGAGGTCAAGGAGCGAGTCCGGTTCTGTCGCGAATGCGGGAACCTGACCGAGGAGGAGCTCTGCTCGATCTGCCTCGACGGGCGGCGGGAGCGGACGGTCGTCTGCGTGGTCGAGCAGCCCGTCGACGTGATCTCGCTCGAGCGGACGCACGAGTACCGGGGCCTCTATCACGTGCTCGGCGGCTCGCTCTCGCCGCTCGACGGCGTCGAGCCGGAGCACCTGCGGATCGACGAGCTCCTTCGCCGCGTCGGCGAGGACGGGATCGAGGAGGTCGTGCTCGCGACGAATCCGAACATGACGGGGGAGGCGACCGCGGCGTACGTGGCCGATCGGGTTCGTGCGGTTCACGACGGCCGCGTCCGCGTCACCCGCCTTGCGAGCGGGCTTCCCGTCGGCGGGGATCTCGAGTACGCCGACGAGGTCACGCTCGGCCGCGCTCTCGCCGGCCGCCGCGAGCTCTGAATTTTTCCGGGCGCAAGCAGAACCGGGATGTGCTCACATCCCGGTTCGCGCCAAGACCCCTGAAGGGTCGCTTCGCTCCCTTCGCACCTACCCGGGCGCAGCAGGACGCCAAGACCCCTGAAGGTCGGTTCTTTCTCCGAGCGTTCACGCCCCTGATCGAGTATTCCTCGCTCTTTGCGACCTTTTTTTGCGGCAGCAGTTGACACTTCGGCGTCATCTGAGTACATTCTGGGAGCTGAACCGGTGGGCCTTCGGGTTTGCCGGTTTAGCACTTTTTTTGCCCGAAAACGGCCCCGCCCTCGTCTAGACTCCGACGGTGGCAGCGACGGAGTACGAGGCCGTTCCGGCGGTCGACACCGACGCGAGCGCGCCTCAGGTCGGAACCGTGGTGATGAAGTTCGGCGGCACCTCCGTCGCCGACCCCGCGAAACTGAAGAGCGTCGCGCGCCGGCTCGTCGCGGCCCGTGAGGCCGGCTACCGCGTGGTCGGAGTCCTCTCGGCGATGGGCAAGACCACCGACGAGCTGCTCGCGCTCGCAGGCGAGGTCTCGCCGACGCCCGATCCGCGCGAGCTGGACATGCTCGTCTCGGTCGGCGAACGGATCTCGTGCGCGCTCGCCGCGATGGCCATCGTCGACCTCGGCCACGAGGCGATCTCGCTCACCGGTTCTCAGGCAGGGATCGTCACGGACACCGTGCACGGGAAGGCAAAGATCGTCGAGGTGCGGGCGCGCCGGATCCACGAGGCGCTCGACGAGGGCCGAATCGTCCTCGTCGCCGGCTTCCAGGGCGTCTCGACCGCCTTCGAGGTGACGACGCTCGGCCGGGGCGGCTCCGACACGACTGCGGTCGCGCTCGCTGCTGCGCTCGGCGCCGACCACTGCGAGATCTACACCGACGTGCGCGGCGTCTTCTCCGCCGACCCGCGCCTCGTCCCCGACGCTCGGCCGCTCCAACACGTCAGCTTCGACGAGATGCTCGAAATGGCCTCGTCCGGCGCCCGGGTGCTCGCGACCCGCTCGATCGAGGTCGCGCGCAGTCACAATGTGAAGCTCCACGTCCTCTCGACCTTCGAGGAAGGCGCCGGGACGTGGATCCAGGAGGAGGACGACACTGTGTCAGCAGAAGGTGGGCTCGAGAGGGCCCTGATCTCCGGCGTCGTGCACCAGCGCGAGGAAACCGTCTACCACGTCGCGGGCGCGACCCGGGCCCGGCTCTTCGGCGCCCTCGCCGAGGCATTCGTCAACGTCGACACGATCGTCCAGACCGGCGAGGAGATCGTCTTCTCCGCGCCGCCGGAGGATCGGGACGACGCGGCCCGGACACTGGACGGGCTCGGGCTCTCGTGGACGCGCAGGGACGACCTCGGGAAGGTCAGCCTCGTCGGCGCAGGGATGAAGAGCCACCCCGGGATCGCAGCGAAGACCTTCGCGACCCTGGAAGCGGCGGGGATCGAGTCGCCGATCGTCTCGACCTCACCGATCAAGATTGCCTGTCACGTGCCGACCGCCGACGTCGACCGCGCGGTCCAGGCTCTTCACCAGGCCTTCGACCTTGGCCGCTGACCTCTCCCACGGCTCGCCTCGCCTCGGCGTGGTCGGCGCGACCGGCGCGGTCGGCCGGGTCACGCTGGAGCTCCTGCGCGAACGCGGGTACCGCGACGTGCGGATCTTCGCGTCGGCGCGCTCGGCCGGGAGCGAGGTGGACGGCACGGTCGTGGAGGAGGCGACACCCGAGGCGCTCGCAGCGGGCGACGTCGATCTCTTCCTCTTCTCCGTCGGGACCGGAGCGAGCCTCGAGCTCGTACCGCACGCCGTCCGCGGTGGCGCGCTCTGCATCGACAAGTCGTCCGCGTTCCGGCTCGAGCCCGGAATCCCACTGGTCGTTCCCGAGGTGAACGGCGAGCGCGCCGGCGAGCATCGGGGGATCGTCGCCAATCCGAACTGCTGTGCGATTCCGCTCACCTGCGCGCTGAAGCCGCTGCACGACGCGGCCGGGCTCGCGCGGATCAGGGTCGCGACCTACCAGTCGGTCTCCGGTGCGGGCGCCCAGGCGATGGACGTGCTGCGCGCGCAGTCCGCAGAGGAGAACGACCTTCGGATGGACTGGAGCTTCGACGGGGTCGAGTTCGAGGAGGAGGAGAAGCTGCGCGAGGAGACTCGCAAGATCCTCGAGCTCCCGGAGCTGCCGGTGAGCGCGACCTGCGTGCGCGTCCCAGTTCTCGTCGGCCACGCCGAGGCCGTCTGGATCGAGACCGAGGAGCCGCTGAGCGCCGAGCAGGCGACCGCGCTGCTCGCGGCCGCGCCTGGGATCCGGCTCGAGCAGTTCCCGACGCCCGGCGGCGCCGCAGGCGGCGACGAGGTGCTCGTCGGTCGAATCCGTGAGGATCCGACGACCGCGAACGGGCTCGCGCTCTTCATCGTCGGGGACAACCTGCGCAAGGGCGCGGCCCTGAACGCAATCCAGATCGTCGAGCTGCTGCTCGCCCGGCAGCGCGTCGCTGCTTGATCGCTGCATTCGCGGCCGGGCTCGCGTCGGCGCTCGCGCTACTCGCCCCCACCCCGGCCTCGACGCTCCTCGCCGCGGGCGACGTCGCATCCTGCCGCTCCGACGGCGACGAGGCGACCGCTGCACTCGTCGCGCGCACGCCCGGCACGGTGGCCGTTCTCGGTGACGCGGTCTACGAGCGGGGCACGCGCGCCGAGCTCGCGCGCTGCTACTCGTGGCGCGGCTTCCGGGATCGCACCCGCACGGCGCTCGGCAACCACGAGTACGGCACAGGCTCGGCCGCGGCCGCGATCGCCTACTTCCGGCTGCCGACCGCTGGAGCTCGGGCCTGCACGGATCGGACGAGTCGATTGCGCCCCTCTGGCGGACGCTCGCCGCCGGGGGGGTCGACGTCGTCCTCTCCGGACACGACCACCATTACGAGCGGTTCAAGCCGATCGACGGGATCCGTTCGTTCGTCGTCGGCACCGGTGGCCGCAGCCACTATCCCGTCCTGCGGAGGATCGGACGGAGTGCGACGCTGAACGACCGCAGCTACGGCGTGCTGCGGCTCAGCCTGCGACCCGACCTCTACTCCTGGCGGTTCCTTCCGGTCGCCGGCTCGAGCTACTCGGACTCCGGCGCAGCTCGCTGTCGCTAGGGCCGTTGCGGGACGGGGGCGGGCGCGAAGGCCTCCTTAACGAGGCGCAGCACCTTCGAGCGCTTCCCCTCCGCGACGGGCACGAGCCCACCGAACTCGAGCCTCACGAGCTCGACGCGCCCCTCTGTCCGGATCGCCTGGAAACCGAAGTCGGCCAGAAAGTCGCGGGGGAACACGGTTCGGTGCACGAGGAATCGCTCGTAGGTCGACTCGCCCTCCGGGTAGCGGAACGCGAACGCTTCGAGGGCTTTCGCGCCTTTGTCCCGGGCCTCTCCGATCGCGGCGAGGAAGAGCGACTGCTCGACCCACGGGCTGGCGGAGCTGACGAGGTAGACGCACGTGACGAGGGCCGCATCGTCGCTCGGAGGGCCCGCCGGCAGCTCGGCGGCACGCGGAAAGTGGTTCGACGGCCCGTACTGGATCGAGCCGAGGAGTCGCCCGTCGTCGTCGTGGTAGAGCGCGCCCCAGGTGCCCCAGTCGCCCTCGATGCGCTCGATCCAGCGGTCTTTGTGGACGCTGCGACCGCGTCGCGACTGCCAGAAGATGCACTCGTGGCACACGGTCGGGGCGTGCTCGATGGTCGCGCCGGTGAGCCCGTGAACCCTCGTCGCCATCAGTTTCCGGCAGTGGGCGGGCGAAACTCGTCGACGACGACGTCGACGCTGTCCGGACGCAGGTCGGCCATCCGCGCCAGGTAGTCGGCGACGCGGGCCTGCACCTGCGCGCCGACCGCGGGCGCGCTCGCGCCCCAGTCGAGCGCGAGATGGAGCTCGACGCCGACCCGGCCCGACTCGCGGGTGACCCGCGCGCCCTCGTGGCGGTGCAGCGCGCTGCCGACGAGCCCTCGGACTCCGGCGACCTCGCACGCAGCGTCGCCCGCGTATCGCGCGAGGATGTCCGTCGAGATCAACGCGTGCCCCTCCATGCGCCGTCAGTGTACGTCGGCTCTGCGAAGCACCAGTTCGGTCGCCTCCGGGCGCGCGAGGAAGCGGAACGGGACGAACGTCGTGCCGACCCCGGGTGAAACGTGCAGGGTCGCGCCCGGGTAGCGGTAGACACCGCGGTCTTCCTGCGAGAACGGGTGCGCGAAGAGGAAGCGACCGCCCGGATACGGGAGCGCGATCTGGCCGGCGTGCAAGTGCCCGGCGAGCACGAGGTGGTAGACGCCTGGCTCCAGGTAGCGCGCGACGCCGGGGAAGTGGCAGAGGAGGATCCGCAGGTCGGCGGACGCGTCGGCGTGGCGTTCGGGCAGCGCGACCCCGAGCGAGTAGGAGACGGGATCGACGCCCACGATCTGGACGTGGGCGCCGCGGAGCGCAACCAGTCGCGACTCGTCTTTCAGGAGCTCCGTCTCCCCCAGTTCGTGGAGCTCCACCGGCTCCGAAAAAGGGTCGCGTGAATCTGCCCGATCGTGGTTCCCGAGCACCGCATAGGCGGGCCCCAGGCGCGCGAGCAGCCGGCGCAGGAGCGGCTCGCCTGTCGGCCGCGAGAGCAGGTCTCCCGTGATGCAGACGAGATCCGGCTTTCTGGACGCCACCCAGTCGACCGCCCGCTCGGCGGCGACCGCGCCCCGGGAGGGCACGCCGAGATGGAAGTCCGAGAGATGGGCGACCCGGAGCCCGTCCAACGCCTCCGGCAGTCCGGGCAGCTCGAGCTCGACCACGCGCGTTCGCAGCCAGCCCGCCTCGAACCAGCCGTACGCGAGCAGCACCCCCACGACTGCGGCAAGGACGACGAGCCACATCAACATCCTTCTCGCGCCTCCGGCGCAGACACGCGAGGGCGGCGGAGCCGACCAGTCTGAGTCAACGGCGTACCCGGCGGGAGCCGCCTGGCCGGTGGCGCGAGGAGGAACATCAGGCCGGGCGCCCCCCAGGATCGCCCGGCCTGAAACCGCCCCTCCGTCTACGAAGACGCGACAGGGCGGAAATCCTTGCGCTAAACGGAGAGCTTCTGGACGACGGGGTCGACCGAGACGACGTGCCGCCGGAACTTCAGCTCCGACTCGCCGAAGCCGGCGGCGACACCGATCAGCTGCGAGAGGTGGAGGATCGGCATCTGGAAGTCCTTGCCGGTCTGCTTCTTGAGCTTGGATTGCCAGGCGTCGAGCGAGAGGTGGCAGAGCGGGCACGGGGTCACGATCGCGTCGGCACCGGCCTCCTTGGCCTGCTCGATCGGCTGGATCAGCTCGCCGAGCGCGGTCTCTTCCCGGGCCTGGATGATCGGGAAGCCGCAGCACTTGATCTTGGCGGGGTAGTCGATCGCCTCACCGCCGCACGCCTCGATGATCCGCTCGAGCGAGGACGGCCGATCGGGATCCTCGAAGCCGAGCAGCTTGGACGGACGAAGGATCTGGCAGCCGTAGAACGGTGCGATCTTCAGTCCCTTGAGCCCCTTGTGGGCCGCGGCCTTGAGCAGCTCGTAGCCCTCGCCCTCGGCCACCATCCAGAGAAAGTGGCGCACGTCGACGGTGCCGCGGTATTCGGGCACCCCGACCTTGGCGAGGTTCTTGTTGACGCGGTCGAGCAGCGCCTCGTCGCCCACGAGCTGGAAGTTCGCCTGGCGCAGGTTGAGTGTGCAGACGTTGCAGACCGTCATCAGCGTGTCCGAGCCGGTCGCCTCGGCGTAGGCGAGGATCCGCGCGTTCAGGTGCAGGTAGTAGTCGGGCTCCGCCTCGTGAATGTCGCCGGCGCCACAGCAGGTGACCGTCTCGAGCTCGATCAGCTCGAGGCCGACCTTGGGGGACAGCGCCTGCGTCGAGATGTCGAGCTCCTTCGCGGAGAGCGAGGCGAGGCAGCCCTTGTAGTAGGCGACCTTCCTCATGCTCCACCGCCCGGCTTCTTCGTCGGTTCCTCACCCGGCGTGACGTCCGCCTGGTCGCGGCTCCCAACTCCGCCGTCACCGCCGCCACCACTCGCGTGACCGATCTCGTGCTCGAGCCGCGAGAGCGCGCGCTCACCCTGGACGATGCCCATGGCGCCGCCGCGATCCTGCTCCTTGACGAGATCGAAGAGGGCGCGCGACTCCTTGACGCCCTCCGCGACATGCGGCGGGAAGGGCGGCGGCACCTTTCCCTTGACGGCGAGACCCATCGCGAACTTCATCTCCTTGATCGAAGAGAGGATCCCCTGGGTCTTCGGGACGAGCTCGGTCTCGCGGAGCCAGCCCGTCGTCTTTGCGGAGTGGACGAACCACTTCGCGTGCTTCGCACCCATGTCCTGATCGATCCCGGCAGCCATCGCCTCGGCGCCGAGCTTCGCGATCGCATCTCGCGGATCGACGCCCTTGGGGCAGCGCTCGTTGCAGAAGTAGCAGCGGGTGCAGTCCCAGATTCCGTGCGGGGCGCTGTACTGCTCCAACCGCTCGGCCTTGGCCGCGTCGCGCGGGTCGCCGACGAAGCGCATCCCCTTCGCGAGCGCCTGTGGCCCGAGGAAATCCGGGTCGGACTCCATCGAGTTGCACTCCGAGACGCAGCAGCCGCAGTTGATGCAGAGCGACTCCTTGTGGATCACGTTCATCCGCTCCTGGCTGATCACGTTCTCGGCGTTCGCCTCGGGCTGGTCGTACCCGGGCTGGAGGTAGGGCTTCATCGCCTTGAACTTCTGCCAGAACGGATCCATGTCGACGACGAGGTCGCGGACGATCGGGAGATTCCCCATCGCGGAGATCACGGGGATGTGGCCGGCGTTCGCGATGTCGTACATCCGCACCTTGCAGGCGAGCACGGCGCCGCCGTCCATCCGCATCCCGCAGGAGCCGCAGATCATCATCCGGCAGCTCTTCCGGTAGGCAAGCGTGCCATCGACCTTGTCCTTGACGATGTCCAGGCAGTCGAGGAGCGTCGCCTCTTCCGGCGCATCGATCTCGTACTCCTTGAGCGCGCGGTCGCCGCTCGTCGAGTCGTACCGCCAGATCTTGAGCGCGACTTGCATCAGTGCTGCCTCCGTTCGCGGGTGGCGCCGTCCGGCGAGCGAAAAGCAAGCCAGGCTAGGACGCAGGGAGCGTTCGTACTCGCAGAGTACGGACGCGACTGAGGACGACGCATGGCGCCGCTTTGCAGCCGCCGGGCGGCGTCAGCTGCGGACGGAGTCAGCACTAATACTTTCGCTCCTCGGGGAGATATTTGGTGAACCGCACGTCCTTGTAGGAGAGCTCGGGCGCGCCGTCCACCCAGCGGGTGATCGAATGCTTCATGAAGTTCTCGTCGTCGCGCGTCGGGAAGTCGTGCGGGCGCGAATGTGCGCCGCGGCTCTCCTTGCGCGCGATCCCTGCCTGGAGCATGCAGGAAGCGATGTCGAGCAGGTAGCCGAGCTCCATCGCCTGGGTCAGGTCGGTGTTGAAGACGTCGCCTTTGTCCTCGACGACGACAGTGGGGAAGCGCTCGCGCAGGCCCTCGATGATCTCGATCTGCTTCGTCATCTGCTCCTCGCGCCGGAAGACGCCGAAGTTCTCGAGCATCGTCTGGCCCAGCTCGTCCCGGATCTTCCAGGGACGCTCGCCCTCGCTACGGCCGAGGATCTCCTTCAGCTCGCGCTCGGCGTCGGCGGTCGCCGAGGCCGGCACCTCGACCGTCGTGTTCGAGAGCGCCCACTCAGCGGCGGCCCGGCCGGAGCGGCGGCCGAAGGTGATCGTCTCCATCAGCGAGTTACCGCCGAGCCGGTTGGCGCCGTGGACGGAGACGCACGCGACCTCACCTGCTGCGTACAGGCCCTCGAGCTCGGTCAGCCCGTCGGTGTCGGTCTCGACGCCGCCCATGTGGTAGTGAGCCCCCGGCCGGACCGGGATCGGCGTGTGGATCGGGTCGACGCCCGCGTAGACCATCGCGAGCTCGCGGGAGCCCGGAAGGCGCGTGAGGATCCGCTCGGCGCCGAGGTGCGTGAGGTCGAGGAGGACGGAGCCGTTGATCCCCCGCCCCTCGTCGATCTCGGTCTGCTCGGAGCGGGAGACGACGTCGCGGCTCGCCAGGTCCTTCGCAGTCGGCGCGTAGCGCTCCATGAAGCGCTCGCCCTCGGAGTTCCGGAGGATCCCGCCCTCGCCGCGGCAGCCCTCGGTGATCAGGATCCCGCTCGGGTACATCGTGGTCGGGTGGAACTGCATGAACTCGATGTCCTTCAGCGGCAATCCCGCGCGGAGCGCCATCGACATCCCGTCCCCGGTGCACGCGTAGGCGTTCGTGGTCGCGCGGTAGAGCCGGCCGACGCCACCGGTCGCGAGGATCGTCGTCTTGCCGCCGAACGCCTTCAGCCCTCCGTGGAGGAGATCCCAGGCGATCACGCCCTGGCAGCGGTCCTGGTGGACGACGAGCTGCCAGGCGAAGAACTCCTCGTAGACCTAGATCTCGCGCTTGACGAGCTGCTCGTAGAGCACCTGGATCAGGACGTGGCCGGTGATGTCCGCCGAGTAGATGGTGCGGGGCGAGCCGGCGGCGCCGAACGGGCGTTGCGCGAGCTTCCCGTCCTCCGCGCGCGAAAAGATCGCTCCCCAGTGCTCGAGTTGGTAGATGTCGCCCGGCGCCTCGCGGGTGAAGATCTCGATCGAGTCCTGGTCGCCGAGGTAATCCGAGCCCTTGACGGTGTCGAAGGCGTGGCTCTCGGGGCTGTCGTCGCCGGCGTTTCCGAGCGCCGCGTTGATCCCCCCTTCGGCCGCGCCGGAGTGGCTGCGGGTCGGGTGGAGCTTCGAGATGATCGCGACGTCCGCGCCGGCGTCGTGAGCCTCGATCGCGGCGCGCATGCCTGCGCAACCGGCCCCGATCACGAGTACGTCGTGCTTCGCGTCCACCTCGGATGACGCTACCCGAACGAGCCGGAGTGGTGCGTCAGACCCGGGGGCCGGCCTCGACCAGGTTGTCGTCGGCGCCGAACTTCGCGAAGTTCTCGGTGAACATCTTCGCGAGCTCGTGCGCCTTGCGGTCGTATGCCTCCGGATCGGCCCACGTCGAGCGCGGGTCGAGGAGCTCCGGATCCTCGAGACCGGGCACCACCTCCGGGACCTCGAAGCCGAAGATCGGGTCGGTTCGGTAGTCGGCGGTCACGAGCTCGCCCGAGAGAGCGGCGGTGAGAAGCGCGCGAGTCGCCTGGATCGGCATCCGCTCGCCCTCGCCGTAGGGGCCGCCCGTCCAGCCCGTGTTTACGAGCCAGACCGAGGAGCCGTGCTCGTCGAGCTTCTTCCCGAGCATCCGCGCGTAGACGGCGGGCGGCTGCGGGAGGAAGGGGGCGCCGAAGCAGGCGGAGAACGTCGGCTGCGGCTCCTTGACCCCGATCTCGGTCCCGGCGAGCTTCGCCGTGAACCCGGAGAGGAAATAGAACATCGCCTGGTCACGGGTGAGGCGCGCGATCGGAGGGAGGATCCCGAAGGCGTCGGCGGTCAGCATCACGACCGAGGCGGGATGGCCGGCCATCTTCTCGGGGAGCGCGTTCGCGATCTGCTCGAGCTTGTACGCGGCCCGGGTGTTCTCCGTCTTGGCGTCGTCCTCGAGATCGAGCACGCCGCCCTCGTCCATGACCACGTTCTCGAGGATCGTCCCGAAGGTGTGGGTCGTGCGGAAGATCTCCGGCTCGGCCTCGGCCGAGAGGCGGATCACCTTGGCGTAGCAGCCGCCCTCGATGTTGAAGACGCCGTTGTCGCCCCAGCCGTGCTCGTCGTCGCCGATCAGCGAGCGCTCGGGATCGGCGGAGAGCGTCGTCTTCCCCGTGCCCGAGAGGCCGAAGAAGACGGCGACGTCGCCGGCCGGACCGACGTTCGCGGAGCAGTGCATCGGGAAGATGCCCTCGAGCGGGAGCCGGTCGTTCATCAGGGTGAAGATCGACTTCTTGATCTCGCCCGCGTAAAAGGTTCCGCCGATCAGGACTTCCTGGCGCGAGGGATGGAGAACGACGAACGTGCTGCTGCGCGTGCCGTCCTCGTCTGGATCGGCCTTGAGCTCCGGAGCGTGCAGGACGAGCGCCTGCGGCTCGAAGTCGCGCAGCTCCTCCTCGGCGGGCTCGATGAACATCGTCTTCGCGAAGAGCGCGTGGTAGGGATGGTTCGTGACCACGCGGGCGCCGATCCGGTGCGCCGGATCGGCGCCCGCAAAGGCGTCGACCACGTAGACGTCCCGGCTGCCGAGATGCTCGGTGACCTTGGCGCGAAGCCCCTCGAAGCGTTCCTCGTCGATCGCGGCGTTGACGTCGCCCCACCAGATCCGCTCCTCCGAGCCGGGCTCACGGACGATGAACTTGTCCTTCGGCGAGCGGCCGGTGTGCGCGCCGGTGTCGACCGCGAGCGGCCCACCTTCGGCGACCTTTGCCTCGCCGCGCTCGAGTGCGTGCGAGTAGAGCTGCGAGGTCGTCGGATTCGAATGGATGCGGCCCTCGGCGCGGATGCCGTGGCGGACGAGATCGTCGGTCGTGGTGGCTATCTCGGTACTCCCTTCACGGTGGACGCCCTATCGTAAGCGCGATCCACGTAGGCTCGCGTCGATGAGGGCGAGGGAGCTCGGGGTCACGATCGGCAGGCTCGGCCCGGGCCCGGAGAACGCGATCACGGACGTCGAGGGTGTGCGCGTCGGGCACACGACGGTGATCGAGGACGAGCACGTCCGCACCGGCGTCACCGTCGTCTCTCCGCCCGAGGAGTCGTTCTTCGCGGGCGCTCATCGGATCAACGGGAACGGCGAGCTGACCGGGCTCGAATGGGTGCGCGACTCGGGTCTCCTGACGACCCCGATCGGGATCACGAACACCCACTCGGTCGGGGTCGTCCGGGATGCGCTCGTCGCGGCGGCGGGTCACGAAGACGACGACGACCGCTGGAGCCTGCCCGTCGTCGGCGAGACCTGGGACGGCTTCCTGAACGACATCAACGGCTTTCACGTTCGCCCCGAGCACGTCGCGGCGGCCCTCGGGAGCGCTCGTGGCGGCGCCGTCCCCGAGGGAGCGGTCGGGGGAGGAACCGGGATGGTGTGTCACGGTTTCAAGGGCGGGATCGGAACCGCCTCGCGCATCGTCGAGGGCTCGATCGTCGGTGCGCTCGTCCAGGCAAATCATGGCCGGCGCGCCCGACTGCGGGTGAACGGGGTTCCCGTGGGCGAGCGGATCGGAGCCGACCGGATCGCGCTCCCGGAGGCCGGCTGGGACGGCGGAAGCGGCTCGATCATCGTCGTGCTCGCGACCGACGCCCCGCTCCTGCCTGGCCAGTGCGAGCGACTCGCCCGGCGCGCGGCGTACGGGATCGCCCGGACGGGCGGGATGGGCGAGCACACGAGCGGCGACTTCGCGCTCTGCTTCGCGACGGGCAACCGCGGGCTCGAACCGGACACGCCCGAGGTCGCTCTCACAATGCTCAACGACAACCGGATCGACGGATTCTACGAGGCCGTGATCGACGTCGTCGAGGAATCGATCCTGAACGCGCTGCTCGCGGCGGAGACGATGACCGGCCGCGGCGGGAACACCGTGCAGGCGCTGCCGCACGAGCTCCTGCTCGAGGCTTTGGCCTAGACCGGCGTCGCCTCGGTGTCGCGGGCCACGAGCTCCGCGTAGCGCCCACCGGCCGAGAGCAGCTCCTCGTGGGTACCGACCTCGACCACCTGGCCGCGATCGAGGACGACGATCTGGTCGGCGTCGCGCACGGTGGAGAGCCGGTGGGCGATCGCAATCGTGGTACGTCCCTCGGCGAGCCGTTCCAGTGCCTCCTGGACGAGCCGCTCGGTGCGGGTGTCGAGCGCCGAGGTCGCCTCGTCGAGGACGAGGATCGGCGGGTTGCGGAGGATCGTCCGGGCGATCGCCATCCGCTGCTTCTCGCCACCCGAGAAGCGGTAGCCGCGCTCGCCGACGACAGTGTCGTAGCCCTCCGGGAGCGAGGAGATCAGCCCGTGGATCTGCGCGGCGCGAGCGGCTTCCTCGACCTCCTCGTCGCTGGCGTCCGGCTTCGCGAAGCGGAGGTTTTCGCGAACCGACGAGTGGAAGAGATAGGTCTCCTGAGAGACGACGCCGACCGCGTTCGCGAGCGAAGCGAAGGTCAGGTCGCGGACGTCGACGCCGTCGATCGCGACCCGCCCCTGGGTCGAGTCGTAAAGGCGGGCGACCAGGTAGCCGGCGGTCGTCTTCCCCGAGCCGGTCTCGCCGACGAGCGCCACCTTCGAGCCGGGAGGCACCTCGAACGAGACGTCCTGAAGCGTCCACGCATCGTCGCCGTAGCGGAACCAGACGTTCTCGAACGCGACTCGCCCCTCGGGCCGGCGCAGCTCACGAGCGCCCTCCTCGATGTCCACCTCGAGGTCGAGATACTCGAACACGCGGTCGAAGAGGGCGAGCGAGGTCTGAACCTCGAGCGCGACTCCGAGCAGGGAGCCGATCGGGAAGAAGAGCCGCGTCTGCAGGGTCGTGAACGCGACGACCGTGCCGAGCGTGATCGAGCCCGCGTAGTGCCCGGCGAAGAGGTAGACGAGCGCCGGCATGATCGCGAAGGTCATCTGGATCGAGCTCATCATCCAGCGGCCCGTCATCCGGCTTCGCACCTCGAGATCGGCGAGCCGCGCCGACTCGCCCTCGAAGCGCTGCGCGAGCGCGCCTGAGCGGCCCATCGTCTTTCCGAGCAGGATCCCGGAGACCGAGAGCGACTCCTGGACGAGGCTGGAGATGTCCGCCATCGACTCCTGGCGCACCTTCGCGACCTTCTGCCGCTCGCGGCCGACGCGGCGCGTCATGAAGACGAAGACGGGGATCAGCGCGAGCGCGAAGAGGGTCAGCCGCCAGTCGAGGAAGAACATCGCGACAACGGTCGCGAGCACCGTGGTCACGTTCGAGGCGATCGACGTCGCGGTCGAGGTGACGACCTCCTGGACTCCGCCGATGTCGTTCGCGAGCCGCGACTGCACCTCGCCCGTGCGGGTGCGGGTGAAGAAGGCGAGCGAGAGCCGCTGCAGGTGCTTGTAGACCTTCGTCCGCAGGTCGTGCATGACCCGCTGGCCGACCTGGTTCGAAAGCAGCGTCTGGACGACGCCGAGAGCGCCCGTCCCGATCGCGATCGCGACAAGGCCGAGGACGAGCCAGTTCAGGAGCCGCAGGTCGGCGGCGTGATCCGGGCTCGGGAGCGCGTCGTCGAAGATCCGCTTGATCAGGAAGGCGGGAATCGCCCCGACCGCCGACGAGAAGATGATCAGCCCGAGGACGCCTCCCAGGCGTGCGCGATACGGCCGGAAGAGCGGGAAGATCCGGCGGAGATTCGCTCTGCGCACAGCCTTGTCCACCGGCCGCTCGACCGGCTCGGAGGACTGGAAAGCTCGTCCGCGAGGCATCGCCTACAGAGTAGGGACCGCCTACCCGAGCGCGTCGACCCGCCGCTTGAGCTCCCGGGTCAGGTCGCGCGCGCTCGCGACCGTCGGCACGCCCTGTTCGACGGGCACCACCTCGCCGACGACGATTCGGATCTTCGGAAACCCGATCCGGCCCCGCGAGAGCGCCTTGCCGGAGCCGACGATCCGGACCGGCACGAGCGGCACCCCGGTCTCGATCGCGAGCCTCGCCGCACCCCGGATCCAGGGGCCGCCGCTCACCGTTCCCTCGGGGAAGATCATCACCGTCCAGCCGTCACGGAGGAGCTCGGCGGCCCGCTCGAGCGCCGCGTGGCCGTCGCGGCCCCGCGCGACCGGGATCGCGCCCAGAGCATCGATCAGGACGCCGAGCGGCCGGATCCGCCAGAGCTCCTCCTTGGCGAGGAAGCGGAGCGGCTGGGCGGCGACGAGCGCGACGAGCGGCGGGTCGAGGACGGATTCGTGGTTGGCGACGACGACGCTCGGGCCTCGGGGGACTCGACCGTCGAGCTCGATCCGGTAAAGCAGGCGCATCAAGAGGTGGAACGGGCGTCGGATCCCCTCGTAGAACCTCAGGCGCAAAAGCGGGTCAGCTCCTCCGCGACGAGACCGGCCCAGCGACGGGCGCGCGGCATCGGCACGGTTCTCCCCCAGGGTGTCCGTAACGCGATCGGGTGGATGGCACCGGGAATGATCGTCCTCGTCGCTTCGACGCCCCGGGCGCGGGCGCGCTCGTAGCCGCGGAGGGAGAGCTCGGGCGCGACGCCCGGGATCCCGGGGAGCCCACGATCGAGCGACCCGTGCAGGACTGCGAGTCGGCGGCCGTCGAGCGGGCTGACGTCGAGGCCGTCGTAGAACCAGGGAGCGAGCGCGATCACAGTCGAGACGCGGGAATCGGCGGCTGCGTGAACCGAGACCGCGCCGCCCATCGAAAAGCCGAGCAGCGCGACCTCGTCAGCCTCGGACGCCTCGATCGCGGCTCGGGTGTCCTCGATGCACATCTCGATCTGACGCCAGGACTTGATCCGGTAGCGCACCTCGAGGAACGAGAGCCCGGGGAAGCGCGGGCCCAGGGAGTCGACGAGCCATTCGATCGAGGCACTCCAGGTGCCCGGCACCTCGGCGGCGGTGCCCCCGTTGACACAGACGACGGCGCGCCGCGCGCCAGGATTCGTCCAGCGGGCCACGGCGCCGCTCGCCAGCTCGAAGGACATGCGACGACTCTAGGGAACTCCCTCGGGGCGATGCAGACCGCTACCGCCATCGATCGGTTTCTCGCGTCGCCGCGACTCGCCGAGTCGACCCGCCGCTCGTACTCGTTCGACCTCCGCGACTTCGACGAGTGGCTCGCAAAGCGCGACACCGGGGTCGAGGACGTGGACGTCCGGGTGCTCGCCGACTACGTCTCCGAGCTCGGGCGCGGGAGCAGGCTCGCGCCGGCGACGATCGCGCGCCGGATCTCCACGGTTCGCTCCTTTCTCCGGTTCACGCTCGGCGCCGCCCGCGTTCCGGAGACGCCGTTCTCACCTCGCGTGCCGCGGCGGCTCCCCGAGGCGCCGAAGGTCGTCGAGGTCGAGGCGTTGATCGAGCTGGCGACGAGCGCCGAGCCGATCGGGCTCCGGAACGGCGCTCTCGTCGAGCTCGTCTACTCGGCGGGGCTGCGCAGCGCCGAGGCGGTCGGGCTCGACCTCGCCGACGTGGACTTCGAGCAGGAGCTCGTCCGGGTTCGCGGCAAGGGCGGCAAGGAGCGAGTCGTCCCGCTCGGCGAGCGAGCCGCCTTGGCGGTCGCGCTCTATCTCCGTGACGCCAGGCCGACCCTCGCGAGCGGCGCCAACGACGCCCTCTTCCTCTCGGTTCGGGGGCGGCGCCTGGACACGAGCACGATCCGCCGACTTCTCCCCCACCCGCACCGCCTCCGGCACTCGTTTGCGACCCACCTGCTCGAGGGCGGCGCCGACTTGCGGACGATCCAGGAGCTGCTCGGCCACGCCTCCCTCTCCACGACGCAGGTCTACAGCCACGTCGACGCCAAGCGACTGCGAAAGGTCTATGACTTCTCCCACCCCCGATCCTGAGCTCGCCGGGTTCCTGAGCCTGCTCGCCGCCCGCCGAGCGCCACGCACGGTCGAGGCCTATCGTCGGGACCTGCTGCAGCTCGCAGCCTGGCGCGACGGGCCGGTCGGCGCGGCCACGACCGAGGAGCTCGAGCGCTGGATCGCACAGATGCGCGCCGACGGTCTGGCCGCGACCACGATCGCTCGCCGC
>Ga0136611_10000532_pt1 | contig 25305 bp, 23 predicted proteins | sample AntDrymUQ2232306_2_FD_106645 | JGI IMG/M metagenome (GOLD analysis project Ga0136611, IMG submission 106645) | Polar desert sand microbial communities from Dry Valleys, Antarctica - metaG UQ223 (23.06) | ecosystem: Environmental > Terrestrial > Soil > Desert | place: Antarctica: Dry Valley...
ACATCTTTTCCCTTGTGGCAGCCAGGCATGATGGTGCCGCCGTAAACGAAAACCGACGGACGATTCAAGCGCGCAATTGCCATCAAGCAGCCGGGCATATTTTTGTCGCAGCCGCCGACGGCGACCAGGCCGTCAAAGCCCTCGCAGCCCATCACGACTTCAATCGAATCGGCGATCACTTCGCGCGAAACGAGCGAATATTTCATGCCTTCCGTACCCATCGAAATGCCGTCGGAAATGCCCAGACAGCCGAAAATCACGCCTTTGCCGCTGGCCGCATCAACGCCGTCGCGCGCGGCTTCAGCCAGTTTGTCGATGTGCATGTTGCACGGCGTCACCATGTTCCACGTCGAGGCGATGCCGACTTGCGATTTTTGAAAATCATCGCTGGAAAAGCCGACGGCATGCAGCATCGCGCGCGACGCGGCGCGGTCGGCGCCATCGAGAACCAGGCTCGAATGTTCGCGGTGCGCGGTTTTATTTTCTGTAGGGGAATTCATGCTTCGCAGTTTCGCGCGAATCGCAAATCGCGGCAACAGAAAAGTACGCCTGAATTCGGGCGTACTTTTTTGTTGCGGGAAATTCTTGTATCTTTGAAGCGGTTAAGGCGGCGAATGCAATCCGCTTTTCAAACAACCGTTTCTCATGCGCTTTTCCGACATTCACAAAACCGCCGCGCTGCTGTGCCTTGTTATGACAGGCGCGCCGTGTTTTGCCGCGCCAAAGTTTTCAGCGCCGAAAGCGCCCGCGCCGAAAATCGCGAAGCCCAAACCGAAATGGAACGAGAAGACTTTGGACAACGCATTTGCGGCGGCGGAGAAAAGCGATTTCACGCTTTTAGGGCGTTGGCTTCGCGCGCATCCGATTAAAGAACGCGACGAGCGCGGTTTTTCGCTTTTGCATTTCGCGGCGACAACCAGGCCTCAGGTCGTTTCATGGCTGCTGGCGCGCGGCGCCGAAATTAGCGCGAAAGATAAAGACGGACAAACGCCGATATTCCTTGCGGCGATGACGGACAACGCGCCGGTTATCGCGCTTTTGGCGGCGCGCGCCGCGAGTCTGGAAACGCTCGACAAAGGCGGCAACACGGTTTTGCAAATGGCAGCGATCTCCGGCTCCCCGCGTGCCGTGACGGAATTGTTGAAACGCGGCGCCCGCGTCGATGCGCGCGGCAGCGACGGGCAAACCGCGCTGATTTTGGCGGCGCTGCTGGGCCGCGCCCATGTTGTGCAGATTTTGTTGAAAAACGGCGCCGATGCGCGCTTGAAAAACCGTCACGACCTGACCGCGCTTGACCTGGCGACAACGATGGCGTTCATCTGCGTGACGGGCGACAAAGCGACCCAACAGCAAAAGCTGGATCAAGAAAACTACGCGAAAACAATCGCGCTGCTCAAAGCCGCAACGCAAGACGCCACCAAAAGTACGCCCGAATAACGGCGTACTTTTTCACGGATAACTTTCCCACCAATAGGGCGTGCGGAAGTTTTTCCAATCGAAATCAACTGGCGCGCCTTTTCCGCCGCGTTGCCCGATCAGCGCGTCGATGGCGCGCGCAGTTTGACCGCTTAGGGAAACCTCGCGGTGCGTTTGAAAATCGTAAATTTTCGTCCACGCAACGTGCGAAGCCGGCTGAGGCTTCTTGCCGCGATTCCAAGTTTCGCCGCCCAAAAGCAGCAGCGTTCCGTCGCGCGACCAAAAAGTTTCATCCGGAATATCGCCCGCATCGTTCCGGCTGATCATTCCCAAATCGTTCAAAGCACTGCCGCGCGCCGCATCGCGAATGTAAAGCGATGCCGAAGCCTCGCCGTTCAGGCCATATTCACGATAAAAAATCGCGCCGCCAAGTTGCGCCGGACTTTCGATTTCCAAAACCGAGCGCATCGAATTGAATAAATTGATCACGAACAAGACAATCGCAATCGCAAGAACCGCGAAAGTCGTGGCGAGGACTTTTAAAAGTTTCCTAGAAGTCGGATCCATGCCTTAATTATGCTTTGCGATTGTTGAGATTTTATGGAGTACCGCGCAGAAAAGTACGCCTGAATTCCGGGTGCCCACGCGCAGCGAAGGGCGGATACTTTTAATTGATAAACTGCGCGCTGACTAAAGTGAGAAAATCTCATGCGATTTGAATTTCATGTTTCGCGGCGCGCGCGAGAAAAATACGATTTCGACGCGGCGCTTTTCGCGACCGACGGCACGCTGCTTTTCGCCGATTTTGCCGCCGCGCGCGACCTGGCGCACGCGATGAACGCGAGCCGTGACCTTACGCGCGCACCCGAAATCGCGATTCGCGCCGGCGAGTTAAGTGCCGCTGGACTCAAAGACGAGATTCTGCATTTTGCCATCGCGCGTTTTCGCGAAACGTATAACCCTGATTTGTGGCGCAACGCGTTGGCGCAATTGGAAAGCAAACTCGGGCGCGCCGATCTAGATGCAACGCTCTTAAAATTCATCGAAGACTTTCCGCCGTTGGCGATTTATCGCAACGAAGTCGATACCGAAAAATATCTCGGCGATGAAAGCAATCGCCAGACTGCGCTCGAAGAATTGATGATGTTGTGGCTGGCGAACGAAAATCCCGCGCTCGAAAATCTCGGCGAGTTGTGCGACGACGCCGAACTGGAAAGCCAGACCGCTTATGTTCCGGTCGTCGCGGCGCTGCACGATTTCTTCGCGGCGCAGCCGAATTTTGGCGACGGCGAACAAGACTTAATTGGGTTTCTGCGTTCGCCGGCGTTGGCCGTGCCCGATTCCATCGGCGGACAATTGCGCTATATCGAAGAACATTGGAAGTTTTTGTCGCCCGAATTCTTCGGTCGATTGCAACTCGGCCTCGATGTTTTGCAGGAAGAAAACCGTGCGCGCTTTTCCGGCCCCGGCCCGCAAGCCGTGCCCGATTATGCGGCTGGGTTCGACGACGAAAGCGAACGCTTTTCGCCCGATAAAGATTGGATGCCGCGCGCCGTCATCATGGCGAAAAATGCGTTCGTGTGGCGCGATCAATTGTCCAAAAAGTACGCCCGAAAAATCACCGATTTAAGCGAAATCCCCGACGAAGAATTGGATGCCTTGGCGCGCGCGGGATTTAACGGTTTATGGCTCATCGGACTTTGGGAACGCAGTCGCGCCAGCCGGCAAATCAAGCAGATGTGCGGCAATCCCGACGCGGTGGCTTCGGCTTATTCGCTTCACGATTATTGCATCGCAAGCGATTTGGGCGGCGAAGAATCGCTGGAAAATTTGCGGCACCGCGCGCAGCAGCGCGGCATTCGCCTCGCGTCCGACATGGTGCCCAACCACATGGCGATTGATTCGCGTTGGCTTGTCGAACATCCCGATTGGTTTTTGTCGCTGACACAGCCGCCGTTTCCCGCTTACTCGTTTAACGGCACCGATTTGTCGCATGATGATCGCGTCGGGATTTACCTGGAAGATCATTATTATTCTCGCCAAGATGCGGCGGTTGTCTTCAAGCGTGTCGATAAAAACAGTGGCGAAACGCGTTTTGTCTATCACGGCAACGACGGAACTTCGATGCCGTGGAACGATACCGCGCAACTCGATTATCTCAACCCGCAAGTACGCGAAGCGTTGATTCAGACGATATTGCACGTCGCGCGGCAGTTTCCGATCATTCGTTTCGACGCCGCGATGACACTGGCGAAAAAGCATTATCAGCGATTGTGGTTTCCCGAACCCGGACACGGCGGCGCGATTCCCTCACGCGCCGAACACGGCTTGACCAAAGAGCAATTTAACGCCGCGATGCCGCAGGAATTCTGGCGCGAAGTCGTCGATCGCGTCGCGCAAGAAGCGCCTGATACTTTACTTTTAGCCGAAGCGTTCTGGATGATGGAAGGCTATTTCGTGCGCACGTTGGGAATGCACCGCGTTTATAATAGTGCGTTTATGAACATGCTGCGCGACGAAGAAAACGCCGAGTATCGCGCGGTGTTGAAAAATACGCTGGAATTCGACGGCGACATTTTGAAGCGTTTCGTCAACTTCATGAACAACCCCGACGAAGACACCGCCGTCGCGCAGTTCGGCAAGGGTGACAAGTATTTCGGCGTTTGCACGTTGATGGTGACTTTGCCCGGCTTGCCGATGTTCGGGCACGGGCAAATCGAAGGCTTTGCAGAAAAATACGGCATGGAATATCAGCGTGCCTATTGGGACGAAACGCCCGACGAAGAATTGATTTTCAGACATCGCCGCGAGATATTTCCATTGTTGCAGCGCCGCTCCGTTTTCGCCGAAGTGCGCGACTTTGCGCTTTACGATTTCTGGCAGGGCGAAGCTGTAAACGAAGACGTGTTCGCTTATTCCAACCGCGACGGCAAACAAAAAGGTCTGGTGGTTTTCCACAATCGCTTTGCCGAAACAAAAGGCTGGATTCGCAGTTCGGTCGGCGCGATGAACAAAAGTGAAAACCGCATCGAACAAAAAACGCTGGGCGAAGGTATGGAAATCGGAGGCGAATTTCAGACTTTTCGCGATCAAGTTTCCGGCCTGGAATTTATTCGGCGCAGCGACGAACTTCGCGAGCGCGGTTTGTATCTCGAACTCGGCGCTTATGACTGCCACGTTTTTCTCGACTGGCGCGAAGTGTCGGGCGAAAAGTACGCCCGAATTGCGGCGTACTTAAACGGGCGCGGCGCCGAAAACATCGAAAACCTCGACCGCGAAATCGCGCTGCTTCCGATTCACGATCCGTTCCGCACGCTGATAAATGCGGAGTTTTTAGCACGTTTGATTTCTGCCAGCCGCGCGCGCCACGATGCCGATGCAGGCGCGCCGCACATCGCTGTATTGGAGGAAGTCGAAAGGCACGCCGCCGATTACGCGCTTGCCCAAATTAACTTTGCGGGCGCGGCGGAGCGCGATGAAGCGACGATGCATTATATCGCGCACAAAAGCAGCGAAACAATATGGGCGGCGATGCAGGTTTTCGATGCCCAAACCCCTGCTGCAATCGCTCTTCGCGCACGTTTGGAAAATCGGCCTCTGGCGCACGCGGCTTTGTTCGCAGCGTTGCTTCTCGCTTCGCTCGATGTGCTGGGCGAACCAGACGTGTACATGGAGGACTGGCAGACTGCTCCTCTCATTGAAGAAGCGTTGCAGCCTTTCGGAGACGAAAACGCGGTGCGCCGCACTGTTGCCGCGATTAAATTTCTGCTCGGTAATATGTATCGCAACTGGAGTGACACGACGGAAATCGTCGAATCCGCTTTGAATAATCTCGGCGGACAGAACGCGCTCGGCGTCAATCGCTTTGAAGAAGTGCTTTGGTTCGATAGCGAAGCGTTCGCAATTTTCCTGACGCTCCTTTTTGCCGGAGCTGCGACGCGCGATTACCCGGAAAATGAACTTGAAACGCGTGACGCGCTTTTTCAGCGTGCGCACGAAGCAACGACTAAGCTCGAAAACGCCGCGAAAAATTCCGGTTATCGCGTTGACAAATTCCTGGAATTCCTCTCAACATCTCCGAAAGACAAAGATTCGTAAACAAAAAGTACGCCCGAATTGCGGCGTACTTTTCATTATGCGCCGCAACTTTTCCAGCGCGCAGGTTCCAAAACACGCCTTAATTAAATCAATTATTCATGCGAGAAATTTATTATTCGTGGGCGTTGCGCGAAGCGATGGCCGAAGAAATGGCGCGCGATGAAAACGTGTTCATTCTGGGCGAAGACATCGCCGATTATGGCGGCGCGTTTAAAGTCACGCAAAACCTCGCCGAGCGGTTCGGGCGCGAGCGCGTTCGCAACACGCCGATTTCGGAAAACACGATTTGCGGCGTCGGTGTTGGCGCCGCGATTTGCGGAATGCGCCCGATTGTCGACATCATGTTTCAGGATTTCATCACGCTGGCGATGGATCAAATCGTCAATCACGCCGCGAAATTTCATTACATGTACGGCGGGCAATGCCGCGTTCCGGTTGTGTTTCGCACGCCCGCGGGCGGCGGCAGAAATTACGGCCCGACTCATTCGCAAAGCCTGGAAGCGTGGTTCATGCACGTTCCGGGTTTGAAAGTCGTCGCGCCCTCGAATGCTTACGATGCCAAAGGGCTTTTAAAGTCGGCGATCCGCGACGACAATCCGGTGATTTTCGTCGAAAGCAAATTGCTTTATGGAGTTAAAGGCGCGGTGCCCGAACCCGATGAAATCGGCGGCGATTACGTCGTGCCGATTGGCGAAGCGAAAGTTGTGCGCGGCGGCGAACATCTCACGATCATCGCGTATTCGCGCATGACAATCGAAGCTGAAAAAGCGGCGTTGGCGTTGGCGGGCGCGGGAATTTCATGCGAAGTGATTGATTTGCGCACGCTCGCGCCGCTCGACATGGACACGGTTGCCCAAAGCGTTGAAAAAACCGGGCGCGCTTTAATCGTCTGCGAAGATTGCCAGACGGCGGGCGTTTCCGCCGAAATCCTGGCGCGCGTGATGGAAGAATGTTTTGATTTTCTCAAAGCGCCCGTTCGCCGCGTCGCCGCCGCCGATGCGCCCGTTCCGTGCGCCGACATTTTGGAACGCGCCGCTTTGCCCGACGCGCAAAAAATCGTCGATGCCGCCGTGGGACTTTTGCAAGATTATCCGTGAAATTTGTAGGGGCTTGGCATGCCAGGCCCAACCCAAAAGTACGCCTGAATTCGGGCGTACTTTTCTTTTGCGCGCTTTGCGGTCAATATCAAAACATGAAAGTTTTTCTGCCGGAACAAATGCGCAACTTCGACCGCCGCGCCGTTGGGCAATACAGCGTGCCTTCGATTGTACTTATGGAAAACGCGGCGCTGCGTGTCGTCGAATTTCTCGAAGCGAAGTTTGCACCGCTCAAAGAAAAGCGCGTTATCGTCTTGTGCGGCAAAGGCAACAACGGCGGCGACGGTTTCGCCATCGCACGGCATTTGCGAAATATCGGCTGCGAGGTGTCCATAGTTCTCGTGGCTGCGCCTGAAGATTTGCAGGGCGATGCCAAAACCAATTACGAAATTTTGCAGGCGGCTCAGGCGGCATTTCTCGCTGCCGAAGACGTGAACTGGCCGCGCGCGGATATTATCGTGGACGCGCTTCTGGGAACCGGATTCAAAGGTGACGTGCGTGATGAAACCTTCGCATACGCGCTGAAATGTTTGTGCTGGTCGCGAGGGGCGATTGTTGCCGTTGACGTGCCGAGCGGCCTCAACGCCGATTCGGGTGAAGCCGATGAACTTGCGGTGCGCGCCGATTTCACGATCACTTTCGCGGCGTCAAAGCGCGGTTTTTTCGTGCGCGATGGATTGGCGCACTGCGGCGAAATCTGGGTTGGCGAAATCGGCGCGCCGCGAGAATTGATGCGCGATTTTTCAATCGGCGCTGAAATTATAGGACGCATTTCCGCGCGATCTTTGTTGCCGCATCGCGCGATTGACGCGCATAAAGGAACTGCTGGAAAAGTTGTGGTTATCGGCGGCAGCGTTGGGCTAAGCGGCGCGCCGGCGCTGGCTTCGCGCGCCGCGCTGCAAGTCGGCTGCGGACTTTGTGTTGCATGCGTGCCCGCAGACATCCAGCCGATTGTCGCTGCCTCAATTCTCGAAGCGACTTCTCATCCGCTGGCGTGCGATGAAAAGGGAATGCTGGAAAACGCCGCCGATGAACTGCCAAAAGTGTGGAACGGCGCGCAAGTCGTCGCCCTTGGGCCGGGGCTTTCTCGCCATGAAAACGCGTTGAATTTCGCGCGCCGCGTGGTGCGCGAATGCGCTCTGCCTTTGATAATAGATGCCGACGCTCTTTATGCTTTGCGCGCGATCGAAAGCGATGTGCGCGCGCGAAATGCGCCGACAGTTTTAACGCCGCATCCCGGCGAAATGGCGGAGCTGATGGAAATCGAAACCGAGGAAGTGCAAAACAATCGCTATGAAATCGCCGCCACCTGCGCGCAAAAATTTAACGCGATTGTCGTCCTCAAAGGCGCGCGCTCGATTGTCGCGTTGCCCGACGGAAGTTTGCACGTCAACCTGTCGGGCAACGCCGGCATGGCGACGGGCGGCAGCGGCGATGTTTTGACCGGAACAGTCGCCGGGCTGTTGGCGCAAATGCGCGACTCTCGAAGCGCGACGCTTCTGGGCGTTTATCTTCACGGCCTGGCGGGAGATTTGGCGTTCGCCGAAAAAAGCAATGGCCTCATCGCGGGCGACATCGCGCAACATTTGCCGCGCGCGCTATTGGATTTAAACGAAGCACGCGACAACGAAGCACGCGACGAGGAAATCAATGCGCGTCTGCGGCGCTTGCAATGAAAAGTACGCCTGAATTCCGGGAGTGTCTAAGGTAGGCGTGAAGCGGAAAAGAACTGTGTCATTCTGAGCGTAGCTTCGAGCCGTGCGAGAATCCGCCCGCAAGCGGGCACCCGCGGTCGGAATGACACGACTCTTAATCACTCCCAAATTCGACACTCCCGGAATTCAGGCGTACTTTTAAATCAAGCGCAGCTTCGGGCGGTCTTCATCGAGTTCTGGTTTTTCTTCGGGCGCAGCGGTTTGTAGCAGCGGAACGGACTTCATCGGCGCCGCTTTTTTGGCATTTTTTTTCTTTTCTTCGGCGCCTTCAAATTCGAGATGAATTGACGGCACGTTGACGACGCGCGGCAAGTCGGGATCGTCGTAACCGAATTCTTCCCAGTCGATCCACACGGCGCGCGTGCCGGGCGGCGCGTCGTAGCGCGAAGCTACAATGCGGCCCGTTAGGCCGACGAGCGAAAAACCCGGACGCAGCATCGTGCGTCCGCCAATTGTGATTTTGTCTCCAAGTTCCATAACTGAAAATTCCTGTCGAAAGTGCGATGTTGATTGCGCGACCAGTAATCCAAGCTCTATGAGTATAAGGCGCGTGCAAGGATCGCACGCGCGAAAGACTTACTTGCCTGGCGGATTTGTCTGCGGGCGATACAAGCGCACCGGCGCCGCGCGGCCTTTGACGGTCGTTTCGTCGGCGAATTCCCATCCAATCGCAAAACCGGAATCGGCGCAGGCTTGCACGACTTCTTCGGTGACAAGCAGCGGCACGTCATACTTGCGTGTGCTGCTTTCGACGGTATCGGCATCAAGTGCGGTTATAGTATAAGATAAGTGCATGGTCAGTCATGTTTATGCGTGTCCGCACTGCGGTGAAAGCGCCCGTGTGGTTCGTCGTGGTTTCAACCGAAATGGAACACAGCGTTTGCTGTGCCGCGAGTGCGGCAGGACGTGGACGCCTGAGGGCAAAAGCCGCAGCATCAGCGCCGAAAAAGAAGCGTTGATCGAAGCGGCGCTGGGCGAGCGGCTGTCGCAGCGCGCCATAGCGCGCACCTTGAGCGCAGGGCGCGAAACGGTGCGACGGGTGCTCAAAAAAAGTCTCGCGAGCGCCGCTTAAGTTTTCCCGACACACTTTTGCCTGTATGGGCCTGGCGCGTGGGAGACAGGAGCGAAAAGACGCTGCAAAAACTGTGGTTCCAGGTGCCGCCGGCGTATCGCCGCAAGCTGGTGTATACCGATTTCTACGAGGCCTATGCCAAGTTCTTTCGGGCATGGCAGCACAGACCTTGCGAAAAAGGCAGCGGCAAAACCAGCGTAATCGAAGGCTTGAACAACAAAGGCTTGAACAACAAATGGAGAAACCGCGTGTCGGGCCTGGTCAGAAAAACCGTCTGCGTTCGCTATCTGGACGATCTCGAAAAACGATTATGGCTCGTCACGGCAAAGCATAATGTCCAACAAATCACACAACTCGAAAAACTTATCCTATGCACGCACTAAAGACCAATACCAAACCGGCAACTGCCTGCGCAAGTACCAGATGAACCAGTTGATTTACGCGTTTCTTTATACGATTTCGACCGAATCAAAACTCTATAAAGCGCATCCCGATTGGGGACAGGGCGGCGTCGGCTGGGGCGGCATCACGCTTGATTTGTCCAACCCCGATGTCGTTAAAACTATCGAAGCGCAACTGGACGATTTTTACGCGCGCTGGGGCGATTTCGAATGGCGCAACGACAGCCTGTTCACGGTTCCCACTGGTGGCGACACGGTTTTGCTGGCGCAAGATCAGGCGTTTCGCCGCATCATGCAAAACTTCCTGGATAAATATCCGAAAAGCGCGTTTCAAGGCGTCAACGGCGGCGGCAACTACGTCGGCTACGATTACGCGCGCTATTCCTCCTATTCCTCGGCGCTTTCGTTCAGGTGGATCGGAAAAGAACTGGGCGACAAGATTTGCAATGCGTTTTTGAACAAGTAGCGGCAAAGGCTCGGCGCCAGACCCCTACAAAAGTACGCCTGAATTCGGGCGTACTTTTGTTTAAATGAGTAGCACTCTAAAAAAGATGTGAGTCTGAACTTACGCAAGAGCGAATTGAAAAAAAACGCGCTCAGCGTTAGCAGCGCGCGTTCGTTTACGTAAGTCCAATGAGTTTCAAAATCGGCTCAAAGCCTGTCAAGTCTAAACTCACGCTGTCTCATTACTGATAAAAACAAAAGAGGTTTTATGGCATCACAGAAAATGCAGGGCAAGCGTGTTTTGGTCACAGGTTCGGGAACCGGAATCGGACGCGAAATCGCGCTGGAATTCGCGCGCGAAGGTGCAACGGTCGCGCTGCACTACGCGCACTCGGATAAAGGCGCGAACTCGGCGGTCGAAGAAATTGCCGCATCGGGCGGCAAGGCGCAGGCGTTTCGAGCGGATTTAAATTCGGTGGAAGAAGCGAAAAACCTGGCGACGCAAAGCGTGGAATGGCTCGGCGGATTGGATGTTTTGGTCAACAACGCCGGCATCACGATGAATCTACCGTTTGAGGAAGTCACGCCCGAACAGTTCGACACGCTTTATCACGTCAACATTCGCGCGCAGTTTTTCTTGACGCAAAACGCCCTCCCGGCGCTGCTGGAAAGTCGGGGCGCGATTGTCAACATGACTTCGATTCACGCGTTTTCGGGTTTCCCGCAGCACTCGGTTTACGCCGGAACCAAAGGCGCGATTGTCGCCTACACGCGCGAGCTGGCTATTGAACTCGCGCCGCGCGGCGTGCGCGTCAATGCGATTGCGCCCGGCTCGGTTGAAGTTGAAAACTATTTCAACGCGATGCCCGATTACGACGCGCAAAAACTGGGCGAAGCGATTCCCGCCGGCTTCGTCGGCTCGCCGCTCGACATCGCCAACGCCACGATTTTTCTGGCAAGCGAAGATTCGCGCTACATCGTCGGCCAGACTCTCATTATCGACGGCGGCACGACTTCGTGGATGCCGTTCAACGACGGTTTTCGCCAGCCGAGTACGGCGCATTTCGGGCGCGGCTACGTGCCGGGACGATAAATCGGAGGAAACATGAGCGATAAAATCATCTGGCAAAGCGCGGGCGGCGAAATCGAATTGCTTCCGGCGAACGGGCGCGTGCTTCAAGCGCGTGTCGGCGAGCATCGGGCGTTCTGGACAAACGATCAATGGAGCGGCGACTGGAACGCGGGCGGCGACCGCTTATGGCTGGGCCCGGAAGTTTCGTGGTTTTGGAAAAGCGTTGAAAAATTCGACGTGACGCAGCACGAAGTTCCCGCCGCCATTGATCCCGGCGCGTGGCACGTGATTTCGAGTGATGACGATCATTGCAATTTAGAACAAGAAGTTTTGCTGCGCCATCGCCGCCGCGAAGCATGGGCGCGTGTTCACATCGAGCGGCGGTTCGCGCCCGTTGATTTGGCCGAGGCGCCTTTGTGGAAATCGCAAGTCGCTTACGAGACCGCCAACACACTGCGGATTTTGGACGGCACGCCGGGCGAGCGCATCGATTTGTGGAGCATTTCGCAAGTTCCCGCCGGCGGCAGCGTTTTCGTCGGCGCGCGCCAGAACGCCGTGCCGCGCGATTATTTTACGCCGATCACCGATGAATCGTGGTCGCGCGAAGGCGTATTGTTGCGCTTTGAAATTTCAGGCGAGACGGTTTATAAAATCGGCCTGGCGCCGGGCGAAGTTTCGGGACGCATGGCTTACGCGCGCCTGGTGGAAGACGAGTATTTCGTCATTTTGCGCGAGTTCTGCCCGCAGGCGTGGCGGCTTTACGCCGACGTGCCGATGAACGACTTGGGCGGCAGCGGCGACGCGATTCAGCTTTACAACGACGACGGCACGTTCGGCGGCTTTGGCGAAATGGAATTTCATTCGCCCGCGCTCGAAGTCGGGCGCGGCCCGCAGGTTTTGCAGGATGTCAGCCTGTGCGTCGTCGGCACGGTTGCTCAAAACGACTGGTCGGCGTGGCAAGAATTCTGGCTGCGCGGTGCCTGACCCAGCCATCGCCTTTCGCGATGTAGAAAAGTACGCCTGAATTCCGGCGTACTTTTTCGTTGTCGCGCTCTCACCAGCTATCTCTTACCTTGCCGGAGCCGATTTTCCAGGCGACCGCAAAATGATCGAGCCTGTTTGACGCAGCGCGCGCGATGCGCCATAAACTTGCGGCCATGCAAATAACTCTAGAGAACATGTCGGAAAAAACAGTCGGCTTCGCGATTATCGGTTGCGGCGCGATTGGGCCGTGGCACGCTTCGGCGATCGCGCACGCGCCGGGCGCGCGCCTTGTCGCCGTCGCCGACGCGCAGCGCGAACGCGCGCAAAACCTCGTGGCTGCTCATCGCGCCGAAACCCGCGAACTGGGGCAAAGCGAAACGGCGCCGGCGGTTTACACGAACCCCAAAAGTCTTTTAAAACGTGACGACGTGGACGTGGTTTGCATTTGTGTTCCGTCGGGCGCGCACGCCGCCGTCGGGATCGAAGTCGCGCGCGCCGGCAAGCATATCGTGACGGAAAAGCCGTTGGAAATCACGCTGGAAAAAATCGACGCGCTTCTGGCCGCGACGCGCGAAAACAACGTGAAGCTGGCGGCGATTTTCCAGCGGCGGTTTTTCGACAACGCGCAGCGCATCAAAGCGGAAATCGAACGCGGCAAGCTCGGCAAAATTTTGCAATGCGACTGTGAAGTGAAAAGCTATCGTTCACAGGCTTATTATGATTCGGGCGATTGGCGCGGAACGTGGGCGCTTGACGGCGGCGGCTGCCTGATGAATCAAGGCGTGCATGGCGTTGATTTGATGCAGTGGTTCGGCGGCCCGGTCGCGTGGGTGCAGGCGTGGTGTGGCACGACGGCGCGCAAAAACATCGAAGTCGAAACCCAGGCGATGGCGATCCTCGGCTTCAAAAACGGCGCGCACGGAACGCTGCAAGGCTCGACCGTGTGCTACCCGGGCGAGCCTGTCACCAACCAGATTTACGGCAGCAAAGGCAGCGCGAGTTTGCGCGATACCGAGCTTGGCAATTGGAAATTCCTGAAAGAAACCGCCGCCGACAAAACGATGATGGAAACCGCCAACGACTTGCCGCAGACAAACTTTCACGGCGCGTCGCACTTGCCGCAAATCGTTGACATGGTCGAATGCGTTCGCACCGGCAAAGAGCCTGCGTGTTCGGGCGACGACGCGCGACACGCCGTCGAGATCATCCTGGCGATTTACGAAAGCGCGCGGCGCGGCGGCGAGAAGATTGATCTGCCGCTTGAAAAAGATTTTCCCGCGCGCGGCTTTCCTAAATAAAACGTACCCGCTCTCACTTCGTGGGGCACCCGGAATTCGGGCGTACTTTTTCGTTTGCGTTATCACGGGCCGGCTGGTGCCGGCGCAGCAGTCGTGCCCGTATTCGCGCCGTTGCTTGAGTCCGAACTTGCCGTCGTGGGCGCGGGCGTGCCGTCAACGCCGCTGGCAGCAGGCGTAGCTGCGTTTGCAGGGTTAGATGTGGCGTTTGTGTTGGGAGCGTCGACCGTGTTTGCCGCATCTGGCGCAGGCGCGATCATCGCAGTTGGAGAGGCAGGCGGGTTCGCGCGTTTTCTTGAAACCAGCCCGTTGCCGTAAAATGCCTGGGCGAGAAAAAACGAGCCGAAAAACGCAGCGGCGATGATCAACAAGAACCAGTGGGCCGGAATCTCGCGCCGGATTCCCGTAGCCATCGGCGGCGGCGGCAACAGGCCGGACGCGGCGCTCGGCAGGTTGAGGAGGGGCAACGGCTGGCCGCAGACATAGCAGACGATATCGCCGCTTTCGTTGGGCGTCTTGCACGCCGGGCATTCGTGTTTGGCCATGATCGGTTCTTACCCTGAATTCAGGCGTACTTTTGCCCCATGACTTGGGCGATACGCCGTTTTCGCACGACGCGGCGATGCCGGCGGGTGCGTCGCGCGCGTTTTTTAGCGGAAGCTTGCCGGCCGCTCCACCACAGTCTGGGGCCGCCGTTTTCGCGGGCGACGGCGAGCAGATTTTCCTGCGCGATGAGTCGCGCGAGCGTCGCGTTGCGTTCGCGGATCGCGGGATGCGATGCCCAATATCTTTCGATTTCGCCCGCCGCGGCTTTTCTGTCGGCTTTGCCCAGAATGGAAATCTCGGCGCGCGGATCAAGCCCCAGGCGGCTCATCCAGCGCGCGCTCAGGGCATCGGCTTCGCTTTCGTGGCGGCGCGAATAGCCCGGCGAAGCGACGACGAACGCGATGAGCGCGCCCAGCGAGATGAAGCTGCGCCCGATGCCCTGCTTGCCTTTGCCGAGAAGTTTATCTCCAAGCGCGGTGCCGGCCCGCTGGTCGCGCCCGAATTTTTCAAAAGTCGCGGCGATGTGTCGCCGGTCGGTGTGCGCGGTTTCGTGGCCCAGAATCGCGGCGAGTTCGGCATCGTTGGCCGCCATGTTCACCAGGCGGCGCGTGATGTAAATCCTGCCGCCCGGCGCGGCAAACGCGTTGAGCACACGGTCGTTTTTGAGCACTTTGTAAGAGTAGCCAATGCCCCGGCGCGACGATAGGCGCGCGAAAGGCGCGCCCAGTCGCTGCACGCGTCGCGCCAGCGGATCACCATCGGGCAGCACGCCGCCGAAACGGTCTTCAACCTTTTGCGCCACGCCGGCGCCCATCTCGATTTCCTGCGCGTCGGTCATCGCGCGAACGGGAAGCGAGGCCAGAACAGTCGTGCTCAGCGCGGCCAAAACAGAGATCAGTTTCATGGTGCGGATGCGTTAAACGCGGCGGAGTCTCGAGGAAGAAACGGGAAAGTCCGGTGATTCGTTGCTTCCTCGTGCGGCACAGAATCGAAGAAATCGGGGAAAAGAAAAGTACGCCCGAATTCGGGCGTACTTTTCTTTTGAAGCGATTGGGGAACTAGGGCTCGAACCTAGAATTTTCTGAGTCAGAGTCAGATGCCTTACCAGTTTGGCCATTCCCCAGAACGGTTTTATTTTACCCGCGCCGTTCATTGGGGTCAAGATGTCGCGCGATTTTTATTCGCGCGGCGCCCTGAACGTTTGAAATTCTCAGTTCAAAATCCGCACTTCGTCGATACTGCGCGCGGGCGGCGGCAAAATGTCGCGCTTGACGGGAATCGGTTTTTCTTTTTTCGCGGCTTTGTCGAGCAGCGTCGCAAGTTCGGCAAAGCCGCGATAACGCGCGAAACCCGCGGGCGTGAGATTGCCTTGTCGCGACACGATATTCGCGCGCGCGCCGCGTGCCAGCAACGCGCGCACGACCGGCGCGTGCCCGTCCATCACGGCGTAAAAAAGCGCGCTGTTATTAAATTGGTCAACCGCGTTGATCTTCGCGCCCTTGTCGAGCAGCGCCTTCACCAAAGGCACGCTGCCCGAAAACGCCGCCGCTCCAAGCGCCGCATCGCCGTCGGGTGTCGTCATGTTCGGATTCGCGCCGTGCTTCAACAACTCGCGCGCCGCCAGATTCCAGCCGTTGGCGGCGGCCATCATCAGCGCCGTCACGCCGCCGCGCCGGCTCATGAAGAACGACGTAGTGCGCACGCCGCCAACAGATGTCTCGGTCACATCAGTAACCGTATCGACGCTGCGGCCTCGCGCCATCGGCACGCCGATGCCAATTGTGCTTTGCGCGTTGACTTTCGCGCCGCGCTCCAGCAAAAAGCGAATCGTGCCGACGTGCCCGCCGGTCGCGGCCCACATCAGCGGCGTCAGGCCGTATTGCGGATCGCGTGTTTCGATTTTCGCGCCTTTATTGAGCGCCGCGCGCACGTTCCACGTTTCGCCCGCAAACGCCGCCTGAACCAACGCCAGGTTGCTCGCCATTTGCTTGCGCTGCGCGGGCGAAGGAACTGTATCGTCGCCCATGATTCCAATCGGCGCGCGCGAAGTTGCGCTTGGCGCCGCACTTGTAGAAGCCGCCGGCGTGCCGGGAAACCTTTCCAGCTTCGACATCGAAGCCGCGCCGCCTGCCGCCGCGCCATTTGCCGCGCCACCGGAAATGCTGCCGATACCGCCGCTTTCGATCATGCCTTGCGCGCTTGCCAGACCGTGTGTCGCCAGCAAAGCGATTGCGATCAAACCGATTTTCATGTTGCCTCCTGGAAAAATAATGGGATTTCTGCGTGGCCCGGGACTTTATTTTCGGGAAAGTACGCCTTTATTGCGGCGTACTTTCACTGTCAGGTTTCGCCCTGCGGCGCCATAAATGCGCGCCCAGTTCGCTGCGCCCAAAAAGACCTTGCGGTCGCAGCAGCATTAACACGATAAGAATTAAAGCGTAAATCAGGTAGCGTAGCGAGGGCGCGTTGGCTTCGACCCACACGCGCCCAAAAAAGTGCAGGCCCAAAACCGCGCCGAGCATCGCCACAGGCGCGACGAAAACCCTGAGCCGCGCCGCGACCGGCGCCTTTTTATCCGATGCGTTCCAGGCCAGCACCGCTGTCAACAGCGCGAGCAAAACGCCCGCGCCGATGGCCCAATCGGAGTTGCGCAGTTTTTCTTCCAAAACGCGCAAGCCGGCGCCCGCGATGGCCGCGCCCGAAATCGAACCCAGCCCGCCCAGCACAACCATGACGACGATTTTCACGCTGTCGAGAAAGGTGAAATCGGTCGGACGAATCAGCGACGAAAAATGCGCCTGCAATCCGCCCGCGACGCCGGCCCACGCCGCGCCCACGACAAACGCCGTGACTTTGACGCGCGTTGTGTTGATGCCGGCGGCTTCGGCGGCGATTTCGTCTTCGCGCACCGCTCGCATCGAGCGCCCAATGACGGAATCGCTCAGGCTCCACACGCAGGCGATGCACGCCGCCGCCAAGCCCGCGACCCAGGCGAAACTCGTCCAGCGCGGAATGTTGTCCAGCCCGGTCGCGCCGCCGACCGCGTCGATATTGCGCAGCACAACGCGAATAATTTCACCGAAACCAAGCGTCACAATCGCCAGATAATCGCCGCGCAAACGCAGGCTGGGCGTGCCGACGAGCCAGCCCGCAATCGCCGCCGCCAGGGCGCCGATAACCAGGCCAATCGCAAAAATCAGCGGATCGACCAGAGCCAATCTCGGCCCGACAAAAACCGAAAACGACGCCGACGCATATGCGCCGATCGCCGCGAACCCGACGTGCCCGAGGGAAAACTGCCCCGCGATGCCGTTGATGAGATTGAGGCTCACCGCCAAAATCACTGCGACGCCGGCCTGCATCACCATCAGGTTGATGTAGTCGGAAAAGTTTTGCGCGAGCACGATTTGCACGCTCAGAAGCAGCGCCAGAAAAGCCGCGATTCCAAGCGCGCGCAGGCTCCAAGTTTTCGTCGCCGGAAAAATCATGCTGAATAAAGGCGTACTTTTGAGTTGTGCAAGGCGGACTGAGCACGTTCGTTTTTCGTCAGTCCAGCGTACTCTGGACTTACGCAAAACAGTGATTGAAACGCTTGGTGTGAATTACAATGGCGCTTTGCGCCGTGCCCGGCGATTGAAATCGCGGCCATAACCGCCTTGCGGCGGAATCGTCAACCTTCGTTGACGCGGTGTCGGCGAAGGCCGACAATTCTCGCGAAGCGAGTTATGGCTGCGATTTCAATCGCTGTTTTTCGTAAGTCCAGCGTCCTTTTAAACTTTCTCCGCCGTCGTTTTGCCCAAAATGCCCGACGGGCGCACCAGCAAAACCACGATCAAAATCGCGAACGCAATCGCATCGCGGTAGGCCGAATAATCGGTGGCGGCGACAGCGGTTTCGGCAAATCCCAGAACCAGTCCGCCCAAAACCGCGCCTGGAATGTTGCCGATGCCGCCCAGAACTGCTGCCACGAACGCCTTCAAGCCGACGGTAATTCCGATAAGCGGCGTGATCGTGTTTTGATAAGTCGAATTCAAAACGCCCGCCGCCGCCGCCAGCGCCGAGCCGATGGCGAACGTCCACAAAATCACCACATCGGTGTTGATTCCCATCAATTGCGCGGCGGGCCGATCAAGCGCAACAGCCCGCATCGCGCGCCCGATTTTCGTACTAAAAATGAAAACTTGCAGCGCCAGCATCAGCGTGATCGCGACCGCGATAATCACGACCTGGAGCAGCGTGATTTGAAAATCGGGCAGCGAGATTAAAGGCGTTTCGGGAATCAGCTTGGGGAAACTTTGCGGGTTGGGCGAGAAAAGCGACTGCGCGCCGTATTCGATGAGCATCGAAACGCCAATCGCCGTAATCAAGGCGGTCAGGCGCGGCGCGTTGCGCAAAGGGCGATAAGCGATGCGCTCGATGAAAACTCCGACGAGCGCGCTGCCGATCATCGCGACCGCGAGAATCAATGCGACTTCGCCAAATCCCGCGGCGCCGCCTTCGCCCAGCCGCGCGCTCGTGCCCATTTGGTTCGCCGCGAAATAACCGAAATACGCGCCCAGCATATAGATGTCGCCGTGCGCGAAATTGATAAAACGCAGCACGCCGTAAACCATCGTGTAGCCCAGTGCGATCAAGGCGTAGATCGAGCCTTGCACCAGGCCGTTCACGCATTGCTGAAGAAATTCCATGAAAAGTCGAGGACGGCTCTGGCAGAAAAGTACGCCCATATTCGGGCGTACTTTTCTTTGTAATCGGCACTGTGTTTTACGGCTTGACGGTCGTGACGTATTTGTAGCCGTTGCCGGAAATTTGCAGAATCGTCAGCGGCTTTTGCGCGTTGCGGTCTTTGTCCATGGTGATCGTGCCGGTGACGCCGGGGAAACCTTTGGTCGTCGCCAGCGCGTCGCGGATTTTGCCCCTGTCGGTCGAGCCTGCGCGGCGAATCGCGTCGATCATCACGCCGGCAGCGTCGTAGCCGACAGCTGCCAGCGCGTCGGGCGTCTGGCCTTTGTTGCGCTTTTTGTAATCGGCGACGAATTTCACCACGCGCGGGTCGGTACTGCCCGGCGAATAATGATTGGAAATGTAGCTACCCTGAATCGCTTTTTTGCCGATCTTGAACAAGTCGGGCGAATCCCAGCCGTCGCTGCCCAGCAGAGTTTGATTCACGTTGGAACTGCGCGCCTGGACGGCGATGTTCGCCACGTCCGTATAGTAGCCGGGAATGAAAATCACGTCGGGTTTGGCGCCTTTGATTTTTGTCAACTGCGCGCGAAAATCGGTGTCGCCCTTGACGTATTCGACCGTTGCGGCGATTTTGCCACCTTGCGCTTGAAAACTTTGCGTGAAGAAATCGCGCAAGCCTTTGGAATAATCGCTGTCGCCATCGACCAGAATCGCGGCGATTTTGGCCTTGAGATTTTGGCGCGCGAACTTGGCCATCGCGGTTCCGACAAACGGGTCGATAAAGCACGAGCGGAAAATGTAATCACCTTTTTGCGTAACTTTGGGATTGGTCGAGCTGGGCGAAAGCATTGGCACGCCGGCTTCCTGGCAAATCGGCGCGGCGGCCAGAGAATTCGAGGACGCGACTTCGCCCAGAATCGCCAGAACGCCCGCTTCGTCGATCAATTTGCGAATGACCGAAGGCACTTGCGTCGTTTGGCCGCCGTCGTCTTCGACCTGGACGCGGATTTTCTTGCCCAGCACGCCGCCTTTGGCGTTGGCTTCGGCAACCGCCATCAGGATTCCAGCATGCGTCGAAAGCCCGAACGTCGCTTCCGAGCCGGTCAGCGACGCATATTCGCCCAGCAAAATATCGTCGTGGCTATAAGGCTTGGCGCGCGAAACTTTGCCCGACGCGCCGCTATTTGAACTCGCGCCGGTGGACGTATTTGTCTTGCCGCCGGTGTTGCCGGCGCCGGTGCTCGCGTCGGGCGTTTTGCAGCCGCCAAGCGCCGTAGCCATCAGCGCCAGCGCGCTTCCCATCATCAGATTTTTCATCGGGCATTTCCTCTTGAGTCTTATGTCTGCGCCGCATTGTATCACAAGAAACGCCTCTTCGCCAAAGCGCGATCAGCGAATAGCGGGCACGAAAAAACAGCGCCCGAATCTTCGGACGCTGTTTTGGAAAAGTACGCCTTTATTCGGGCGTACTTTTATTTTTCTTAGTTCATACTCTGCGCGACGCGGCTCGCGATTTCTTTTGGCAATCCGACAGCCAGAAAGCGATAGCCGCCGCGCTGCCAGTACAAACCGCCATCGACATCTTGCGGCTCTTTGGTTTCGCTGCTTGCGACGCGCTGCTGGAAAATCGAAAAGCGCCGCGCGCCGCTCGAAAAGCGCAGCCACGCTTCGCCTTTGCTGCCATCGACAACGGCGCTTTCAAAAGCGTAGCCGGCGGGAACAAAGTTCGGCACGCCGAGCCAACTCGCGCCGCGCTGTGCCGGCTGCAAATCCACGAAAAGCGTGCCCGAAGTGCGCGTCACGCTGGCGCCCGATGGCGGCGAAAACCCAAACCGCGACGCTGGAATTTTGCCGAAACTCACGTTTTGCAGCGCCCATTTTTCGCTCGTCTTGCCGGCTTTGAGATTTTCGCGGCGCAGAGTGATTTTCGTCGCGGCGTCAATCGCGAAGCGGCGCACGACCGCGTTGTTTTTGCGCGAAGTCACTTCGACGATCCACGCTTTGCGCCCGGCGACGGTTTCGCTGCCGGCGACACGCGCCGCGAAAACTTTGCCCATCTTGCCCGCGCGCTGCGGCGTGCTTTTGGTTTGTATCGCCGAATTATCTTGCCTGAAATACAGCCATACATTGGTGCCGTCATCAACCAGCACGTCGCCGCGACGAATCGACGGCGCCAGCCATTCGATGCGCCGCCTGCGCCCATCGCGCCACACGCGGAATTTTTCGCCCTTGCCCGGCAGCGTTTCAGTCGCCGAAAACTGAGCCGTGCGTTCGGCGCTCATCATCGCGCCGACCAGAGAATCGGCGTCGGGCGCTTGTGCGCGCGCGGCCAAAGGCGACAACGCCAGAGGCGCAAGGAGTAATGCAAGAATGGAAAAAATGCGTTTCATCAGAAAAAGTACGCCTTGTTTTGAGAGTAGAAAGCCGCTTCGCAAAATTGCGAAGCGGCTTTGGTTTGAATTACGGCGTGTAATCGGAGTTGTCGTCGCCGTCATCGTCATCGCCGTCGGTATTGGCGCCGTCGCCCGGCAGCGCCGGAGCCGTGGCCGGCTGCGACGAAACGTAAGCCGAATGGCGCTTCACCGCTTGCTCAATAAAGGTTTTATCGGACGGCGTAAGCGCCTCGACGCGGTGCTGCGCGCCTTTGGGCGAAAACAGCGCAACGGCCATCGCGACCAGAATCGCGATTGCGGCGACGCGCGTCGAAAGGCGCAGCGTCGAATTCGCAGGCCACAGCCATTCGTGCATCCGCGCGCCGACGCTGCGAAATAGGCTGCGCGGCGGCTGCGCCGGCAACTTTTCGCGCAGGCGCGGCCAGAAATTTTCGCTCGCCATCACAGGCTCGGCGTCGTTCCAATCGTGCAGCGCGCCCAGCGCCATTTTCATGTTCGCCACCATTTCGGCGTCTTCGGCATTCTTCGCCAAATGCGCTTCGACAGCGGCCAAACGCGCGGCATCCAGCGTGCCGTCCACGTAATCCATCAAAAGTTCATTAGTCATTTTCATTAGACACCTCGGAACGGCAAGCAGGAAGGATGAAGGCGGAAGGATGAAAAGTACGCCTTAATTCCGGCTCGTTTTTCATCCTTCATCCTTCCGCCTTCATCCTTTATTTCACTCCGTGCATATAAGGACGCAGGCGACGAGCTAAATCGGCGCGCGCGTGGAACAGGCGGCTTTTCACGGTTCCAATCGGGCAACCGAGAACGTTCGCTATATTTTCGTAGGCCATGCCCTGAATGTCGCACATCACAAGAACCTGGCGCAGTTTTTCGGGCATTTCGGCGACTGTCAGGCGCACTTGCTGGCGCAATTCATCGCGCTCGACGCTTTTGGACGGCTCGAACGTCGAATCAGGCAATTCGCGCCCGCCGCCGGCTTCGTCTTTGTCGAAAGGCTCGTCCAGCGAATAGGCTTGTTGCGGGCGACGTTTGCGGGCGCGGGCGCGGTCGATGCACAAGTTGGTCGTGATGCGATAAAGCCACGTCGAAAACGAGCTTGCGCCGCGAAACGAATCGAGCGAGCGATAGGCTTTGATGAACGCTTCCTGCGCGACATCTTCGGCTTCATCGTGGTCGTTCAGCATGCGCGAAGCGTAGGCGACGATCTTGTTTTGGTAGCGCGCGACAAGTTCCTCGAACGCGGCGACATCTTTGTCCAGCGTGCGCTCGACCAGGAGCGCGTCGCTGTCCCAGTCTTCGTTGGCCGCCCATGTTCTCTGGTAGGTCATTGCAAGCATCCGCAGCACCTCTCTTTTGCGCGCCTTTCGACGGCGGCGCAAAGCGATTGTTCACTGCGAAAAAACTCCCTTTTTCAAGCGCCTGCCGGACGGTTCAGCGCAACCGGCGGTTCCGCGCCCTCGCGGATCGTATCCTCGCGCAAGCGAGAATCGTTCCACGCCAGCGGTTCTTCGACCGGCTCGATGTGCGAAGTCACTTCGATGCCCGCAACCGCGCGTTCAATCGCTTTTTCGATTCCCATTTCGCAGTCGTGCGCGCTTTGAACCGAAAGTTCGCCGGGCACCAGCAAATGATAGTCGGCGAAGCGGCGCGAACCGGCGCGGCGCGTGCGAAGCGCGTGATACGTCATGCCGTCGCACAGCGTGTTTTCAATCGCCGCGCGAATGCGCGCAATTTCGCTTTCTTCCAGCGCGCGATCCATCAGGCCATCGAACGAGCGGCGCAAAAGGCTCCAGCCGATGCGAACGATGTTGAGCGCGACCAACAGCGCGAGAATCGGATCCAAAATCGCGATTTGAGTCCACTGCGCGAGCAGCAAACCGATCACGACGCCGATCGAAGTCCAAACATCGGCCATCAAATGTTTTCCGTCGGCTTCGAGCACAATCGAATCGGCGCTTTTGGCGGTTTTCAAAAGCACGCGCGCGACAACCAGATTGATCAGCGCCGCGAGCAGCGCGACCGCGACACCGACGCCGATTCCACGCGGCAAAACCGGATCGCGCAAGCGTTGCATCGCCCCGATCGCGATGCCGGCAGCCGCCGCCAGAATCAAGCCGCCTTCGATTCCCGATGAGAAAAATTCGATTTTCTCATGCCCGTATTGATGGCTCCGGTCGGCGGGCTGTGCCGCATACCAAAGCGCGAACAGCGCCGTAAATGCCGCGACGACATTGACGCTCGATTCGACCGCATCCGACAAAAGCCCGACCGAGCCGGTCACGTGAAACGCGAAAAACTTGAGCGCGACGGTAAACAGCGCCGCTCCGATAGAAAGTGCGACAAGGTTGCCGTGCGGAATTACAGGCTTGCGTGTTTGCGGAGAATCGGTGTTCATAAGAAAAGTACACCGTTATTCGGGCGTACTTTCGGCTTACACAAAACAGCGAATAAATTCGCAGCCATAACTCGCTTTGCGAGAATTGTCGGCCTTCGCCGACAGCCCGTCAACGCAGCACGTCAACGCAGGTTGACGATTCCCCGCTTTGCGGGTGGATGCCGAAGGCAGCCGGGCGCTACGATTTCAACCGTTGCTGCGTAAGTCCAGTGTACTTTCCGTTTCGTCCATTTGGCCGCTGTGCGTGACGCGGTTGCGCCCCGTTTTTTTGGAATGGTAAAGCGCGCGGTCGGCGGCGCCCAGCAAAAGCGCGGCATCCTCGGCGGCGTGGCGCGCCTGCTCGAAAGTCGCGATGCCGAAGCTGGCGGTAATCGCGCGCTGGGGCCACGGCGCGCTTTCGAGTGCGGCGCGCAAACGCTCGGCAAGCAAGAGCGACGTTTCGCCGCCGGTATCGGGCAGCAAAACCGCGAATTCTTCGCCCCCATAACGCGCCACAACATCGGTCGCGCGCGAGTGCGCGAGCAAAACGTCGGCAACCGTTTTTAAAATCTCGTCGCCCGCCGGATGGCCGAACGCATCGTTATAGGCTTTGAAGCTATCGACATCCAGAAGCACCAGCGAAAGCGGCGACTGGCCACGCGCGGCGCGTTGCAGTTCTTCGTCCAATCTTTCTTTGAAAAAGCGATGGTTTTTCAGGCCCGTCAGGCCATCGTGCGCGGCCAGCGATTGCAATTGCAAATTGGCTTCTTGCAAATCGGCCTGCTGGGTTTCGATGTGGCGCGCCTGCTCGCGCAGTTGCTCGTTAAGCGTGCTCAATTCGCGCTGCGCCTCAATCAACGCGCGGTTTTGCTCGACCGCATTGCCGTAAGTTGAAAGCAGCAAGCTGAGCATTTGCCGCCGTCCCGCCGTGATGACGTGCATCGCGCCGCCTATCGGCATTTCCAGGTAATCGGAATCGGCGCCCGGCGCATCCGCGCGCTGCAAAAGCGCGCTGATCGAAGACAGCAAATAGGCTGGGCTATAAGGCTTGGTGAGATACAAATCGGCGCTCGCCGTCAGGCCAAGAAGAATATCGTCTTCATCCGAAAGCGTGGTCAGCAAAACGACGGGCAAATCTTTCAAATCCGCGTCGTCTTTGATGGCGCGGCACATTTCGTAGCCGTTCATCACCGGCATCACGATGTCGCCGATAACCAGATCGGGCCGCTGCACGCGCACACCGGCGATCGCTTCCTCGCCGTTGCCCGCTACCGTCACCGCGTAGCCGTGGTCTTGCAGCAAGTTCTTGAGCAGCAAGGCTTGCAAGCGGCTGTCGTCAACAACCAGAATTTCGAGTTTTTGAGTTGGAGTCGCTGAATTCATGGCGTTTATGAAATATCTTTGGAGCCGAAGGTTTCCATCAGCGGCCCGGCCAGAGCGAGCGGAATGGTCACGGAAAATTCGCTGCCGCGCCCGAGTTCGCTTTGGACGTCGATGTGTCCGCCGTGCGCCTCGGCGACCATTTTACAAAACGTCAGCCCCAACCCCGTTGACATCATGCGCCCCGAATGGCGCGTTTCGACTTGCCCGAACTTTTCAAAAATGCGCTCGAACGCCTCGCTGGGAATGCCTTCGCCGGTATCGCGAACCGAAAAAAGTACGCCTCTTTGCGACGGTACTTTTTCTTCGACACCCATTTTCTC
>Ga0136611_10000533_pt1 | contig 25255 bp, 20 predicted proteins | sample AntDrymUQ2232306_2_FD_106645 | JGI IMG/M metagenome (GOLD analysis project Ga0136611, IMG submission 106645) | Polar desert sand microbial communities from Dry Valleys, Antarctica - metaG UQ223 (23.06) | ecosystem: Environmental > Terrestrial > Soil > Desert | place: Antarctica: Dry Valley...
AAGCTCATCGAGCAGTACACCGAAAAATCCGGCTACCCGCCCACTCGCAATGAAATCTGCCAGGCAATGGGGTTCCGCTCCCCCAACGCAGCCGAGGAACACCTGAAAGCCCTCGCGCGAAAAGGTGTGATCGAGATGATTCCCGGCGCATCGCGCGGAATCCGCCTCAAGCAGGAGCCCGGCATTCCCGTCGTTGGTCGCGTTGCAGCCGGCTCGCCGATTCTGGCCGCCGAGCACGTCGAAGGGCGCTACCAGCTCGATTCGTCGCTTTTCAGCCCCGGCGCCGATTACCTCCTGAAAGTCCGCGGCTTGAGCATGCGCGATGCAGGCATCCTCGACGGCGACCTTCTCGCGGTGCATCGCACGACTGAATTCAGATCAGGACAGATCGTCGTTGCCCGGTTGCACGACGAGGTGACGGTCAAGCGCATCCGTAAAAATCGTGACAAGGTCGAACTGATCGCCGAAAACCCCGACTTCGCCACCCGTGTCGTTGATTTGAAGCGCGAAATGCTCGAGATCGAAGGCATTGCCGTCGGCGTCATTCGCAACGGGCGGTCGCTATGAGCGCGCTTGGGCTGAGCTCACATGAGTCCGCTGTACCGTTACAGGGTTTAGCGCACGAGTCTTTCGCTCACGTAAATTTGTCCGCGCGCGCTGTTCGCTCGCGCTTGTCCCCTACTCCGTCCCCTTCACTCGACGCGGTGCTCAATCATCCTGCCATCTGGCGCGGCACCGAATGTGCGCGCGTGGCGCCTGGCATCTCGACAGGTTTCGCAGAGCTCGATGCGCATCTCCCCGGCGGCGGTTGGCCCACTGGGGCGATCACCGAAATTTACGCCGAGCGCAGCGGCGTCGGCGAGCTTCAGCTCACGCTTCCGGCAGCGGCCAGGCTCACGCAGGCCGCGCGCTGGCTGACGGTCGTCGCACCTCTGCACGTTCCTTACGCGCCGGCGCTTGCCGCTCACGGCGTGCGGCTCGAGCGGCTCCTGCTCGTTGAAACGCGCACGGCCGAAGACAACGTCTGGGCGTGCGAGCAGGCGCTGCGTGCCTCATGCTGCGGCGCCGTGCTCCTGTGGCAGGAGCATATTCACGAGCGCGCGCTGCGCCGCCTTCAGCTTGCTGCGGAAAGCGCGTCGACTTCACTTTTTCTATTCCGTTCGGCACGCGTAGCACCTGCATCGCCAGCGGCGTTACGCCTGCACGTCTCGCGCGCAGAAGGCCGGACGATCGTTCGCATACTCAAACGTCGCGGCGGGGGGTTGCCCCCACCCATCGCGCTCGATCTGCACGGCGCTTTCGCACGGCGCTCGAGAACTGCGCGACAACCTCAAATACTCGAACCGCTGCTCGCAGCCCTCCAGTAGCGTTTCTTTCGTATTGCATGATTCATGCTGTGGCTGGCGCTTCATTTTGCCGAATTGCCTCTCGAAGTCTATTCGCGGGCGATCCGTGCCGGAGTGCGCGAGATGTCGCCTCCGCTCGCTGTATCGGATGCCTCACGCGATCGTGTCATTACCTGCAATGAAGAAGCGGTTCAGCGCGGTGTAAAACCCGGCATGCCGGTCGCTGCCGCTGCGGCGCTCGCGTCAGATCTTCGCCTCGTGCCCCGAGATACGGCTGCCGAAGAAGCGGCGATCGAGCGCATTGCTGCATGGGCGATCCAGTTCACGCCCGCCGTAAGCATTGCACGTCCCGCGGAAATTCTTCTCGAAGTCGAAGGCTCGCTCACTATTTTCCATGGGCTCAAGCATTTGTGGAACGCCCTCGGCGAGGGTTTGTCCGCACTGGGGTTTAGTGCGTCGATCGCATGCACGCCCACGCCACTTGCCGCTCAGTGGTTTGCACGCGCAGGCCTCGCAGTCCGGCTGCGTCACATCGAGACGCTCCGCACGAGCCTTCCCGATCTTCCGCTCGAGGTAATGCAAGCGGCTCCTGAAATGCTGACACTGCTTCGAAACGTGGGCGCCAGAACTGTGGACGACTGCCTCAGGCTTCCGCGCGATGGTCTTGCGCGCCGCCTCGGACCCCGTTTCGTGGATGACCTCGATCGTGCTCGTGGGTTGATACCCGATCCACGCGTATTTTTCACGCCTCCAATGATCTTCAAAGCTGCCCAGGCGCTGCCTGCGCCCGCACACGAAGCCGAAATGCTGCTCTTCGCCGCACGCAGGCTTTTGGTCGAGCTGTGCGGCTTCCTCGCCGCGAGGGCAAATGGCGTGCAGCGACTTACATTTACGTTCGAGCATCACCGGCGTGGTGCGACGAAAATCACCTTGTCGCTGGTTGCCGCGACGCGTGATGCCGATCATTTGACAAGTGTCCTTCGCGAGAAGCTCGACCGCACGACACTGCCCTGTCCCGCGACTGCAATCGCGCTCGAAAGCGAGCTTCTGCTGCCGCTTGCCTCCCGCAATCTCTCGCTTTTGCCGGATGCGGGTCAGCAGGAGGAAGCTGCCGCTCAATTAATCGAGCGTCTGCGTGCGCGTCTCGGTAACACCGCGGTGCTCGGTCTCTCGCGCTATGCGGATCATCGCCCCGAATGCGCATGGCGAGCGTGTGAGCCCGGCAGTAAGGACACGGCTTCAGACGCCGTCGCAGGAAGGCCGCTGTGGCTCCTCCCGCAGCCCCGACCCTTGAGTGAAATCGCTGCAGCACCTTGTTATGACGGTCGCCTCACGCTCCTCGCGGGACCCGAGCGCATCGAATCCGGCTGGTGGGATGGCCGCGATGTCCTGCGCGATTATTTCGTTGCGTCGAATCCGTCCGAATCGCTGCTTTGGATTTACCGGGAGCGCAATGCGAACGCGCGATGGTTTCTGCACGGGTTTTTCGCTTAACAACAGAATTAACCGCAAAGGACGCAAAGGAAACCACTTCTCCTAATCATTCTTCTCGCCACTCTTTCTCGTCACGTCTTCTCCCACAATGCTCCCCTCATACGCCGAATTGCATTCAGTCAGTAATTTCAGCTTTTTGCGGGGGGCATCGCACCCGGAGGAGCTCGTTGCACGTGCGCATGCGCTGCAGTACAGCGCGCTTGCGATTACGGATGAATGTTCGGTCGCGGGTGTGGTGCGCGCGCATATTGCAGCAAAAGAGCTCAATGAAAAGGAGGCCATCGACCAGCTGAAGCTCATTATCGGAACCGAAGTAAAAATCGATAATGGGCCGAGGCTCGTACTGCTCGCGCCGGATCGCAGGAGTTACGGCGCGATGTGCGCGCTCATCACAAAAGCGCGCATGCGAACGTCGAAAGGCACTTATCGCCTGGAGATGTCCGATCTTGATGAAGGTCTTGCCGACTGCCTGGCCCTCTTGGTGCCGGACGGAAAAAACGATCTGGCGCACGCATCCGTCGTCTCGCAGCGCTTTCCCTTGCGTGCGTGGATTGCAGTCGAGCTGGTTTACGGCGCGCACGACGCTGCGCAGCTGACTGCGTTACGCACGATCTCTGCGGCAAGCGGGCTGCCACTCGTTGCGGCTGGCGACGTTCACATGCACGTGCGCTCGCGGCGCCCGCTGCAGGACGTGCTCACGGCGATTCGGCTCAGGGTGCCCGTGCAATCAGCAGGCGCCGCGCTCAATTCGAATGCAGAGCGACATCTGCGCACACGGCTTCGCCTCGCTCAGATTTATCCGCCCGAGCTCCTGACAGAGAGCGCGCGGATTGCAGAACGCTGCCATTTCGATCTCGAGACGCTGCAGTACGAATATCCCGCCGAGCTGGTGCCGGACGGCGAAACACCCTCCAGCCATCTGCGCAGACTCACTGACGCAGGCCTCGCGCATCGCTTCCCACGCGGTGCGCCGGAGTCGATTCGACGGCTCGTCGCTCACGAGCTCGAGCTGATCGCGTCACTCAAATACGAGCATTTTTTTCTTACCGTGAACGACATCGTCGCTTACGCCCGCGAGCAGGACATCCTCTGCCAGGGCCGCGGCTCCGCTGCAAACTCGGCCGTGTGCTATTGCCTCGGCATCACCGAAGTCGATCCCGCCCGCATGAACGGGCTTTTCGAGCGCTTCATTTCGCGCGAGCGCAACGAGCCGCCCGACATCGACGTCGATTTCGAGCACCAGCGGCGCGAGGAAGTCATCCAGTACGTGTACCGTAAATACGGCCGCGAGCGCGCGGCAATCGCTGCAACGATCATCTGCTACCGGCCGCGCAGTGCCATACGCGACGTCGGCAAAGCGCTGGGGCTCGAGCTCGCGCAGGTGGACCGCCTTGCGAAATCGCTCGCGTGGTGGGACAGCCGGCATGCGATACCGCAGCGTCTGCGTGAATCCGGCTTCGACCCGGACAGCACTGTGATGCGGCATCTCGTGGAGCTCGTCACCACGCTCATCGGTTTTCCACGCCATCTTTCGCAACACGTCGGCGGCTTCGTGATTTCACGGGGGCCGCTCGCCGAGCTCGTCCCGATCGAGAACGCCGCGATGCCCGAGCGCAGCGTCATCCAGTGGGACAAGGACGACCTCGACGCGCTGAAGCTCCTGAAAGTGGACGTGCTCGCGCTCGGCATGCTTTCGGTCATTCGGCGTGCGCTCGAGCTCGTGGATCCGCAGAAGAAAGCAGCAGAAACAATGCCGGTGATCGTCAATCGCGGAGATGACTCGAAAGTCTTCGAGATGATCCGCCGTGCCGACACGATCGGCGTGTTCCAGATCGAATCCCGCGCGCAGATGTCGATGCTGCCGCGACTTCGCCCCGAGCGCTTCTACGACCTCGTGATCGAGATCGCGATCGTGCGGCCCGGCCCTATTCAGGGCGGCATGGTGCATCCCTATCTGCGGCGTAAGCAGGGGCTCGAAGCCGTGACGTATCCGACTGAAGAAGTGAAAAGCGTACTCGAGAGGACGCTCGGCGTGCCGATCTTCCAGGAGCAGGTGATGCAGCTCGCAATGGTGGCCGCCGATTTCAGCCCGGGCGAAGCCGACCAGCTTCGGCGCGCAATGGCGGCGTGGAGGCGCAAAGGCGGCCTCGAGCCATTCGAAGCGCGGCTGCGGCTCGGTATGCTCAAAAACGGCTATACCGAGGATTTTGCAGAGCGCGTGTTCAGCCAGATCTGCGGCTTCGGTGAATATGGCTTTCCCGAGTCACATTCCGCGAGCTTTGCGCTGCTCGCATACGTATCCGCCTGGATCAAGCATTACGAGCCCGCAGCGTTTCTCGCGGCACTCCTCAACAGTCAGCCGATGGGCTTCTATTCGCCGTCGGTGCTCGTGCAGGACGCGCAGCGGCACGATGTCGAAGTGCGCCCCGTCGATATCGCATCGAGCGCGTGGGATTGCACGCTCGAGCACACAGGCGACACGAAGGCCGTGCGCCTGGGCTTACGCGTCGTGAAAGGGCTGACTGAAGCGGGCGGCAGGCGCATCGTTGCGGCGCGTGGCGCGCACGCATTTTTTGAGGTGAGCGATCTCGCGCGGAGGGCTCATCTTAACCGCCGCGATCTTTCGAATCTTGCCGCGGCGGGTGCACTCGCGAGCCTCGCCGGGCATCGGCGCCGCGCGCATTGGCTGGTGGCAGGCACTGACGCAGGCAACGCGACGAAACCTCATCTGCTGACCGATGCGCCATTACAGGAAGTGCTGCCGTTCCTCGCAAGTCCCAGCGAAGGCGAAGACATTGTCGCCGATTATGAAAGCCTCGGCCTTACGCTCGGACGCCACCCCCTGTCGCTGCTGCGGGAACGCCTGCAGCGCATGCAGCTCTCCAGTGCCAAGGAGCTCAAGGCGATGCCCAACGGCAAACCTGCGCGAACCGCAGGCATCGTCACGTGCCGTCAGCGTCCCGGCACCGCACAGGGTATCGTTTTCGTGACGCTCGAGGACGAGACCGGTTACACCAACGTCGTCGTGTGGAACGATCTCGTCGAAAGCCAGCGCAAAGAGCTTCTCGGCGCGCGGCTCCTCGGTGTCGAAGGCTACATGCAGAAGGAAGGCGAGGTGGTCCACCTTGTCGCACGACGGCTTGTCGATCACAGCCGCCTGCTCGGGCGGCTCCTCACCGAGTCGCGTGACTTCCATTAGTCGTGAACCGTCAACGAGTTGTTTCGGGCAGGGGTGCGGCGCCAGAGCCGACCCGTCACACCTCCTGGTGCCGCACCCCTGCCCGTCGAGCACGAAACCCGGTTCGCGGCGGCAGGTCAACACACGACCAGCCGCACACGAACCGTGCTCGCCGGACTGCGGCACCAGTCGGCCTGCCGGATCGGCTCTGCCGCCGCAAGGCGTTCCCAAGTGCTTTTCGCGGCGAAGCGCTAGGTGCAGGCGGCGATCACCGGGAACTCGGCGGATGCATCGGTGCCCGCGCCGGGCACTTTCGCCGCGTCGTTCACTGCGCCGCGGGAGCGTTCAGCATCGGAAGCCCCGCGGCTTTCCAGGCCTCCAGACCTCCGGTGAGAAATCTCGCGTCGATTCCTTTCGACCGGAGAATGGCCGCTGTAGACTGGCCGACCTCGTGGCCGTATACGCAATAGACCACGACCGGGCGCGAGCCCGGCAGAGAAGCGGCCCAGTCCTGCACTCGCTCCGGATCGCGCCAGCTCGCCCCCGCGATGACTTGCGGCGCGGCTTTGAACGCGCCCGCGCGCCGTACATCGAGCACGAGGAACTGCTTCGAATCCAGAAGCTCCGCGCTGCCCACCGCCCAGCCCTCGGCATCGCGCGCCACCGCTGCGGCGTAGCGAGCGTTCAGCGTGTCCCAGTCAAGATTGCGCATCACCGCCAAGACATACGCAGCGCAGTTCGCGCCGTAGTCGAGGTGGTACGCGTGCTCGTACATGTCCAGCGCGAGCAGCGGTGTCGCGCCGCCGAGCAAGTGAGTGTGATCGGCGGCCCAGTGGTTGATCAGACGGTTCGCGCGCGAAGACCACGAGCACAGCGCCCACTCGGAACCTCCGCCCATGGCTTTCGCCAATGCAGTGAACTCGGAGTGCCAGCGCTCGAACGAACCGAAGTCGCGCGAAAACGCCACGCTGAGCCCGCCCGGACGCAGATCGCCTTTACGTCCCAGCGCGTCGAAATACAGCTCGTGAAGAAACGCCGAATTGGCCGCAATCAGCTCTTCGCGCTTGAGTCCATTGATCGTGAATCCCGGCGTGCTGTCCCAATCAAGCTGCGCGGTCTGCGCACGAATTGCGTTCAGGCGTTTGACCGCACCGGAATAATTGTTTTCGTAGTGGCTGGCCATCAATCTTTCGGAGAGGCCGTCGAGTTTCGCCGGATCGCAGGACAAAGGACGGAGCTGGTAGCTCATGAGATCCTCCTTGTGACGTGTCGTGCCGACAACGTGTCTTGCGTTAGCTCGCCGACATCGTTGCGGCCCACCGCGGTCTTGCTGAGCTGCGAACACCCTTGCGAGTCAAAAATTCCGCGCAAGCTTCGACGTTCGCACGCTGTCCGGTGATGTCTCACATCGATCGATGTGCGGCTGCGCCCGCTCCCGCGCTTCACGTGCTGGAGCTCTGCTGAAGCTAGGACAGCCTGTGTGATTAGCCGAACGCACGCAGGGCAGGCCATCGATGCAGTGCTTTTTTCGTCGCTGAATGGAAGCCAGGACAGCCATCGCCACATCATTTAACTACAAATCCGTTCTCACCGGGTCCAGCTGTTCGCATTCGTGTGTCCAAAAACCGGTCAGGATCCTCATCGCAGCGGGCGGAGTCGTCTTCTCGTGCGGGGCTGCGCGCAGGACCCGAAGGCGTGCCCCACGATTACAAGCGGCACGGTACGACAACGTTGTTCGCTGCGTTTGATGTCCTCACCGGCGCTGTGCTCAGCAGTTGCAAGCCACGCCATCGCCATCAGGAGTTCCTGAGCTTTCTGCGCGAGATCGACAAAGTCGTACCCGATCACCTCGACATCCATACGATCGTCGATAACTACCGCACGCATAAGCACCCGAAGGTCAACGCCTGGCTTGCCGCACATGCGCGCTGGCACTTGCATTTCGTTCCAACGTATAGCTCGTGGCTCAATCTGGTCGAGCGCTTCTTCACGCTGATCACCGACAAAGCCATTCGCGAGGCTCGTTTCAGTCAGTGAAGGACCTCATCTCAAAAATCGATAACTTCGTCAGGCCATACAACCAAAATTGCAAACCGTTTATGTGGACGGCTACCGCCGACTCCATCATCCGGAAACTGGACGGATTTGTAAGCGGAATTAACGGGACGGCACATTAGCTGTCAAGCTTCCCGCCGCGAACCGGGTTTCGCGCTCGACGGACATGCTTGGTGGCACCAGGAGGTGTGACGGATCGGCTCTGACGCCGCACCGCTCCGGCCGTAACAATCTCTTGACGCTTCACACTAACCGGCGTGCAGTCGTTCGACACTTCGACTCTGCGCGCGTCGGCGCTTTCGCTCAGTGCTAATGGGTTTTTGCATCAACCGCTAGTCGTCCGCGATATCCTCGCCGGGAAAGAGCTCTTCGCTGAAACCGAAGTTACGCATGTCTTCAATGCGCATCGGATAAAGGATGCCGAGAAGATGATCGACTTCGTGCTGCACCACACGCGCATGAAAGTCTTCGACGGTGCGATCGATCCGCTTTGCGAATGGGTCCACGCCGCGGTAACGCAGGCGCTTGTAACGCGGAACCAGACCTCGCATGCCGGGAACTGAGAGACAGCCTTCCCAGCCCTCCTCCATTTCGTCTCCAACCGGCACCAGCTCCGGATTGATGAGCACCGTATGCGGAACCGGCTCTGCTTCGGGGTACCGCGGATTCGATTCGACACCGAAGATCACTACCTGCAGGTCGACGCCAATCTGCGGCGCCGCGAGCCCCGCACCATTGAGTGCAGCCATCGTATCGTTCATGTCCACGATGAGCTCGTGTATCTCGCGCGTGTCCAGCGTCTCGACGCGACGTGACACTCGCAGGAGACCGCGATCTCCCATCCGAAGCACCGGCCTAACCGCCATCGAGCGACACCAGGCAGTCGATGATCTTGTGTACACGCGCGAGCGCCTGGCGCGACACGGCATTGATGTCGGCGAGCTTGATGCCGGTCGCGCTATCAGCGCGACCGGCCGCATGGTTCACGATCACTGCCAGCGCCGCATAGCAGACGCCGAGCTCACGCGCGAGGGCTGCTTCGGGCATGCCCGTCATGCCCACCATGTCCGCCCCGTCGCGCTCGTAGCGGTTGATCTCGGCAGCGCTCTCGAGCCGGGGCCCTTGCGTTGCGGCGTAGGTTCCACGGTCCGCGATCGGTTCACCTGCTTCGCTTGCGGCGCGCAGCACGCGTTGGCGTAGCCCCTCACAGTAAGGCTGCGTGAAATCGACATGGACGACGCTGCGGTCGTCACCGTGGAAGTACGTGAACTCGCGTCCGTAGGTGTAATCGATGATCTGATCGGGTATCGCCAGCGCACCAGGTCCGAGATCGGCGCGGATGCCGCCCACAGATGCAACCGCCACCATGTATTTCACGTCGTGCTGCGCGAGCGCCCAGATGTTGGCGCGATAGTTCACCCTGTGCGGGGGAATGGTGTGGCCGTAACCATGACGCGCGAGAAACGCAACCTGCACCCCCCGGATGGTTCCGAACGTGATCGCGCCCGATGGATCTCCGTAGGGCGTTCGCATGACTTCCCGCCGCGCGACTTCCAGATTCGCGAGCTGCGTCAAACCACTGCCGCCGATGATTGCCAACATCAGGAGTTTTTCACCGCGTAAACAGCCGGAAGATTGCGCCAGGCGCCCTGAACGTCCATGCCAAAGCCGAAGACGTAACGATCGGGCAGGCGTATGCCGACGAAGTCGGCGCGTACCGGCTTGTCGCGCCCAATATCCTTCTCGGAAAAGACTGCGATATGCACGTCACGGGCCCCGCCCTCCAGAAGCTTTATACGCACGGCTGCGAGGGTATGACCCTCATCCAGAATATCGTCGATGACCAGAACGGAACGATCGGCAACAGCAGTCCCGGGGCTCACCTTCCACGATATTTCTCCGCCGACCGTGGCCGAGCCGTAGCGCGTCACGTCGAGGTAATCGAGCTCCAGAGGAAATCGGAGCTGCGGCAGAAGGTGGCCTGCGAAGATGACGCTGCCGCGCATCACGGCAAGCACCACCGGATGGCGCTCTCGAAGCACCGCAGTAATTTCTCGCGCCATGCGCGTAACTTCGTCGGTTACGCATTGCGCGGAGCAGACTTCTTCAGCGTTTTCGAGTATGCGCCAGGCTTCTTCGGGACCGACGTTCAATTTGGTTTCGCTGATGCGCGGGTAAATACAGGCGCAACTATATCAGCGCCCCCGCGAGCACACCGAGTTCCGCTTATTCGGGGACCTTGCAGCCCATCGACCGCAGATAACCGCGGAATTCCGCCCCGACTTCCGGGTGTTTGACGGCGAAAGCCAGATTCGCCTTCAAGTAATCGAGCTTGCTCCCGCAGTCGTAGCGCACGCCTTCGAACTCGTAGGCGAATACGTCTTCTTCCTGAAGCAGCGCCGCAATCGCATCGGTCAACTGAATTTCGCCGCCAGTGCCGGGCGTCTGATGCTGAAGGTGATAGAAAATTCGCGGCGTCAGGATGTAGCGTCCGACCACGCCGAGTGTGGACGGGGCCTTGTCCGGCTCCGGCTTCTCGACGATGCCGCCGATGCGGTGGGGAGAGCGCGAATCACCTTCGGTACGAATGATGCCGTAGCGCTTCGTTTCCTCGCGTCCGACGTTCTGCACGGCGACTATGGAGCGGCCGACCCGGCCATAAAGGGACGCCATCTGGGAAAGCACGGGCGTTTCGGCGTCGATCAGGTCATCCGCGAGCACGATCGCGAAAGGATTGTCGCCCACCACCGGAAGCGCGCATAAGACTGCATGCCCGAGACCCAGCGCCTCGGGCTGTCGGACATAAACGCACGAGACGTTCTTCGGGACGACTTCCCGTACTGTCTGCAGAAGGTCGTGTTTACCGCGCTGTGAAAGCTCAGCTTCGAGCTCGGCAGCCTTGTCGAAATGATCTTCGATCGCGCGTTTTCCACGACCGGTGATGAAGATCATTTCGGTCATGCCCGCGGCCACCGCTTCCTCCACCGCGTACTGGATGAGCGGCTTGTCCACGACCGGCATCATCTCCTTCGCGCTCGCCTTCGTGGCTGGCAGGAAACGGGTGCCCATGCCCGCAACAGGGAATACAGCTTTAGTGATCTGGTTCATGTGATTTCGATTCCATCTGGCCGAGCAACTTAAGCAAGTCCTGTTCCTCCAGCATCACTATACCAAGCGATTGCGCCTTCTCATACTTGCTGCCCGGATCGGCGCCGACGACGACGTAATCAGTCTTCTTCGAAACGCTGGCCGTCACACGCCCCCCTTCTGCTGCGATGCGTGCCGCCGCGTCGTCACGCGAGAGTCTCGGCATCGCACCTGTTAGGACGAAACTCTTCCCGGTAACTTTGCCCGCGTGAGTCACCTTGCGCGCCGGGCTCTCCGGCTGCACGCCTCGCGCAAGCAGCGCCGCGATGACTTCGCGATTGTGAGCCTGAGCAAGAAAGTTGGCGACGCTCTGGATGATTTCAGGCCCCACCCCTGGCAGCACCGGCTCGAGCAAGGCTTCGGTTCGAGCGCGGCGGCGCGTGTTCTCTTTCTGGACCGCATCCTTCTCCGCGATCAGGGCCTGCCAGTCGCGCTCTTCCAGAAGCGCCGCGGCCGAGCCGAAGTGCTGCGCAAGCAGCTTCGCCACTTCCTCACCCACGTGGTGCATGCCGAGCGCATAAATGAACCGCGCAAGTGTGCGTCGCTTGCTCGCCTCGATCGCAGCGACGACGTTTGCAGCCGATTTTTCAGCCATGCGCGGAAGCTCGGCGAGCGTCGCGACGTGGAGGGTAAACAGGTCAGCCGGCGTATGAACCCGCCCGCTTTCGACGAGCTGATCCACCAGCTTGTCACCGAGTCCTTCGATATCCATCGCCCGGCGGGATGCGTAATGAAGAACTGCCTGCTTTCGCTGCGCGCCGCAGTAGAGGCCGCCTGTGCAGCGGAACACCGCTTCACTCTCGATGCGCTCGACTTTCGATTTGCAAACCGGACAGCGGGCTGGCATCTCAAATTCCGCCACGCCGGAGCTGCGCATATCAGCAAGCACGCGCGCGACTTCAGGAATCACATCCCCCGCACGGCGCACGATCACGGTGTCGCCGACCCGCACGTCCTTCGCACGAACCTGATCGAGGTTGTGAAGCGTTGCGCTGGTGACCGTTACGCCGCCTACAAATACAGGCGCAAGTTTCGCAACCGGCGTCAAAGCGCCGGTGCGGCCCACCTGCACCTCGATATCCATGACCTCGCTCGTTGCTTCTTCGGCGGGAAATTTGTGAGCGAGCGCGAAGCGCGGCGCTCGAGAGACGAAGCCAAGCCGCCCCTGCGCGGCGAGCGCATTCACCTTGTACACGACGCCGTCGATATCGTATGGGAGCGCGGCCCGCTTTTCCCCGATCTGCGCGTAATACTCTAGGACACCAGTGAGGCCATCAACCACGCTGCGTTCAGCGGCCACGCGAAAGCGGTTGGCCGCAAGAAAGTCGAGCACCTCACTATGACGCGCGAAAGTGGGAGCACCAACTGCCGCGCCTATCCCGTAAGCGAAGAAAGCGAGCCGTCTATCGGCCGTCACTCGCACGTCCAGTTGCCGCAGTGCACCCGCGGCAGCGTTTCGCGGGTTCACAAATTCACGCTCGCCCTTGTCACGCTGGCCGCGGTTGAGCGCCTCGAAATCGCGCTTGAGCATGAGCACCTCTCCCCGCACTTCTATGAGCTCAGGGGGTGATGTTGCCGAAAGCTTGAGCGGAATCGCCCGAATCGTGCGAACGTTCGCTGTCACGTCTTCGCCTACATAGCCGTCTCCGCGCGTCGCACCGGCTATGAGCAGACCGCCCGCGTACGTGAGGCTGATCGCAAGCCCGTCGAACTTCGGCTCCGCGGCGTATTCAACGGCGTCCTGGGATAACCCCTCACGCACCCGGCGATCGAATGCAGCAACTTCACGGCCTTCGAAGGCGTTGCTGAGAGAGAGCATCGGAAGGCGATGTGTGACCGCGCCGAACTGGTTCTGCGCGTCCACGCCGACCCGCTGCGTAGGCGAATCCGGCGTGATGAGGTCGGGGAACTCGGACTCGAGCGTCTGGAGCTCGCGAAAGAGTCGATCGTACTCCGCGTCCGAGACCAGCGGGTCGTCGAGCGCGTGATACTGGTGGTTGTGGCGCTCTATTTCTTCGCGCAGCGCACCGACACGGCGGCGCACGTCACGCGAAACGGTCATGAAAAGAGTCGCAGCGCCCGTTCACTGCCCGGCGGCATCCCGCGGGCCTGCATTTTTTCGTGGATCGAGGTGAGCTGCTGCTGGATGACCCGCACCGCGTTGTCGCTCAGCGGTACCCGGTTATCGTCGACGAGCGTGCCGCCAAGACCTTCGCTCAGCTCGAGCCCGACTGCGAGCATGTGCGCGAGCGCAGCCTCGCCGTCGGCGACGCGAGGCACGTCGAGGAGGAGCGTCACGCCCTCGGTACTCAGGTGCTTGATCTGCTCAGGCAGAAACGGCGCAGGCTCGTGGTTGTCGAGGGTGAACAGCGTCTGGCGCGCCTCGTCCCGATAATGAAAGACGCCCTCAGGTTCGAGCTTGAACCCGGCGCTCTCGGCAAGCGTCCGGATTCGAGTCCCGCTGAATTTGCCGCCACCCGCGATGATGTTGATGCCGATCGCGATATCCACGTCTGCGCAGAACGCGTCGAGCTCACGCGCTCTCACAAGACCGGCTTCGATATCCGGGCACGTCGCATGCGCGGAGAATCGCTCGGCGCATTCCTGTGCCGCTGCACAGAACGTCGTCAGTGTTCCGAGGTCGACAGGCCCGCGACGGTTGACGAGCTGCACGGCCAGTCGCAAGTGCGCGTAGCGGCCGCCACTCAGGCGCGCGGCCTCCTCCCACGCCGAAGCGGCGAAACTGTAGCCTGCCACGCGGAAGCGGCGGCCACACGTCGCTGCCTTCGTATGAAGCTCCGCGAGCCCCGCGGCGCTGATCGGCTCCGTAGAATCCACGCACACCACGAAATCGATTTCAGGGTCGAACCCCGGAACCGGCGGCAGCGTGCGCCCGTGGCTCACGTGCTCTTCATCGCGCGGCGACACGTGCGCGGCCTGCATCGGTACGGCATCGGCGCCGCTCATCGTAGGCTCGACGCGCACGTCGCCGCTGCCTGGCAGCGCGGCACGCACCGGCGGGGCCTCGCGCAGCAGCACATCCTCGTGCTTCTCGCCAAAGGCATCTTCGAGACTGCGCCTCAGGCGCCACTGCTGGAGCCAGTTGAAAGCAACGACTCCGCCGACGACGATGAGACCGATGATCAGCAGGCTCACCTGCAACTCGCTCATGCGAAGCGCCCCTGGTTTACTATGCCGCAACCTCTTCGGTGAGCTTCATCGCCTCTTCGACGTCGACCGCCACGACGCGCGAGACGCCGGGCTCCTGCATCGTGATGCCGAGAAGCTGATTCGCAATTTCCATGGTGATCTTGTTGTGGCTGATGAAGAGGAACTGCGAGTTCTCGGACATCTGCCGCACGAGGTCGCAGAAACGAACCGTATTGTGGTCGTCGAGCGGCGCATCGACTTCGTCCAGCAGGCAGAAAGGCGCCGGATTGAGCTGAAACATCGCGAACACGAGCGAAAGCGCCGTCAACGCCTTTTCGCCACCCGAAAGGAGATGGATCGAGCTGTTCTTCTTTCCCGGCGGCTGCGCAATCACCTGCACGCCGCTGTCCAGGATTTGCTCACCCGTGAGCACGAGCTTCGCGTGTCCACCCCCGAAGAGCGTGGGGAACATACGGCTGAAGTGGGCGTTAACCTGGTCAAACGTCTCCTGCAAGCGCTCACGTGTTTCACGGTCGATGCGCCGGATCGCATCTTCGAGCGTCGACATGGCTTCGGTCAGATCTTGAGACTGGACGTCGAGATACGTCTTGCGCTCCTGAGCGGTCTGCAGCTCTTCGAGCGCGGCAAGGTTGACTGCACCCAACGCCCTGATTTCTTCGTTGAGCCGCGAAATCTCGCTCTGAAGCGCACCTGAGCGCGTGCCTTTCGCCAGCACCGCACGTAAGCCCTCTTCGTCTGCGCCGGATTCCGCAAGCTGCTGGGCATATTGATCTTCCGTGAGCCGCGCTTCCTGCTCTTTCAGCCTGACCTCATTCACGCGCTCGCGCAGCGGCGCCAGGCGCTGCTCGGAGGTGAGCCGCTCCTGCTCGACCTCCTTCAGCCTGGTTTCCTTGCTTTCCACGCTGTCGCGTGCTTCGGCGAGCGCCTGTTCGCGAACGCCGCGCAGGCTCAAAGCCTCCTGCAGCTGCGCTTGCCACGGCGTTTCGTCACATCCCGAAAGGGTTTCTTCTTGCTCGGCAACGTTAGCAGTCAGCGCAGTGTTTTGCTCCGTGAGCCTGCAGATGGCGTTCTCAGCCTCGATAATTTTCGCTTCTGCCGCGCGCGACTCGAACAACGCCTCGTGATGCGCGTGCTGCGCCATCCTGACCGCTTCGCGCTGCAGAGCCAGGGCCGAATCGGCGCTTGCGTAGAGCTCCGAGGCCACTTGGACTTCGCCGCGGAGCGCTGCACTCACGCGGGCAAGGCCCTCCTGATTGGCTTCGGCTTCCTGTCGATGCGCGGTTTCGGTTTCAACGTGCTCGCCGATTTCCTCGAGCTCGATGGCGATCTTTTCACCGCGCTGGGTCAGACGCTGCGCCTGTTCGGAAAGCTTGAGCGCCTCGAGCTGAAAGCTGTGGTGGCGCTGCTGCGATTCGCCGACGGATTGCCGAAGCGCCGCAATCGTAGTCTTCTGTACCGCAATACTTTTTTCGGCCGCTGCCACATCTGTCTGCACCCGCGGAAGGGTACCGCGCTCCGCATCCGCCTCACCGTGCAGCTGCTCGATTTCACGCTGGCGTGAAAGTACGCCGTGCAACTCGGAGTCGGGTGCGTGAAAGTTCAGGCTTTCGCGCGTGTACGTGTGCCCCTCGCGTGTTACGAGTACCGCACCCGGCGGCAGCTCACGGCGCAGCGCCAGACCCGCGGCCGCGTCGGGCAGCACGTATACGTTGTGAAGCCAATCCTCGAGCACACCCGCAAGCCGCGGATCGCGACAAGTGACGTAGCGGCGCAAGGGCTCGGCACCGGCAAAATCTAAAGAGCTTGGAGCACCCTCCCCGGCGCTGACGTCGACCACACTCATCTTCCCGGGCGGGGGATCAGAGAACCACTCGGCCGCCTGTTCGAAATCGTCGAGCGCGATTCCATTAAGACGTTCACGCAACACCGCTTCGAGCGCATCTTCCCAGCCCGGCTCGGTCGTCACGCCCTGCCACAGCCGCGGAGCGGAATCGAGGCCGCGCGCTGAAAGCCAGCCCTGAAGCTCGGCCCCGCGTGAAATGCGCTCCTGGAGTTGCGACAGCGCTGCAATGCGGGCTTCGAGGCCGGTCATGCGTTGATTGGCTGCCTCCAGCATGTCGTTTTGTAATCGGAGCGTCTGCTCGAGCGCCGGCAGCGCCTTCTCACTCTCGTCGAGGCTCAGCCGCTGACGCACAAGCGTCTGCTCGACCTCATGGGCCTCGACTATGACACGCGCAAGCGCCCCCTCATCAGGCACCGGCAGCTCCGACTGCTCTTCGTGCAGCCGCGCTTCGCGGTGGGAGAGCTGCTCCAGCACACGCGCGGCATGTTCTATTTTTGTGCGCTCGATGTTCAGCGCCTGCTCCGCGCGTGCGAGCGCACTTCCGAGCTCGTCGCGGCGCATGCGCGTTGCGCGATACGCTTCCTCAGCAACGGGCACCTTCTCCGCTTCTAATGCAAGGCTCTCCTGCGAGCCGTGGAGGCGCACGCGCGTGTCTGCGCTCTGCATTTGCCACTGCTGCAGGTTCGCCTGCGCCGTGACAAGCTCCGACTCGCCGGTCGCAAGCTGCACGCGCAGATTCGAGATTTGATGCTCGATCCGGCTGCGGTTCTCGCGGACATGCGAAATCTGCTGCTCGAGTCGGGCGACTTCCGCATTAATCTCGTAAAGCGCACCTTGAGCCGCGTGCATCGTATCGCCTGCGCGGTAGTGCTCTTCGCGCAGCGCTTCCACACGCTTTTCAGCGTCCCGGAGCTTCGCGGTTTCGGCTTCGAGCTCGACGCCGAGACGCTCGATCTCCCGCGTGTACCGGGTGCGCGCTGACGCCGCTTCCTGCCTGCGCGTGAGCCACAGCAACCCTTGCGTCGTATTGAGCTCGCCCTGAAGCTCGTGGTAGCGCTTCGCCACCTCAGCCTGACCCTGAAGGTGGTCGAGCTGCTTTACGAGCTCCTGCCGGATGTCTTCTACGCGCAGAAGATTTTCACGCGTATCTTTGAGCCGGAGCTCTGTTTCGCGGCGGCGCTCGCGGTATTTTGAAACGCCTGCAGCTTCTTCGAGGAAAACCCGAAGTTCCTCGGGTTTCGCTTCGATGACGCGCGAGATCATGCCCTGTTCGATGATCGCGTAAGCCCGGGCGCCTAGCCCGGTGCCCAGGAAAATATCGGCGATGTCTCGCCGGCGCACGTGCATGTTGTTGATGTAGTACGACGAGTCGCTATCCCGCTGCAACACGCGCTTGATTGAAATCTCCGCATACTGCGACCACTGGCCCGCCGCTTTCCCGAGGCTGTTGTCGAAGACGAGTTCGACGCTCGCGCGATTGACAGGTTTGCGCTGACCTGAGCCGTTGAAGAGCACGTCCTGCATCGTCTCGCCACGCAGGTGCTTGGCTGAAGTCTCGCCGAGAACCCAGCGCACCGCATCGATGATGTTGGACTTGCCGCAACCGTTCGGCCCGACGATGCCGACGAGCTGACCTGGGGTGGGAATGCGCGTGGGATCTACGAAGGATTTGAAGCCGGCAAGGTTGATCTGTGTCAGGCGCACTGTTTCGGCTACCGGTGAGGTTTATAATTCGCGTGCAGATTACCGCCAAGATTCTAACTGATTTCCCACACGACGCATGTCCTCGCAGCCCGCCCGCACGCTCGAAACTTTTGCGAATCCGACGCCGCTTCGCGACTATCGGATACACATGGAGATTCCGGAGTTTACGTGCCTCTGCCCCAAGACCGGGCAGCCCGATTTCGCAACGCTCGTGCTCGATTACGTACCCGAGACGCTGTGCGTCGAGCTGAAGAGCCTCAAACTTTATATCTGGTCGTATCGCAACGAGGGCGCTTTCCATGAAGCGGTCACCAACCGCATACTCGACGATCTCGTCGCAGCGACACAGCCGCGTTACATGCGGCTGACGGCACGATTCTTTGTGCGCGGCGGAATCTTCACGACAATAGCAGCGCAACACGTTAAGGTTGGATGGGAGATCGCCTCGCTGACGCTGCTCGACGACGGTGACGCGCTGGGACCTACGCGCTAGGCTCGACTTATAATTTCACGTTGTCCACGCGGCCCGCAGCCACGCCACGACTTTAAGAGAAGATACAACGCTTCGTGAACCCACGCCTCGACAGGCTGCAGAGCTACCCGTTTCAAAAACTCACCGCACTGCTTGCGAACTCACCGCCTCCGGCGGACCGCAAGCCCATTCCGCTGCACATCGGCGAGCCCAGGCACGAGACGCCTGAATTCATCACGCGCGCTCTTGCTGAAAACCTCGGTGGATTCGCGAGCTATCCGGCAACGATGGGGACCGAAGCGCTGCGGGAAGCGATCGCCGGCTGGCTGCAGCGGCGCCATGGGCTCGAGCGCATCGACCCCGCAACACAGGTACTTCCGGTGAACGGCAGCCGGGAGGCGCTCTTTGCGATTGCCCAGGCAGTCATCGACACAACGCGAACGCTGCACCCGATCGTGGTGTGCCCCAATCCTTTCTATCAAATCTACGAAGGCGCAGCGATCCTCGCTAATGCCGCGCCTGCATACCTCAATAACGTCTCGCAGCGTAGCTACGCTTTCGACTGGGACTCGCTGCCGCGAATGCTGTGGGAACGCGTGCAGCTGATATACGTCTGCTCACCTGGAAACCCTACAGGGCACGTGATGCCGCTCGAAGAGTGGAAGCGGCTATTCGAGCTTTCGGATGAATATGGCTTCGTGATCGCGTCCGACGAATGCTACTCGGAGATCTACTTCGACGAAGGAAAACGTCCGCTAGGCTCGCTCCAGGCAGCGAAGCAGCTCGGGCGAGACGGATTTCCGCGGCTCATCGCGTTCTCGAGCCTCTCGAAGCGATCTAATGTGCCGGGTATGCGCTCTGGCTTCGTTGCGGGCGATGCGGAGATCCTTAGGAAATTTTTCCTATACCGCACCTATCAGGGCTGCGCGATGAGTCCCCCGATCCAGGCTGCGAGCACTGCCGCCTGGCAGGATGAAACGCATGTGGTCGAGAACCGGCGGCTGTATAAGGAAAAGTTCGACACGGCGCTCGAGATTCTCAAGCCGGTGTTCGACGTCGAAAGACCCGACGCCGCGTTTTATCTGTGGGCGCGAACACCGATGCCGGATCCAGAATTCACCCGGCGGTTGCACGAAGTACAGGGCGTCACCGTGCTTCCTGGCAGCTACCTGGGACGCGAAGCGCACGGAATCAATCCCGGGGACCGCCGTGTGCGCATCGCGCTCGTCGCGTCGACCGAAGAGTGCGCCGAGGCGGCGCGCCGTATCAGGGACTTCGCAACAAGCTTGCGAAAAGGACAATAAATGCTGCAACTACGAGCAGTCATCAACGCAGCGTGGGAAGAACGAACGAGCATTACACCGACGAACGCTCGCGGGGAAGTTCGCGATGCCGTGGGTGAGACCATCGCCGAGCTCGATTGCGGCCGCTTGCGTGTTTCAGAGAAGGTTGGTGGCGACTGGGTCACTCACCAATGGGTGAAGAAAGCCGTGCTGCTCTCGTTCCGGCTGCAGGAGAACGAAGTCCTTTCCGACGGCTACTCGCGTTACTACGATAAGGTCCCTTCGAAATTCGCGGGCTATGACGCTGCCCGATTCGCGGCAGCGGGGTTTCGCGCAGTGCCTCCGGCGGCGGTGCGCCAGGGCGCTTACATCGCGAAGAATGTCGTGCTGATGCCGTCGTTCGTGAACATCGGCGCATACGTCGACGAAGGCACGATGGTCGATACGTGGGCGACCGTCGGATCATGCGCGCAGATCGGTCGCAACGTTCACCTGTCCGGGGGCGTTGGGATCGGCGGTGTGCTCGAGCCGCTTCAGGCGAACCCGACCATTATCGAAGACAACTGCTTCATCGGCGCACGCTCCGAGATCGTTGAGGGTGTAATCGTGGAAGCGGGTAGCGTCGTGTCGATGGGTGTTTTCATCGGGGCGAGCACCAAGATCTACCGCCGCGACACGGGAGAAGTGCTGTATGGCCGCGTGCCCGCGGGTTCCGTCGTAGTGTCCGGGTCGCTTCCGTCCGCTGATGGCCGCTGCAATCTATATTGCGCCGTCATCGTGAAGCAGGTCGACGCAGGTACGCGCGCGAAGACGAGCATCAACGAGCTCCTGCGGAGCGATTGACATCAAAATAGCGCCGCGAGGCGCATCAGCGCGCCATTACGCACGGGGCGAAGAGAGCGAAGCGGCGTAGATTCTTCCCGGCCCTTGCTCCTGCGCCAAGCGAAGGACCGTCGTGGATATTACGTAGCCGCGACAGCGCGCATAAGCGCGCCCTTGCGCGCCGAAGGAGCGGCGTAGGCCTTTCTGGCACAATACCAGCGCCGCCCGGCACGAGACCGGTTGTGCATGCTTTAGCATTCGGGGAGCCGCCATGTTCGTCAGATCGCTTTTCAAGTTGATGTCCGACACGCAGGCGTCGGACCTCTTCTTCACTGCCGGCGCGCCCGTACAGATCAAGATCAAAGGCGAAGTCGTTCCAGTCGACACGACGATTCTCGACGCCGCGCGCATGAAAGAGATCGCCCACGAGGCGATGACGCCGGAACAGATCACGGTGTTCGAGCGTGACCTCGAGATCAACTTCTCCCTCGTAGAACAAGGTGTAGGCAGCTTTCGTGTCAACATCTTCCGCCAGCGCGGTGCATGCGGGATGGTGATCCGGCACATCAAGGTCGACATCCCCTCGATCGAGTCGCTGCGTCTTCCGACAGTTCTGAAGGATGTCGTCATGGAGAAGCGGGGGCTCATCCTCGTCGTCGGCTCCACGGGTTCCGGGAAATCCAGCACTCTGGCGGCGATGATCAATCATCGCAACCAGACGACGTCGGGCCACATCCTCACGATCGAAGACCCGATTGAATTCATGTACCGGCATGCAAAAAGCATCGTGAACCAGCGCGAAGTCGGCATCGATACGCGTTCGTACCACAATGCGCTCGTGAACGCGATGCGCGAAGCGCCTGACGTGATACTCATCGGTGAGTGCCGCGACCGCGAGACGTTCGGCGCGGCGCTGCAATATGCGCAAACCGGTCATCTGTGCCTGTCCACGATTCATGCAAACAACAGCTACTACGCGCTCAACCGCGTGATCAATCTCTTCCCTCACGATGCACGCGACAGCCTGCTCATGGATCTTTCGGTGAGCCTGAAAGCGGTCATTTCACAGCGCCTTGTGCATGACGTGAACGGCGACATCGTGCCGGCCGTCGAGCTCATGCTGAATACTCAGCACATTCAGGAGCTCATCAAAGACGGCGAGATCGACCGCATCAAGGACGCCATGGAGCAAAGCCTCGCGCCGGGCTCGCAGACCTTCGAGCAGGCACTCTTCCGTCTTTACCAGGCGGGACAGATGACGCTCGAAGAGGCGATGGCCAACGCAGATTCGCCGACGAACCTTCACTGGCTCATCAACAACGCCAAGTCAGCGCCTGAACCGAGCGCGGCCACCTCTCCCGGCAGCCCCTCCGCGCCGCGTCCGCCCGCGGCGCCGCCGGGCGATCTTTCGAGCATCCACCTCAATCTGGATGCGCTCGGCTGAGCGCATCTCGCCGCGTCAGACACTGCGCTTGGCGTTGCGTCGATCAGCGCGCCGCCTGGAAACGGCAGGCGTCTGCTTCGGGCACGGCACGACAAACGCGCGGGACGAAGCAGCATGGCTCGTTCTTCACGCGCTTCACCTGCCGCCGGACGATCCCGCAGCCGACCTGGCCCGTGTCCTCACACCTGCTGAAATGGTGCGTGTAGAGGCACTGATCGAAGAGCGCGTGCGCACTCGAAAACCCGCCGCTTATCTCACCCATGAGGCGTGGCTGGGCGATTATCGTTTCTACGTCGATGAGCGCGTGATCGTGCCGCGCTCGTATATTGCGGAGCTTCTGCGGCAAGACCTGCGGCCATGGATCGCGAATCCCGCACAAGTACGTCACGTGCTCGATCTCTGCACAGGCTCCGCGTGCCTTGCGATTTTGCTTGCAAAGACCTTTCGAAACGCACGGATTGATGCTGCGGATATTTCGCCCGCTGCGCTCGAGGTCGGGCGACGTAACGTGCGGGACTATCACCTTGGGGCGCGGATTCGGATTGTTCGATCGGACCTCTACGCGCGCATCCGCACGCGTCGCTACGATCTCATCGTGTCGAATCCGCCGTATGTGCGCGAGGCGGTGATGCGAAAGCTTCCGGCAGAGTACCGGCGCGAGCCTGCGCTCGCACTCGCCGGCGGCCACGACGGCCTCGATCTCGTGAGAACCATCGTCTCGCAGGCCCGGGCGCACCTTACCGAAGGTGGATTACTGGTGGTCGAAGTAGGTCACAATCGCAAGCGCGTCGAAAAGGCTTTCCCGACGCTGCCGTTCATGTGGCCAGCGACGAGCGGCGGCGACGACTGTATTTTTACGATTACGCGAGAGGCGCTGAATGTTGCGTCTCGGGCGCATTCACCTCGAGCCACGCGAGAAGGCGCTTCACCTCGGCCGCGGGGAGCGGGGTCACCTGCCCGCGCTTCAGGCGCGGCGGCAGCTCGACAACGCCGAAACGCACGCGCATCAGGCGGCTCACGGTAAGCCCAAGCGCCTCGAACATGCGGCGCACGACGCGATTGCGCCCTTCACGAAGAACGATGCGATACCAGTGGTTGGTGCCTTCGCCGCCTTCGTCGCGCACCGAGATGAACGCGGCAATGCCGTCGACCAGCTCGATTCCATTCTCGAGCCGGGCGATCTGTGCCGGCGTCAACACACCGACAATACGTACCGCGTATTCGCGCTCCACGGCGAAGCGTGGGTGCATCATGCGGTTGGCGAGCTCTCCCGACGTGGTGAAAATGAGAAGGCCGGACGTGTTGTAGTCGAGTCGGCCCACCGCCAGCCATTTTGCGCCGCGCAAGCCGGGTAGCTGATCGAAGACGCTCGAGCGCCCTTCCGGGTCGTCATGCGAGACGATTTCTCCTTCGGGCTTGTGATACAGGAGCACGCGCGGGACGCGGCTCGTGGATGGCCAGCGTATGACCTTGCGTCCAATGCGAATGACGTCGGTTTCCTGCACGCGTGCACCGATGGTCGCGACCGCGCCGTTCACGGTGACCTTGCCCTCGCGAATCCACTCTTCCATCGCGCGGCGCGAGCCGAGGCCGTTTTGCGCAAGCAGCTTATGAAGCTTTTGCGAGGGTGCGTCGAGTCCCTCACCGGCTTCGCCCGCGTCATCTGCGCCTCGGGTATGCGCACCGCGTGCCGCTGCGCGTTCGGCAATCTTGCGCGCCGGCGACCGCAGCGGACCTCTTCGCTGCGTCCGCGCGCGTTTCTCTCCGGGGCGTTGGGCCATCCGTCAGGTATCCCGACGCTCTAGGACGGCCTGAGCGAGCGTGCCGCTGTCGACGTGCTCGAGCTCGCCGCCGACCGGGAGCCCGCGTGCGATGCGGCTGACCTTCACACCTTTGGCGCGCAGCAGCTCACCGACGTAGTGCGCGGTCGCTTCACCTTCGACTGTAAAGTTCGTCGCAAGGATGGCTTCTCGTACGACGCCATCCGATGCGCGCTTCACCAGACGCTCGAGATGAATTTCGCGCGGACCAATCCCGTCGAGCGGTGAAAGCGCACCCATCAGAACGAAATAGAGGCCCTGGTAACACTGCGCCTGCTCCATCATAAGGAGATCTGCAGGCGATTCCACCACGCAAAGAAGCGAGACGTCACGGCGCGGGGAGCGGCAGAGAACGCACACCGCCTCCTCCGAGTAGCTGTTGCACTTGTCGCAGTGGCGAATACGCTCGAGCGCAAGCCCAAGCGCCTGCGCGAGACGCTGTGCGCCGGGTTTATCACGCTGAAGCAAGTGATACGCCATGCGCTGCGCGGACTTTGGCCCGACGCCAGGCAGGCACCGGAGGGCTGCGATGAGCTCATCGAGTGAAGACGGCGCCTTCACAAAAAGCAGGGATGAGGGATCATCGAAGGGATGAGGGCAGAGGGATGAGGGATGATGAGGGCGGTGGGAACGTGGCGGCTGCGGGGGGAATGAGGAAAAGGCGCAGTCGTAGCGTTGCGCGGCTCGGCCCTCATCCCTCATCCCTGTTCTTCAGAACGGCATCTTGAAGCCGGCAGGCAGCGGCAGTCCCGCCGTCACTGCGCCCATCTTCTCCTGGACAGTTGTTTCGACACGCCTGACCGCATCGTTGACGGCCGCGGCGATCAAGTCCTCGAGCATGTCCTTATCGTCTTTCAGGAGGCTGTCGTCGATCGACACGCGTTTCACGTCGTGGCGGCATGTCATCACGACTTTAACAAGACCCGCGCCGGACTGGCCTTCGACTTCGGTCGACGCGAGCTGCTCCTGCACCTTCTTCATGTTTTCCTGCATCTGCTGCGCCTGTTTCATCAGGCCTGCGAGCTGTCCCTTCATGTGTCGTCCCTCACTGTAGCGGTTTGATCGCGCTCACCCGGCCGCCGAAATCGTTGACGAGCTCCTGAACGAAAGGGTCCTGACCAATCTCTTCTACGGCTTTCGCCTGCTGCAGCTGGCGCTCGCGCGCAGCCACCTCGATCGGAGATGCGCCGCTGCCGTCGCCGAGCGTGATCGAGATCTGTAGCTCGGCGCCGAAGTGCTTGCGTAAAGCGCTCTTCAGGCGCTCCTGATACGACTTTTCGAGGAACTTCTCGTGTGCGCGAGGCAGCCGGAGCTCGATTCTGCGCGCGTTCATGCTGACGAGCTCACAGTGCTGCGCAAGCTGCTTTGCCATGGCAACGAGACCGAGCTGCTCGATGATCTCGCTCCAAGAGGCGCCGCTCAAAGCGCGAGCCGCGTTCAAAGCGCTTCCGGGTGCAGTAGCGTCAGCGACGTCCA
>Ga0136611_10000534_pt1 | contig 25242 bp, 22 predicted proteins | sample AntDrymUQ2232306_2_FD_106645 | JGI IMG/M metagenome (GOLD analysis project Ga0136611, IMG submission 106645) | Polar desert sand microbial communities from Dry Valleys, Antarctica - metaG UQ223 (23.06) | ecosystem: Environmental > Terrestrial > Soil > Desert | place: Antarctica: Dry Valley...
AGGGCGCTGCCTGGCGGTTGGCTTCGGTGAATGCATCTCGCGCGGTCAGCTTCCCGGCCTCCACGTCCGCCCATGCGGCGTTGTAGATCCGGTTCGCATCGTTGGTGAGCATGTGGACCTTTTCGCTCTTAGGCACGATGTCGAGCCACAGCTTGTTGTTGGGCGGCGCCATCTTGGGGTCCTTAAAGAGTTTCCCTGCCACGAAGTCCGCAAGCACGCTCTTGCGCCCCGGCAAGTCTGTTCCGAGTCCGGACCAGATCCGTTGCCCCTCCTTCCCTTCCATGAAGGCCACCCACCGGTAGGCTGCGTCGGGCACCTTGCTGCCTTTCCACACTGCTTCTCCACCAGCATTCATGTGCGGCTTGCCGTTCTTCTGAAGCGGAGGTGGCGCGATGTCCCACGGATCGCTCAGCCGTCCGTGGATACGCGCCATCTGCCACGGGCCACTGATGAACATGGAGACCTGTCCATCAGCGAATCCCTGCCAGCTCTTGTGTGTGGCGGGATCGTCCGGCTTCACTGCGACATTCCTCTTGAGCAGGAGGTCTGCGCGGAATTGGGCCGGGTCGAAGTTTTCCGGCTTATCCATGGAGCCTTCGGTGTAGTCGGCATTGAAGGGCTTGCCGCCACCCATCGCTACCCAGGACCAAAACGAGGTGTACGGTCCGTACGCGATCTGACGAGGAGGGGTATCGCGGCGGTTGTTCAGTCTCTCCGCCGCCTGCACGAACGCGTCAAAGTTCCACGTGCCCTTCTCGGCCTGATCTTTGGGCAGCGCGATTCCTGCTTCCTGGAACCGGCGGACGTTGTAGAAAAGGACCTGGGGCCCCAGCTTCCCCACCAGGACGTACGTCTTCCCTTTCCATTTGCCGGTGTCTAGAACGCCTGGTAGGTTGTCGCCGAGATCGGATGTCTTGTCCTTTTGGATATAGCTGTCCAGCTCAAGCAGCGACCCTTCCGACGCAAACGCTCGCACCGCGACACGCACGGTGTCCGGGGAATTGCCCCCTGCCATCATGACCCGCAGACGCTCATCGTAATTGAATGTTGAGTCATTGATGGGCGCGTAATTAATCTCTAGCTTGAGGGTGGGGTGTGCGGTTTCAAACCCGCTCTTCGTCGCCTCCCACGCCACGCGCTCGGTTTCGCCGGCGTAGATCATGTAGGTGACCGTGGTTGGCGCTCCCGATGAGGCCGGAGCGTCGGAGCCGCCTCCCTGTGCTCCGCACGCGGCGACCAGCGACGCGCTGAAGGCAGCACTGGCGCCACCCTCCAGCACGACCCGACGGCGTGTCAGACGCCCACGGTGCGATTCGCGCGGTGCCTTTGATGTCATTCCTGGCTGGATGCGGTCCATCTTTAGTAGCTCCTAGGCCATCATCAGCCCTATCCAGGCAAACGTCAACGGTCACTTTTGGATGGGGCGGATGCGCCCCGCCTGAGGCGGGGCGAGCACACATTTCACGTTATACCCCAAAGTGGATAAGATGGGAAACGATGCCTGCTTAGCCATTGAGAGCACTGGGCGACATTCGACCGATGATTCGTCACCCCCACCTGCTGGCAGTACTCCAGCACGGGGCAGGTAGAGCACTTGGGCAGTGTGCCGGTGCAGATGTGCTTGATCTTGAGGACCGGCAGCGTTGCTCAGGCGACAAGCCGCCGTGCAGCGGCAGACGCGCCGGAGTGAGTGAGCGTCCCTCGAACCATAGGCACGACGCGTGGACATCAGCGCAGCCACCCTGGACACAGGAGGCCGCTGGCGGCGGGCATTTCTCCGCCCTTACGGACTTTCGTGCGCCCGGAAGACACCGCTCAACTCACCTGGAGCGTGCGCAGCACCCGGCGCAGGCATTCCGGCCCCCTTGCCAGCGAGTCCTTGCCCCACGGACTCGTGTGCTCGTAGTACGGGTCCTCCAGCCACCGCCGGATCGCCTGCCACAGCGGGTTCAGCGTCCACGCCAGGTCAAACGTCTTGCGCACGTGAGACGCCGGCAGCAGCGCTGTCCAGGGCTCGACGTACGCGTCCCGCAGGTAGCGGTGCATCGCCGCCGGTGCGTACGTCACCCGCCCTGGCACGCCACTCGGACCGACCAGCCCCGTCTCATACGGCCTGCCGAGGTACTCCAGCATGCGCGTGCCGCTGAAGAACGGGTGCGATACCACCGTGTTGGCCCAGTCATAGTACACGAAGCTGTGCGGCCGCCCGCCAACTTCCTCGAGCGTCACCACCCTCACGTTCGCGTGCCGGAAATCCTGCTGCACCAGCGACGCCGGCACGCCGCTCTCGCACAGACGGCCCACCTGCGCTGTCAATCTTGGCACCGCCGCCTCCAGCTGCGCCAGTTCCTCCGCGGTCAGCCCCGAGGCTGGTCCAGCCGCAGGTACGGCCGGTCTGCCAGCAGCCGCTCGTAATTTCCGGGCAGCGTCTCCGGGCGCTGATCCTCGGTGCCCATCGCCAGCCACCGGCCAAGCTGCCGCGAGCACTCCAGCTGGAGCTGGCCGAAATCCCGCGCCGCATTCTCCCACCGTGAGACGGGCGCACCCCACAGCTCCGTGCCGCCGAAGTCCCGCATCAGCGCCACGTTGCGCGAGGCTTCCCACGCCACCACCTCCGGCACCACATCCGGCCAGCCTTCTGAGAGCGCCGCCAGGAGCGCCGCTTCTCCCGGCGGTCGCGTGTAGCCGCACTTGAGAAAGAAGTCCCCGGCCGCCGTCGGCAGCTTGAGGATCGCCGAGCCGCTCCACGCCCCCTTGACCGGCACCGGCCTGCCCGTGCGCGGCGCCCCCGCATGCACCATCGCCGGATCGGCCCACGCCAGCATCTCGTCCATCCAGCCGCGGCGCTCCCATGCTGGCCGGATCGGCGGCACCGGCGCCGCTCCAGATTGCTCCGCAAACCACCGCTCGATGGCCTCCGCCGCACTGTGCTGCCTCGTCCACTCCTCACCGCACACGTCCCGCAGCTCGTGGAACGTCACCCACCGGCTCCCTGCCGGCGGACGCCACCTCGCGTCGTGCACCTCCGCCTCGCAGACGTGCCCCCCGTCCAGGTCCACCAGGTGCCGCAGCACTGTCGTTCGCGCTCCCAGTCGAGCTTCCGCCTGCTCGCTCAGCGATCCAACCCCTTCGGGCACCCACGTCCCACGCGGCAGCGACAACTGAGGGAGGTGGTGACCCACTTCATCTCTTCCCGGCTCGCCCGCTTCATCTACCAGGAGCAGGACTCGCGCGCCTGCGGCGCCGAGCCGCTCCGTTTCCGGTACCAGCAACAACACGGCCGCTTCGGTTTCCACCACGAGATGACAGAAAGTAGCAACCGCACGTGGTTCGAGCAGTACGGTGTAGGCCACGCCGCGCGGACCCATTACCTCATCGGCGCCGGGTCACCCCCACCTGCTGACAATACTCCAGGACAGGGCAGAGAGAGCACAAAGGTTGCACGCCTTGACAGATGTGCTTGCCGAAGGGGACCAGCAGCTCGTTGATAGTGATCCAATGGGATTCGGGCAGCTTCTGCTCCAGCGCGACCATTGTCTTCTCCGGTGTTGAAGCTGCGACGTAGCCCCAGCGGTTGGTGACCCGGTGGACGTGGATGTCCACGCCGATACGCATCTCGCCGCAGGCTATCCCCAACGCGAGGTTGGCGCATTTCGGGCCGACGCCCTGGAACGAGGTGAGTGTGTCGTAGTCACACGGGAGGTCACCGCCAAACTCGGCTTCAACGCGCTGGGCGATGGCGCGGATCTGGCGCGCTTTGGCTTCGGAGAAGGCGCTCTGGTGAATCAGCGCGTCGATCTCTTGCTCTGACAGCTGGGCCACGTCGGCCGGCGTCGCGGCGCGCTCGAACAACGCGCGCGCCAGGGGCAGCGTCTGCTCATCCCGGGTGCGGATGGAGATGATGCAGGCCACTAGCTGCTGGAAGGGCGTTCCGTAGCCAGCGTCACGCAGCTCAAACAGCGCTGCCTTAGGGTACGGCCGCACCACCTCCCTGATCCGCCGCAACATCTCATCGATGTCGTGCGGCGTCTGATTGGCCATCTGTCAGATAGTCTGCACGCGGCGTACCATTCGGCGCTCGGATGGCTCCTCCTACGCTCACCATCACCAATGATCAGGCGCGCGCCATAGTGCTCCGGGCGCAGGGCTTTGGCGATGCAGCGCTGAGCACGCCAATCGATGTGCTTGACCGGCTGGGCGTGATCCAGCTGGATTCGGTGAACGTCTTGGCGCGTACGCAGGAGATCGTTCCGTTCTCACGCATTGGCCCCTACTCGCTTCAGGACATGACACGCGCGCTCTACAGCGAGCATCGGGGATTCGAGTATTGGGGTCATGCCGCCTCGTGGCTGCCGGTTGACCTGTATCCGTTCTTCCTGTGGCGGATGCAGGTGTACCACGACCGCGATCAGTCCTGGTTCGCCGCCGGGCTGCGCGAAGAGCACGGTCCACTCTATGAGCAGATCCTGGCCCGCATTCGGACTGAAGGGGCGCTCGGCGCGGCGGCGTTTGAAGACACGGAGACGCAGCGCGGCACCTGGTGGGATTGGAAGCCCGCCAAACGGGCGCTGGAAGACCTGTTTGCAAGTGGTCAGCTCACCACCGCACACCGCACCTCCGGGTTCGGCCGGCTGTACGACCTCCCCGAACGCGTGATCCCCGACTATGCCAGCCTAAAGGACCCTGGCCGGCCGGCGGCGCTCCTTCATTTGACGCACCGCGCCGTTCAGGCGCTTGGTGTGGCTACAGCGAAGGAACTGGCGGATTACTTCCGGACGGATGTCGCCGGCACGACGGCGGCGCTGAAGTCATTGGTTGCCGACGGCGCTGCTGTGTCCGTAGGCGTGGAGGGTTGGCCGGCCGCGTATGCTGACCCGGCACGTTTGGCGGGGCCGCTTACCGCTCCCACGCACCGTCCTACCTTTCTGTCTCCCTTTGACAACCTGGTCTGGCACCGAGCACGCACCGAGCGCCTTTTTGGCTTCCACTACCGGATTGAGATCTACACGCCCGAGCCGAAGCGTCAGTTCGGCTATTACGTCCTCCCGCTGCTGGTGGACGGCCGGATAGTGGGACGCGCCGACCTGAAGCTGGACCGTCCTCAGAAGACGCTCATCGTGCGGGCGCTCTTTATCGAACGACCCCGGCTCTCACGCAGGCTGGTCGCCACGGCGGTGCGCACCCTAGCGGCGCACCTCGGCGCGCATACCACCCTAATCGAGCGTGCCGAGCCTGATTCGTATCGCGCAGCCCTAGAATAGGGATGAGATGACGAGGGGGCCACGGCGCCAGGTGCTCGCCGCGTTGCGCGCCGCCTTCCTTGCGATGGCGATCATGGCGGTGCCGGCGCCGGTGGCGTCCGATACTCCTTCCACCTCTTCGGCGGTGGTCGAGGCGTTTGCCCCGGATGCGCCACTCTTTGGGCCGCAGCGCCGCGCACAGCTGGCCAACAGCGTGCTGCACTTCGTCCCCGGCGAAGGAGAGAGCCGGGTAGAAGACGGCGTCTTCACCTTGCCGGTGCCTCTGCCATGGCCACCGGGAGCGGCTAGTCGCAACTGGGAGGGGGCCGTCCCAGCGGGCCTGCCGGTCTTCCTGCTGGCGGCGGTGATGCCCAATGGCGAGTCGCTTGGCAAGCTGCCAGCCGTCCAACTGAACGGCGTCCCGGTGGCTCATATCAAGATGTACGCCGTGCCGGGCGTCCGTCTCTCGGATGGCAAGGGGCTGCAGGACCACACGGCACTGGCGCTCGTGCTGCCACCGCCAGCGCCGGGTAGGCATGTGGTCCAAGTGACGTGCGCCGGCTGCGCGCCGGTGCGCGGCCCCTGGCTCAGCCACGTCAATGCGAAGGAACGGACCTATGTTCTGGACGTGCGTTCGGACGCCACTCCAGCACCGCCGCTCCGCGTCATGGCCGGCAGCGTGCTAGAACGCCGCGTTTTCAGTCAGGCGCTTGGGCGCGAGCTGCCGTACCGTATCTATCTTCCGGCCGGGTACGAGCCACCTCCACTCCCACTCCCTACTCCTCCTCCTTCGGATGGCGCCCTCATGGTCGATCCCTCCGTGGCGCAACCGCTTCAGCCATTGCCGCCGTTGCAGCCCGCCTCACCGCCGCTTAGGCGATATCCGGTGGTGTACTTGCTTCATGGCTTGGGAGGCGGGATGGCACAGTGGTCCCGCCTGGGGCTCGAAGCAGAGCTGGACCGAACGGGTGCTCAGTTCATTGCCGTGATGCCTGCGGGGCGGGCGGGCTACTGGGCTAATCACGCAGACGGTGGTCCCCGCTGGGCAGACTACGTCGCGCACGACGTGGTGAGCCACGTAGACGCCACCTATCGCACTATCGCAACGCGTGAGGCACGCGCCATCGGCGGTATCTCCATGGGTGGGCACGGCGCGCTCCAGGTGGCGCTCAACCATCCCACGCTTTTCGGCGTCATTGGGGCGCACAGTCCTGCGCTCCGGCTGCGCGAGCACGCGCCCGTCTTCCTGGGTGGCGCCCATATGTCCATGCCGCCTGGCCAGCCGGGCGGGCCGGTGACGGAAGCGTACGCCACGCGTGATCCCATTAGTCTGGTAGCGCGCAGCACCATGGCTCACCCGCCGCGCGTGTGGGTAGACACCGGCGAATTAGACGGCTGGTTTGGCCGGGCGGTGGAGCTACGTGCTGCGCTACGCGCGAAAGGTTGGCGCTACGAGTGGGTACCGGCGCCTGGCGGACACGACGCGGAGTACTGGCAGCGCCGAATGCCCGAGTATGCGCGCTGGTATGGCGATCAGCTTCTCCCGCCGGTGGTGGTTAACTTTCCATAACACAGCCGCCACACGGCGGAAGTGTGTCGTTCCTAGAACAAGTACCAAATTGCAACCGTGTATTGGCACGCTCAGAACCGGTTTGTAACCTGGTAGGTCTACGATTGACGGAGATGCGTTCTCGTCGTGGATTCCTGTCCGGTGTGACCTCTGCCGCTGCCGTCACCGCTGTCGCCTCTGTTTCGCCCGCCGTCATCCTGGCGGCCGGTCCGGCGGGGCCGGGACGCAACCTGCTGGCCCTGCAGCCCTTCCCCGCGTCCGAGCGTCCATTTGACGCGGGCGGGCGCAGCGAGCTCGCCAAGGACTTGCTGACCTTCTTTGTGAAGCAAAAGGGGCTGTTCCCCGGCCGCGGCGTGTACCTGCTGCCAGCGGCGCCTTGGGTAGGCGGTTGGGAGCCGGTCTCGCCTCGCATGGCCTGGGACTTCACCATTCCGGCCGGGCAACCGCTGTATCTCCTCGCCGCGGCGGACGTGACCGGCAAACAAGATGCTGCACAGCTGGCATCCGCGACATCCGTGAGCGTCAATGGCACGCCTCTGACGGATCTTGCAGGCTACGCACACGGCGGCGTTGGTGCCCTGCACTCGGGCGAAACCAAGAATCACACCATCCTTGACCTGGTCTTCGCGCCACCTGCGCCGGGCCGCTACAAGGTGGAGGTCAAGACAAGGGTGGCGCAGGGGGCCGTGTCCGCAGCGAGAGCGGAAGGAAACGATCAGAATGCCGGGAATGATGGCGACGCACCGATCCCGGCGGCTCAGCCCACCTTCCAGGATGTCTCCCTGCTGTACGACATCACCATCCAGCCGTCAGACGCATTGGGTTCGCTTCTCCTGCGCGATCCGTCCGGCCGGGTATACGCCACGCACGGTCGTGACCGCCGCCAGGTGCCCGACCCCGAGACGCTTCAGGCGCTGGGTTATCCGGACTGGGCCGTGTTAGGGGTCTCAGAAACGCTGTTGCAGTATCTGCCGGAAGGGGCGCCGCTGCCGTCATTGCGCAACGGCATGCTGGTGCGCGCAGACAATCATCAGGCGGTGTTTCGCCTGGATGGCGGCAAGCGCGCCTGGCAGAGCGGGCTTTCCGTCAGCACCTCTGGCGGGCTCTCACCCGTAGTTGCAGGCGCGTCAGATGATCCCGCGGCCGTGGCGCCCGTCGTTAGGACGGTGGAAGCCGCCGTTCTGGGGGCCATCGCGCCGGTTCTCCAGAGCGACATGCTCCTGAAGGGGAACGCGTCAGATGTCTTCCATGTCGAGAAGGGCGCCTTGCGCAAGATCCCGGATTGGAAGTGGGCGACAGACCGCAAGCTGAACGTCTCGGACACGCTCTTCGTCCCAGACCGGATCATGGCCTCGCTCCCGCAGAACTCGCCGCATTGGATCATTCCCGGCGGCACATTTGAGGACCGCACCTTTGGCAGCGAGGCGCTGGGACGCCAGATGCCGTACCGCGTCTTCCTACCGCCGGACTACCATGCAGCTGAGCGGTCCGGCAACCGTTACCCGGTGCTCTACTTGCTGCACGGAATGGGCGGCCGGTATGACGAATGGTCGGGCTACGGCGTGGAAGAAGTAGCCAACCAGCTCTTCAAGGACGGCAAGTTGGTCCATACCATCATCGTGGCACCACAGGGCGGGCTGGGCTACTGGATGAATCAGGACGGCGGCACGCCGTGGGCGGATTACATGGCAAGGGATCTGGTGCGCCATGTGGACGGAGCGTTCCGAACCATCGCACGCCGTGAAGCCCGCGCGGTAGGTGGACTTTCAATGGGAGCCCACGGCGCGCTGCAGCTAGCGCTCAACTTCCCGGAAACGTTTGGCATAGCAGGAGCGCACAGCCCGTCCATCCGCACGGCCGAGCATGCGCCGGCCTACTTTGGCAGGGGCAGCGCGTTTGCACGGAGAGACCCGATCTCGCTGGTCAAGGAGAGTGGCCTACAGACGCCACCGCGAATATGGATGGACAGCGGCAAAGACGATTCCTGGCGTCCAATGGCAGAGGAGCTGCACAAGGTCCTTCAAGCTAAGGGTTGGGCGCACGAGTGGCACGTCTACGCCGGCGATCACGATGGCTGGTACTGGGGCGACCATATCTGGGAGTACCTGCCGTACTATTCTTCCGCCTTCCAGGCCAACGGGCTCCAGTTGTACCGCTGAGCACTATCGGCCTCTCGAAGGACGCGCCACGGCGTTGCACGCTGGGCGCTAGTACCGGCCCATTGGGGAGCGGTAGTCCTGGTTTGTGGCTGGACTGGCCGGCGCTCCCACCCTGTTGCGGTTGGCGGCGTAGGCTCGTCGGCGGGTTGCTCGGCCGGAAGCACAATTTCGGCGCCCTGACTCATCATGTCGAGGTGTTCGTTCGGCTTCTAGACGGCAGGGAGTACCGCTTCCCGTACCTGCGGGAGTCGGAAAAGCCTCCGAAGCGGCTTCCTGCGGTGGAGGACCTACCCGAGTTCCAGACGTTCGAGTTGCGAGTCTGAGGGCCCTGCCCGAGGGCAGCGCGGAAGCCGAGGCCAGTCGGTTCCAGCCGACCACCGACTGGACCTCGCACGACGGTTAGTGCAGCGCGGGCGCCCCTCAGGCTAATCCACCCACCGGCAGGCTCCACTCGATGGTGCGGCTGCTAGGGCGCGTCGGCGGATGTGGCAGGCGCATGCAACAGCTTGGTGGCGGCGTCGCCAGACGCGTGGCCCCTGCGCACCCTCCCCGCAGCTCCGCGGCACCCACGCCCCCGACAGCATCGCCGCCGCGAGCGCGCTCATGGGTACCTGCCCTGGTGGCGCGTGCGGTGGGAAGCTCGCCATCTACCGGCTACTCCTCTCAGGAGTGTGTATCAAAGGGACGGGCCATGGAGGCGCACGCAATCATCAGCTGGCGCCGTTCCGAGATTATCTGACGTGTACTGAGGTAACCGGGGACACATCTGGGAGTACCTGCCTTTTTACTCGGACGTCCTCGTGAAAATGGGGTCCCGACCGTCCGGTAACGCTGGCTGTCCCGGTACCGCTGTTAGACTGATCCCTGCTTCTAATAGCTGAAGAAGGGAACATTAGTCATGGCAGGAACGACCGCAACCACGGAGCGTGGAGCGAACACTGGGACCGGCGCAGGCGCTAAGGTTCCCGAGCACGGGATCTTTGTCAACGGCGAGTGGCGCGCGGCAGCCAGTGGCAAGACCTTTGAGGTACGCAACCCCGCCACTGGTGAGCTGCTGGCGCGCTGCGCCGACGCCGGGCGCGAGGAGACGCGCGAAGCGATAGATGCAGCGCACGCGGCGTTCCCGGCCTGGAGTCAGACTCCCGCCGTGCAGCGCGGCGCGCTCCTCTCCAAGGTTGCGCAGCTGATGCTGCGTGACCTTGAGCCGCTGGCCAAGCTGCTCACCCAGGAAAACGGCAAGCCGCTGGAAGAAAGCCGCGGTGAAACGCAGGTAGCGGCGTCCTTCCTCCAGTGGAACGCCGAAGAGGCACGCCGCATTTACGGCGAGGTAATCCCTTCCCAGGCGGCGGACAAGCGCGTGTTGACCATCAAGCAGCCGGTAGGAGTGGTGGCGGCGATCACGCCGTGGAATTTCCCCACAAGCATGGTGACGCGCAAGGTCGGGCCGGCGCTGGCCGCGGGCTGCACCATGATCCTCCGCCCCGCACGCGCCACACCGCTGGTAGCGGTGGCCATCTACAAGCTGTTTGAGGAAGCGGGCCTCCCCAAGGGCGTAGTGAACCTGGTCACGGGCACCAAGTCCGCCGAGATGGGCGACGAGCTGGCAACCAACCCTAAAGTGCGCAAGCTTACGTTCACCGGCTCCACCGAAGTGGGCAAGGAGCTGCTGGCAAAGTGCGCCAGCACGGTCAAGCGCACGTCGCTTGAGCTGGGTGGGCACGCGCCGTTCATCGTATTTGATGATGCAGATTTGGAGAAGGCGGCGCAGGCGGTAGTGCTCAGCCGCTTCCGCAACGCCGGGCAGACGTGCATCTGCACCAACCGCGTGTACGCGCAGAAGAGTATCGCCAAGCAGCTGGCGCAGAAGATCGCGGAAAACACCAAGCAGCTACGCGTTGGCAACGGCCTGGACACAGGCGTGCAAGTAGGACCGCTGATTGATGAGAAGGGCTTCCGCAAGGTGGAAGAGCACGTCAAGGACGCCGTTTCCAAGGGTGGCACGGTGCTCGCCGGTGGAAAGCCACACTCCACGCCTGAGTCACATGGGAGCAACGGCAGCAAAGGTGCAAACGGCTCCAGCGGGAGCAACGGCAATGGCAGCGCGAAGCTGAACGGCTGGTTCTACGAGCCGACGGTGATTGGCAACGCCAAGCCAGAGATGCTGGTGATGCACGAGGAAACCTTTGGCCCGGTCTTGCCGATCATGGAGTTCGAGACCGACGACGACGCCATAAGGATGGCCAACGACACGCCGTACGGCCTAGCCGCGTACTTCTTTGCGCGTGATATCGGCCGCGTCTTCAAGGTGGCGGAAGGGTTGGAGTACGGCATTGTGGGCGCCAATGACCCGTTGCCGACTGGTCCCCACATCCCGTTCGGCGGCTATAAAGAGTCCGGCATGGGTCGGGAAAACGGCTCACACGGCATTGAGGACTTCCTGGAAGTCAAGGCCATCTCTATCGGTCTCTAGCACTCCTGCCCTGAGTAGCAACGTCCTGAAAATAGGACGCATCTAACCGGCATGCACCATCGGGATGTGACAAAGTAGCCCATCCCGTCAGGAGCTCGCGGCACAGTACACCGAGGCGCCTGGCGGAGTACATCCGCAGCCGCAGTGAGGATGCGCTCTACCGAGCGTCGCTGCTTAGTCGGCGCTTCGTCCAGAGTGGACTGGGTCCGGAGGACATCATCGCGCTTCAGGCGGATGCGTGGGCACAAGCAGCTGAAGGGCTCTCCTTCCGTGAGCAAGCGCGAGCCAGCACGGACGCGCTGCAATTCCTGCTGGAAGTGATGATTGCCTACGGAATCAACTACCGTGAGTTCCTTGAATTACGCGTGCGTGAACGCGAGCGAGAGGCCAGCGAAGCGCCGCACCGCGTCGCGCACCCCATCTCCTACCGCGGCATTGTGGGCTCGACGATGCCACGCGTGCGCACCTTCGGGTTTCGGTTGACCGGAGAGTGGCGCCTGCTTCTACACACGGATGGCATAAGTGCCCGCTTTGACCTGGCGTCGCTCGCGCCCAGCAACACGGCCAGCGGACCGGACGCCCTCCAGACGCTGGCGGACGCCGTCCTGGCCGGATGGGGAGAGAATACCGATGATGCCACCGTGGTGATTGTGTCGCCGGCCGCGCACACATACGCGCTGGACGCACGCACGCCAGCCGGCCTGCCCGGCTGATACGCTGAGTCGTATGGCCGCCGATGCGATGTTCCCTAAGCCCACCAGCCCTGCTGGCCGCGTCCTGGCCCACCTCGTTTCAAGTGACGTCCCTGGAACGCCAATCGAGACCACACTTGCGGCCGTGGCAGAATCAACAAAGCTGGAGAAAGACGACGCGCGTCGTGCGCTGGCACAGTTGGAGAAGGACGGTTTCATTTTGACGGAACCGGGGGACGCCGAGGCGAGCGACGTGCTTACGGTGACCGTCCTGCTGGCGCCGCCACTGGAGGATTACGGGATCACACCTCGTTGGGGGGAGTCCACCAGCGAGGCCCCAACATCACCTGCCAGTCCCACACGTTCTGCCATGTCTGCGACTTCAGAGGAACCAGCAAGAGCGGCCCCCAAGACAGCTGCCAAACTGGCGACAAAGCCAGCGGCCGCCTTGGCGCCAGCTGCGCCACCAGTGGCGACAGCCAAGACCGCGAGCAAGACCACGCAAAGGGCGGCCAAGGCAACGGCTGTTGATGAGACTGCCGTGCTGCGCGGCTTCGTCGAGCGGTTCGAGCACATGCTAACGGAGCTTGAGGAATGGAAGAAGCGCGCGCTCAACGCGGAGCAGCAAATCGGCTCCATTGAGAAGCTGCTGCGCAGCGCCGAGCGCCGTGCTGAAACCGCCGAGCAGCAGCTGGCGGCTTCTCAGGAACGCACCCAGTCCTGGACTGACCTTACGCGGCGTATGCAAGAGCTTGCCCGTAAGGCGGAAGCAAGTACCCGCCGTCCAACCAAGGGGTAGAACGGCAAGGCTGCCCCGTCAGAAATTGCACTGTTCTGCGCGGCATGAGGCTTGCAGGAAAAGCGGTCTCGCTCTTGGATACGGCTACCGGGTTCACGCGCGAGGAACTAATTTCCGAAAGGTGCCCCTTCCATGGACGCAGTGCAGTTTCTCCTCCGGGAGCATGAGATAGCCAAAGCAAAGTTCGCCGAGATTGAGCAGACGCCGCCGCCGCTGAGGGCGGAGCTGTGGCGCAAGCTGCAGCCCGAGCTAAAGGTGCATGAGATGGTGGAGGACACCTATCTCTACGGCCCGCTCTCCCAGGATCCCAAGGCGAAGGGCACCAAGCTGGCGACGTTTGAGGAGCATCAGGCCGAAGACGTCGCCAAGGTAGAGAAAATGATGCGCGAGGCGGACGCCCTTGACCCGGCGGGCGACGCGTGGTTGGCCAAGATCCTTGAGATACGTGATGCCCTGGCGGATCACATAAAGGTAGAAGAGACGGAGATCCTGCCACAGATTCCCAAGGTCTGGCCGCAAGACCGGTTAGACGCCGCGGGGGCCCAGATGGAAGCGGCCAAGCTCAAGCAATCCGGAAAGGTAGCTTCCTAAATCTATGGAAGAGCATCCACCGGTTGACGCCACCACCAAAGATGTGGACTTGCAGCGCGCGCGCGAGGCGCCGGGTGGCCAGTTCCTCACCACCAGCCAGGGCGTGCGCATTGCAGACAACCAGAACTCGCTCAAGGCGGGATCACGCGGGCCCACCTTGCTGGAAGACTTCATCCTGCGCGAGAAGATCACCCACTTTGACCATGAGCGTATCCCTGAGCGCGTGGTGCATGCGCGTGGCTCGGGCGCCCACGGCTATTTCCAGGTCTACGAGTCTTTAGAGAAGTACACCCGCGCCAGATTCCTGTGCGATCCTTCAACGCGCACGCCCGTCTTTGTGCGCTTCTCAACCGTGGCGGGGTCACGCGGATCGGCGGATACCGTACGAGACGCGCGCGGATTTGCCACCAAGTTTTACACCGATGAAGGCGTCTTTGATCTGGTGGGTAACAACTTCCCGGTCTTCTTCATCCAGGATGCCATGAAATTCCCGGACGTAGTGCACGCAGTCAAGCCCGAACCGCATAACGATATGCCGCAGGCGGCCGCCGCGCATGACACCTTCTGGGACTTCACCTGGCTCACCCCTGAATCCATGCACATGATCATGTGGTTGATGTCTGATCGCGCTATCCCGCGCAGCTTCCGGATGATGGAAGGCTTTGGGGTCAACACCTTTCGCCTGTTGAATGCAAGCGGTGAGGCCCGGCTGGTCAAGTTCCACTGGAAGCCACTGCTTGGGATCCACTCTCTGGTCTGGGATGAAGCCCAGAAGATCGCCGGGATGGACCCGGACTTCCTGCGCCGTGACCTCTGGAACGCGATTGAGCGCGGCGAGTACCCGGAGTTTGAGTTTGGGTTGCAACTCATTGACGAAAATGACGAGCTCAAGTTCCCCTTTGATCCGCTGGACCCAACCAAAGTCTGGCCCGAGGAACTGGTGCCGGTACAGCGAGTGGGCAAGCTCACGCTCAACCGCAACCCGGACAACTTCTTTGCCGAGACAGAACAGATCGCTTTTCACCCCGGACACGTGGTGCCGGGCATAGACTTCTCAAACGATCCGCTACTGCAGGGCCGTCTCTTTTCCTACCTTGATACGCAGTTAACGCGGCTCGGCGGCCCAAACTTCGCGGAGCTGCCCATCAACCGGTCTGTGGCGCCGGTCCACAACAACCAGCGTGACGGCTTCATGCGCCAGACTATCAACACCAGCCGAACCAACTACCAGCCAAACTCTATTGGCGGCGGCTGTCCCTTCCAGGCCGGAGTGGCGCACGGCGGCTTTGAGAGTTTTGGCGAGCGCGTTGAGGGGCACAAGATCCGAGAGCGCAGCCCGAGCTTTGGCGATCACTTCAGCCAGCCTCGCCTATTCTGGAACAGCCAGGCGAAGCACGAGCGCGAGCACATTATCCGTGCCTTCCGCTTCGAGCTTGGCAAAGTACAGACGATGGCGATCCGTCAGCGGATGGTGGATCTGCTCACCAACATTGACACTGAGCTTGCGTCACAAGTCGCCTTCGGAATCGGCGTGACGCCGCCATCAGGCAGCGGCACCGGGACGACACGAGAGGCCAATGCGCGCCTCCAGCGGGGCTGGGAGCAGTACGGCGTCACCGGCCTACCCGGTGAAGAGCGTCCGAGCACGGTGACGCGCGCCCCTGAACTGAGCATGGCCGGCCAGCCCCGAGACACCGTCGAGAGCCGTCTGGTTGCCTTGCTGGCAGCCGATGGCGTGGACGGGACGCAGCTGGCCGGCATCACCGCCGCGCTTGCAAAGGCCGGGGCGCATCCGGAGCTCGTTTCGCCATCCGCCATCGTACGTCTCGCGGATGGGACTGAGCTGCCCGCAGACAGGACGCTGCTGACCGCCCCTTCCGTAATTTATGACGCGGTGTTCGTGCCGGGCGGCAAGGAAAGCGTGACGTCCCTCCTAGACGATACCGACGCTCTAATGTTCGTGACCGAAGTCTTCAAGCACAGCAAGACCGTTGGCGCCTCCGGTGAAGGCGTGGATCTTCTCGTGGCTGCGACGCCGCCGGGGCGCAACGCCAAGAATGGACAGGAAGGCGAGGCCACATTGCTGGCGATGGATGGCATCATTGGTCAGCGAACGGGCGCCATCGCGGACACGGCTCAGTCATTCATCACCGCGCTGGCGCAGCATCGCCACTTTTCGCGCGAGCCAGCACTCAAAGGGCCGTGAGCGGCAGGCGGAGGGTGAAGGTGCTGCCTTTGCCCTCCGTGCTTTCTGCGGTGATAGCGCCACCGTGTGCTTCTACAATCTGGCGCACGCTCGCCAGACCTAGGCCCGCGCCGCGGATCCCGGCGCCGGCCACGTTTGCCGCCCGACGGAAGCGCTCAAACACGCGCGTCATGTCCGGCGCGGGGATTCCCATCCCCTGATCGGCAATCGAGAGCAGTGCCCACGCTCCTCCGCCCAAACCGCCAGCTTCGGCGGCGCCGTCATCGCGCCGCACGCGGGCGATGATGTTCCCACCGCTGGGGCTGTACTTGATGGCATTGGAGAGCAGGTTGTCCAGCACGCGCTCTAGCCGTGGCTCGTCCCATTCCCCCACCAGCGACCCCGCCGATGTTCTAGCGCCTTCTCCGACCTCGACCTTGATGGTGTGTACGTCCGTGGTCTGCTGGTGCTCGGCGGCGCGCTGGTGGATCAACGCCACCAGGTCCACCGGCCGCCGTTCGAGCGGAAGCGGCTCCCCCATCTGTAGGCGGCTCAGATCCAGCAGCTCGTCAATGATCGCGGTCATGCGGTCGGCGGTGGCGTCAATCCGGACGAGCCGGCTTTGAATCTGTTCTGCTACTTCGATATCCACAATCACGGACCACGCGCCGTTGCAGGAGCTGCGCCGTGCCTTTGAGGCTGGCCAGTGGAGTCTTCAGGTCGTGCGCCACACTTGCCAGGAACGAGTCCTGCTCATCCAGCCGGCCGCGGAGCTGCGCCACCGCGCTCTCAACGTCTTCAGTGAGCGAGATCAGCGCCAGGCTAATCGCGCCGTCGAGCGCATCGTGGATCAGCATCTCCGCGGCCATAAGATCACCGCGCGCCGTCCCAGCTAGCTCGGCCGCATGGCGGCGCAACGCCCGTCCAATCTCCTGACGCAGCAGCCGGAATTCGGTGACGACATCGGCGGGGCGCAAGCCTTGATGCAACCGCTCGCGCGCGTGCTCCTGGGCCGCCTCTAGCACCGCCGGATCGTCCAGCGGTGCTTCCGCGTCGGTCTCGCGGGGAGCGGCGCGCTCCAGCAAGCCCACGAGGCGATCGAACAGCATCGGGATATGGTCGGCGACGGTGCGCTCGACCATACCGCGCAGGAAGGGCTGCAGCTCCACGGCGGAGAGCCAGCGGCGCAGAATCTCGTCGCGGTGTGTGCGCAGCAGCAGTGCCACTGGCCCCAGGTCGCCGCCGCGCACAAATTGCTCCACGCGCGTGGCGGCATCCGCCAGGTGCGGCACAAACACGCCTTCATCGTTGCCGCCCGCGCCGCTGGCCGGGCGCCAGCGAAATCCGGCCTCAGGCGGCGGGGGCGGCTGGTCAGTCCTATCTACCATGGCTGCCTATCACGGATATGACCAACGCAGCGGTCACCCGACGCGAGACTGGCACCGTCGCTCATGAGTATCCCACGTATTCACCAAGCTGTAGATGACGCGACAACGGAGGGAAACGGGGTTTGTAACGAGCCGTGTCTAGCGGACCGCGTTATCCGTGGCTACGCTGGCGACGATAGCGTCACGGGGACTCGAAGGATGACTGTGGTGCCATGCCCTTCAGTGCTGGTCAGCTCAATGGTGCCTCCGTGCTGTTCCACAATGTGCCTTGCCGCGGCCAAGCCGACACCGCTTCCGTCAATTGCCGCTGCATTGGCGCCACGCCGGAACCGCTCAAACACGCATGGGAGGTCCGTAGATGGAATGCCCACGCCAGAATCGCGTACCGAAAGACGAATCCACGCCTGCCGCGGCTCTTCGTGTTCCGCGTGTTCCCCGTACCCCGCATGCTCAGCGTCTTCTAGGCAATCCAGGTCCACGGCTATCGTGCCGCCCTGCGGGCTGAACTTGATTGCATTGGAGAGCAGGTTGTCCACCACGCGCCGCAAGCGATGCCCGTCCCAGCTGCCCTTGAAACGCTGGGCGTCTTGGGACGCAATTGTGAGCCGCAGCTGATGGCGTTCGGTGGCCTGCTGAAACGTCTCCACGGACTCGCGGCAGAGGGCGGCCATGTCCGTGGGATGGAAATCGAGGGTGAGCGGGCTCCCCAAACGTACCCGTGCCACGTCCAGCAGCTCGGTGACCTGAGAAATTGCGTGATTGACCGAGGAGACCAGTGTCCCAAGCGAGTGGGAGAGACGCTCAGGCGTCACGGCCTCACCCTTTGACATGGTGCGCTGGAGCAACTGAGCGGTGCCCTTGATGGTTGCGAGGGGATTTCGCAGATCGTGCGCGGCGGCGGCCAGGAACTCGTCACGCGCCTTCATCGCCTCTTCGTCTGCCAATTGGCGCGCGCGCACTTCCTCAAAGCGCTTACGCTCCAATGCGTAGTGCAACGCGCGACGCAGCAGCTCGCTACTTACGTTGTCTTTGCTCAGGTAATCCTGGGCGCCTTCACGCAGTACTTCGGGAGCTACCTGCTCATCCAGGGAGCCAGTCAAGACGACGATGGGAACGTCCGGCGCGCGCGCTCGCAACGTCCTGAACGTCTGGACACCAGTGCTGTCGGGGAGTGAGAGATCCACCACGGCGACGTCAATAGTGTGGTTGTCGAAGTGCGCGACGGCCTCTGCCAGCGTCGCCGCCGACGTCAGTGAAAACTTGGGAAAGTCCGTCCGGTGTGAGCCGAAGTCGCGCAGCGCTTCAAGCACCAGGCGCGCATCACTCGGATTATCCTCCAACAACAGGACCGAAACCTGCGGCATTGCAGGCGCCGTCCCCACTTCATGCGGGCACAGAAGTGCCCGCATGAAGTGGGGCAAGAAGTGGCATGTCCATTTTCATGGCGGTCGGAAAAGCAAGCTCTGTGCCAGGCTTGGTGCTGACATGGCAATCGCTTTGGTGACAGGCAATCCACTCCTCGGCGGCCTGAGCAGCGGTGTACGCGCCGGCGGAGCCATGGCCCGCCATTGGCCTATGGCGCGGGCTATTCCGTCGGGAGCTTGACGATGGTGAGCCAGAATTCCTCAATTGAGCGCACAATGGTGATGAACTGGTCCAGATCTACCGGCTTTCTGATGTAGCAATTGGCGTGCAGATCATAGGAACGCAGAATGTCCTGCTCTGCCTCTGACGTTGTGAGGACCACCACTGGAATACGGCGCAGCATGGGATCAGCCTTGACCTCCTCCAACACTTCGCGGCCGTCCTTGCGGGGAAGGTTGAGGTCCAGGAGGATCAAGTCAGGACGGGGCGCATTGACGTGCGTTCCTTCACGGCGCAAGAATTTCAGCGCCTCAATGCCATCCGGGGCGACGTGGAGGTGGTTGCGCACTTTGGCGTCGCGCAGCGCCTCTACTGTCAGCCGAACATCGGCCGGACTGTCTTCAACGAGCAGGATCTCTATAGGGGTAACGGACGTACTCCCGCTTGCGCTTGATGCGCTCATGACCGTTCCCCTTTTGCCACAGGCAGTGTGAAATAGAATGTCGATCCGGCGTCTGGCTCAGACTCGACCCAAATACGGCCAGAGTGCCACTCAACGATCTTCTTGCAGAGCGCAAGGCCTATGCCGGTGCCAGGATACTCGTCCCGGCGATGGAGACGCTGGAAGATCACAAAGATGCGATCCAGGTACTCTTTCCCTATCCCTATCCCGTTATCTGAGATCGCAAACTCAGTCTCAGTCGCTCCCGCAGTCGCAGTGACGTGAACGTGGGGCGGCTCATCCCTTTTGAACTTCAGGGCGTTGGCGATCAAGTTCTGGAAGAGCTGGCCAAGCTGGGATCCGTCCGCCTGGACGCGCGGCAGCGCATCCCGTGTCACGCGGCCACCGGCTTCCGAGATCGTGGTTTCCAGGTTGGCAATGGTGCCGTCTACCACCGCTTCCACATCTACCTCGCGCACCTGACCGCCGCTGCGTCCAGTACGAGAGTATGCGAGCAGGTCATTGATGAGACGTTGCATGCGCTTGGCGCCATCGACGGCGTACTCAATGAATTCGTCCGCGTCTGAATCCAGTGTTCCTTTGTAGCGGCGCTCCAGCAGCTGGAGATAGCTGACTACCATACGCAACGGCTCCTGGAGGTCGTGCGAAGCGACATAGGCGAACTGCTCAAGGTCCCGGTTTGAGCGCGTCAGCTCGGTGGTACGGTCTCGCACCTGCTCCTCCAGCCGGGCGGTGGCGGCGAGCTGCGCCTTGAAATCCGCCAGCTGGGCGTTGGCCAGAGCAAGCGCGTCGCGGGTTTCTACAAGCTGGCGCGACAGGCGGTCGTTCTCCTGCGCCGCCTCTGCCAGGCGGTCGCGTTGTGAGAGTTCCATGGTGCTCGCCTTAAGCGTAAGCGCTACCGGGGAAGGGTGGCGACGAAGCGCGTTCCGCCCTCTTCCGGCAACTCCGCTTCAATGTTCCCGCTGGGTAGGTCCACCGAGATGCCGACGCGTGCGGTACGTTGCGGCATCGATTCTAGGCTGGCGCAAACCCTGGAGCGTCTATCGGGGCGCCTGGAGGGACTCCCTGCTCCACCAGCACGACGGGAGACCCGCCAGCGTAGTAGTAGTCTTCCGGGTCCTGACCGAAGACTGGATGGACGAAACGCCGTGCTGCGGCGGGCGTCAACGCTTGCGGTGCCAGACGCACTTGGCCGATGAACTTTGAGCGCTACGGCCGCTCATCCTCCGGCATCAGCAGCGTTGTCTTGCGGGGGCCGGTGTAGGGATACTTGGCCAGCGCTGCTTCGTCTATGTCGATGCCAATACCGGGAGCCGTGGGCAGCGCGGCGTACCCGTTGTTCACCTTCAGTGGGTTCGGGCACAGCTCGTTAGCGTACTGCTCCCAACCCTGGAAGTACTCGAAGATCAGGAAGTTGGGCATGGTCGCCGCCACTTGCAGACTGGCTGCAAGGCCGGCGGTGGTGCTGTTGTTGCCGTGCGGCGCGACAGCCACAGCGTACGCTTCCGCCATGGCGGCAATCTCCCGCAGCTCCAGGAGGCCTCCCACGTTGCAGATATCCGGGTTAATGATGTCCGCGGCGCGCTTATCAAACACTTCGCGGAACATGTGCTTGGTGTAAAGCGCCTCGCCGACCACAACCGGCACGCCAATCTGGCGCCGTACCTCGGCCGTGGCGTCGAGGTTCTCTGACGGCGTTGGCTCCTCAAACCAGAAGGGGTCGTACTTTTCGATCTGGCGTCCAACATGGATGGCGTGGCGCGGCGCCAACCGGCGATGTACCTCAATCAGGATGTCTACCTCCGGTCCCACCGCCTCACGCACCGCCGCCACATTCTCTATCGCCGTGCGCTCTACGTCGCGCTCTACCCAAGTTTGCCACGGACCGGGGAATGGGTCGAACTTGATGGCCGAGTAGCCCATAGCGACGGTGTTCTTGGCACGACGCGCGACGCCAGCGGCACCCATCAGCCCGTCCGCGCTACCCGCCAGATGGCCGTAGACGCGGATCTTCCCGCGGCACGGCCCGCCGAGCAGATTGTAGACAGGCGTATTGAAGTGCTTGCCGGCAATGTCCCACAACGCGATCTCCAGCCCGCTCACCGCCGAGTAGAACTCCAGGCTGCCGCGCTTAATCGCGACGTCACGGTACAGCGCCTGCGTGAAGTGCCGGATGTGCAGCGGATCACGTCCAATAAGGTAGGCGCCCAGGTCATCACACAACTGCGCCAGCGCGCGCTCCTGCGCCGTGACGGTGTACGCCTCGCCCCAGCCGTACAGCCCCTCGTCGGTCTCCACCTTCACCAGGCACGCCGCCTTAGCCGAAGGTGGCTGCACCAGATACGTCTTGACTCCCGTGATCTTCATGCCTTCGCGCCTCCACGCCAAATCCAGAAGAAGCTGGACGTAAACGTCCAGCCAAACGCCACAACGGTACCGGCAATCTTTGCCAGGAACGGTCCCGCGCCGCCGGCAAAGAACCAGCCCAGGGGACCATACACCAGCGCAAACGTCACGCTCAGCGTGATGGCGGATGCAGCGAGCGCCGTCACCTGGAACTGCCCCAACCGCTGCCAGCTATGCCCTGCCTGTCCAAACACCCAGCGGTTGGTCACCACGAAGTGGCCAAGCAATGCAAGCTCATACGACAGCGCAGCCCCAAGCCAGATCGGCAATCCCACTACGGAGAGAAAGCCCCACTGCAGCGCCAGATCCACCGCCAGCGATCCGCCTCCAGCCGTCACAAACCGCACCACCCGCCAAAGGCTCACAAGGCCGCATGGTACCCACGCGGCCGCTGGAACGCTTCCTGCATCTCCAGAGTGTGAGATGAACAGTGACGCATACACGGCCAGGGACTCGGTAGACGACGGTGCGGGGCCGGTCCCTGGGTACACCGCTGCTGAGGCGGCTCATGCCATCCAGCTTTATCTGGATGGAGGCCTGAGCCTGGATGGGTTCTCCGAATGGCTAGACGGCTACCCCTATGGAAAAGTAGGTCCGCAGCCGGACGAGGTGGAGGACCAGATCAACCGCGCTACCCTGGCCGTGCGCGGGGCTCAGCGCGGCTCGCGGGACGGTGAGGACCTGCGCCGCGAGCTGTCGGATATCCGCAGCCGGCTCTCTGGTTTCGGCTACTCTTCCGGTCAGGCGGTTGGCACTGGCCAGAAAGGTACTCCCAGTGGCCGTCCGGCGGACCGGTCGTTCCCGTAGGCGTAGTGAACGTAAGGACCACCAGGGACCACTGTAGACTCTACGATTCCTGCGTTCGCTGAAACTGCTAGCCGAACCGTACACCCAGCTTGACGCTGCCTGCCGGGTCTTCATCGATCATCCGGTAGGCGGCTGGCGACTCATCAAAAGGAATGATGGGATCAATCACTCCCTGGTGCCGGAGCTTGCGAGTGCGCATCAGCGTTTCAGCCAGTTCCAGTATGCGCCCGTGGTCCCAGCCGTAGTCACGCAGCGGCAGGCTCACCGTGCGACAGGAGATCAAGTTAATCGCGTTCCAATGGAACTCGTCACCCAGGTTGAGATGGGCGGCACCGGTACCGTAGGCGGCAATCACCGCCACCTTGCCCGCGAACTTCGTCGCACGCACGGCCTGGTGTAGAGCGCGCGAACTGCCGCTCACCTCCAGCGTCACGTCCACGCCCAGGTTCCCGGTGAGTCGGTGGATCTCCAGCCCCACGTCACCCTGCGTTGGATCAAGGACCACGTCCGCGCCAAATGTCTGCGCCAGCTCCCGGCGGTGTTGCACCGGATCGCATGCAATCACCACGGACGCGCCGGAGAGCTTGCACAACTGCACCACAAAGAGGCCGATGGCGCCCAGGCCAAACACCGCCACCCGGTCGCCGATTCGCACATGCGCGTCGCGCATCGCAAGGGCTGCGTCCACGGGATCGGTACACAATGCCGCTTCGGGCGCCAGGTCCGGCGGCAGCTTCGCTAATCGCTCTGCCTTCGCCACATGGACATCGCGCAGTGGCAGGTGACCATAGACACGCTCCCCCGCCGCAAACTCGGTGACACCTTCCCCCACCGCCTCGACGCGCCCGACGACCATATTGCCCAACGTGACCGGGAACCCGCCGCGGCTGACTTCTTCTTCAGACTTGGGAACCAGGATGCGCAGCTCAGGGTCATAGCGGTTGGTATTGAAGACCGCCTCACCCCGATAGGCCATCAGCTCCGTACCGTGCTTGGCAGCCCCCAGCTCGCTGACCAACCGCACCATGCCCGGCCCAAGCACCGGCAGCTCGTACTCCCGCAGCTCCGGCGTCCTGGGACCAACCGCAACCAACTCTCGCGCCACGCGGCGCAGGATAGCACCCCCTCAGGCGCTGGTGAAGTGAGTTCGTGGTACAAGGCTCGGAGGAAGGTCATCTAGGAATGGTGGACCGGCGCGGGGCGCAAGACGAGGACCAGCCGTTCCAACGCATGCTGCTCGAAGCGCATCCGTGACGATCACAGACCTGGTCGCGGTAGTTATGCGTTGCCAGCTCGCGCAGCGCTGGTAGCTGCTGGCACGGCGGCGGCCGGAGCGGTGAGCGATGCAGCGGCGCCGGGCGGCTCCTAGCACGAGAGCGCACCAAGCGCCCAGGTACCGCCAGCATAGGAAACGAGACCGGCTCCTAGGAGCCGGTGTAGCCGCGCCAGAGCCAGCGCAGGGAGTCTGGCAGGATCGCTCGGCCGTGTTTGGGACTGTGGAATCCGTTGCCCCAGACCGTGGTGTAGTCGTAGCCTGCAAACTCAAGCGCGCTCGCCATTTCCAGATTGGCCAGCCACCAATCCCCAGCCGGTACGTTCAGGTCGTTCTTACCGTCTTGCAGGAAGACGCGGACCGGCTTGCGTGGCGTCTTGCGTACCAGCGGAGCGTAGTTGTGACCCCCAAGGATGTCTGTGAAGCTGCCTACCCACGAGAGCACTTTGCTGAACGCATCTGGACGCTCCCACGCGACGGTAAATGAGCAGATCCCGCCACTGCTGAGACCCGAGATCGCGCGGCTCGCCGCGTCCTGACGCAGCCGCACGTCGCGCTCAACCTCCGGCAGGATCTCGTCCAGCAAAAAGCGCGCGTATTGATCTGAAAGAGTGTCGTATTCAAAGCTGCGATTGCGTTCACCGCCGGCAAAGACACCTGGATTGATGAAGACACCGACGGTCGCCGGCATATCGCCGCTGGCAATCAGATTGTCAATGACAGCGGGCACAAAGTCCTTCGGACCGGAGCCGTCCTGGAAAACCATGACACACGCCGGTTCACCGTTCGCGCACTGCGCCGGCACGTACACCCACCAATCGCGCGTCGTGCCCGGAAACACTTCGCTGCGCCACCCCTCGTGCGCCGTCAGTGTGCCGTGTGGCACGCCAGCATGCACCCGGCTGTCTGGATGCGTTGCGTACACCTCCAGCGGTCGCCCTCTCCCTCGGATACGCACTGCCACTTCATCGGTCACGTCCGGCAGGAGTGTGCGCCTCCCACCACTCCCTCCGTTTCCCTCTTCGCCCTCACTCAGCTCGTAGTTCCATCGGAACGCCGTCCCCGACTGGAGCGTCGCCGCTCCCGCGAACACGTCAGTCGCACCCAACCTCACCAGCGGCAGCGCGAACGAACCATCGTCCGCCAACACACGCACGCGCGCACTCCGCCGCGCTGCGCCTTCCACCTCAATCGCCCACGCCGGCGTCACCTCCTCAACCCGTGGATCTGGACCAGTCGTGAGCACCTCCTCCCCAAACCACTTCCGGATTCGCCCCGCCAGCGCATCCGCGTCCGCTCCACCGCCAAGCCGCGCCAGTTCACCTTCCAGTCGTTCCGGTGTCAGGTCACTATCGTTTCGTGCTACTTCCACTGCTGCCACTCTGCTCTCCCACTCTTATCTGCCCACCCGCATCTAGCAGGCAAGCCAGTCGTATGCGTTTCCTGGGGCTCCCCTCTTAATGCCGCTAAGTACGGTAGTTCCAGAGCGGCATCCTTCACCAATTGGTGAAGGAGCCGTCCTCACGCCGTGTGAAGCCGCCTCGCCGCCCCGTGGGACGGCCGCGCTCCGGATCGCGGTGTGCCCTCGCCGCGGCGCGGTCGAACTCGATGCCCA
>Ga0136611_10000535_pt1 | contig 25213 bp, 22 predicted proteins | sample AntDrymUQ2232306_2_FD_106645 | JGI IMG/M metagenome (GOLD analysis project Ga0136611, IMG submission 106645) | Polar desert sand microbial communities from Dry Valleys, Antarctica - metaG UQ223 (23.06) | ecosystem: Environmental > Terrestrial > Soil > Desert | place: Antarctica: Dry Valley...
CATGGCAGGAAGTCACACCCAGCGTAAATCAACCGGCGTTAGTATAGCGTCACTTAGCCGTAAGGGTATTGGCGGCCGTCCTACATCTGTAACTACAGAAGTTATCGGAAAACTTGAACAGGCGTTTGCCATCGGTGCCAGTGATAAGGAGGCTTGTTTCTACGCCGATATACATCCTGACACACTTTATGCGTACCAAAAAAAGTATCCTCAGTTCTCCGACCGCAAGGAAGCACTGAAGTTACGACCCATCTTAGCAGCCCGTCAAAAGGTCATTGATGACATCAATAAAGACGACAATACAGCCAAGTGGTATCTGGAGCGTAAACTCAAAAGCGAGTTCAGTACTAAGACGGAATCCGACACGACTATCCATGTTGTCCAGCCAATCATAGATATACCTATCAATCCAGTCCTTGATATAGATGAGTCCTGATGTTTACCAGCACGACATCCACTAAGAAGGTCATACGGCTTAACAAGCGTATCCGGTTGCTGGCTGGCGGTACCAGTGCATCCAAGACCATATCCGTACTGTTATACCTGATTGCCAAATGTCAGACGGATAAGACACCGACGCTTACCAGTATCGTATCTGAATCGTTCCCACATCTCCGTAAGGGTGCGATGCGTGACTTCCTGAACATCATGCAGCAGCATAACTACTATAAGGACGCCCGGTGGAGTAAGACTGATTTCACCTACACTTTCGAGAGTGGTAGCAAGCTGGAGTTCTTCAGTGCCGACCAGCCAAGCAAGGTACGTGGTCCACGTCGTGACAGGCTATTCGTCAATGAGATCAACAACGTCGATAAGGAATCATGGGAACAGCTGTTACTCCGAACCAAGGAGTTCGCCATAGCTGACTGGAATCCGGTGACTGACTTCTTCATGTATGAGGAATACGGATTGATAGACGAACCGGCAGCCGGTGAGAAACCACATGCCGGTGATCCTGATACCGACTTCCTGATACTGACTTATAAGGACAACGAAGCCCTGGACGCCGCCATCGTCAAGGAGATAGAGAAGCGTATGACCAACAAACAGTGGTTCCGGGTGTACGGCAAGGGCATCCGAGGCGAGGTCGAAGGCAAGATATTCAAAGGCTGGAAAGTCATTGACGAAATACCCCACGAAGCCAGACTGGTAGTCAGAGGTCTGGACTTCGGCTATAGCATCGACCCAGTCGCCTTATGTGACGTCTACTATTATAACGGCGGATACATAGTCGATGAGCTAGCCTACCGTACAGGCATGTTAAATAGACAGACTGCCGACCTGATACTCAACCAGGATGACCCGAACGTCTTGACCATAGCTGATAGTGCCGAGGTCAAGTCTATAGCTGAAATGATGGAGTACGGCGTCAACATCACGGGTGTCATCAAGCAGGGTGCCGCCGGACAGAAGTTTACGACCAGTGCTATACAGTTCGTACAAGGCCAGCAGATGAGTATTACCAAGCGTAGTACTAACTATATAAAGAGCTATCGTAACTTTATGTGGCAGACAGACAGGGACGGCGTCATACTCGACCAATACGACCATTATTTGAGTGACGGCATGATGAGTGTCATATATGCTATGACCAGTATTAGCCCACGTAAGGCAGAGACAGAAACCTACTCCACCGGTAACATGTCAACCTCATGGAATTATTAGGTATACTTATAAGATGAAAGCCCAAGACTACCAATCAAAAGACAACAATAGAGCTGATATCGTCGACCGCTTAATAGCCGTCTGTGACAGTCTAGGGCTGAGTTACAGCTATACCGAGGCGACCTTCAGTATCACCCTGCCAACTGTCGAACCGGTACCAGTCACGCCGGTTGCAAATAATACAACAAAACGTAAGACGTTCGATATAGCTAACTGGGGAGAAAAATCAGTAGACGAAGCCCTACCGGACGACTTCCAGATGCCGGACACCGGACAGCAACTAGACGAAGGTACGCCACCTAAGGAGGACCGGGAACCATGAATAGCATAGAAGCCGCTGAAGCCTATCTCGAGAGTGAGAACAACAAAGCCCGGACGTTCGATCTCGACGAGCTAGCAAGGTCTGGTATGGCACGTAGCATCGGTTTCCCCTTCGCCGTTACCATAGAACACAACCGCTTTATATGTACCGACAACACCAACGGCTATAAGACGACTGCCTTCTACAAGCACATGGACGAGAAGGCTGTTAAGCGGCTGGTACGAGCGTTGACACGGCTGAAAGCCAACCATGACAAGGCAAACATATAGACCATTAGCGGTATGTGATATAGTAACAAGCAACACCTCTAAACACGAGAGACTATTACATTGAGTACACCTTTTTTAAAATCCACCGACGCCATGGGAGCTTACGAAGAATCCCGTAAGTGGTACCGCCAATACGACGAACCAATACAGGAATACGAACGTTTAGCACGTAACCGGCCAAGTGAACGGATAGACCCTACCCTGCCCCGAGTCACTGACGGTACACTAGCTGCCCTCAACCAGGAAGGACCGAAGCGGATAGTCCAGCAGATACCAAGCGGCCTAACTGTCTGTAAGACGTATCCGGAGTACGCTGCTATTGCTAACTACCTGCTGCATAACAAGCTGATACCGATGAGCTGTAAGATGGGTAGTGAACTCCAGAAGTCCTGGCAGATGATCGGTAAGGCTGGACAGGTTGGTAGTAGCACATCCTATAGCTACCTGACCGTGATTGACGGTGAGATGTACGTCGAATGGATATTACCGTATGTCAAAGATGTATTCGGCGAAAAGGGTAAGACATTCATGCCGGATAGCAACGTCCGGTTTATGCGGAGTTGGTATCAGAAGACTGACTTGCAAGCCATTGTCGCCAAGGAGAAGTCACTGAAGGCTAAGGACAGCAAGTACCAAAGTGACTGGGACTTAAACAAGCTGAGCCTCTTTATAAACGAAGGCACGACCAGTAAGAACTCTGAGGATATGACGCCAGCTGAGCGTGAGAAGGGTGACGGTCATAGCGGTGGTTATGAGGTCATACACGCTTTCCAGAACGGCAAGGCGGCTGACTTCTTTAGTTTCAGTCCTCGTTACAAGGACGGCGAGACACTGCGGACTAAGACCAGTAAAGACCCAAGAGGGAAGATGCCACTGGACGACATGTACTGGAATATCGACCACAGCAACCCGAGAGGTCGTGGACAGATAGAGTTAAGTGGTGGTATTCAGAACCTGATTGATAACCAGTTACAAGCCTTCCAGTTTAATAGCACCTACATGCAGGCTCCGGCACTGATGGTCTGGGGTGGTGTCAACAAGGCCAGTCTGAAGATACGCCCGAATACTATATGGGATATGGGAACTAACCCTAACAACAAAGTAGAACGTGACGCCATTGACAACGCTGCAATCGGTAACTTCGTGGCTAACATGCAGTTCCTGCAGTCCAAGATCTATAACCTCAACAGTAGCCAGGATAACAGCATTGCCGCTGGTGTCGGTGACGTCAACCAGAGTAAGACACAGGCTGGTGTTAAGGCGAGTGAGAGTAAGCTCGGTGTATCGGATAACTACGTCCGTAAACAGTATGAAGAGTTCTGGGCTAACATGAGTGAAACCAGGCTGAACATCTACCTGAGTGAAATGACCGGCACAAGCGACCCTATGAAGCTTGACGCTGATGAGCTGAAGAAAATTCGTGACAGTGCCAGTGCTAAGTTCTTAAATGACAAGAATGAACTGATTATACCCTTCAAGTCAATCGACATGGTCAAGTTCAAGTTCCAAGTCGATGGTGGCAGCAGTGAAGTCAAAGAGGACGTTGATAACGCTGAGAAGCTGACAGAGGTCTACAAGCTGATGAGTACTGACCCAGACCCTGAGATAGCTAAGAAGAAGAAACAAGTACTGAAAGTCCTGATAGATGAAATCGGAGCCGAAGGTACTGACGACCTATTCCCTGAACTGAAAGAGACAGACAGGGACGGTAATATGATTGAGCAGCAACCAGAGCAGCCACAAGGCCCTGATCCTCAGATGATTATGCAGATGGTACAACAAGCCGTACAAGAGGCTATGCAACAGGAGAAGGCTAACAACCCACCAGAAGATCCATTACTGAAGATATTCAAGGACTTACCAGAGGATGCTAAACAGCAGTTACTGAGTAAGTACGGCTACGAAACACAAGTAGATAGCCCGATTGAACGTAAACTAGACATCGAAGCCCAAGCAGCCCTCGGACAAGCTGAACGTGATGAGATAGAGGCTGAAACCAGTGCCTACAAGCTGATACATGAAGAGGAGCAGACACAGTTCAATAACAGCCAAGCTGACCGTAGTAGCAGCCTCAGTGAAGCCCAAGCGTTACAACAGGCAGAACAAGCTAGAGAAGCACAAAAGCAAGCTAACAAACCTAAGCAACTAGCAGGAGTTAAATAATGAGTTCAGATGATATTTACGTGAATACAGGTCTAGACTACGCCCCAGCTGACTACCAAGCAACAATACCGAAGGAACGCCTCGAGCAGGAGAGTAAAGAAGCCGCTATTAAAGCCGCTAGCTACCCAATAATGGCTGACATCGCTGACTGGTTTCAAGTACAGTTTGCTTATCTTGATTCACGGACGGCAGTATTAGCTTATGCTACAGAGTACGAAGTAGATGTCGAGGTAGCTGGAAGAGCCTTTGATGTAGCCCGTGATATCATCGCCGTCAAGGCCAAAGAGTTTGAAGACTTCCAAAGTGAAAAAGACGTATGACAGACACTGACTACACACCGGAAGAGCTAGAAGCATTGCCCCAGACGGAAACTATATTTAACCAGCCAGCCTTAGAGTTCGATAACCATGTGTGGGTGCAAGTTGGCTATACCATAGAAGACCACTGCCCTACCGGTTGTGTGTCTCAAGGTATACCAATCAAGTCTGGTACAATGCTCATAAAAGATAAGGAGACCGGCAAGTACAGCATAGTAGACGAAGTTAGATAGCTACCTGTATATATCGAAACTTATATACAGGTAGGTGTTCACCTCCGTCATCACCAACCATTACCGGTATCGCAAGCCGAGAAACTAATTTAGCAGCCTTGAAAGAGGAAGAAAAGGAGAGCTTCGTATGAACGACGAACATAACGACGATTTTAACGAAGATGACATACCGGACGCTCCATTACTGGACGACGATCACAGCAGTCAGGACACGGACACACCCGTAGAAACACCCGAAGATACGGGTACGGAATCCGACACAGAAGACAAGCCTGAGTCACCAGACAAAGAAGAGACGCCTGAGGGCGAGCAACCGCCAGCTGAGGGTGAAAAACCCGACAAGCAACCAGATGCAGAGGAAACAGCAAAACAGGAACGCCAACAGCAGAACGCCATGATGGCTGAACGCCGGATAGCCGAACGTAACCGTACGAGGCAGGAGGTTGCCCAGCAACTAGATAGCGTCTATGGCCCTAAGACTGCCGAGCAGTTAGAGGATGAGGGACTGGAGCCACAACAAGCCCAGATACAAGCCTTACGTGAGGAGATGGCCTACGAACGCCAACGTAGCACGATAGCTGAACTGAACGCTGGTATGCAGTCTGACGCTGTCAACGCCATGAACGACTTCCCGGTATTCAATGAGAAATCACCTGACTATGACCCTGAGTTCACGGCAATGGTGCAACAGCAGTACCAAGTAGCAGCCAGACTACAGACTGACGATAACGGCATCATCCTGAACGCTGAAGTTCCCTTATACGACTATTACCAATCGATGAATAAGATTTACAACCGGGGCAGTTCCAAAGGCTCCAGTCAGGGACAAGCAGAAGCGATGCAGATGCTATCCCGAACTGAGGACGCTACCGGTGGCAGCTCATCCAGTAGAAGAGGTGAAGAGACCTTAGAAGAGATGGGTGAACGCCTCGCTGATATCCCGGTTGTGTAGATAATAACCATAACCACAAGAAAGATATAATCCAATGCCTACAGTAGCAACCGGTACCGCCGGAACAATCGGTAACTTACAAGCCGAACAGCAAACATACTTTGCCCGTACCTTGCTCAAACAAGCCAAATACAAGACTTTACTTGACCAGTTCGCCTACACTGAGAAGATCCCTGCAGCGTCCAGTAAGACGATCCAGTTCAACCAGTACAGCGACCTGCCACTGGCAACAACGCCACTGGCTGAAGGTACGCCGCCAGCTGAAACACAGCTGACCGTTACTCCTATCACGGCAACTATCGACCAGCTTGGTAGCTACACGATCCTGACTGACCTTGCCAACCTGACAACTAAGCACCCGGTTATGACCAAGACTAACGAACTACTTGGTACTCAGGCAGCTCGTACCTATGACCGTTTAATTAACGCTACAGTCGTCGCCGGTACTAACGTCATCTATCCAGGTGCCGTTACCTCACGGGTAACAGTTGCAAACAGCAGCAAGCTGACATTTACTGAAGTCAAAAAAGCCGTAGCCATGCTTCGTAAGAACGGTGCTAATGAGTTTGATGACGGCAACTTTGTCTGTGTGATTGACCCTAGTGTCGAAATCGACCTGCTCGATGACACCAGCTACGCTAACACCGTCTACCGCCAGACTGGTAAGAATGAACTCTACAAGGGTGCTATTACCACTTTCGCTGGTGTGACATTCGTACGTTCCAACAACATCCCAGTCCTGACTGGTGCCGGAGCTACTGCCGCTGACGTCCATACTTCCTACATATTCGGACAGGATGCCTTTGCCGTTACTGACCTGCAGACGCTCCAGATGTACAAGGAAGCACCTGGCGGCGTGACTGACCCACTGCACCAGAAGATGACACTTGGTTGGAAAGTCGGCTTTAAGTCGGTTATCCTGAACCAGAACTGGTTAATCCGTTTAGAGAGTGGATCATTGAACTAGAAACAATAACGATTAACGCATGATGAAGTGCTGGTATAACTTGAAACACTATACCAGCGCCGTCATTCTAAGGAGATAATCATGGCAGACGAAACGACAAGTATGAACCTGCAGAACAACGTGACCATTAATGGTCGTAAGTTCACTAAAGGCATGAACGTCATCGTACCGAAAGGACAGGCTGACGACATTGCCCGGATTGACTACAACGCTCAGCAAGCTCAGAACAACCTGGTACGACAACCCAAGGAGTACATCGCTCCTATGGGCAGAGACGTCCAAATATAACAGATTTATTACCTAACGAAAGGAATAACCTATGGCAGATTTCGGAGTAGATAACTTCCTCGGTACCGTAACACTGGATGGCAAGCAAGCCGTCTATAAGTTCCACGATCCAAGTGACGTAACCAACACCGCTGAGGTAACACTCAGTGAAAAAGACCTTGACGGCAAGCAAGCTGAGACACGTGAAGCAACCGACCTGGCTTACAGCAAAGTAGCTGAGGGCATGAACAGTAAGCGTGATACCAAGAACTTCAAGGATCAGGCGAAGCAAGTCGCTGATAAGCAGAACGAAGACAGCAAAACTAGACAAGCTGCTACTGACTTCTTGGACAACACAGCCGACAATACGACTAAACCTGTTAGTGTTGATAAGGATGGCACTAATGTCTTCAATACCAAAGATCAAAACAAGGATAACGATAAGTAATACATGTAAACGGGCGGCAGTAGCAATATTGTCGCCCTTGTTATACACTAAGCGTAACAACTATAGACAACCATGGCTGATACAACATACACCGAACAGTACATCTTAAACACCTTGTACGGCAGTGCTCCAACCCAGTACAGTACACAAGAGGTTGCCAACCTGCAAGCCGGTACCGGACGTACCAGTCGGTCATGGCAGGAAGTCCTGAACACTAATGCCGGTAATCACCCTACAAGGTACAGTGTCCAGCAAAGTCTGTTCATTAACCTGAGTGCAAGTCTCGGCCTGTCCGGCAGTTACACTCAGCTCAGTGAACAAGCCCTACTCAACCGGGCATTCAGTGGCGGCGTTACCTTGGCTACTATACTGGGTGCAGCCGGCGGTGGCACTCCAAGTACCGCCGGACAGCCTATCGGGTTATTATTATTGATAACTAGAGCAACATAGAAATATGAATACTCAATTTCAAAAAGGGTGCATACCTTTCAATAAAGGAACAAAAGGAATTATGAAGCCTAATTCTGGTAGTTTTGTCAAAGGTCAAAAGTCATGGAACAAAATTGGTACAACCAAAATTTGTACAATTTGTTTTACAGAATACGCTGTTAGGGGTATAAAACGTCGTGAGACAAGTCTATATTGTTCCATGAAGTGTCGGGGAATTTCATTACAAGGGAAGCCCTCACCAATGAAGGGGCGTATTTCTAGTCCCGAAACCAGAGAAAAACAACGACAAGCCAAGTTAGGAATCAGAGGTAAGGATCATTGGAATTATAAGAATGGAAGCGGTTCTGAAAGACACAGAGACATGCAACGGGATGAATATAAGCAATGGCGTAAAGCGGTATTCGAAAGAGACAATTACACCTGTCAAACATGCAAAGCTACAGGAGTTTACTTACAGGCAGACCATATAAAACAATGGGCATTTTTCCCAGAATTGAGGTACGATCTTAACAATGGACGTACACTTTGTATTGATTGCCATGAGAAAACAGACAGTTTTCCAATACAACTAAGAAGGAGGATAGTAATTTGAGCGACAATATTTCAATCACAGCCGGTACGGGTACAGTCGTATCAACCGAGGAAGCAACAACCCTAAACGGTGCAACTGTCACAGCCCAGCAAGTCCAGCGGGTCATTACGGCTACTAGGACAGCCGACGGTACGGTCATCGACGGCGAAGCCATGGCAACCCGCCTTGACGCTGTAAACGACGCCGTGACTACCTACCCGTTCGGACACAGTGCAACCAATATTTCAACAGGTACGACGACTACTCCGATTACGACAGTCGTTAAGTCCGGCTCCGGTGTTCTAAGGGGTGTAGTTACTGGCGACATCGGCTCGTCTTGGCAAGCGACGCTGTACGACAATACGGCTGCTTCAGGAACTATCATCTCGGTACTCAAACCAACCAACGCTGGATTTATCGGTTTTGAAGTTGGCTTCACAACTGGCCTGACGATTGCCACGACTGGTACGGCTGCTGGTAACTTAACAGTAATTTGGAGATAATCCAGTGGCACGCAGTATAACCCTCAACAGCTACAGTACCGCAACCGGCCTCGTCACCTTCACGGTAGCCGGTTCAACGATTACTGCAATAAACCAGACATACAAACTAGCCCTACCAGTAGACAGCAAAGAAGCTTGCCTCAGCGCCATACGAGCGTACCTGCAAGCTTACGTCGCTGGCTTCCAAGCGAATGTTCGACTGGACGCTGGCACTGACGTCACGGCTGCTATGGGCGTTCCTCAAGCCGATACGGGGGCTTAGGTTATGCCACGACAGGTTGTACAGGACATGAAGGCGAGTCTGGCGTTAAATGGTACAGCTGATTACCTGACACTACCGATAACGCCGTCAACGACTGCTTTTTCTATTGGATTTTATATTCGTCGGGATTCATTCACGACAGGTGCTCGGATTGTAGATTGGCAAGATGGTGGTCCGGCAAATGGATTTAGAATTGAATTACAAGGAACGTCTAATAATTCAGTCTACCAAGTGCAGATATCAACAACAGGTACGTTGGTACCACCAGCTACACCTACGGGCAAATGGGATCACCTCGTCCTAGTCTACCAAGTTAATGATGCCCGTCTGTATCTCAACGGGGTGCTAGTCGCCAGTGATAATACAGTAACAATGACAGCAGCTACCCAAACGTTGACTATTTGTCGGCGTTCCAATGCCTCTGGTAACTTCTACAAAGGAGGTATTTCACAATTGGTTGTTTATAATGGTACAGCTTTGACAACCGCCGACGTAGTAAACCTTTACAGTAATGGAGTCATACCGTCTGGTGCTACCGGTATTTACAAACTTCAAGAAGGAGCCGGTACAACCGCCCTGGACAGTTCAGGCAATGCAAACAACGGCACCATAACCGGAGCCACCTTCTCCGCAGACACCCCCTCAACTGCCCGCAAACAAGTCGGCGGCAACCTCGTCCGTAATGGGGATATGGAGTACTCACCACCTTTTACGGCAGCAACTACGGCGAATTCTCGTTGGATAGATGGTACAGCCGCCGGTGGAGTTTTTTCAAGTAATATCATTGCACTACATGGGTGGGGTCTTATATCTGGTGCTAGTGCTCAGTTTGACAGTGGTGCTATGAAGCTAAGTATCGCATCCGGAGGAGTTGGAGAAGTATCAAATGTTGCTGCCAATATCGCCTCTCAAATACTGGCTCTTAATATGCAGCTTATGCCTAGCACAAGCTATACAGTACGTTGGCGTATGAAAACTAATTTTACTGGCGATTCCAATGATGGTGCAAGGTTGATTCTTACTGAGAATACTATAACTGGCAGTACCGCAGTTACGAACAGTGGTACTGCAGCTAAGGGAATAACCGATTGGACTTCGTACAGCATGACAGTTACGACAGGGGCGACAACTAGGTTTGGTCGAATTAGACTAGAATGTAGAGGAAATACAGGAGCACTTACTCTTGCTGGGGACGCCTGGTTCGACGACATAACCCTCACAGAAACCGTCCCAGTCGGCAGGGGAGCGGTGCAGGACTTTCGGGCGAGTCTGTTGTTGGCAGGTGTCCAAAACGTTGCGACGACAGCCCATAGTACAGACTTTGATTTAACAGGTGATTTCAGTATGGCAGCCTGGATAAAAAAGCCAGCTACACCAAACTCAGCACGTGGAGTATTTGCGAAAAGTACAGGTGCAACTGGCAATTACCGCTGGTCTGTTATACCGAATGGTATTCAATTTACGATATACGGAATAACTGACATTAACTTTACAAGTTCAATCGTACCGAATGACCAATGGGCTTTTATTTGTATTACACAAGCTGCTGGAACGTATAAGACATATCTCAACGGTACACTACAGGAAACCAAAACTGGATCTCAACCAACAGGAGTAGATGTACAAACAATATACGTCGGGCAAGGTCGAACGAATGAATTATGGGTCGGTAATCTTAGTAATGTCAGAGTCTGGAAAGGTACTGCTTTAAGTCCTACCGACATAGCAAGTATGTATACGACTGGCATTATTCCATCTGTTGCAACTCTTAAAGGTGAATGGAAACTAAATGAAGGAGCTGGCCTAACCGGCAACGATACGTCTGGTAATGCTCGACACTTAACACTTCTTTCAACCGGAGCAACCTATTCAGCAGACGTACCTTCTAAGAAACGTGGATTGATAAATGGAGACCAACCGTTAAATATCTTCCCGAATCCTGTTGTCTGGTTAAAAGCTGATAGCCTAGCGTTAGCTGACCTCGCACCAGTTGCTACTTGGACGGATAGTAGTGGAGCTGGTAATAATGCAACAGCAACCGGTACAGCCCAGCCGACGTATAGAACCAATATATTAAACGGTAAGCCGGTACTTCGGTTCAACGGTACGGCTAATGTGATGAATCTCCCGAATAACTTCACAACCCAGAACAGCGTGTTCATCGCCTATGCAAATGCTACAGGAACCGGCTCGATGATTTCACAAACTGGTAGCGGTAGTGCGTGGCTACAGCGTAATACAAGCATTTGGGCAAATGCCAACGCCACTAACTTTACGATAAACCCTAGTATCAATACCCGTAACTTATATGTTCAACAATTCGATTACATAAACAATCAGTTCCGAGTCAGAGTTAATGGGACGGACGCTGGTGGCACTAACGCTGTTATCGGTGGTGTTGGCACATTTCCATATGCTATCGGTGCGAGAGGTGGTAACAGTGAGTTCTTCAACGGTGATATAGCCGAAGTGATTATATTCGCCCGACTATTAACACAATCTGAGATATTAGATGTCGAGCGTTATTTAGCTTATAAGTATAATGTGACGGCTGCGTTTGGTGCCAGAGCCATAGCCTAAGTACATGAAACTCCGTAACATCCTCCTGATAACCGGTGTTCTGCTCGGCACGTACAGCCTGTATTTTTACGCTACCCACGACGGTATGGCGTTGAGTCAGGTTGTAGAAACCCACTTCACCCCATTTCATTAGTTAAAATAGGGATAGGACTCCACCCGGATTATCTATTTCTAACTTATATTTAATTTCAGCTTGTTGACGTGCTTTCACTGCATCATCGTAATTTCTAAATCGCTTGTTTAAAACAACTATTCGGTCTATGGTTAGCATTGCTTTCCAAGTATTTTTAGTGTTATCCCAATTTACTCCCGGATTTTTAACGTTATCACTTCTGTTTATTGCTTGCTGGTGAACGGTTGCCCAACGGCAATTACTCGGCTCGTATATACCGTTGTTATCAATACGATCGACACTGTGCTTTGGGCTAGGACGTGGTCCCATATCTTCTGCAAAATTTAAATAGCTATATCTCCAACGTTCACACATTGTTATTCCCTTAGCCCCATATCGGGCGTAAGCATGATGACTTTTAGTAAAACATCGTTGTTTGATTTTTGCCCATAAACGATATTCTTGTGTTTTACTCAATCCATGTACAATATTCATATAGTCTCCTATCTACTTTAAGCGGTGGTGGGAGACTTTTAAATTGTCTCTTAATTTCTATTATAACAGAGGTCGTTACAGTTAAACAGTGTTAATTTCTTTGTAGCCCTACTTCGACTTTTCCAGCCTGTCTCGTTCCCCAGCCTGTCTTAAACACTGTCAGATAAGCGTAATACTTAACGAACCGCATAACACAAAGCAACCATATCATGGCAATAGGAGCCGTCAGAAACGTTATAAACTGAGATACAACCGACTCATCTGACCGCCGTATAATCAGATACCGCAGAGACTGCACGTAAGCGATTATAACGGGTACTAACACCAGATACGGTAACAACTGCCGGTTATGAAAGATACCGCTGTAAATCAGGTATACGCTAGCCACGGCAGACAAGGCAAACTGTACCCACCGGAACAGGTGCAACCAGTAGATGTATGACGTTAAAGGAAAATACTTGAACCGCCACCATGTCCGTATAAAGCTACCTCTCATCCAGCGAATGTAGCGCCGGATGTGGTGACTGTACTTATTCGGTACGGCACTAAAGGCAATTGAGTTGGTTTGCTGTACGGTCTTACCATGGTTCAGGGCATATAAGGTCATTAAGGAGTCATCACTAAACCGGACTTCCCTACCGAAAAACGTTTCACTCATATAGCCTGACATATAGGTACGGATAGTATCACCTCTATAGAAGGCTAGTATGCCACTATTGACGGTGACACAGCCCATAGTCGATTGTGCCGAGCGTTCGACTAACTGCCAGATAGTCTCCCAGAGTCCAGTAAACCGGGTGAGCAGGTTCTCTGATACGTTGATAGGCAGACACAGGCCAGCAACCGACTGTATACGAGGATCGGCAAACGGTAGCAGACCGTTCCGGATAGCATCAGGGTCAAGTACCGTGTCACTGTCCAGTGTCAGATAGATGTCAGCATCCGGGTTATTGGCTATACCGACAGATTGAGCATGACGTTTGCCGCCGTTGTCTGTCCGTGTCCAACGGATTGATATATCTCGACGTTCCAGTAGTGCTACGAGCCACAGCCGGACAGGTTGGTAATTCTTAGTCGAACCGTCATCGACAACCTCTATATGATTCGGTAGTCTACTCTGTATCAGCAGGGAATTGATACAAGCCTTGAGGAGTGCCTCATCCTCGTTATAGGCAGGGATTAAGACAACGACACGTAACTTGTCCAGTTCACGTTCCTGTACTCTACTAGCCGTCTTCGGACGTTCCAGCAGTGCCAGTAGATTCGTCCAGGCGATAGTTGCAAATGACAGTATCCAGATAAGCCACAGACTATCCGGCCTTAGTGAGGGAATAGCTACCGTAGCGATATGCCGCATCAGCCAAGCGGCAATAGCAGCCAGTACCAGAACTAAAACAAAGACGATCCGGCCGTTACTTAACCGGGCAGATAACATCTATTCTCCGATGTTTTTATTCTTACGCCAGACGTAGCGGATAAGTAAGGCAGCACAGACAACGATGACGGCAATAGCCCCGACGGTTATCAGTTGTCCAGTCAATGTGCTGGCGAATAGAATACCACCGCCGGTTACTGGTAATACTTTAGGTTGGCCGTAGTCCAAGATAATTCCCCTTATCGTTAATTCCCTGTTATGTCCTGCATTATACACTACTTGGCATAAGCGGTATTTTAGGACTAAGACAATCGTTAGCTGTATGGTACTATAGTAGTAACTCAGCTTGTTTATGACTAAATTAGCTAGAGGGGTATAAGGGCTATAGAAAAGCCACTATTGCTAGTGGCCGCCTGTTTATGACTAGTCTTATTTTATCACCAGTCAGTACTTATGCAAATACATTTTTCAGTTTGAGAGTTATACGACCTCTCATTTACAACCAAGACGTATAGTGAGCAGACAAAAAACTAGGCTCTGACCGGCCGCCTGTCAACCTAGTCCCCCGCTTGCTCACTAACTGGATGACTGCCTGAGACTCACGGACTCAGTAGTAGCATCACTGGATAATCAAGCTTGCATAGACCATTCCTAGGACAACGGGGGAATAGAGGCGGCTCTATGGCTTAGACAACCATAAGAACTACAATGCTTATATTTATTTCCGTATCTGCTATACTTCTGATATACATGATTAATTCTAAATCAAGGACTTTGTAATATGGCAGGAAACAACATTGGAGCAAGAGTCAGTAATTTCATAGGATTCGACCCAACACCGGGATTCAACTTATCAAAACAGGCTAATGGTCAAGCTGGCACATACGGAGTTACGGCTACTGGTACGACTAATCTGTTTGGTAGACAGCAAGGACAGAGTTCAAATGATTACGTGAACGGCCTGACGCAGCGTGTCAATAATAGTGGACAGGTACCACAGTATCGTAATGATGCAAGTACAACTCAGCAGCAATCGGGTGCTTACACTGACGGCGGTGCCGCCCAAAGACAAGCCGACCTACGCCAGCAATACGGTGATCCCTCCCAGTACGACGCTGAAATCGGTCAGTACCAGAACCAGATAGGCGGACTCGGTGCCCAGCAACAAGTCGGTGAACAGAACGTCAATGACCAGTATAATAAAGCCGCCCAAGGCTATTATGACAACAAGGCTAGAGACGAAACCAGTTATAATCGTGATGTCCAACAGAACGTCCGTAGCTACACCAACAACCGTACCAAGACCATGAACTCTGTCCGTAGCAACGCCAACGCCCTGCAACGCTTACTTGGCATGAACGGAGCCGGTAACAGCAGTGCAGCCTTAGAGCAAGCACCGTACGCCGCTGGATTACAAGGCAGCCAAGACCTAGCTGGAGCACAAGAGACGTATGGTATGAACGGTCAGAGGCTTAGTGACGAATGGACAGATAGACAGAAGAAATACAAAGACGGCTTTGATGACTTAGAGAATCAGAAGTGGCAAGCCATGAACGGTGAGAAATCAAAGACCGCCCAAGCTAGAGCCGGACTACTAGACAAGATTGCTAACGCCAGTGTGAAACGTAACCTAGCCAACGGCCAGACAGGTGCACAAGCCCAAGCCGGACGCAACCAGTATCAGCCGGAGATTGAAAGCCTACTACAGCAGATTACCCAGCTAGGCCGTACCAATGCTAACCCTGTCCTGCAAGCTCAGGCAGTTGCTCCAAGGGACTTTACTCTCAGTGACTACGCCCAAGGTAGGCGGACGGCTATAGACAGCCCAGAACTAGCCGGTGGAGGGGAGATCAACCCGGTGTTCGCAAGTCTATTTAATAATCGACGAGACGAATACAATACACCACGTTTTAACTAGAAGGCTATACCTTAAGTGAATTTCTTAGAAAACCTTGCCCGTAAAGCCAGAGAACGTGCCAGTCAGGTATACGATCAAGCCAATATGCTCGACGGTGGCCGAACGTACCAGCAACGTACAGCAACCCGCCCACAGGCAAGTGCCGTACAGCAGATACAGAGAAGCGGTGTCAGTAATGCCGTTGGCGGTGTCGTTAAGCCGTTAGTCCGAAGCAGCATGGCATTGAACCAAGGTATCGGTAACGCTCAAGTCGGTGTCTATAACATGTTCGCCAAGAACAATAAGCCGATGCTAACCGGCCAGCAGTTCGCCGATGACAGTATCGGACGTAACGCTAACCGAGCTATTGATTATACCGGTACAAAACGTCAGATAACCGGTGACGTTATATCCAATGTCGCTAATGTCGGCTTCCCTGGAAGTAGTAAGTTAGTAACGAACGCTGCCAAGACTTTAGTACCACAAAAAGCTCCTCAAATTATACAGAACTTCGCCCCTAAGATTGCCGGTGGTGCCAGTGTCGGAGCCGTCTCAGGTGGTGTCGGTAACGTCGGAACGTACGTCGGCTCAAATGAACCATTGTCACTCAAAGGTGTTGCCAATGAAGCTAAGACCGGTGCTATGTACGGTGCTGCCTTTGGTGGAGCTTTACCAGTGGCTATTCCAGCTGCCCAACTAGCAGCTAAAGGCACTGTTAAAAGTGCTAAGTTCGCCGACAAACAAGTACGGACAGCTAACGACAATCAGGCAGCGGTCGCTAACTATGACATGAGTATCAAGCGTATAGAAAAACAGATAGCCGCTAAACAAAAGGGTATTGATAACACGACTAACTTCCGTGGTGTTGAAACCAACCGTCGTCACATCGATATGCTGGAAGCTGAGAAAGCTAACATGATAGCTAATAGGCCGAAGCTAAGTCTCAAGGACAAGGTACTAGCTCCGAATATCGGTCTGACAGTCGGTGGTCCGAACGCCCTGCAATACATGTATGCCAAGAAACAAGGCCGGGTCTTTGACGGAGTAGACGGCAAGCCACGGTTTGAGATAGATGATAGTGGGGCAAAGTTCAAGTCTCATGATCTTACTAATGGAAGTTTTGCTGGTGATATACTTGACCATCCAGAATTGTACAAAAACTATCCTGGCATGAAAGATGTGCCAATAGAAATTGACCGCAACTTAAAAGGTAACGCAGCACTTGATGATAGAACAGGAACATTAAAAATTAATCCACGACTTACTGAACAAATACAGAGCGCAAAAGCTGATCTGTCTAAAATAAAACGCAGCGATGTTGAAGTGCATTTGCGTTCTATTGGTTATACGCAGAAACAGATAAAAGCAGAAACAGGAAATTTGAGTCTTGAAGACCTTATCAAGAATTCACTTACTCAAGAAGAAATTAATAAATTAGCAAGATTAGAGAATCCGCAGCACCAGTTAAGACTTAAAGAGGATGCTAAAGGTACGCTATTACATGAGTTACAACATGAGATACAGTCTCGGGAACGGTTTACCGCTGGTGGTTCACCTAAAGATTCAAGTGGCAAAGCTATCGAACAGTACCGCAACCTAGCCGGAGAAGCCGAAGCCCGTGCCGTCCAAGCCCGTATGAACATGACTGATGGGGAGCGGTATGTGACGCCTAATGGAGATTCTTATTATCACGGCACAAACCAGAAGTATGACGATTTTGATTTAAGTAAGGCTAATGCAGGTGGTCTATATGGTAAGAGCGCATATCTTACCAAAGACCTTAATCGAGCGAAATCCTATGGAGATAATGTTAATAATCTTAAAGTTCCAAAGGATGCTAAATTGCTTACTCCGAAAGAGTTTGAAAAGCGAGTCAGCGCTCTAACCTCAACTGTTCCATATGGTGACCCTACTCTTGCTAGAACTAAGGCGATAGACCAGCTCATAAAAGAAGGCTGGGATGGTGTTCGTGAAGTTAATAAGCAAAACGGCGATACTGTAGCAATATTTAATCCTAAGAAGCTACTCAACGATAAACCCCAATCCACCTTCAACGACACCCTCTTTGCAGACGTACCCAAAAAAGACCTCATCATTAAAGGTAATACCCCTACCCTGTCCGGCGCTGAAACAGCATCTATCAAGCGTGAGATTGCTGAACTAGACCGGAAGATAGGTGCTTTCGGGGATGAGGGTGTATCAGGTAAAGAGGTTGGTGACTTCTGGCGTAAAGAACTTGGTGTTCGACCAGGTGACGATGACATGGTGAAGCTGGCTGAAAAAGCTGGCCCGTACCAACTACGAGATGTAAGCATTAAAGACTTAATACAAAGCGACCCATATTTAGCTAAAGAAGTACAAAATGGCAAGAGTATGACGAACGTGCTTACCAGTGACGCTTCTGGTAAGCCAGCGATTATTGATGAAAACGGTGTTTTAGATGGCTATCACCGTATAGCAGCAGAGTATAGAAATAACCCCAATGGCACAGTAAAAGCTTATATCAGTGATAAGAACACTCTTCCACCCCCAACCCTGCCAAACAAGCCCTCATAGACCGCCGTACACGCAGACAGGCAGAACTAGACGGCGGTAATGGTGTGGCTATGAGTATTGATAAGCGTACACCTAAGCCCACATCAGAAACACCATTATATAAATCAAATAGACTACACCAGGAAAAGCTAACCAAGAATAATCTCACACAAAACGAGTATGCCGGATTACATCAAGACGTAACTGATTTAGAGAACCTAGTATCACAACGTAAAACTGCGGCATTCCAAGCCTTAGACAATGCACCTAAGACCTCAGACGGGAAACTTACACCAGCTGGTCAGGTTCAAGTTAAAAGTGCAGCAGACATCTGGACTAAAGCTGCAAACGACCATTTAACAGCACTTAATAAAGTTCGCGTAATAGATGGTGAGATACCAATCGTTCTGTATAAGCCTGTCAACACTCCGCCAAAAATAGTACAAAACAAACCTGTACCATCCCCACCGAAGCCAGCCGTTACAGCCGCCCCCAAACCCCTCAAGCCTATCAACGTACCAGAGAAGAGTGTACCGGTTAAGAAACAGTTGCCAACAGTTAAACAGCCGAATGAATCAAAACTGAATACCAACCGACTCAATACATCTGATACCAACAAAGCACAACTCGACAAAGACACGACAGAGATTATCGGAAAGCTGAGTAACAAAGATGTTGAAACAGCTGCTAAGGGTGCTGGTATTGATACCAAGACACATACCATTGACCAGACAAAGAAGATTATTGCTCAACAACTCAACGTCCGTAAGGACGCTGTACGACTGTCTAACGAAGCCGAGACAGCTCGTAAAGCTGGTGACACGACGAAGACAGCTGAACTGATTAAACAGGCAGCAGAACAGGGCAGGGTATCACGTAGTCAAGGCACTGACATAGCTCGGCAGTTACAAGCTCGGAAGATTATCGCTAATGAACTCGATACGCCGCAGCACCGTATCTTTAGGTTACTAGACGAAGCCGGTATTAACCCGGATGTATACAGTAAACGACTCGCCGAAGTAGACTTTGCAAACAGCAAGCAAGTCGTCAAAGCCTACCGGGAACTCGTACCAGCTAAAGCGGTTGATTGGCTCGACACACTACGGTACAACTCTATGCTATCCAGCCCACTTACTCAGGCGGTTAACATCTTTGGTAATGCCCAGAACATCGCTATCGTCGCTCCTATAGAAAAGACTCTACGTGGCACGATAGACGCCGTTGGTGGACTATTCGGTAAAGAACGCCAGTATGCAGCTAGTGAGGGTACTGCCTACGCTGGTGGTGCCGCTAGGAACATCGTCAAAGCCTCTAATGAATTTGTTGATGCCCTCAGAGGCACTGGTAAATACTCCAACCCGGACTTTGAAGCCTTCAATATACCGCTTGCCCAAGGTGGTGTTAAGGGTGCAACATATAATACGTTATCGGCTCCGATGCGTGTGCTTGACGGCATGGATAAATTCTTCCGGGCTTTAGCTGACGGTGGTGAAGAGGCGGCACTGACTGCAAGGTCAAAGGCTGGTATTAAAATCAAAGGCAACCGTGAAGCTATCATAGAAGCGGAAAAAGATTACAGGGTATTCCAAACCGAACTGGGAACGCCTGGACAGGGTACTATTAACGACGCTTTCGATGAGTTTGCCAAGCTTGTTATGAAGGCTCGGGGTTCCAAGAATCCACTGATATCTCTACCTGCTAAGTTCACCGTACCGTTTGTAAAGACGGTTAACAACATTAACAAACAGGGCGTCGTTGATTACTCGCCAATCGGTTTTCTTAACCTCAAAGGTAATGCTGATAAGACGACGGCTATTACCCGGGCGATTATGGGTAGTGCCGTATTCGGATCGAGTGCAGCGTTGATAGCTCAAGGTCAGATGACATGGGCTGAACCTCGCAATGCTGACGAACGTGCTCGTTTCAGAGCTGAAGGCAGGCAGCCGTATGCCGTAAAGTTTGGTGACAAATGGGTGAACTTCTCCAAGATGACACCAAGTATCGCTTTCCCTATGGCTATGACAGCAGCATTACATGATGCCCTTGAGAACGGTAAGACAGACCAGAGTACCGTTGATAAGGTCATTGAATCAGTTGCTAAAGTTGGTAACTTTTATTCAGACCAGTCCTATGCTAAGGGAATCGGTGACACTCTGGCAGCTATTGGCGGAGACACGGAAGCAATTGCACAGGCAGGCTCGAATAACATCCAGCAGGTCGTACCGTTTCGAGCTCTGAGTGGTTGGATAGCCCGTATCACTGACGACACTGAACGAAAGGTTGATACGACTGCCGGATACTTTGACCAGCAGGTACAGGCCTTGATGCAACAGTACCCAGGACTACGTCAGAAAACCAATACTCGTGACTATAAAGGCCTGCCGATTGCAGCTAACAATCAAGTATTCAACGGCATTTCACCTGTCCGAATTACCAAAGACAGAGGCGTTAATCCTGTTGATAAAGCACTGGATGATTCTAAGAAGTATGAAGAAGAGACGGCTACAGCTGGACTTAGTAAGTCAGACCAAGCAGAACTCAAGAAGCTAAAACAAGCTCAAGTAAGTGCCGGACAAAAGAATCTTATAGCCACTGAAGACTTCGCCGCTATGACACCAGAACAGCGAACTAAGGCACTGAACAAAGTCAGTAACAGCGTCGGCCGTGACGTCACTACTGAGTATAAGAACTCAAAAGGTATTACAACGACCAAGAGTTCCGGCTCTAAATCAGAAGTAAACGACAAGACCTCCGACTACACCAAAAAAGTCCTAAACGAATACAACACCCTCGATGCTGAAACCAAGAAGTCCAAAGCCTACAAAGAAAACAGCTATGACTTCAAGGTAGCTCAGGCCAAGTACGACAATGACAAAGTGTCCGGCAAGCTCAGTACCGTACAGGATATCAACCGTAAACAGGCCGTCGAGAAGGCCAAAGTTGGCAAGGACTATAGCAAGGACATCCGGGAAGCCTACAGCGGCCTGACAAGCTCCGAAGTCTACGCCTACGCCAGCACCGATCCAGACGGCAACCGTATCGTCGAGAAGCTACTAGAATACGGCGATAAGCTAGCCGAAGCCACTGGTGAAAAGAACAAGTTTAGAAACAAGAACGGCAGTGTCAATATTGCCGCCAAGTCATCCGGTGGCAGTGGTAGTAGAGGCGGCAAAGCTAAGAAACAACTCCCCTACAAGAACGCCACCAACGTTTCCAGTCGGATAGCCTTAAGCAGAAAGCTAAAAACTGCTACAATAAGGGCTAAGTCGATTGGCGGTCGTAAAAGACAACTAGCCGTTAAAACCTACAAAGCCCCTAAGTTATATAGGAAAGTAGCTTAATATGAGTACCACTCCACGAAACGCCGATTATGTGATTACTAAGGCCTACTTAAGTTTCAAAGGTAAAGCTATACCACCAGCCAGCAGCACGACCAAGTACGCCCAGTTACTCGGTACGCTCGATACCGTACAACAGGAATGGTCAACCGAACCGGACGTCGAATGGGATAGCTTATATGCTGATGTCAATATAGGCGTTATTACTGCCACTGACACATACGACCTCGACGACACCATAGACTACATCAGCAAACGTGACGGTGATTACATCACGCTTGATAAGACAGTCAACGGCGAAGTAAATAAGGTAAACGTACTACTAGTCAGCCCTGCTCAGCTACACGGCTACAGAGAACAACTAGCCTGTGCTCAAGTCGGACGGACACTAAAGTTCAGCAAACCGTTCAAATCTACTGATGCCTACTTAGGTTACAGCATCGTCATACCAAGCCGTCTAGTTGTAGAGGACATCACCAAAGGAACTGACATCGTGCAGTGTGACAACCCGCTGTTCCTAGCCGACATGTTAGCGGCTGAAGTAGCAAGGAACGACGTTACTAAGTCCGGCCAGTATGACAACCTACTAGCTAAAGCCGGAGAGAAAATGACGAAAATGAAACAGCAAAATGGTGGCCAGAGTGAACAGATACCGAGATACTCCTTAAGCGGTGTCGGAGATACCTACTAGTATGATCGGACAAACTGCTCGAAGGCAACGGGCGTCACCACAGCCAAAGATAGGCTACACCAAGGTAGACAAATGGCCGAAAGGTTTATTTAGCCGGTTTGACGCTGATAGAGTACCTCTCGACGGTCTATTAGTTGGCGAGAACGTCATCCTCGAACAGGACGGTACGATTAGTCCACGCCCAGGCCTGAAGCTGTACGGTATTCAGCCGAGTGGTATAGTCCTTGGACAGATATACGAGTTCGTTTATATGAACGGTACATTGCCGGAAACATGGCTCGTCTGTATGCAGAATATTGGCAGTATCGGCTACGTGACTGTGAATAAGAACGGTGGAGCTTGGCAGACATTAACTGGTAAGACGTATAGTGCCACAGCCAAAGCCCACTTTGAGCAGGTATTCGGTAAGATACTGGTCAGTAACGGCGCCGATAATTTAAGCTTCGTCGATATCCAGCCACTAACAATTACACCGTTCACGGCTCTAGCTCAACCGACTGCTGCCCCAACAGTTACCGTACCAACGGTTGCCGGTTTCAATGGTGCTAATATTACCTATAGGTATCGTTACACCTATTCCAACCAAGGTGAAACGGCAGGCAGTCCGGCAGCTACGAACGGCACTACTAATAAGCTCCGTGAACAGTGGAATGGTACGACTGAGTTTATGACTGTTGAAGGTACCGGCGTACCAGTTGGCACACAGCGGGTAAACATCTATGTCGGCACTGAGGCAGGTAACGAGTTTTACCTCGACACTGTTGCTATTACCGGCGGAGCTACGACTTTCAAATACACTGATACCGGTACGATAGCTGAGAACCCTAACCGGATAGTACCAGTCGGCGATAGTACCAGTGGTCCGAAAGTGACACGGATAACCAACGTCAAAGGTCAAGTCTACATGGTCGGCGACACTGAGAATCCGAGCCGTATCTGGTTCGGTGGAGCTGGTACCTATAGCCTTGATTTCTCTAGCTATAACGGTGGTGGCTGGGTAGAACCGAACAAGGGCGGCAAAGACTTCCCTGTAGTTGTGAAGCCATTCCGTGACGGTAAAGGTACGCCGATGGCCGTTTGTTTCTCTAAGGGTACTAACGGAGCCGGTAAACGCTACCTGCTATCTCCTCTGACTACCACGCTTGGTACGACAACTATCTCCTACATGTCAGTACAGGAAGATAACGGACAGGACGGTACTGACTCCCCTGACGGTGTGGTGATGACCAATGACGGTGCTTGGTATCCAAGTCGGGAAAGCTTTAAGACCAGTAATACCAAAGCCAATATTCAGAACATCGTCAGTACATCCGGCATCACCGATAACATAGGTGATGTCGTCAATGCCTTGTCTTCTAAGTCGATGGACTCCTGTGTCGGACTTGTCAATGACCAGCGTATCTACTGGGCGGTACCATTTCAGTCCAGTACCAATAACCAGATATGGATACTTGACCTGAGACAAAACGGTGCCTGGATGCGGCCGTGGTACATAAATGCCGACTGGATGTTGCTCTACGCTGATAACGCTGATGGTACGACCAAGACACTGATACTCCGTAACAATAAGATATACCAGTTAGATAGCACCTCGGCTACCAATGACGACGGCGTAGCCTTTGCAACCAACATCAACTCCGGTCATATTAGAGTCGGTGAGAACGGCCAAAGTGCTAATGTCCGGTACGTCAAGTTTATATTTCTGAGACCCCAAGGTGAGATCAACATTAGTGTGACAGCCAATACTGAAGACGGCTCACAGACCTTTAGTGAAAGCCTGAATGATACGACCCTGCAATCAGTCGGGGCGCTCGGAGCTTACGGCCTCGGCATGATCGGACTCGGCAACCTCTGGCCGGTTGCTGGTGGCTTAACGGTTGCCTCAGCCCGATCAAGAGTCAGTAAGACCATCGAGATAGATGAGGAATGTGATTACTACAGCTGGTCAGTTGGTTCGACGGCTTCCGGTGTATCGTACCAGTTAGCTGAAGTACTGGACTCAAAAGTAGCTGTAGGTTATTCCGAGGGAGACAACTAACTATAAGCACTGTGCTAGAATAAAGGAAAAGAGGATAAAAATTTGGCTATTTCTGACAAGTTAACAAGAGCAACAGACTCAAGTACCGGTAGACCGGTCATCGCTAAACTAGCCAGTGGCAAGGCTGTCGGTGCTGCTACGGCGTCGCTGACTGTTGCTACCAACTGGACAACTGTCACTCCTATCTACGGAGCTATGTACCTGCTGACGGCTGCCGGAGTCAAAGACCCGACGACTCAAATAGACTGGAAAGCTGTACTCACAGGTACGACACTCAACAACTTCACGATTACCGGCGGTACGGATCGGGCATACACCACAGACGCCTACGTCGAGATTACAATTACTGCTGCTCAGTTAAAAGACCAGTACGACATGCTGACACTGCAACACGCCGTTGACGGTAAACATGCCAATACAATTACCACCGATACCGTCAACGAAAACACAACAAACAACGGTGTCACAATCGACGGCCTGAGCATCAAGGACGGTAAGGTTGTAACTGGTGCTTCTTTGTCGCCGGTATTTACGGTAAATCCTTACAAGTTCAGTGTCTGGGGTAGCACTACGACGATTATTGCCGCTGGAATCGGTGGTTCTTATGGAGCGTTTACGAAGATATCATACCAGACCGAGCTATTTGATACTGGTTCAAACTTTGATTCTACGACGAATTATAGATTTACAGCTCCAGTTGCCGGATTTTATCAGTTTCTAGGTCAAGTTGAACTGAATGTTGCTAACGGCGTCGTGGTTCAGG
>Ga0136611_10000536_pt1 | contig 25197 bp, 23 predicted proteins | sample AntDrymUQ2232306_2_FD_106645 | JGI IMG/M metagenome (GOLD analysis project Ga0136611, IMG submission 106645) | Polar desert sand microbial communities from Dry Valleys, Antarctica - metaG UQ223 (23.06) | ecosystem: Environmental > Terrestrial > Soil > Desert | place: Antarctica: Dry Valley...
ATTCCGGTCGTCGCAAGTAGCAATCCTCGGGTCGCTGCTCCGGTGACGTGGCATGTTTTCCGTTTCGGTTATACTGCGATCTAACTGCTGCAGCAAACGAAAGGGACGCCGATGCAACCCGCCTATACCCAAAAGGAACTCGTCGATCGCGCGCTCGATACGGCCTCTTCGCAGGGTGCGATGTACGCGGATATCCGAGTCCAGGATCAGGTATCGCAAAGCATACAAACACGCAATGGCGTCGTCGATAACCTGCTCAACGCGAAAGACCGCGGCTTCGGTGTACGCGTGATCGTGGACGGCGCGTGGGGGTTCGCGAGCTCGAGCCTCCTGGAGACGGGTGAGGCCGACCGCATCGCCGCCCTCGCGGTCGAGATCGCGCGAGCGTCCGCCACAGTGCGCAGCGGTACAGCAACGCTTGCTCCCGAAACGCCCGTGGTAGATCGCTACGAGACTCCAGTGGCGATAGATCCGTTCTCGGTGTCCATTGAGCAGAAGTTGGAACTTTTGGTGGCCGCGGACACCGCGATGCGCGCTGTGCGAGGCGTCAAGGTCGCGCTCGGCAGCCTGTACTTTCAGCGCGACGACAAGACGTTCGCCTCGACCGAGGGCGCGTATATCGAACAACGGCTATATGAGAGCGGTTGCGGGATCAACGCCGTAGCCGTCGGCGGGGGCGAGGTGCAGAACCGCTCGTACCCCAATTCCGGCGGACGGCATCAGGTCACGGAGGGCTTTGAGTTCGTGCGGCGTCAGGATCTGCCCGGCAACGCGGGCCGCGTGGCTGAGGAAGCCGTCGCGCTGCTCTCCGCGCCACAGTGCCCGAGCGGCGAATTGACGGTGGTGCTCGACGGCTCGCAGGTCGCCTTGCAGATACACGAGAGCTGTGGGCATCCAGTCGAGCTCGACCGCGTGATGGGAACGGAGGCCGCATTTGCGGGCACCAGCTTCCTCACCCTTGACAAGCTCGGCTCATATCAATATGGATCAGAGCACGTATCGATCATTGCGGACGGCTCGCTCCACGGCGGGCTGGGGACGTTCGGGTACGACGACGAAGGAGTGCCAGCGCAGCGAGTGCCGATTATCGAAAACGGCGTACTCGTCAACTACCTTACTGATCGACAGAGCGCGGCACATCTCGACCAGCGCTCGAACGGGACAGGGAGAGCGTCGAGCTGGGGCCGCATTCCGCTCGTGCGGATGACGAACCTCAGCATCCAGCCGGGCACATGGCGGTTCGAAGATTTGCTCGCCGACACGGGCGATGGCCTGTACATGCAGACGAACCGGAGCTGGAGCATCGACGACCGGCGGCTGAACTTCCAGTTCGGCACCGAGATCGCGTGGGAGATCAAGAACGGGAAGTTGGGCACGATGTACCGCAACCCGACCTACACCGGGATCACCCCCCGGTTCTGGAACGGATGTGACGCCGTCTGCAACGAGGAGAGCTACGTCGTTTGGGGCACCCCGAACTGCGGTAAGGGACAACCCTCGCAAGTCGCGCATGTGGGACACGGCGCGGCACCCGCCCGCTTCCGCAATGTGCGCGTCGGGGTGCTGCGGTAGCAATGACCATTTAGAAGTTATGACGGAGCGGGAGGTCAGATGCGAGGCAGCGACGCGGTTATGCACATCCTCGAACGGGCGATGCGCGGGTCATCTGCGGACGAGACAGAAGCGCTGTACCTCGGCAACGACACACACCTGACGCGGTTCGCGAACAACTACGTCCACCAAAACGTAAGCGAGACGAACGCCCGGCTCGTAGTTCGTACCGTTGTCGACGGCAGGGTTGGCACCGCGTCTACGAACGATCTCGCGCCCGAAAGCGTGAAGCGGACGCTGCAGACCGCCACCAACGCAGCACTCGCGCAGGAGCCTTCGTCCACGTTTCCCGGCCTCGCGCCGAGCGCCGCAGCTTCGGAGCCGGATGTCTATGACGAGGCGACCGCGAACCTCAGCGCCGCAGAACGGGCGGAGGCTGCGGGCGTGCTATGCGAACGTGCGAACACGGCAGGCTTCAGTGCGGCGGGCACATACGCCAATGGGGCAGTGGACATGGGCTACGCTAACTCGAACGACCAGCGGTTGTTTTATAAGCGCACCGAGGCCGAAGTGAGCACGGTGTATCAAGGGCCAACGGCGAGCGGTTACGCGGATCGTCGGGGAACGCGTACGGCCGATCTCGATGTGGAGTCCGTGGCACAGGAGGCGCTCGACCGGACCCAGAGCGCCCAGAATCCGCAGGACATCGAACCTGGCACATACGAGGTGTTGCTTGACCCGTATGCTGTACATGATGTCGCGAACTTCATGGCGACGCTCGGCTTTGGTGCGCGCGCCGTGCAAGAGGGACGCTCGTTCATGGCTGGCCGGATGGGCGAGCCAGTGATGAGTCCCGAGATCACCTTCTGGGACGACGGTTCAGACCCAGCCGGCTACGCCGCGCCATTTGACTACGAGGGCACGCCGAAGCGTCGCGTGGAACTGGTTACCAACGGCGTGGCGCAGGGCGTCGTGTACGACCGCAGCACGGCGCACAATGACCATACGGAAAGCACGGGCCACGCCGTACCGCCCGGCGGAACGAGTGGGCCACTGCCGCTCAACCTGTTTCTCGCGCCCGGCCAGAAGAGCCACAACGAACTGCTCGCAGGTATCGAGCGCGGGGTGCTGGTGACGCGGTTCTGGTACACGCGCACCGTTCACCCACTCTCCGTCCTGATAACCGGTATGACCCGCGATGGTACGTATCTGATCGAGGATGGGCGCGTGACGAAGCCGGTCCGCAATCTGCGCTTCACGACGAGCTATCTGGAAGCGCTCAACGACGTGCGAGGCGTAGGAAGGGACACCTTCCTCGGCGCCGGTCGGCTTGGGGGAACCCGTGTTCCCGCGCTGCACCTTGGCTCGTTCAACTTCACAGGCGTGACGGAGTTCTAAGCCTCCCTTAGGTCGCTGCCCGGTGGTGGCAAATCTTGAGGCCCTCCGTACGCCTTGACCTCTTTCCCGTACGCCGCTATCATGACTCGTGGTCGTGCTAGATGGGGAGATGGCGATTCCCTGTACCCGTGAACTCGCCAACCGGGGTTGAATTCCCCTTCGCGGCCCAATTCTTTGGAACTGACCTCGTTAAGTGATGTTGATGGTGGGGTCCTACACGGCGAGAAACTGCGAACTCCGCCAGGGCCGGAAGGCAGCAACGGTAAGTAGACCTTCTTGGGTGTTGTGGGGCAGCCTGATCGGAGTCGGCTAGCGGACGTTAAGCCGGAGGGTTGCGGTCAACAAAGGGGTGCACGACCGTTCCCTTTACTTTTTCACGCGTGGTCCGCCAACGGCCGCGAGCCACGCCTGCTCAAACCGGGGACCATCCACGGCGACCGCGACGCGGGTGCGCCTACCCTCTGGGTCGCGGGGGAACGTGAGCATGCCCTCCTGCAGCTTGGTGGACAGCTTCAGAGTCTCCACCCGCACGCCGTCCCATTCCAGCGCAACCGCACACGCGAGCGGGTCATACTGGAAGTTCAGCAAGTCGTTCGGTAGCCGCGAGTGCGCACGCCCAAGGGTGAACATATCGTCGTCCGCCCCGTGTATCTTGCCCTGTTCGGCGACGAGCTGGGCGAGGGCGTTGCCACGTCGAAGTGCGGGCAGATGTTCGGCGCGCAGGGTCGTCTCAAGGCAAACGTTGAGCGGTACCAGTATCGGGTGACACCGCTCCCACACAATGCGGGCAGCGAGCGTGTCCTGCTGGACGTTGTAATCTACATCGTGACTCCACTGGGGTAATCCCGGCTCTGGTGCCTCGATATAACCGCCCATCGCGACAATGCGAGTGTGTGCCAGCAAACCGGGGCGAACGATCTCCAGGAGTGCAAGGTTCGTCCACGGTCCGATTGCGACGATTACGGCACCCGCTTTGACGCTCACTGCCAGGAGGTCCAGCGCGGCGCCCGGAGTCGAAGGCGCCGGATCTTTGACCGTCGGCCAGTAACGTTCGGGCGCGGGAATCCCTGGATGCATGTAGTAGCCAGAAAGCGAGCCGTCCGCGCCCGCCGCAACCGGAACATCGTCTCGCCCCGCGAGGCGCAGCGCAGCGTGAACGCAGGCCGCTCGAAAGCCTGCCTGGTCGCTCGTGGTGGTGACTCCTACAAGCTCAGCTCCGGGCCAGTTGAGCACCATTGCCAGAGCACAGAGATCGTCCGTATCGCCCGCGATATCCGTATCGAGGTGAATGCGCGTCATGGTCTTGTGTCTCCCTGCCGTACTGCGGTGTCACAATGAAAGATGCGAATGTCCTTGATCACGTGAGCGAGAGCCAGTCTCCCGACGGGCGCTCCCAGCATGGATAGTACCACGCCACCCAAGACCACTGGGACCGAAAGGCAACCGGGACACGGCTTCGTGGAGCATAACAGCGGCTCACCGCATGCGCGCTCGACGCCGGTTGCTGAGGGTGGCAAGCACCGCTGCGAGCGTGTCGAGGCTCTTCAGGTTGTGAACGGGTCGAAAGTCGTCGACGTACGGCAGCGCTGTCATCATTCCTCGGGTCATTGGCTCGTAGCCTGGGGAGCCGAGCAGCGGATTGAGCCAGATGAGGCGATGAGCGTTGCGCTGAAGCCTCAATATTTCGTCACCAAGGAGCTGCGGGTCGCCACGATCCCAGCCATCGCTGATGAGCAAAACCACCGCACCGCCCCGGAGTACCCGTTGGGACCACTGTTTGTTGAAGGCGTACAGGCTTTCACCGATGCGCGTGCCGCCGGACCAGTCGGACACCACCAGCGTGGCGGCGGCCAGAGCGTCGTTCTCATCACGAGCGCGTAGCTGCCGCGTGATGCGGGTAAGTCTCGTGCTGAACACGAACACTTCGAGCGGGGTTCGCCCGTGCGCGACAGTGTGCAGAAACTGGAGGAGCATGCGGGAGTATCGATCCATGGAGCCAGAGATGTCGCAGATGGCAACGATTGGTCGCGGCCTGAGCTTTTGTCGACGCCGCGCAACGCCTGGCTGCTCGCCATGACCGAGGCTGGATCGCAACAACCGGCGTGTGTCGAGACGCGAGCCGCGTCGAGACCGAACCGTGCGGCGCGTGGTCCGATCCCCGAGACGCCAGCACTGCCGCTCCATGAAGGTACGCGCCTGAGCAAGCTCTTCGTCTGTGAACTGACTGAAGTCCTTCTCGCGGAGAATTTCCAACTCGCTGTAGATTGTCTGAACGTCACCTTCAGCGTCCACGGCGTCCCCCAGTTCTTCCTCACTAGCGAGTTGCGCCCTCGGAGTTTGTGGACGCTTCAGCGCCTGGCTAGCGGCATCAGGTGGCAAGTCGACCCGCGAAGGGTGTAGTTCGCCGGACAAGACACGTGGCAGAGCCTGGTACGACGACGGCCCTGCGCACCAGTACTGATCGAACGCGCGCTCAAAAACGAGCAGATCTTCGGGACGGGACACGAAGGTCGCTCGCGCTGCAAGCTGAAAGTCCTGCTGAGTGAGCCCGACTTCGTGTACGGCGCGGACGAAATCTATGGTCTGCGCCGTACCAGTGGGAAGTCCCGCGCTGCGCAGGTACTGACCGAACCCAACAATCCGCGTCACCAGTGCGTCGCCGCCCTCAGTCAAGTCCGGTTGCCGCCGCGACCAGCCGACTCGACTGCACGCCACGGAGTCGCACGATGTCCTCCTGATGCTTTAGCAGCACGCCGAGTGTCGCGTCGACGCCCTCGGGCGTCAGAGTGTCCTGGCCGAGGATAAGCAGCGCTGCCATCCAGTCGAGCGTTTCGGAAACACCGGGGACTTTGTACAGGTCCGCCTGCCGAAGTTCCGCCATGAAACGACCGACCTGCCCAGCAAGGAGCGCCGGAGCATTGGGGAGCCGCGCGGCGATGATTTCCACTTCCTTCTCAGGCGGCGGATACGCGATCCAGTGATACAGGCAACGCCGTTTTAAGGCATCGTGCAGATCACGCGTCCGGTTTGACGTGAGAATCACCAGGGGTGGACGTGTAGCCCGGATGGTCCCTATCTCCGGTACCGTAATTTGAAACTCGGAGAGAAGCTCCAGCAGAAACGCCTCGAACTCCTCGTCCGCGCGATCTATCTCGTCAATGAGCAGTACAGGCCGTGCGCCCTGATTGTTTTCAGGGTATTCGACGGCTTGCAGAAGCGGCCGACGGATAAGGAAATCCGGGCCGAAGAGATCGCGAACGGAATATTTTTCGCTCGTTCCTGCCGCCTCCACCATACGGATCTCCAGCATTTGGCGGGCGTAGTTCCACTCGTACACGGCGTGGTTGATGTCGAGTCCTTCGTAGCACGGCAACCGGATCAGGTCGGTGTCTAGCATTGCTGTCAGGGTCTTGGCGACCTCCGTCTTGCCTACCCCGGCCTCGCCTTCCAACAGAAGCGGCTTGCCGAGGCGGATTGAGAGGAACAAGGCTGTAGACAATTCGCGATCCGCGATGTAGCCTTGCGCTCGCATCGCGGACTGTACCTGGTCTATTGAATCGACCGGAACCCGGTCACCGGACGCTGCTTTCATTGCCCACCCTCAGCTACGTACAACGACGTGCTGTGCTCAATTCTAGCGATAATCTCATATGCAATGCGCTTGAACGATGTTGCATGTCATCCCAAACTCCGGGAGGGATCCGTGAACTTGACCACGGATCCCTCGCACTCTCGAAGTGACAGACGCACTACCATTCAGCCGCAGTTGGAATCAGACGACGCGATGGTCTCCGATGCGGTTCGATGCGGAGTGCAACGGACAGAGCAGCGATTGCCGAGGCGTTACCGGCGAAGATGGTATGGCACGTTGGTCACCACAGTGCCGGGTCGAAAGAGCAGCGCTGCCTTGAGCCGGAACGCGGTCTGGTTGTGCAGCAGGCGCTCCCACCAGTGCTTTGGAACAAACTCCGGCAACACCACCGTGACAAGGTCGTCCGGATCCTGGCGATCCACCGCATCGATGTAGGCGAGCAGGGGCGTCACGAGTGACCGATACGGCGAGTCGATCACGACAAGTCGGCCGTATTCGGTGTGCGTTTTCTCCCATAGACGACGGAACGCCTGCGCCTCCTCCGGACCCTCGGCGATGTGCACTGCCGTGACATTGGGGCTGATGGACCGGGCGTAGGCCAGGCTCTGGAGCGCTGGGCGGTTGAGTGACGCAACAGGGACGATGATACTGTGCCGCACCCCACTTGGGTGCAGCGGCGTCTCCGCGACCAGCTCGGTCTTTGCTGAGTCGTAGTGTTTGCGGATAGCTATCAGCATCAGGATGAGCAGTGGCACCATCACCATAACCATCCAGGATCCGGCATGGATGTTGAAGCCACCAACTTCAAACAACGGTTCACCGGCGGCGAACTTCGTAACTGCGACAACGAGCGCGACCACTGCTGTGATCGTACAGCCTGTCCCGTTGACCCCCAGCTTCCAGCGCCAGCCCGATCCTCGCTGACGCCACCAATGTGCAACCATTCCGGCCTGCGAGAGGGTGAACGCGGTGAACACGCCGAGGGTGTAGAGGGGGATCAGCGCGGTGACACTGCCGGAAAACGCAATCAGCAGAAGGGCCGCTGCAACAGCGAGTGCGACGATGCCGGTGGAGAAAGCCAACCGGTCGCCCCGGTGTGAGAACTGATGTGGCATGTAGCTGTCGCGCGCCAGGAAGTATGAGAGGCGCGGGAAGTCCGCGAACGCGGTGTTCGCCGCCAGTACCAGCAGCATCGCGGTTGAGACCTGCACCAAAAGGTAGAACGGGCCAGTTCCCACCAAGGTGCGCGCGAGCTGGCTGAGCAGTGTCTCCGCCTCGTCTGGATCCGGAATGATATGGAGCCGCTCGGTGAGGAAACTGATTCCGAGAAAGATCGTGCCGAAGATTCCAGCCATCCACAGCAGGGTGATACGCGCGTTTCGGTCCTCCGGCGACTTGAACGCTGGTACGCCATCCGATATCGCTTTGGTCCCGGAGAGGCCCACCGACCCAGAGGCGAACGCCCGTAGGATCAGCAGCAGCCCAAGCGCCTGACCGCCCTCTTCCTGCCACTCCTCAATCCATTGAGGTGGCTGAGTGTATGCCGGTAAGGCATTCGTCAGGTACAGGGCGATGCCGTATCCAAGCAGCCCGAAAATGCTGAGAATGTATACGTATGTCGGCGCAGAGAAGATAGACCCGGACTCCCTGATGCCGCGCAGATTCCCCATTGCCATGAGGATGATCAGCAGCACGCCAGTGAGCACGCGGTGCTCGTAGAAGATAGGGGCTAGAGAGCCGAGTGCCGCAACTCCAGCGGCAATCGACACGGAGACTGTGAGCACGTAGTCGTTGAGAAGGGAGGCGGCGGCAGTCAGGCCGGGCATGCGCCCAAGCTCCTTTGATGCGACGATATATGCGCTCGCGCCTTTGGGATATGCCCGGATGGTCTGTTGGTATGAAGTCACCACGATCACGAGTACGAGCACCACTGCAATCGTTAGCGGTAGCGTCCAGGTCGCTATCGCCGCGATGCCCCCGAGCAGCAGAATGCGCATGATCTCCTCGGTGGCGTACGCCGTGGAAGAGATGTTGTCCGACCCGAAGATCGCGAGCGCCTTGCCTTTCGTGAGCCGCTCGTGGATCTCCCGCGCGGTTTCAATGGGCAGGCCAAGCAGCGCTTGGCGGATTCTGCCCCAGGTCGTCTTCGGTTCCTCGGCGCGCCGGGTCACGGAGAGGTGCCCGGGGCCAACTCTCTGGAACCGCACGTCGTGCGTCACCCGTGTATATCGGTCTCCTGGGTGCCGCCCGTGCAAAACCTCCCGCTTGTCCAGTTCCGGGTCGGCACCTCTATCGTCGTGCATCTCGTGTCAGGCCTCCCGCTTGCTCATTGTGGTTGGTTACTCGACCCGTCCGGCACCCATGTCGTTTGGCGGCATCCGGCTGAACCGCACGGTGTACGAGTCTCCATCGATATCAGCAGATACCCGCAATCCGGACTCGTCGGCCAGCCGCTCCGCGAGCAACAGCAGGGACGCGACCTCCCACGGGGCACCGCCGAGGGTCCCGCTCACGCTGATGGCTGCCATCGCATCCTCCGGCGACGAGTTCAGCGTCTCGCACGCCACATAGAGCTGCTCCTCCCAATTCGTCTCCCGCGGGAACCACTCGCGTCCTCGGTCGATGCCCGAATGCACCCGTCGCTCCCGCAGGGTGCCCTCTCGGGTGCGGTCGATGCCTCTCCTCCAGAATCGGAACATCTCTCGCCTCCCTCTCACACCCGCTGTCGCTTGCCCACCTCCCGCCCCATGCTAGATCACGAATCGTCCCGGACGAACTCCAGCAGTGCGTCCAGATCGAACGGCTTCGGCAAGTAGGCCATAGGTCGGAACTCGTCCAGGAGGCTGGGGCTGATGCGCGACGCGGAGATGATGATCGTGGGCAGCTCGACTTCATGCAGTTGCAGCTTCCGAAGCACATCCCATCCGCTGCCGTCGGGCAGGTTGATATCGAGAATCAACTGGTCGGGCGGTTGCCGCAGCATCGTGTCCCCTGCTGCCGCAGTGCTCCCGGCATGCCGGACTGTGTGGCCGCGAGCCTCGAGGTTGCGTACGATCAGTCGTCGGAATGCCGGGGCGTGCTCGACCACAACGATAGTTCGGACCATGCCCGACCCCCGACCATCTTGACCGCGCAATGGCCGGTCAGTTTGCATCGGTCTCAGTATCGCTGTCAGCTGCTCAACAGCGTGTCAACAAAACGGGCGGCGCCCTCAACATCCGCTCAACATATTGAGAATCGCGATGTTGGAGGTGCGGGTAGGGGCGCTGGTTGACGGACTAACCCTCCTGGTCGAGCAGCCGGTAGCCGACACCCGGCTCGGTCGCCAGGTAACGAGGGCGCTGCGGGTCCGCTTCGAGCTTCTTGCGCAGGCGGGCGACGTAGACGTGCAGGTAATGTGACTCGCCGCCGTACTCCGGCCCCCACACCTGCTGCAGCAGCATCCTGTCGGTGAGCACTTTGTTCGGGTAGGCAATGAACGTCCTGAGCAGATCGTACTCGGTTGGGGTGAGACGGACGTCCTCGCCGGCCACCTTCACCCGACGCTGTTCGAGGTTAACCTCCAGAGCGCCCGTGCGGAACACGGCTTCGCTGCCGCTGCTTGGCCTGGCGGCGTGGCGCAAAGCGACCCGCACGCGGGCGAGCAGCTCGTCCACTCCGAACGGTTTGGTAAGGTAGTCGTCGGCGCCGAGGTCGAGCGCTGCCACTTTGTCCTGTTCCGCACCTCGGACAGAGAGCACAATAATCGGGGTATTGCCGCGATCCCGCACCCGGCGGATGACCTCGCAGCCATCCAGGTCGGGCAAACTAAGATCGAGCAGGATGAGATCCGGCCTCCGCCTAGCGTACGCGTCGAGGGCTTGTGCGCCCGTCTCGGCTGTCTCGACCTGAAAGTCCCTGCGCGTGAGGTAGGCGCGCACCGCGCGCAGGATTGGCGGCTCGTCGTCCACCACGAGGACGCGCGCACCGGTTGGTCTGCTCAACGGTGCGGTCTCGCGGGCGTGGCATCCATAGGTGCCTTGAGCGGCAGGGTGAACGAGAACCGCCCACCGCCTCCGGGACGGTTCGCGGCTGAAACGCGCCCGCCGTGGGCCTCGACCAGTCCTTTGGTCACCGCCAGCCCCAGGCCGGTGCCCTTCGGCTTCGGTGCTTCCGTGGCCGCCCGGTAAAACGGCTCGAACAGATGCGGAAGGGCGTCCTGCGGTATGCCGGGTCCCTCGTCATATACCTCCACTCGCACTTCGCTATCCGACATTCTCGCCGCTACCCCTATCTGTGTACCGGCAGGGGCGTACTTGGTGGCATTCTCGATCAGGTTGGAGAGTGCCTGATCTATCTCCACATAATCGAGGTGCACGGGCGGCAGGTCATCGGGGAGATCGGCGATCACGCGGTGACGGGCGGTAATGGGACGGAGCCGGCCGACAACATCGTTGATCAGCGCGCCGAGGTCGTACCACTCCTTGTGCGGCCTGAGGGTGCCTCCTTCCATGCGCGAGAGATCGAGCAGGTTGCCTACGATGCCATTGAGCCTGCGACCTTCCTCCTCGATGGCCTGCGCGAACTCCCGACGCTCCTCCTGGCTCCAGTCCACGTCCGTCTGGCGCAATGACCCGGCGGAGGCGATGATGGACGCCAAGGGTGTGCGCAGGTCGTGAGAGACAGCGTTGAGCAGCGCGGTCTTAAGCGCGTTGGCACGCCGCAATACCTCGGCATCGGTAGCCTGCCGCCTGAGCTTGTCCCGCTCCATCGCTATGCCGAGCTGGGTCGCCACCGCCCCCAGCAGACGCTCCCGGCTCGGACTGTATCGCTCGCTTGCGGGCGACATCACAAGCAACAGATCACCCGCGCGACCTTGTGGTCCGATCACGGGCACGACGCGCATCCACTGCTGCCCACCGACTAGAGCCCTTCGGCGCGGGTGCGGGGAGACCACCCTCAACCGCTTAGTGGCGCCGGAACCATTATCACCACTGGATTTCAAGCCCGCCGGCGGTGTGAATCTGGTCTCTTGCATCGTGCCTGCCACCGCCCGGTTCGTGGCACCCGTGTCGTCTTCGATCTCGATGGCAACGGCCTGTAGCCCCATCTCGACGCGCAGCCGCTCGGCCACCTCGGGGAGCGCGCCCTCGAGGTCCGCCCCGCTCAGGAGCCGCACCACATCGTAGAGCACCACGGCCTCGCGCTCCCGCTCCTCGGCCTCGCGCGCCCTATCCCGCTCGCGGGCGGCGAGCTGGGCGGCGAGGACGCCCACGAGCAACAACAGGAACAGGGCGAGCCACTCCGCCGGGTCGGCGACCGTGAAGGTGGTGCGGGGATGGATGAAAAGCCAGTTGTAGGTCAGGAACGCCGCCGCGGACGCGAGTATCGCCGGCCCCCTGCCGTATGCCACGGCTACGGCGAGCACCGCGATCAGGTACAGCATCGAGATGTTGGAGATGGACACGAGCTTGGTCACGACGCCGATCACCGCGCTCACGAGTGCGATGGAGAGGAGGGCGACCCCGTAACCGAACCAGCACTCGCCGCAGGCGGCTCGGAGCCCGCTCGCACCACTCACCTCAGTACCTCTTTCTAGCAGCCCAAGCATGACAGGCCACCTGCTATTCACCAGTTGGCCGCTTCGTCTTGGACGCGGGTATGCCTGGCCATTGGCTTCGCTCGCTCGCGATCGGCGACATGCGATCAAACCTACTGTTATGGCGCATGGTGCCGTCTGTCCGGGTGGATTGAGTGTAACGGCACAACGCTGACTAGCTAGATCGTCTTCGCCGCCACTGCGCCCGTACCGCGCGTCGCGGAGTGCAAAGCGGCAATGACCGCGCGCCTGGTATACACCCGGACAAGTTGCTTGCGGTACTCCTCCGAGGCGTACAGGTCGCCGAGAAAGTCGATTCCAGTTACGGCCAGATCTGCCGCATGGGCGATTGCACCGTCGTCTAGCGCGGTGCCCTTCAAAGCGGCCTCGGTATCGACGGCGCGGACCGGCGTGGCGCCAGCGCCGGTTATCGCGACGCGACAGTCGGCACAGCCACTTGCCTCGTCGAGCACGAGGATCGCGGCAACGCCGGTCACTGCATAGCCAGACGCGGGGTGTGCAAACTTTTGATAGGACATACCGAACCGGCCGACAGATATTGCGATTTCGATCTCGGTCAAGATCTCGCCAGGCTCGACTGCGGAGGTGAGGAGGTCCACAAAGAACTCCTCTGCGCGAACCGTTCGCTCTTCCACTGGTCCCACCAGGTGCATCCGGGCGTCGAGCGCCAGAGCAACGGCCGGCCAGTCGCCCGCAGGGTCCGCATGCACGAGGGAGCCACCGATGGTTCCTCGGTTGCGGACCATCGGATCACCGATCAGCGTCGCGGCGGCGGGCAGCACCGGAAGCGCCGCCTTCAGATCCGCCGAGTGCTCTATCGCGGCGTGCGTCGTCATCGCGCCGATTGTAACGCTGCCATCGCTCTGACTTATCCCGCGCAGTGCGGCGATTCGGTTCAGATCCACGATCACGGACGGCGTTGCGAGCCGCAGCTTCATCAAAGGGACCAGACTGTGGCCACCCGCGAGCACCTTTGCCTCGTCACCATGCTCTGCGAGCAAGGCGACCGCCTCCTGTACCTCCTCCGGGGCGTGGTATTCGAACATCCCGGTGATCACGCCGTCCCCCCAGTTTCTTCCTGGCTGGCCCGCCCCGAGACGTCGTTCAGGCCACCGTTACGCGCGGCATACTGCACGGCCTTCACGATGTTCTGGTAGCCGGTACAGCGGCAGAGGTTTCCTTCCAGGGCGTGACGGATCTCCGCTTCGCTGGGATCCGCGTTATGCGTCAGGAGGTCGTAGCTGCTCATGATCATCCCTGGCGTGCAGTAGCCGCATTGCAAACCGTGCTCTTCCCAGAATCCCTGCTGCAAGGGATGGAGTGTGCCATCGGTGGCCAGCCCCTCAATCGTGAGCACGTCACTGTCGGTTGCTTGCACAGCAAAGACGGTACACGATTTGACTGCCTGACCGTTCAGCAGCACAGTACACGCCCCGCACTGACTGGTGTTGCAGCCAACGTGCGTGCCGGTGAGTCCGAGCCTGTTCCGCAGGTAGTCAACAAGCAGCAGCCGGGGCTCGACTTCGCCCGTCCTGCCGGTCCCATTGACGGTGATCGCGATGGAGTATGTCGCCATGCCTCACTCCTTGTTTATCGTCAGTAGTCGAACCATTCCCCGAAGCGGATGCCAAAGTGTATCAATCACGCGCTGGGGCTGCCTGGTTTTGAATCTGACTTTCCATGCATCGGAAGAACTTGCCCACGATCATCTTAGCTGCAGGCGCCATCAGCCGCTGCCCGACGGAGGCCAGCGGACCGCTGACCTGGGCATCGCCGTTGTATTCGATTCTGGTTTGCGGTCCCATATCTTCGAGCCGGATGTTGCCCGTGCCGGCTACGAACCCACCGGAGAAGTTACCCTCCATCGACAGGGTATAACTTTCCGGCGGTTGGGGGTCGCGCAAGGTGATAGTGCCGGAGAACTCTCCCTTGACGCCCGCCATCCCCGCCCGAAGCCGCGCCTCGTACCGCCCCTCGCCCGTCTGCTCGAACTTCTCGACGCCGGGCAAGCAACTACGCAGTGCGTCCACGCTCATCAAGGTGTCGAAAACCATCTCTCGTGGCGCTTGAATGGTGTAATTGCCGTTCAGTTTCACGCGGATCTCTCCTGTCAGACACCAGCTAACCCTTCGCTCGAACATCCAAGTCCGCGTAGAATACCACGAGGACGGGAAACGGGCAAGAGGACAAACTCAATTCAGCGTCGTGTGGTGCAGCAGAATGTGGATAAGCTAAGACTTGCTCGTCAGCGTGACTTTCTGGAGGAGGCGATCATCGAAGACGATGCAAGGGCGATTCTTGCTGCGGGTCTCGCGGCGGTCGAGCCGCGGCGCGCCGTGCGTCAGGCGCTGAACGGCTGGCTACGCGACGGCGAACTCACGCTTGATGCCGTGGACCGCATCTTCCTGATTGGCGCGGGAAAAGCCGCCCCCGGCATGGCCCTCGGTGTGCTCGACGTTCTGCCGCGGCCATTGACCCACGGCGTCCTGGTCACCAAGGACGGCCATAGCCAGCCGGTGCCGGGGGTGGACGTGTTTGAGGCCGCCCATCCGGTACCAGACCAACGAGCACTTGCGGGGGCAGAGCGCGCACTCGCGTTGGCATCGGAGGCAGGGCGCGACGATCTCGTGTTCTGCGTACTCTCCGGCGGAGCGTCCGCTCTCTGGACCCTGCCCGTGGCGGGTGTGTCCCTGGAGGACGTGCAGGCAGTGACGGGCGCGCTGCTCGGGGCGGGCGCGACGATTGGGGAGCTGAACGCCGTGCGCAAGCATCTATCCCGCATAGCAGGGGGGCAACTCGCCCGTGCGCTTGATCCGGCGCGGCTCGTGACCCTCGCGATCTCCGACGTCGTTGGCTCGCGGCCGGATGTGATTGGATCGGGACCGACCGTTCCGGATAGCACGACGTATGGGGACGCGCTCGCCGTGGTCGAGACCAGAAGGGTGAACCCACCGCACGCAGTGTGGGAGCATCTTCGCGCAGGCGCAGATGGGCTGGTGCCCGAGACGCCAAAGCCCGATCAGCGAGATGTTAGACCGCATCTCTACTGCGTGGTCGCAGACAACCTCGTAGCACTCCGAGGCGCGGAAGCGGCGGCACGCGACCGAGGCTATCGGACACTGGTGATCACGACCCGGCTCGAGGGGGAGGCGCGGGAGGTGGGATCGTTCGTCGCAGGTCTGGCGGTGAGCGTTTTGCACGACGGACTGCCGTTTGGGCCACCAGCCGCACTGCTGCTCGGTGGTGAGACGACGGTCCACCTGCGCGGAAACGGACACGGTGGGCGGAATCAGGAGCTTGCCCTGGCGGCGGCGCTCGCGCTCGACGGGGTTCCCGACGTGCTTGTGGCATCGCTCGGCACCGACGGTACGGACGGACCGACCAATGCGGCAGGCGGCATCGTCAGCGGTGCCACGCTGCCGCACGGGCGAGACCTGGGACTCCATGCCCGCGACTTTCTGGAGCGCAATGACGCGTACCACTACCTGGAGGCTACGGGTGGCCTGCTGGTCACGGGTCCGACGGGCACGAACGTGAACGACGTGGTGCTGGTCCTCGTGCGGCCGGCCGACGCTGGCACGAACGTTGCAGCGACTGACGCAGATCCGGGCACGAAGGTCCCGGACAGTCGCGATGAAGGAGAGAGCCAGTGACTATACACGAGTACGTGACAACCGATGTGCGTACCATTGACGGTCAGACGACGCTTGTGGGGGCCGCGCAAGTGATGCGAGACACCGATACCGGCGTGGTGCCCGTGGTCAACGGCGCTGTGATCGAAGGGGTGATTACGGACCGCGATATCGTGATCCGCGCGATCGCGGAGGGCGCGGATCCAAACAGCGCTCTTGTTCAAGACTATCTGACGCGCAATCCGACCTACGCCGAACCAGATACAACGATCCAGCAAGCGACGCAACTGATGCAGCGCGACCAGGTTCGCAGGCTGCCCGTAGTGGACGGCACTCAGCTCGTGGGCATCATCTCCATTGGAGACCTCGCCGTAGACACCGGCCAGGACCGGCTGATGGGGGATACCTTGCAGGACATCAGTCGGCCAACAGACGCCACCCCGTAAACCTGCAGAGGGGACCGGCCCTCCCCGCCCGGTGTCACAGAACTGCTCGATAGCAATAGGCATTGCAGGACGTCGTCGAATCCTCCGTAGAGGGAGTTGCTAGCTATGCGCTTGCATCACGTCCAGGTCACCGTCCCGGCGGGCCGGGAAGACGAGGCACGGCGATTCTATTCGGGGGTGCTGGGTCTCCCGGAGATAACGAAACCGTCTGAACTCGCAGGACGCGGGGGCGTATGGTTCCGTCTGGGAGAGGTGCAACTGCACTTCGGCGTCGAGGCAACGGGACCGCTCTCGCGTCGGCACATAGCGGTCCAGGTTGATGATACCGAAGTGTTGCGCGAAGCGCTGCAAGGAGCAGGCTACCCGCACGAGGAGGCGGTGCCACTTGATGGCATGCGCCGGTTCTACTGCCGCGATCCCTTTGGCAACCGGTTGGAGATACTCGAGGAATATGCCCACACGGTCGAGGCAGAGTCTGCGTAAGGTTTCCATCGTCCGGTAGTACATCGCTCCGTAGGTACAGCGCAGCGTTCCATTGGGTTGAGGTACACCAGCGGGACGGCACGATGCGCGTAACGCTGGGGGCTCGGGGGTGGGCATCAACGAGCACGTGCGGTGAGTGGGGGTACATGGTGCGGCTTCCAGGCAGGCTACTGATTCGGAAAGCAAGGCGCCACGCGGAGCGGATCAAGGTGCCGCCATCTCCAACCCTTGGCGTCACGACCCTGGTGCGGCTGGTGTCCAGGCACGCCGACGAAGACTACGTGAGCGCGTTTGCCGCTGGACTGGCATATCGGGGTCTGTTCGCGTCGTTCCTGCTGTTGATCTTCATGCTGTCCCTGCTCGGCGTGTTCGGTGCGACGGAACAGGTGACCCGGCTGTTGGACCGTGTGGCTATCGCGATGCCACAAGCGGTCGCGGACCTGATCCGCGAGCAGATACCAACAAAGGCAACGAGCACGCGGGTGCTCGCCGCGTTTCGCCTGGGCGCAGTGCTCTCGATCATCGCCGCGCTTTGGGGGGTGTCCGGTGCCTTCCGGTCTGTGATGCAGGCGATGAACGTGATGTACAAGGTTCGGGAAACCCGCTCGCTGGTCCGGCGGATCACGATCTCGCTGCTGTTATCGCTCGCGGTGGCCGCTCTGATGGTCGCCGCCGGAGTGCTGGTAATCTTCGGCGCGTCTATTGGCGAGCGAGTCGCAGCAGCGGTCGGCATGGGCACGGTCTTCGAGTGGTGGTGGGGCGTACTGCAATGGCCGATCATGATCGCCTTTGTCTTGCTGGCGTTCGCGCTCGTGTACTACTTCGCCCCCGACGTGCAACAGGAGTTCCGGTTTATCACGCCTGGCTCGATCATTGGCCTACTCCTGTGGCTGGCGTTTTCGCTGCTATTTCTCCTCGTCGTCAACAACTTCGGCGTGTACAATCGGGTGTATGGAGCGCTCGCTGGCGTTGCGATTCACATGCTCTATCTATACTACTTCGCGTACATCCTGCTGCTGGGCGCCGAGGTGAATCAGGTAATCGAGGAGCATTCGCCCGGCGGCAAGCAGGCCGGGGAGAAAGCTCCAGACGAGCAGCCCGATGATCTGGTAGGCCGTACCTGAAATCCAGCGTCACGCAGGAGCGCACCCGCTGCGAAGCGCTCGCCTATCCCGAATCCGGTGGCGGGGCGCCGGGATCCGCCGGACCGGAGGTCGGTCCTTGCGGCCGCGCCACGCGCTGGGCGTTGCGATGTTCGTTAAAGACGGCGAAGACGGTGTTCTTGTGGGGACGAACTTTGCAGTGCTCATCCTGGTTTCGCGTCTCATCACAGTACCCAAGCGAGACGCACTTGATAACGAGGAAGGATGCGAGAAACGGGGAGGTTCGGCGCATCTCCGCCTTTATTAGGGCAAACAGCTTGCGGATTTCCCACTGCGCCATCGTACATAGCCGCAGCCCACTCATGTGAATCAACTGCCGCAGGTTTACCGTCATGACCAGGTTGGTCTGCACGCCGTTCGGGAACAGAAAGCGCGCATCCTCGGCAGGGACATCACGCTGCAACAGTTCCTCGTAAAGCTCCATGTTGCCGTCGATCGCCTCGCTGAACAGCTCCTGAAGCTCTGTGTCATCGCTGATGGACGTCGGGACGGTGTACTGCGGCTGCTTGTACTTCACGTAACGCTGCGACTGCTGGTCGAAGCTGACGCCCATGCGGTGCCGGACCAGTTGATGGGTGAGCGTCCGGGAGACACCGGAGATCGCGAAGGTAAAAGAGATGTGCTCGATGACTGTCCCGTGGCCGCTCTCGATCACGCTCTGGAGGAGCTTGCGCATCTTCTCCTCCGCGACCTTGCCGTCACGCACGTCGTCCCATATCTTCTGCGGGAGCTTCTCGGAGTAGCACGTCCGTGCTGCGGTATACGCCAGGGGAACATAGTACTGCTCTGCGATTTCCGGTGTCGGAAAGAGCATCTTGACCCGGATCTGGCTTTCCTCGTACATCCGAGGCGATTTTTGTGTTGTCTGTGTCACGGTCCCACCTCAAGATTGGTCTATGGCAAGCGGTCTGAACAAGCGGTTTTCGGCCCCACCGTAACACGTACGCAGGCTGGTCGCAATGGGACTGATGGTGGCACGGAATTTGTGTAAACGTTTTCTACATTTCACCCTGGAAAGGGGCGATATGAAAGTATGGACGATGGAGGAAGCGAACCAGGCGCTCCCGTATCTAAACGAGATTCTGTCGGTGCTCGTCGAGCAGAACAAGCACGCCGATCTCGCGTGCCAGTCCCTGATCGAGCTGGAACAGCGGATTGCTGGGAACGGTAAGGGTATGGAGCGAGAGCTGGCGTATCGCCGCGCCCGCTTGAACGACGCCCGCAGTAAAATGCAAAACGGCATCAAGCAGATACACCGTCTCGGCTGCCAGGTGAAGGATTTGGACCTCGGGCTCATTGATTTTCCATCGCACCTGGACGGTCGTGAGGCATTGCTCTGCTGGCAATTGGGCGAGTCCTCCGTGCTCTACTGGCACGGGCCGGACGAGGGCTTCGCGAGTCGCAGGCTCCTATAGAGGGCGGCACCGAGAATTGCCTTTTACCGTGTACGTGGGTGGAGTTCGCCGCTGCCAGACGTTTCAAATAAGGATGCTCGCGACAGAAACTCGCGTCCCACGGGTACGAGGTCGGTCGCGGTCACGAGGACCTGCTGCTGCCGCTCCAGGACCGCCTCCAGCAGATAGCGCCGCCGTTCGGGATCGAGCTCGCTGACCACATCGTCGAGCAAAAGCAGCGGCATCTCCCCCGTGGCGGAATGCATCAGCTCTACCTCCGCGAGCTTGACCGCGAGAATAACCGATCGCTGCTGGCCGCGTGACCCGTACGTGCCCATATCCACACCCCCGACAATGAACTGAAGGTCATCCCGGTGTGGTCCAGCGAGCGTTACCGCCCGTCGGAGTTCGTCGGTCCGACTCGTGCGGAGCCGTTCGACATACGCCTCCCGCAGCTCGGCCTCGCCCGGAACATCTGTGGCAGGCATCGTCTGCTCCATCACGGTCGAGCGATACAAGACCTCAAGTGCGTCACCGGTGCCAGCCAACCTGGCGTGAAGCGTATCTGCGAGCTTATTCAACTGACCTATGGCGTCGAGGCGCCGCTTCAGGAGATACGCACCGTGGCGCACCAGCTCATCGTCCCAGTACGCAAGCTGCTCGTTGGAAACGTCGCGCCTGCCCCGATCCGCAAGGCTCCTGAGCAGGCTGTTGCGCTGGAGCACCACCTTGTTGTACGTCTGCAATGTGCGCACGTAATGGTTGTCGATTTGCGAGATGGTGATGTCGAGATACCGCCTGCGCAGCACGGGTGACCCGACAATCAGGTCGAGATCCTGCGGCCCGAACATGACGGCGTTTACCTGCCCAATAAGATCAATCGCGCGGCGCGCCACGTTGTTCACCCGAATGCGCTTCCGAGCCACGCCGGAATCGGCGTCAGCCCCTTCTCCACGCATGACGATGATCTCCACGCCCACGGTGCCGCGGCGCTGGATGCGGGCTGCGACCCGGCTGAAGGGCGGGATCCCAAGGTCAGGCTGCGCGTCCCAATTCACGAGTTCCCGGTCCGACGTGGCGCGGTGCGATTTCGTGGTCGCGAGGAAGTACAGCGACTCCAGCAGGGTAGTCTTACCACTGGCGTTCGACCCCAGAACCAGGATCGGCCCGTTTGGGAGTTCTACGTCGAGTTGCTTGAAGTTGCGGAAGTTGGTGAGGGAGAGGGAGGCACAATACATCGTCCAGGATTATAACACCCCTCCGACACGGCTCCGCATGGCGCTCGGTGGGGCCAAGGAACAGGCCAGCGGGACGCATACCACGGCACGAATGGGACGGCGGCATTGCCGTCGTGGATGGATAGGAGGGACTACCACGTCTACCCCGTCCCTGTGACAGAATCAAACGCAGGAGCAGACAGCACCCCGAGCAAGGGGCACGAGAGGAGCATCAAAATGCCCAGGACGACGCTCACAAGTGCGAGCACACGGGCCGGTTCCTGCGGAGCTTCCGTGCCCAATCGGAAGAACGCGACGAGACCGAGCACGTGACCGAGCACCGCAGCCGCGAACAATCCGACAATCAGCAAGCCCGCCGCGATGCGTACTGCTGTCACTCCACGGTCCGCTGCCGGTACCACGAGACCAAAAAGCACGACGCCGACGAGCGACAGGAGCGAGACCGCCAGGCAAACTACGGATACCCGCGCAACTTTCCGAAGACCGACCACCTTGGACAATTCGACTTTCGCGTTGGTGTCCGCTATTCGCCTGCCTCCGGCGGCTCAATCCAGCGGTTGTGGGCCTTGATCAACACGACGAGCCGCTCGTCCGCGACGGCCTCCGGCAGGTTCTTCTCCACGCAGGTCTTTCCGACGAACAAGTTCACCTTGCCTTCGCCACTGCCCATATACCCGAAGTCCGCGTCCGCAAGTTCGCCGAGGCCGTTCACTATGCAGCCCATCACGGCGATTTTCACCCCCTTGAGGTGCCCTGTTCGCTGCTTGATACGCTCCGTCGTTGACTGGAGGTCGAAAAGCGTCCGTCCACAGGACGGGCACGCGATGAACTCCGTCTTGGTAAGCCGCGCCCCCGAGGCCTGCAGTATGTTGAACGCCAATCGCATGCGCACCGGGTGAGGCGTTTCGCCATCCACGGATACGCTTGACCCGATGCCGTCGCAGAGCAGCGAACCGAGGCTAATACTCGCGTCAATCAGGTTGTCACCCCCCGGCGGAACCACGAGGTGCAGGTTCCAGTCCTTCCGCCCCTCGCGCAGGAGAGAGTCGAGCAGACGATACGCCCGGATCCGGTAGGCTCGGTCCTGGATGCGCAGGGCAAGAATCAGCCGCGCGACTCCGATTTCCTCCGCACGCTGTGCGTACGCAATGAGTTCTGCGACGACCGGGAAGTTGTGGCGCGTGGCCTGGCGAACGGGTTCCTCTGTAGTCGCGTGCATCTCCAGCAGCAACGCCGTGTTGGACTCGGCCGCCAGCGCGGCTACCCTCGCGATGTCGTGGTCGTGCCCCTGAAGCAATGGCACGTGATAAGCGTCGGCGACAATGCCCATAGCCAACCCGTCTGTGACGCTGGCAATCAGGGCGGGCCGTGTGCTCATAAGACCTGAGTTCAACCGAACGTTGTGCCAGGTATCTCGGTCCGCGTCCCCGTGAACCGGCAACACCAGCGCATCTGGTCGCAGCGCGTCCCGACCGATGGGCCGGTTCAAGCCGAGCGCCGCAGTCATTGACAACGCACCGTCCAAACGGACGAACACGAGCGCCGGCTTGCCCCCACCGAGAGCGTGCGACCCTAGCGCCACCTCCCTGGTCGGTCGAGGGGAATACTCGAACGGGTTGCGACTATCAACCAGGACGGGAGTTGAGGAACCATCTTTCCCGTCGTGGAGGTCAGCGTACCGCCGCACGAGTTCCTTCGCAACGGGAATCTCGAACTCGGGATCTTCCGTCAGTGAGACGCGCACCGTGTCGCCAATACCATCTTCGAGCAGAGAGCCGATACCGGCCGCAGACTTGATGCGGCCATCCTCGCCGTTGCCTGCCTCGGTCACGCCGAGATGGAACGGGTACGTCATCCCGAGCTCGTCCATGCGCGCCCCGAGCAAGCGGTATGCCGCGATCATTACCTTTGGGTTCGAGGCCTTCATTGAGAGGATGACTTCACGGTAGCCCCAGTCCTCGCACATCCGGACGAACTCAAGCGCGGACTCCACCATGCCCAGTGGCGTGTCGCCATAGCGCGTCATTATCCTGTCTGAAAGCGAGCCGTGATTCGTACCGATCCGAATGGAGACGCCGCGCTCTTTGCACCGTTCCACGAACGGGCGGAACTTGTCCGCGATACGCTCGAGCTCGAGCTGATACTCGTGGTCCGAGTGCTCCTGCACGGCGAACTTCTTCGCATCCGCGAAGTTGCCGGGATTGATCCGCACTTTATCGGCCCACAACGCAGCCTCCATCGCGGCGTGGGGGCTGAAGTGTATATCCGCGACGAGCGGCACCCGCACCCCCCTGGCCTCTAGCCCCGCGCGTATATCTCGAAGCGCGCGGGCATCAGCGGCCGTAGGCGCAGTGATTCGGACGATCTCGCAGCCTGCCTCGACGAGGCGTAGCGTCTGTGCCACCTGCGCCTCAATGTCGCGCGTGCGTGGAGTGGTCATGGATTGCACGCGGATGGGGTTCTCCCCACCAACCCCGATGTCCCCTACATGCACCTCGTGGCTTTGCCTGCGCCGATACGAGTACGGATCGCTGCAATAGCTCATGGGACGCGTCTGTTGTTCAGTCAGCATCGTTTACTCCCGCCTAACTTCACTCCATTCTACCGAATCGCACCGGCGCCTCAAAGGACGGATACCACGCGGGAGCGCTTCTGCGCTATGATGCCCGTGCTGCAAGTTGAATCGGATGAAACGGAGCAACACGAGCGTGAAAATTATCGACTCGGTCAATACCGAGGGAGTCAGCGGAACCATCGCATGGGAGCAGGTGATACGGGGCACTCCCAGGACCGACCGCCAGATCAGGGTCAAACGACTCAGCACGCTCCGGCGGTGCGGTTCTCAGACGGTTCGATAGTTGCGCCTTCCCGCACCGTCCAGACGCGAGCAGGCGGAGCTGCTGGATTCCCCGCACGAACACGGCGACCACCTGGCGGGCAGTATGGCGCAGATACGCGGCGTGAATCGGTGGCTCGGCGGAACGGGGATCGCTCTCGACTTTCTCGCCGACCGCGCAGAGCTCACAGCGGGCGCAAGAGCCACGCTGCTTGATGTCGGCACCGGCACGGCGGATATCCCGCTCGCACTTGCCGCCTGGGCGCGGACCCGTTCCATCGACCTGCGAATCACTGCGACAGATATCAGCGAGCCGGTCCTCATGCTTGCGCGTGCGCACGTGGCTGCCCGGGGCAATATTGTGCTCCAGGCCGCGGATGCGACCAACCTGCCATACCTCGATGAGAGCTTCGACTACGTGATGTGCAACCTGGCGCTCCACCATTTCCCGCCTGTAGCCGCACGCCTGGTCCTCACAGAAATGTACCGCGTCGCGCGCCGGGCTATACTGGTTAACGACCTTGCGCGAGGGCGTGTGGCCTGGTGGAGCGCTCGACTGCTGTTTGAGGTGATTGCGCACGATCCGCTGACCAGACATGATGGACCACTTTCGGTCCTGCGTGCGTACACGGTAGAGGAGATCGAGACACTGGCCATAGCCGCAGGGATTCTACGGGCGCGGGCTAGGCAGAGATCGATGTTCCGGTTAGAACTTATCGCCGAGAAGGCGGGAGCAGGAGCGACGTTGCCGTGGAGAGTCGAGAGGTCGTAGTGGTTGGCGGCGGTCCCGCAGGCTCGACTACTGCGGCGTTCCTGGCACAGAGTGGGCACGACGTGCTCCTGCTCGATAAGGCGCGCTTTCCGCGCGAAAAAGCGTGCTCGGAGTATGCGAGCCCCAGCCTTATCGATGTGCTCGACCGCCTGGGAGCGCGGCCCGCGTATGAAGAGGAAGGGCCGGTTCGCCTCACAGCAACAGAGATATACTCTCCACTGGGACGGACCATCCGCATTGAGTTTCGCGACGGCGGTGATCGCCGTCCCCCATTGACGATGTCCCGCTCGCGGTTGGATCCGATCCTCCTCGACCACGCGCGCCGCTCTGGCGTCGACGTGCGGGAGAACGCACGCGTAACATCGGTCCTCCGTGATGGCGGAGGCGTTCTAGGCGTCACACTCGATGGCGGTAGCGGCACGCGCGTGGCGGTTCGCGCACAGCTCGTCGTCGGCGCGGATGGGTTGCATTCGGTCGTCAGCCGCGATCTCTGCGCGCGTGCGCGCTCGCTTTGGCCCCGGCGGCTCGGACTGGTCGCGCATTACGCTGACGTTGAGGGGTTTCGGTCAGACATCTGTGAGATGCACGTCGGGCCCTGGGGCTATTGTGGCATCGCGCCGTTGCCCGGTGGACTCATGAGCGTCGGGATGGCGCTGGATACACGCCGCTACCGGGGAACAGCGCACACCCGCGAGGGCCTGTTCGATGAGGCGCTCGGTATGTTCCCAGCAATCGCACCCCGACTCCGAAGGGGGCATCGGCTGCGGTCCGTCCGGGGCGTTGGCCCGATGGCTCGACGTGTGAGAAAGGTGAGTGGCGAGGGATGGGCGCTCGTGGGCGATGCCGCCGGCTACACCGACCCCTTTACCGGGGAGGGCATCTATCGGGCTGTCCGGGGTGGAGAGCTACTGGCCGACGTTGCGACGGCGGCACTCGCCCACGGTAGCGCGAGTCGCGAGCGGCTCGCACCGTATGCAAAGGCGCGCCAGGCGGCTTTCCGCGAGAAGAGCCTCGTAGTGCTCATCGTGCAGGCCGTCGTGAGCTACCCGAAGCTCCTGGAGTACGGCGCGTCCCGCGGGCTGAGACATCCCTC